>Ga0182021_10001565_pt1 | contig 26426 bp, 22 predicted proteins | sample 612E3MmetaG_FD_120493 | JGI IMG/M metagenome (GOLD analysis project Ga0182021, IMG submission 120493) | Permafrost microbial communities from Stordalen Mire, Sweden - 612E3M metaG (Illumina Assembly) | ecosystem: Environmental > Terrestrial > Soil > Wetlands > Permafrost | place: Sweden...
ACGAACAAAAAAAAGGGCTCAAGTTGAGAGGCCCTTAATTTAATTTTCAACTTCTATCCTGCTACCATTTTGCTAGCATTACAAACCAAAAAAAAAATGATAATTTTTTTCTACCGAAATTCTACCAAAATATCTTATAATAACTGGAAAATGCTGTAAATAGCATTGGCCTTTAAAGGTTAAAAGCCCTTGTGATATATAGGTTAAGACAGTTTATTACAGACTGGTATATTTTTAAGAACCGGCACATAACCCAAAGGTCCTTGGTTGAAATCCAAGCCCCTCTACGCCTAAATAAACAAGGCATTAGGTGAAAAACTTAAACCCTTTTTTAATGTCAAAAAAATCATTCCCAACGCTATTCCCAACATTTTGCGGGATAATTTTTCCCTTGACAAAGGAAGGGCATAGAAATGATAGCTAGAACTCGCTCTTACTCCACCAGTTCGATCTCACCGGGCCCCCATGTTTTGTCGAACCAGGGTTTCAGCGGTCCGTAGAGGCGCAGGATGGTGAACCAGGACTGACCGGGCCCACCTGGAGAATAGCTTTGCGATTCGCCAATTGATTCACCGCGGGCAAGGCCAACAGATAGGCTTACACGGCGCGTTGGAACTCCAGGTTGTCGTAGAGCTTCTCGACCGTTGCCTTGACATCGAGAAAGTTCAGCGTGCCAAGTCGTGTCTCCGCCTTGTCAGGCGACGCGATGCCCGGCGGGATGGGCGTGGTCATTTTCATCTTGGGCGATTCCGCCCAGACTCCCGTGGCCAAGTTGGTAGCAAATAGGACGATAGTCGCACAGACTAGACTAACGCGGTAAAAGAATGTCATTTTTCGTCTCCTTTTGTGGTAGGTTGGATCGAACGTTATCTGCGCCTCAAAACAAAAAACCCAATCACCTTTATACCTGGCAATCCGGCCTTTTTTATGCTGTTATAAGCCCTGGAAGTTCTTTGAGAAACAACCGTTTTTGTGCTGCGATTATTTGGTTACTGGGCTTGATAATTTCTTTTCTTTTAACTCTTGGGATGGAAAAAACCAATAATAATGAATTATTTTGAGAAATAAAAAAGCAGGGCATTTCTGCGGTGGTTCGTGATTAGGGGAAAAAGGAAGGGTTATTTTTTTCTAAAAAACCTTATTACTCAAGTAAACCTTTTCTTCTTCCACGCGTCATATAATATAGTTATAGTTAAAAAAAGGAGGCAGCCTTATGAAAAAATTTATTTTTTTATTAATCCTTCCAATATTCTTAGGGCTGGTTTTTTCAGGATGTTATTACCCCTACCCCACAAGACTGGTCTATGAACCGCCCGAGGAAACATTTGCACCCCCACCCCCTGCTGTTTTATTAGAACCGATTTTTTTTGATTTTAATAAATCAAATATCACACCAAATGCTAAGGCTATCCTTGACAAAAATGCTGAGTGGATCTCCAAAAATCCGACTGCTAAAATCCAGGTCGTAGGGAATTGTGATGAGCGTGCATCCAAAGAATACAATATGGACTTAGGAAAACGTCGAGCAAGCGCCGCTAAACAATATTTAGTAAACTTGGGAATAGCGGCAGATCGACTTTCAACGGTAAGCCGGGGAAAGGGAAAGCCCATTGAACCCGGGCACAATGAAACCTCATGGGCAGAAAATCGGCGTGTTGATTTTAATGTGGCGGGTGAAATTTTAGGGGAACAGATTCAACCTCGCGGGAAGATGGATTATGAGTATCCGCTATATGACCGCCCTTACCCCTACGGTTATTACCCATGGGGGTATTATAATCCATGGTGGGGGTATCCTTATTGGTGGGGAGGACTGGGATTCAGTTATTACTACTATCCTCACTCCTATTATTATGGCGGCTATTATGGGGGATATCATGGGAGATACCATAGGGGATATCGGAGATAGCTGAGTTAACGAGTTAAAGAATATAATAGAAGATGCTAATTTGAACGGCTAATTGGGACCGAAATATCGGTTAGCAGTTTTTTTTAGATTCTATGGAACCAATAGCATTCAGTCATGAAAGAATAAAATGCCAGTTGGATACCATAGAACTTCCCTTCATAAAATTCGCCCTGGGCTTTTCCAACTTCTTCTTTAATTTGATTTTCAGGAAAATATAGGGGCCACCGGCACATTTCCCGTCTCCCCTACCCCATTCTCCTCCCTGCAAAATTGTATGCTACATCCCTGACATAGAAGAACTAACCTAACCTATATGTCTATTCTGGACTCCTCTCGGGTCGGAAAAATCACAACTGATATTTTTCAAAAAAAGAATTCTTTTTTTCAACAAAACTGGCCTCTCCCTCGAAAGACTTTGTCACAACTGGGAGTAGACAGAGATCCAAAGTCCATACTTCGCGGTTTACAAATCGGCCAAGGGACAAAAAGACGGTTGAAAGGGATAGCGCGGAGGATATTCTCGCCTGACAACTTTTGCTTTAGATCAACGAAAACAATCTCACTCGCCATGCTTTTGAGGGCCATAGCATAGGCCCCTAAACTGCCCACAAACCCACAGTCAATAATTACGACTTTCATTTCAGATTTTTTTGAGTTTATAGATATTTTCGGTTTTAGAACCGTTTTCCCAAAATCCATCCTACCCGATCTTGTATTTCCCAAGTTCAACCGGGACAGGATGAGCTATCCAAATTTTGTCGCAGTACTCCTTGATCGAGCGATCCGAAGAAAACTTACCCATCCGGGCAACATTCAAAATTGACATTCGCGTCCATTTGGCTGGATCCTTATAAGCAACGCCCACCTGCCCTTGGCTTTCAACATACGAACGATAATCGGCAAATAAGAGATAGGGATCGTCATACAACAAAGAATCGACTAAGGGTTTGAAAAGGTTTCTATCTCCTCTGGAGAAAGATCCGGAAGAAATCTTTTCCACGGCATCCCGGAGCTCTGGATCCGAATCGTAATACTCTTTCGGGTTGTAGCCCCTCGCCTTCAATTCATAGACTTGCTCCGCGGTCAAACCGAAAAGGAAGAAGTTGTCAGCTCCCACCTCTTCCCGGATCTCAATGTTGGCGCCATCGAGCGTTCCGATCGTTAGAGCCCCATTGAGAGAGAATTTCATGTTGCCGGTTCCGGATGCCTCTTTGCCCGCTGTTGAAATCTGCTCCGAAAGGTCAGCCGCGGGATAGATGTATTTGGCATTCTTTACGTTGAAGTCCGGAAAAAAAACCACCTTCAGGCGGCCACCTGCATCGGGATCATGGTTGACCACCTCTCCCACCCCGTTTATGAGCTTGATGATCAGCTTTGCCATAAAGTAGCCCGGCGCTGCTTTACCTCCGAAGATAAAGGTTCGGGGGGTTACTTTCATCTTCGGGAAATTTTTGATCCGGTTATAAAGCGTGATGATGTGAAGGACGTTCAGATGTTGACGCTTGTATTCATGAAACCGTTTTACCTGGATGTCGAAAAGGGAGTCCGCATCGATGGCGATCCCCGTGCGCTCCTGTATCAAAACCGCGAGGTCATGTTTGTTTTCCCTTTTGATCCTCCGCCACTCTTTTTGGAAATTCGGGTCTCCGATAGAGGATTCGAGACCCCTCAGTTCCTCTAGATTCTTGATCCAGCCCTCACCGATCCTTTTGGTAATGAGACGGCTCAGCCTTGGATTGTTCACAACCATAAAACGCCGCGGAGTCACGCCGTTCGTCACATTGGTGAACTTCTCCGGCATAAGGTCGTAGAAATCCCGGAGGACGTCCCTTTTCAGCAGCTCACTGTGAAGTTCTGCCACCCCGTTGATAGCATGGCTGCCCACACTGGCCAGGTTGGCCATCCGGACTTGCCGCTCACCTTCCTCATCGATCAAGGACATTCGCCTGCACCGCTGATCGTCTTCCGGGTATCTCACACGAACCTGATCCAAGAACCGTCGATTGATCTCGTAGATAATCTCAAGGTGTCTTGGCAAAAAGTTTCCGAACATGGCGAGGGGCCATTTTTCGAGGGCTTCTGGAAGCAGAGTATGGTTCGTATAGCCGAAGGCGCTCTGGGTCACGTTCCATGCTTTTTCCCATTCGATCTGGTATTCATCCACCAGAAGCCTCATCAGTTCGGCAACTGCGATGGAGGGATGAGTGTCGTTGAGTTGTATGGCGATTTTCTCATGAAACGCCTCCGGTTTCCCTCCCATCAGACGGTAGATCCGCAGCATATCCTGAAGGGAACAGGAGACGAAGAAGTATTGCTGCGCGAGCCTGAGCCTTTTGCCGATTTCCGGCTCATCATTGGGATAGAGCACTTTGGTAATCGTCTCCGAGATGACCTTTTCATTCACGGCACCATAATAGTCCCCCACATTGAATTCTTGAAAATCAAAAGACTCAACGGCCTCTGCCTTCCAAAGGCGCAAGGTATTGCAGGTGTTGACTCGGTACCCGGCGATGGGCGTGTCATAGGCCGTTCCTTTTACCTCCCGGCTAGGGATCCAGCGCACGCGATAAGCCCCCTGATCATCGTAATAGCCTTCGGTATGTCCACCAAATTTGACATGATAAGCGATTTCCGGCCGGTGTATCTCCCAGGGATTACCCAAGCGGAGCCACTGGTCGGTAATTTCAAACTGCCAACCATCCCGGATGACCTGGTCAAAAATCCCGAATTCGTAGCGGATCCCGTAGCCCACTGCAGGAATTTCGAGAGTGGCCAAACTATCCAGATAACAGGCGGCCAGCCTGCCCAGACCTCCGTTTCCCAGCCCCGGTTCTTCTTCTTTTTCAATAATTTTTTTAAAATCCAACCCGAGATCTTCAAGGGCATTTCGCGCATCATCATAGATCCCCAGGTTAATCAAATTATTCTCAAGGTGGGGTCCGAGGAGAAATTCTGCCGACAGATAGCTCACAATCCGAACACCTGGCTTGGGGTAATTTTGGACCGTGTGCAACCACCGTTCGAAAAGTTGATCGCGAACCGTGTGGGCAAGGGCCATATAAAGATCGTTTGGCGTTGCCCTCTCGAGAACCCTCCCCTGCGTATAGTTAAGATGACGGAGAAACTCCTGGGTGAAATTTTGAATCTCCTTGCGGGGACCTGGGGCCTTAGGGAAAAATTCCCTGTTGCCTTTTTTCTTTTTGATGTTGCTCTCTGTTTTTTTTGTCATCGGACTCCCTTCCACAGTTTTTCATATGGTATCCAATATGTTAAATCCTTCCTGATTATAAATTCCCAGAATGAAGCAGAGGAATCGCGTGAACCATCCCGCCACTAATCGACAAAGCGATTTTCGAAGAAAGGCTTTTCTTCTTGTTCAAAATATAAATCAGGATGATCAAAGGGTAGAGAGCGCCTGTAACAACCCATGGATTGTGATCATCCCACCACTCCTATCAAGCTTCAAAATAGAAATCCCGCCGTTGTCCATCTTGCCCTTCCTTAGACTTTAGACGGAGACTAATGATCACCATGCGATGGTTCGTTTCCAGGTGCTTGTTGGAAAATACTTCGGTCAGAACGGCGAACTTTCCTGGAATTGCAAGCTCGCTGACCAACCGCCTTACATACGTCTTCCACTGTTCCGGGTGCTCTGGCACATGTAACGAGCATACGCCCGAGGAGGAACTGGAGCGGCTGACAGGTTGCCATCCGCGAGCTCACGGCGATCGTACAGACGATTTTGGTTTTATGCGTTGGAAAAGCCATCTTTATCCCTACGCCTCTTCGCCATTCATGGGCATTACCGCATCTCATTCGGCTGTCCCGTTGAGGTGAGGACGCTATTCCAAACCCATCCCTCCGGATCCACCTTCTTCCGCTTTGAGGTAGCCAGGGCGATAGGAACATGAGTGAATTCATTGAACCAGAAACCGACCACTATATCGGTCCTTCCTGCCATCCCGGCATGAACGGCATTCTGTCCCAAAAGCAAACAGAAAGCAGAATCATTGGCATCCGCCGGCACACTTCGTATGGTATAACTTGGATCGATATACTTTAGGCTGATCTCTGTGCCCATTCGTTTAAAATAAGCATGTATCTGGTCTCTAAGAAAAATCCCGATATCATGAAAGCGGATATTGCCGGAGGCATCCCGCTCTCCGGTCTTTTCCAAAATATCCTGCCATGCTCCTTCAGCCGCCACAATCACTGCATGACCTCTCTTTTCCAGCCTTTCTTTGAGGGCTTTGAGAAAACTATCTACGGTGAAGGGGACTTCAGGGATGAGGCGGAAGTTCACATCGCTATATGCCAGGGCAGCATAGCAAGCAATGAAACCTGATTCACGGCCCATCAGCTTTACTAATCCGATCCCATTTCTCGAACCATGGGCTTCAATATGGGCCGAGGTGATCGCTCTTCCAGCCTCAGAAACGGCTGTCGCAAAGCCAAAGGACCTCTGGATATAGGAGATATCATTGTCAATTGTCTTCGGGATGCCGATTACAGCAATCTTCAACTTTCTGAGTTCGATCTCGCGAGAGATTGCACTCGCTCCACGCAGCGTCCCATCGCCTCCGATGGTGAAAAGGATTCCGATATTCATTCGCTCCAAGGCATCGACCATTTCGGTGATGTCTTGATTTCCCCGTGAGGAGCCCAGAATTGTCCCTCCCTCCTGGTGAATACGGTCAACTAAGGCGGGGGTCAATCGGTACGTGGCCATAACGACTGGTGAGGCCCTCGTAACCGAAGGGAATGCCATAGACCGTTTTCACTCCGCAGGTATGATAAAGACTCAAGACGATCGCCCGAATCACACTATTTAAGCCCGGACAAAGGCCTCCGCACGTTACAATGCCGCACTTGAGCTTTGATGGATCGAAGTAGATCTTTTCTCTCGGTCCTGCCTTTTCGAAGGATGGGAAAGTTTTCCCGCTCTCAACATATTCCTTGACCTCACTCAAATCTGAATGAAAGAGCACCCGTTGGTCATTTTTCACAAAAGATATTCCTTTCAAAGGAGATGGGATGCGGCTTTCGCCCAAACTAGAAACCTCAAAACTGCGATCACCCGACATCATCGCTGCTCCTTTTGCCTTAAAGATTCACAACTTTTCTTGAACGCCATATATCGGATGAAATCAACCACTCGGTTTGAGTACCCCCATTCGTTATCGTACCAAGCCACGATCTTGAAGAATCGTTTCTCTCCTTTGAGATTGCTTTAAACAGTTGCCAAGAAGCCGATTTACAGTTCGCACACCCCGTTTCCTTCAAAGGTCTGGTCCACGGCGGCGAAGAGATGTCCCATGGCTACGATGGGAATGGGTTTTCTCATCTGTGCCCTCTTCTGTTCGGCCGCTTCGCAGACCATGCGAGAATGAGACCTGATCCAATGATTTTACGTTATTTGTCCTCTACTCTCTCACCGGCCTCTGCAGTGATAGAGGGGTATGAGATGATAAGCCGGGGCTTTTGATCATGTCCGGAGAGAATAATAAGTTCATCCTCTGGAGAACCCCACGACATGGACATTCAGAAGCTTCAGTAGTTCCTTGGGTGCTTGTATACTTAACAATATTTATACTGATCCGTACAAAAACCCAAATGACAACTTTGCAATATAACACACCTGGCAAGAATCTTAGTAACTCGATCAATTAGTCCTTTTAACTTTTACCTTGTTTCTTCACTACCACATCATCAACCCAACTTAAAGCAGCAGCAACGGTTGGAAAGCCAATGGTAGCTGTGAGGAGAATAACTGTGTGATAAATCTCCTCAGGTTTTGCACCTGCTTCGATAGCTCTTCTTGTATGGCTGTGAACAGACCCTTCAGAGCGTATGGCGGCGGCTGCTGCCAATTGGATAAGATTGGCAGTCTTTTCGTCTAATGGGCCCTGTTTTTTGATGAGATTACCAAGGTTCTCCAAGGCATCAAAAAAATTCTTAAACTTTTTTTTGTTTGCTAAATAATATTTAGGAAATTTTTGTTTTTCCATACCAACCTCCTTTTAAGATGGGCGAAGCTTTTTAATAAAGCCTCCTCCTGTTAATCAATAAATCTATTGGCTATTGCTCCGATATCATAGCCATAACAAGAAGGAATTTTTTTTACTTTATGTTCCCATTACTTTTTTTATAATTAATAAATGCCTTTATGTGTGTCAACCCAGAGACTAGGTCTAAAAACAAAAAAGGCCCATCACCTTTTTACCTGGCAATCCGGCCTTGTTGTTATTCTCATCACTCATAATAATCCCTTCCTCAGTAACACCCACTTTTGTACTGCGATTATTGGTTTTTGGGTTTTGATAATTTTTTTTCTTTTAACCCATGGGAGGGAAAACTTCTACAAAAATAATACGGTATTATCAGAGCAATAAATAACCCAGCAGCAAACTGCAGGGTTATTCATTAAATTAAATGATAAATCTCTTGAAAAATGGTGTGAATAAAATATATTTAATCAACAATTACCGAAATTAATTTCTCAATTTAAAAGGATTATAACTATGGAATTGCCAAAAGTAAAACATATTGGACTTCTTTTCTCTGGTGGACCAGCTCCAGCAGCTAACGCTGTTATTTCAGCAACAGTTATGAATCTGGTGAATGCTGGAGTTGAAGTCTATGGTTTTTTGCAAGGGTTTGAATTTCTACAGGAATACGAAGAAGGAAATGCTTTAGCTCCCAATGAGCATTATAAAATATTGACGTTAGCAGATGTAAGTGGGATTCGAAATATTAAGTCAATTATTATTAAAACTTCTCGAGCGAACCCTGGGAAAGGAATTTCTTCAATTCGCGATTTAACCAACCCTGAAAAAAATCGTCGATTATTAAATGTTTATAAATGGATGGACCATTGTGAAATTGATGGTCTTATTACTATTGGTGGCGATGATACCCTCAAAACGGCAAATTATCTTTATTTAATGCAATATCACCTTCCTGATATCAGACCAATGCATCTTGTTCATATCCCGAAAACAATTGATAACGACTATTTGGGGATTGATTGGACTTTTGGATATACCTCGGCCGCAAATTTTGCCGCTAATGAAATCAGAAATCTGGGAGCAGATGCTGCTTCCACGAATAGCTGGTTTATCTTAGAAATTATGGGCAGGAAGACAGGCTGGCTTACCTATGCGGCAGGTATTGCTGGCGAGGCGGTTCGCATGATAAGTGTGGAAAATATCAAGGGTGAGTTTAATCTTGATAAGCTTATTGACGACCTGTTGGCGCTTATGGAGGCACGGGCGCGCGAGGGCAAACAATATGGAGTGGTTTGTGTCAGTGAAGGATTAGCAGAACTTCTACCTGAAAATTTAAAACCAACAAGGGTTGACCGACACGGGAATGTTGTCCTAGGTGACGCTGAAGTCGGAAGGTTTATAGCAAATGAACTTGAAGCGCGATATAAAGAACTATATCCCAAAGAATCATTAAAAGTTCGAGCAAAGCAGATTGGTTATGAAACCCGGTGTGCGGAACCAGCTGCCTTTGATGTTATGCTGGGAAGTCAATTGGGGGTCGGGGCGTTTCGAGCCATTTGTCAAAAAGGTTTTTCAGGAGTGATGGTAAGCGTTGAGGACCAAATGCAAATTAAATACGTCCCCTTTCACGAATTAATTGACCCCAAGACTTTGCTCGCAAAAATTCGCTATATTCATAAGAATTCTGATTTTTACCAATTAGCCCGCTCTTTGGAATATCAACTCCCGGAAGATCGAATAACCCACGAATAAAACATTTGGAGGATCTCATGGTAGAACTTGACAAAAAATTAGAAGCACTATTAACAAAAAAGATAAGCTTGGAAAAACTAAAAATAGAAGAAGAAGCGATAAAAACGTGGAAAGAAAGAATAGAACAAGTAGTAATTAAAAGCAATGATTTAAGGTCATTAGAAATAAATATTAAAAACTTACTTAAATTTATGGAGACCCGCCTTAAGACACTCCATTCTGAGATCCAAGCCTTGGTTTAAGATTACTTTTATTTTTCATTTTAATTCACTATCATTCTTTTTTTATCAATTCTGCGCTGCAGTATCTTTTGGGATAATTTCTAATTCCATTCGTCGGTTTTGTTTCCTTTCAGCCTCAGTATCATTACCGGCGATCGGAAATTGTTCCCCAAAACCAATCGATGAAACACGTTCCTCAATTATGCTCCCCCCCAATCAAAAAGTTTGCTACTGAGTTGGCGCGTCTTTAGGAAAATTTTTGGTTGTATCCTTTGGTTCCCGTCCTATCGGCATAACCTCTTACAATTATTGTGGTCTCCGGATAACGATTTAAAACGTCAGTCACCTATTTCAACCCATCAATTGCACCTCGCTTGATGATTGCAGAATTAACACAAACAAAAGAAAGTTCGACATGGTTGGGATAAGTCGATCCCACTCTTTTCTTACATTTCCGATCCCCTGAATTTTTTTCAAGTCTGCCGCCTGTTTATCCAGATAATAGCCACCAATACCTCCATCTATTAGACACCCGTTGCTGCGCCAATTACCGCTCCCACGCCAGTATGCCCGATCTGGTTTCCGATAATAGCTCGGAGGCCCCTCCCAAAACCGCTCAGGCACCTGCTCCGACTGCGGATCTATTATTTTCGGTGGCACATAAGGTCAATAAAATGATAATAAAAACAAAAACAAAGACTACATAACTTCACTTACTAATCATCCCCCCCATAAAACTAAAATTAATCTACATTTCTAATATACAAAATGTTTCTTTTTAGGCGTCTTAAAAAAAAAGGTTTCCAGATCTTTTATACTATATTATTTTGCACAAGCTTACTGCTTCTTGTGATCCAGCTATCTAAATTCTAATCACATATATTTTTATTGTAATCAATTTTCTCCACCTCACAAAGTAATGCATTAAAAACGGGAAACCCTGAAATTTGTTCACGATTATTTTCATCAGTAAGCGAATTTACATTGCTTTCTTTCCAACCTTCTGCCTGAATGGGTGATCCCCCTCCTTGGTTTACCTCCACGACACCTTTTATGATATCATTGGTTACTCGGGCGATAAATTGCACCTCTCCTCGTGTTGTTTTAATTTTTACGGTATCACCATTGGAAACATTTCGAGAAACAGCATCATTGGTATTGATTAAAACCTCAGCATGGGGCTGAAGTTTTAATAGACTAGGAATATTGAGGTGCTGGCTTCTAAAAGTTGATTGAAGCCTAAAGCCGGTTGTCATGGTTAAGGGATATTTTTTTGCCAAGGTTCTATTATGTGGTCCTTCGATAGGTTCCATAAACGATGGGAATGGATCGTACCCAAAATTTGTGAGGACAGAGGAATTGATTTCCCACATGCCTGACCCAATATTAAAGCCTGGCGCTCCATCTGGTCGGAGTTTACCCGAAAGCCATTTTTTTTCTTCAAAAGGGTGAAGTGAATTTTCTGTAAACGAGATTGGTCCTTGCTGAGAAAAAAGCTTAAATTCTTCAAAATCGAAAGGTAAATCAGCGAATACAAATTTTACCATTTCTTCTTCCGATTGAGGGTAGAGATGCCCATACCCTAAGCGTTCGGCTAAGGCGGCGTAAATAAGATAATCACTCCGAGCTTCGCCCAAGGGTTCTATAATTTTTTTTCGATATTGAACAGCACTGGGAGGAGCTAACGGCGGAAAACCACAATAAGAACAAGATTCAAAATAGGTGGTTGCTGGAAGAACAATATCAGCATAAAGAGCATCCGCATTAAAAAATCTATTAATACATACTTGATAGTCAAGGGCAGAAAGGGCTTTGGTAAAAAATGGAGTATTAGGGAAACTGGTTAAAATGGATGCCCCGCCAATTAAAAGAAAACGAATTTTATAAGGATCTCCCCTAAGCACAGAACGGGGAAATTCCATAAATTGTCCCCCGTTTCCAATTTGGCAAAAAAATGGATATTTATCCATACCAATGGGAGGAACCCCCCTAGGCAACTTAACCTCAGGTTTTCTTAAAGGATGAAAAATCGGAAGGTTAAAGCATTGCCCCCCGTTTACATCAAGGTGGCCAGTTAAAGCCCAAAGGGTAAGTAACCCCCGATTACAGTTAACGCCAGAGTTAGAATATTCCAAACCTGTATACGCAAGAAATGCGATCTTTTTAGTTGAGGAAAGAACCTCGCTCAATTCTATAATCGTTTTTTGGGGAACCCGCGTAATACCCTCAATCTTTTCCAGCGTAAATTGCTTCACATACTCCTCGAGCTCCAAAAATCCTTGACAAAATTTTTGACCAAACTCTCTATCCACGTCTCCCTTTTCGAACAATTGGTTAAGAATCCCGTAAATAAGCGCAAGGTCGGTTCCCGGCTGAATCGGAATCCAGCGATCAGCAATCTTAGCAGCCGCGTTGCGTATCGGATCAATAACAATAATTTTTGCTCCTCTTTTTTTTGCTGCTTGCAGGCGGATCATACGCGTAAGAGGAGAATCGGTCGCCGGGTTCGTTCCCCACACAAAAATTACCTCCGCACCTTCTAAATCAGGTTCTAAAATACCTATAGGAGCTCCGAAAGTGGCTATCGGGCCTAAAACTCCATAAGCTAAATAACAAATGCTACTTACTGAAAAAGCATTGGGAGAACCAAGGGACATAAAGATAGAGTTGCCGACGGGAAACCCCGTTTCTTTGGGTGTAAACATTTGCCAGAGGGATTGCTCAAAGTTTCCTCGGCCAAAAAAAGAAGCAATACACTCGGGACCGTACTGGCTTTTTAAGACAAAAATTACTTTGGCGATTTCATCCAATGCCTGTTCCCAGGAAATTGCTTCAAAATCCAGCGTGCCTTTTGGCCCTTTTCTTTTTAAAGGGGTCTTGAGCCGATCAGGAGAGTAAATAATATCAGAAGCGTGTCGTCCCCGGACACAAGGGATTCCTTGGGGGTGTTCCTTCCACGGGTGGATGTTAAGGATCCGATCATCTTCTAAACCGATTTCTACGCCGCAGTTTGCTGGGCAGATTCCGCAAATACCTTTTTCAGTTCTTTTCGCCATTTTTTAACCTCCCAATTTCAATTTCTTGCTTCTGCCAATTCTTCAGTTGTTTTTCTAAAACGAACAGCAAGGTTTGCCGAAAACATTAGCTATAAAATCGTTAAAATCACTGGTTGCGCTTTTTCAAAATCACTTTTCAATTTGGCAAAGTCAATTGCAAGACACATTGTTTCAGCCTCCTCGATAATTGATGCGAAACGGGAAGAATCAACAATTACCAGCATCTCTCCAAAGACTTCCCTACCCTTTTAAAGATGCCAATGATTTAGTCCCCTTTTAATATTTTAACACTACCTGAAATTAAAATATATATCCGGTTATCAACGCTCCCTTCATTAATGATGATTTCACCCTTAACCAAAAATTTTTTTAGCGTACTTAACAAACTCCTCAATTTGATCAATCTCAAATCGATTAAACACATTAAGACATTTAATTTTGCTTGTCAGTTATCACCATCCTAAAATTCTTCCTGATAAAATAATTTATAAAGTAATATTTAAATTTTCATTCCTTTTAATCGCCTCAATAAGGCCCGCAGTTCCAGCCATCATCGTATCTCCCATGGGGCCTCCTTCCCTATACTCAAGATTTACTCCATGCATTATTTCACGACGCCGTGGTCCGGTCACCACGATTTTTTCAATGTGGTTAAATCCAGGACAAGACCGGATATAGGCTCCATGACCTCCTTCGGAAACTAAGTGGCGGTGTTCAAGAGTTCCGTTCCCTAAATTAACAAGAAGTTCTTCAATGCGTTGAGACGTTAAATGATTGGTATGATACTCAAAAAAACCCCCAATTAAACCTTTAGAAAGGCAAGCACCGAGGGTATGGGAATTACCGACATCAGCTACTATTAAATGAGAACACCCCTGAAGGCTTTGGTCTAAAGAAGCTCCGAGCACTGCTGCCATTCCAGTGTCCATCATAAAAGCCTTTTGATGAGGTATTTCAGAAAGAAGCGCTCCGGTTGCTTTCATTCGGGTGAAGTAAGGAGGAATTTCTTCAACCCCAAAAAGAAACGCTTCCGGAAGAGGTTTTGTTTCAATAATCGCTTTCATTATTTGATGCCGGAAGTCAATGCTGCTTACTCCACTGGGTGCAACGCCATGGTCCTGAACCGCAGCCGCTATATAGCTAAACTCCCACGCGACTCCAAGTTCATTTAAAAGAACACGAATACCCGAGGGAGAAATATCCTTGAGGATTAGGTGGGTAACATTATTGCCTTGTAATTTTTCTTTTTCCTCCTCCGATATTATGGTGATTCCTTTTTCGCGAACTTTTCCCAGATCATCATATATTGTTTTTGCTGCTGTTTGGGTCATAAAAACGTTATGGGTCTTGACATGCTGAATAACCGCATTGGAGACCGCGCCCCCGCCCATAATCGTTCCAGAAATAACAAGGTCGCCACGAGAACCTTGTATAGTCTCTGCAATTTTTTTGATAGCTGAACAAGAAACTGCTTTGTAGTGTTCTTGAGTATCGGGGTAGAAAACAAGGATGTCTGTGGTCCCGGCGCCGATATCAATGGAAAGAATAGGATGCATATCTTTTATGTTTGGGGTAAAAGGTTATAGGGGTTTGCCAGATTATGAAAAGGTCTTCCATCCCATAGGTTATCCTGAAAGCGGGGTGAAGGCAATTTTTTAAATAAAAAAAGCCCTTAGACTTACCTAACGGGCTATATTTTTTTAAGTATAAGAAGAGTTACCACCCCTCTTTCTCCAAAAAATTTTGGTTGGTTTTCCCCAAATTTGTCAACCCACTTTTATTTTATACACTTTTTCTCTTTAACCCTCAACCGCTTTTCAATTTTAAACTATTTTCTTTTTATTGACATTATTTTAATTATTTTTTAGGATATCTTTTCTTTTTAATTTTTGTCTTCAGGAGGAAAGGAATAATGAACGCGTATGAAACCAAAGATATTCGGAATATTGCGATTATTGCCCACTCAGGTGCGGGGAAGACATCTATGGGGGAGGCATTCCTTTTTAATGGCAAAGTAACGGATCGTCTCTGTCGAGTTGATGATGGGAATTCAGTCTTAGACTTTGAACCTGAAGAAATCAAACGAAAAACTACGATAACATCTGCATTCCATTATTTAAAATGGAAGAAAAAAATCATCAATATTATTGATACACCAGGGGATATCAATTTCATTACGGAAACTTTTTCTTCTTTGAGCATTGCTGACAGTGCGGTGCTTTTGATTGATGCGGTTGCGGGGGTTGAGGTGCAAACGGATAGGGTTTGGCAGGTTGTCCAGGAAAACAATATTCCCACTACAATATTTGTAAATAAAATGGATCGAGAACGAGCAGATTTTTTCTCTGCTCTCAAAAGCATTGAGGATAATTTAAAGACCAAACTCGTTATCCTTCAAATTCCCATTGGTAAAGAAAGTAATTTCAAAGGGGTGGTTGATCTCATAACCCAAAAGGCCTTTTTGTTTTCTAATGATGAAAGCGGAGAAATTACTAAAGCAGACATACCTGAGGAATTAAAAGGTCAAACGAGCGAATACCGAGAAAAATTAGTTGAAGCAGTTGCAGAATCTGATGATACTCTTTTGGAGAAATACCTTGACTCAGGAGAGCTTTCTGACGAGGAAGTAAGTACTGGTTTGCGAACAGGAATTCTTAAAAATGCCTTTTCTCCGGTTATGTGCGGTGCAGCGCTGTTCAATATGGGCATTCAGCCGGTACTAGATTTAATTGCCGATAACTTCCCTTGCCCCCTAGACCGACCTTCTAGAAAAGCAAAAAATGCAAAAACGGGGGCTGAAGAAGTTTTGCAAATGAGCTCGCAGGGGCCTTTTTATGGATTTGTTTTTAAAACCGTGTCTGATCCCTACACTGGGAAGCTAACGGTGTTAAAAGTATGCTCCGGAGGGTTAAATGCTGACTCAACCATTTTTAATATTACCCGAAACGTAAAAGAAAAAATTGGACAGGTTTTAAAGCTCGAAGGAAAATCTCAAAAACCGATTAATCCGGCAGTGGCAGGTGACATCGTCGCGCTCGCTAAATTAAGGGAAACGACAACCAATGATACACTAACAGATGGCAAAAGCGACATCATTTTTGATGTCATCAAGTATCCCACCCCGGCAATTTTTTATGCAATCAATCCAAAATCCCGCGGTGATGAAGATAAGTTAAGCGGATCCCTGGCACGTCTCCAGGAAGAGGATCCAACCGTTCATTTTAGCCGGGATGAGCAAACTAAGGAATTTCTCATATCCGGGATGGGACAGATCCATCTGGAAGTCATGGTTGAAAAGCTCAAGCGAAAATTTGGAGTAGAAGTTGAACTTAAGACCCCAACGGTTCCTTACAAAGAGACCATTAAGGGAAAAACCCGGGTTCAAGGTAAATACAAACGTCAATCCGGAGGCCGCGGCCAATACGGTGATGCGTGGATTGAGCTTGAGCCGCAACCACGAGGTAAAGGTTTTGAATTTGTGGACAAGATAGTTGGTGGGGTTATTCCCAGAAACTATATTCCTTCAGTTGAAAAAGGAATCTTAGAAATCATGCCCCACGGGATTCTGGCCGGTTATCCCGTTGTTGACGTTAAGGTAACGTTGGTAGACGGATCGTATCACGACGTTGATTCCTCGGATATGGCTTTTAAAATCGCTGCCTCAATGGGTTTCAAAAAGGGTTTCGTGGAAGCTAACCCTATCATGCTTGAGCCAATCATGGAAATGGTAATTACCGTTCCCGAGGAGTGTCAGGGTGATATTATTGGAGATCTCAATAGTCGTCGTGGCCGAGTTTTAGGGATGGATCCCAAAAATAAAAATCAGGTTATCCGTGTGCATGTTCCCATGGCCGAGATACTAGATTATGACCATACCCTCAAATCCATAACCCGCGGCAGAGGATCATTTACCATGATTCTTGACCACTATGAAGAACTCCCTTCGTATTTATCTGATAAAATTATTGCAGCGGCAAAAAAAGAAAAGGAAGAAGACTAACTCTGGGATCTGAGATAGTTAAAGGGGGTTTTACACTCCATATTTCAGATCGCTTATCTCTTCTTATCACATAACGTATTTATTTTATGATTAAAGTCGGCATTATTACCATCAGTGATAAAGGGAGCAGAGGAGAACGGGAAGACCTGAGTGTTGAGGAAATAAAAAAAATAATACACCATCTCCCTGCCGCCGCAATAACTGCCTATACAATCATCCCTGACGAGGAAAAAATTATTATCGAGACTTTAATTGCGTATGCTGACAAAGAAAATTTAGATCTTATCATCACCTCAGGAGGCACTGGCTTAAGCCCGCGTGATGTTACTCCAGAAGCAACGAAAAAGGTCATCGATCGGGAAGTAATCGGGATGGCTGAGGCAATGCGATTCGATTCACTCAAAATAACTCCTTTTGGCATGCTCTCCCGAAGTATGGTCGGTACACGCGGTCATTCTCTCATTATTAACCTTCCGGGAAGTCCTAAAGGAGTCCGCGAAAATCTTTCCACCTTATTACCAGTAATCCCCCACGCACTCGCCAAACTCAAAGGCGACCCCAGCGAGTGCGGAAGCAGGTAAAAGGCTTCGTTGTCATGCGTCAATAAAATTATTACTCGGATCCTTTTTTCCCAAGACCTTCCAAATTATTTCTTTCATCTTTTTTAAATGGGTGCCCTCCCAATAAACTTTTTTACACTGGGGGCATAAGGAAAATTTTTTCTGGATTCCGAGAATATAGGGAGGAATTTTTCGTTGTACATCTTCGTGATTAACAACAATCAGTTTTTGATTGCACGTGAGGCAGCGCGTAAAAAGCTGGTCACGAGAGATGTGAATCTTAAAATGTTTAAGCACCTCACTAAGCTGTTTATCTGGTTGGTCATCATTTATAAAAACAAAATCTGGGAAACCGCCAATGTGTTTAAGCTTAGTATTGCGGCTGAGTATGATTCTTTTCTCTTGGTATGCCTTCTCAATTAACGTAGATACGTCAGTTTGAGTAAAATAAACGGTATCAACGCCGAGCATGCGTAAATATTTGGCCAGTTTTCCGAGCATGTGATCAACAAGAAACTTCAAATTATGTTCTTCCATTAAATCGAACGTTTACTCCGATTTGGGGCACACGTTATCATTTTAACATGGGAAATTTTTTGGGGTAGATAAAATGAAGGAAACCGATTTCATGGACAAGGAAATTCCCTTAATATTACCGGGTGCACAGCTCACGCATCTTCTTCATCATTTAAATTAAATATTTTTTTTATTTCTTCGATAGGAAATCCGTTTTTTTCCCCTTTGGTTTTTAAAAAATTTATCGGATCGTGAAGAATTTTATTGACAATTGCGTGGGTAAGCGCATTAATTTTTTGCTTGTCTTCTTCCCTTAAACCTTCCCAGTGTGAGAGAGTCTTTTCAATTTCTTTAAGGCGGATACTTTCAAACTTTTCTTTTAATTTAATTATCGTCGGAGTTACTTCTTGCTGTTGAAGCCAAACATAAAACCGCATCTGCTCCTCTTCGACAATATCTTCCGCATGGTTGGCTTCTTTTTCTCTTACCTGGCGGTTTTTTTCAACTATCCCATCAAGATCATCAACATTGTAAAGATAAACATTGGGGAGGTCATGGACGCGAGGATCAATATTTCGGGGAACCGAAATATCAATCAAAAACATTGGTTTGTTTTTTCTTGCGTGAAGAGCTTTTGCAATTTTTTCATAAGTAATGACGATATCGTGTGCGTCAGTAGAACTGATGACAATATCCATCTGGGCAAAACTTTCAAAAAGTTCGTCAAACTTTAAAACTCTTCCCCCGAATTCCTGTGCCAATAGTAAAGCATGTTCGAAGGTCCGATTTGTGATAAAAATTTCTTTCACCATATGGGAAACGAGATGTCGAGTAACTAATTCAGCCATTTCTCCTGCACCGATCAAAAGAATCTTTTTGTCTTCTAAATTATCAAAAATTTTGCGTGCCAATTCCACTGCCGCAAAACTAATCGATACTGCGCTTGAGGCGATATCCGTTTCACTGCGCACTCGTTTCGCCACCGAAAAAGCTTTATGAAGAAATCGGTTGAGAATTGAACCGGTTGTTTTGTTTGCCACTGCGGAACGGTATGCATCTTTTAACTGACCGAGTATTTGGGGTTCGCCTACAATCATTGAATCCAGACTTGAGGCCACTCTAAACACATGCCGGATAGCATCTTGGCCAGTATAAAAGTAAAGGTGAGGAGTGATTTCGTCCAAGGATAATTTGTGAAAATCGGCTAAAAATATCTTGATCTCCCGAATAACTTTTTCGCTATCCGCGGCAGTACAGGCAGCAATTTCCACACGGTTACAGGTAGAAAGAATGATAGCTTCATATATTGCTGGGAAATTTACTAGTTCCTTAAGAGGGGTAGTGAGATTATGAGAAGAAAAAGAAAGCTTTTCTCTTAGTTCAATCGATGCCGTTTTATGGCTTAACCCAGCTACAATAATATTCATTGCAAAAAATTGATGAGATGTTAGGGAGAGGTAAAACTGTCGTAGCTATGGAGCCCGGGTAATAGAAGGTTTACTCCCAAAAAGGTAAATAACACCACGGCAAAACCAATGATTAAAAAGTAAGCTGCCCGTCTGCCTCGCCAACCAATGGTTAATCGCCCATGAAGTAAAGCAGCATATATCAGCCAGGTTACCAAAGACCAGGTCTCTTTAGGATCCCAATTCCAATAAGAGCCCCAAGCATACTCTGCCCATATTGAACCGGTAATGATACCAAGTGTAAGAAAAGGGAAACCTAAGCTCAGACAAAGATAGTTAAGATCATCAAGGGTCTGGAGAGAAGGAAGTCGATGTAAAAAATAGCTCCATTTTTTATTTTTAATTTGATTTTCTTGAATCAAATACATGAGCCCCCCGCAAAAGGCGAGCCCAAAAAACGCTTCCCCTAAAAAGGCAAGCGTCGTATGAATAGGTAACCAAATGCTTCGAAGCGACGGTGGAATCTGGACCGGCTTTTGAGTAAAGAGGGTAGCCGAAGAGATAAGCAAAACTATGGCCAATGGAGTTACAAATGACCCCAAGACCGGAATTTTATGCTTGATATTAAAAATAATGAAAACCCCTACAAAACACCAGGCAAAGAAAAAAAGGGACTGATGGAGATCGGTTACGGGAAAACACGCAGAGGGAAAATAACGAAAAATTAAAATTATACTGTGAAAAACAAATCCAATAATCGTTATATAAAACCCTAACAGGGAAAATAATGGTCTTGGTTTGATGAGGTAAATAAGAAAATTAATGGTGCCGATGCAATAAATGGTAAGTGTAAGGTAAAAAAGATAGAGATCAATCTGTTTAAAATATAAAAGGAGAGTTATTTGCATGTGCTACAACTTTTTCCTGCACAGCTTGAGCAGCCGGAGGCTCCTGAGGCAGGGGTAAAACCACCACTGCTTTTAAAGCTAACCGCTGACATCAGCTTTTCAATTTTAGCACTTTGACATTTCTTGCAAACCACCACGTTGGTACTCCCAAAGACAAGTTCTTCAAACTCATTTCCACACTCATTACACCGAAATTCATAAATGGGCATCTTCAGTACTCTTTCATAATTAAAAAGTTAATTTTTTAAATTAATATAAACCCTTACTAATGCATATGCAATATAAATTCTTTTTAAGATTTTATTATCTTATTAATCTTAAAAAGAATTTGTTTTAACGGAACACTTTTTGTTCGGGCGATTCTTTTACAATCCTCATATTCGGGTGAAGTTACAATTTCCCCACCTGGCTCCTCAATGATTTTAATCCGAACTTTTCCCCAAGGAGTCTCAACCGCACTCGCTTTCCGCGATAGAGTATAACGGTCTGCCGTATCGACCCGCACCCCCAACGTAGTTGTCTCGTTGAATATGGTTGCTATCAATTCGCTTTTATCCTTTTCTCTGGCAATAACTTTAAGAAGTATTCCCGGTCTATTTTTCTTCATCTGCACCGGAATCAATGCAACATCTAAAGCGCCTTTTTCAAAAAGCACCTCCATAAGATACTCGTAAATTTCAGGGTTCATATTGTCTATGTTGGTCTCAATAACGACTACTTGTTCCCGGCAAACTTTTTTTTCTTTTCGTCCTAATATTACCCGAAGCAAGTTTGGCACTTCATTGTCATTTCGCTCTCCTGCCCCATATCCAACTTTTTCTATGGTAATAGGCGGCAAAGGACCAAAGGATTGGGCGAGAGTTGCAATTATTGCGGCGCCAGTAGGAGTAACTGTCTCAACCGGTTTGCCCATTCCATATACCGGGATAGTTTTTAATATCTCAAGAGTTGCCGGAGCAGGTAACGGGAGTGTACCATGTCCACATTTTATAAAACCATTTCCCAAGGGTAAAGGAGAAGATACAATCTCTTTAATCTTGAGGTAATTAATTCCAAGAACGGACCCAACAATATCAATTATGGAATCAGCAGCACCGATTTCATGAAAATGGACTTGGTCGACCCTTTTTCGGTGAATAAAAGCCTCAGCTTTGGCCAGGCAGAAAAAAATATTGATGCTTTTTTCTTTTGCGTCTTTGCTTATTTTGCTTCCCTCAATCATTGCGCGGATTTCTTTAAAAGTTTTTTCATCTTTTCCCGGTTGCTTCACCTTTATTCGAAAACGGGTCCCTTTTAAGTTCATTCGCTTTTCAGGTAAGGCTTCAAGGGTATATTTTTGGATTTTAAGGGAAGCTAAAGACGCGGTGAGCTCTGACAGGGGAAATCCAAGATCAAGAAAAGCTCCTAAAATCATGTCCCCACTTATCCCCGAAAAACAATCAAAATAAGCAATCATACTCTTTATCAACCTTAAGAAATTTACGGCTTACTGAAAAAATATTTGACAAATTTGTTTGATAAAATTATTATTAAAAAGCTTAATATTAAAATAACAAACTTTGTTTGACAACTTTTTTACTGAACATAAACATTGTTTAGGAATATTCGGATGCTTCTTCAACAATTTTTAACTTTCTTTGATTCAGACCTTTTTATAGAGGATTTTACTTCTCATACCAAAAAGGATGTTTTTAAGGAAATAGCGAACCTCCTAGAAACCACAAAAAAAATTTTTAAAGCCGAAATAATCATTGATCTTCTGGAAAAACGTGAACAATTAGGCACCACTGCCATTGGTAAGGGCATTGCAATTCCTCATTGCCGTTCTATGGCTGCTGAAAAGCTTACAGTGATAGTGGGATTAAAACAAGAAGGCATTGATTTTGATGCTCCGGATCAGCTTCCCGTTAAAATAGTCTTTGTGATCATTGCCCCCCCTCAAGATGTTAATTACCTCCCCTTTTTAGGAAAACTGGTTGAACTTTTAAGAGATGAATCGGCTAGGAAAAGGCTTCTTCGAGTAAAAAGTTTTAAAGGATTTAAAAAGGTAATCACGGAATTTTTAACCAATGAATGATATTTTACAAAATTTAGTTATTTTACAGGATTTAGATGAAATGATCTCGGAATCAAACAATGCCGAGATCATTACCCAGCAAGAAGAAATGGGTTTTGAAATCAATGGACTAGAAAAATTAATCGAAGCGCGTGAAGAATTAATAAAAAAAATTCCTCCTGAAGTTTTTAATCACTATAATCGGGTCCGAGCACGTTATAGTAGAGCCATAGCTCCGGTACGGGAGAACATTTGCCTCGGCTGTTTTATAAAAATTCCTACTCAAATATCCAGTCGGGAGATGGGCAATCAGGTGTTGCGCAATTGTGAAAATTGTGGCAGATATCTTTACTGGGTTTAAACGCCTCAGTAGTGCTCCCCTCCCTCCTGCGTATCTGAGGAAAGCTTCTTATCATTTTTTCCCCTTCTTTCCTTTGTCTTCGCTTAAGTCAGCAATTTTTCTTCGGATAATTTTACCTTTGTGATTATCAAAATCAGTTAAGATATAGATGGTTTTAGAAAAAATTTTATAAACCGAACCCTCTTTTTCTTTCCCTGCAAAGTAAAATTTTATTTTATCGCCGAGTTCCATAATGATTCCTCCTTGCTTAGCATTCATTCCTACGTTTGAACAGAAATATCAATTTTTATGGGTATCGCAGGGAAACCAAATTACGTTTTAATTCTTTCCCTCCAGATATCCGTTTCATGACCACAATCGAATGGACCAATCAGCACGCAATGCCAAACGACTCCATAGTTTTCTATTGTCCTAATAAATGCTTCGTAATTTTTATTTTTTCTTGCAGCTCCTGAGCACGTGTAAGGTCTTTAAACACTCCAATTTGGATCTCACACAAAAAAAGAGCGTGAACTTTTTTCATCTTCGGGAAATGAGACTTTTGGTATGCGAGCCACTAAGTTGCGGCAGAGATCGTCAATCGTACGAAGTTCCTGAGTTGACCGGATATTGGTATATGTCTTTACCAAGGAAAAAACAGCCAAAATTTGATGAAGGGGGAATGTCTCCCTCGTGAAAACGTATGTCATAAAAATCTTCCCAAAGTGTCTTCCCATCTTGAGAGTCCACAATTTTAATTTTCACACTACCTCCAATCTCAGGATATACCCTAACATAAATCTTAGTAAATTTAGTTGCCTCACCATAAACTAAAAGTTGAGCACCTAAAAGAGCTCCTAAATCCTTACAGGAAAGTTCGTAAAAATATTTTTTTGGTTTTTTTGCAAAAGTTCCAAGTTACGGTAAATGTCACCAAATTCACGGTCATTGAAAGGCAAAGGGAGAAAATGACCTTAAAAAACCAACTCCCACTAATTCCGGTAAATCAGGCTTCTTAGTTTTGCTGGTGAAAGGAAAAATACTAACCGCCGGAGAATAATGAGCCGTGGTCGCCCAAGTGCTAAAAGCAGTAGGATCGTATTCCCTTCGATGAAACGAAAACCGGCGATCACTCCGATCAACGCTACAAATATAAGTGCTTTTAATGTAAAGTGTTACAAATCAAATCATGGTTCGAGTTCAACGATCGTTACTCCAGCGCCTCCTTCAAACGGAGGACCTAAAAAAAATTTCCCGATTTGGGAGTGATTTTGAAGGAACTGATGAATTGATAGCCTTAGTCTTCCTGTACCCATTCCATGAATAATCCGTAGTTCCTTTATCCCATAAAGCAGAGCATTGTCAATGAATTTTTCCACCAATGGTATGGCTTCATCAACCCTTAACCCTACCAAGTTGAGAGAAGATACCGGACCTAACGGTTCAGAAGTGGTTACGTTAATTTTCGAAGAGGATCCCTTTGGTGCCTGAGAAGGAGGAATCGAAGTACATTCAATGCGCGCCAATTCATCCAGGCAGGTTTTTAATCGAACTCCCCCGGTCTGAATTTCAACTTTTTTTGAAGAAAGATCAAAAGCAACCACCTTTCCTTCCTTCCCACCCAGGGAAAGTTTATCTCCTTTTTTTAGCCCCTCATATAGTTGGGTAGAAATTTCGATGCGTTTCGGATCATCCGAAGTTTTTGCTACCGTTGCGCTCACTTTGTTTTTTATTTCATTAAAACTTTTAAAAGAAAAATTTGACTTTCTAAGATTCTTAACTTCTATTTCAATTTCACGAAATAGCCTTTGAGTTTTTTTCCCAACATGATCAATGAGAATTTTCTGTTTACCTTTAACGTTATCGACAAATTTAGCCATTATTTCTTCGTAACGAGCCCCTGCATTAAGTGTTTCTTCAAAGTTTATTTTGATTGCATTCAGTTTTTGAAGGGTATCCTCTAAGTGCTCAGTGAGTGCTAAAATACGACGATCATTCTCCTTGAGATAAGATTTTGCATGAGAGAGAATTTGGGCTGAAATCCCAAGGTGTGAAGCAGTTTCCAGTGCTTTACTCGTTCCAGGAACTCCAAAAACTAGTTTAAAAGTCGGTTTCAAGGTAATGGGGTTAAACCCAACCGAAACATTCAAAACATCTGGATGGGAGAATCCATAGGCCTTCAACAAATTGAGATGACTGGTTATGATTACCTGGGTTTTTCTGCTTCTTAGTTCATCTAAAATTGCAGACCCTAATGCTGCCCCTTCCTCGGGGTCAGTACCTGAACCGACTTCGTCCAAGAGAACCAAAGAATGTTCATCAGCGCGCAATAGAATTTCATTAAGGTGGACCACGTGGGAAGAAAAGGTACTAATACTTTCTTCTAAATTTTGTTCATCACCAATGTCGGCAAATATTTTTCCCCAGATGGGCAGGGTACTGCCTTCTGCCACGGGGATATGCATACCTGCCTGAACCATAAGGGTCAAAAGACCAACAGTTTTTAATGTTGCCGTTTTTCCCCCCATATTTGCGCCAGTAATAACTATCCCTAAATAGGAAGCGGGGAAAAACAGGTCAACCGGTGTAATTGTATTATTATCAAACCGTGGATAGTGTTCCAGATGGTCTGGAAAGGATTGGTTTAAAAGAATGGGATGTCGAGCCTGCAACAAATTAATCTCTTTTACTTTAATCAATTTTGGCTCTCGCGCCTTCATTGCCTCACTCATCCGAGCGCGTGCCTGAATACCATCCAATATCCCTAAATATTTTTGGTTTTCCAAAAGAGTTTTTTTCTCCCCTCTCACCACCATGGTGAGACTTTTTAATATTCGAACCTCTTCTCTCTTCATCTCTTCCTTAAGCAACATTAGTTCATTATTGTGCTCCACCACATGAAACGGCTCAATAAAATAGGTTGCTTGGTTATGAGATTGATCATGAACTATCCCAGGGATGCGTTTTTTAAAATCTGCTTTCAGGGGGATAACATAACGATCATGTCGCAAGGTAATGATTTTTTCTTGAGCAAAAAGAGAAGTTTCAGGGTGGTTTAAAACTTCTTCCAGAACTGCACGAATATGAATTTTAACTTGGTTGATTTTTAGTCTGATCCGCGCAAGTTCTTTGCTTGCGGAATCAAGGATTTCTCCCTCCGCATTTATCGCCTTGCCTATTTGTTCTTCAACAGGGGAAAGAGGTTTAATCCTATTGGCTATCGACCAGAGTGCCGGTGATTGTTCTTTACGGGGTTTAATTAAATCTTTGACTAAACGACTTGATTCTAAGAGCGATAAAACTTCCCATAATTCAAGGGGTAACAAAACACCGCCCTCGGGTTCAGCTTTTTTTAAAAGAAAGGCAATATCTCGTAACGTGTTAAAAGGAAGGAAGTCAGAAACACCAAGAAAAGCTTTCATCTCGCTTGTTTCCTGGAGTCTCTCTTGCACCAAAAAGGGATTTATCTGCGGAAGAATCTTATGGCAGTGTTGTTTACCTAATTCTGTGGAAGCAAATCTACCCAAAAAATTAATTATTTTATCAAATTCAAGAACTTTAAGCGTGTGAGAATCTATCTTATTTTCCTGCATGGAAATGGTTTTCCGTACCCGTCTTTAATCCCACTTTTGAAAGCAAAAACTATCTGATTAAAAATCATTGGGTTCTTTCTCATCAAAAGGGATCCCCTAAT
>Ga0182021_10001567_pt1 | contig 26420 bp, 21 predicted proteins | sample 612E3MmetaG_FD_120493 | JGI IMG/M metagenome (GOLD analysis project Ga0182021, IMG submission 120493) | Permafrost microbial communities from Stordalen Mire, Sweden - 612E3M metaG (Illumina Assembly) | ecosystem: Environmental > Terrestrial > Soil > Wetlands > Permafrost | place: Sweden...
CCTCCATTGATCGCGCTCAGCACGGCCGAGTCCACGATCAACGGCCGGAACGGCTCCATCAGGTCCAGCGCCAGCGCCGGCCGCCCGAAGCGCGGCTGATGGTAGAAGCCGACATACGGGTCGAACCCCACCGCGTAACACGCCACCGTCAGGTCCTTCGCGAGCAGGCTGTAGCCCAGCGAGAGAAGCGCATTCACGGGGTCGCGCGGCGGACGCCGGTTGCGTCCCTCGAAATCGAACGGCAGGTCGGCCGCCTCCCGTCCTTCGCCGGGCTTGATCATGCCCCCGAAATCCCCGAAATACAGCCGCGCCCCGTTGCCTTCCAATCCCAGCAGTTCCTCGAGCGAACGCGCCAGCTCGGCTCGGTCCGCCATCTCCTTCATGGCCGCCAGTGTCCCGCGGTTCGGCTCCACGTGGTTGCGCTGCAACAGCGTGCGCTGATTGCGGATCTTCCCCGCCACCAGCCGCCGCGCGAACGCCAGCGGAAAATACTCCGCCTCGGAAAGCCGGAACTGGCTCTTCCGCAGGAAGACATTCTTCACGTTCAGCCCAACCGTGATGCCGTAGAACCACCCTCCCATCGAGAAGTAGCAGATCGGAATCCCCGCCTCGCACAGCACCTGTACCGCCTGCGTCGAGATCTGGATATTCCCCATCAGGCTCACCTGGCAGATCTCGCCGATGCGCACCTCTTGCAGCACCGTTCGGTCTTCCTTCACCTGAAGCACCGCGCCCGACTTGCCCACTCGCACGCCCTGGGTGTTGAGATACACGGGCCGCAACTCGCTGCGCGGCGTCACCAGCGCCCGGACCTCGCGCTTCACCGCCTTCCGGCGCGGCGTCCCGAAGAGGTCGAGTTGCACCGGCTCGCTCTCCGCTTCCGCCTCGCCCGCCGCCAGCGTCTCATCCGGCAGACAGATTCCCGACAGGGAACACCCCGGGCACTTCGGAGAGTCGATCAGCGGCGGCGGAATTTCGCCCGTCTCAGCCAGCGCCCACGCGTCGCCAATCAGCTTGTGGGTCTGCGCGATCAGGCCGTCGTCGAACGCCACCCGCACCCGCTGCCCCGTCTTGCGGTAATAGACGATTCCTTCGCGGCAGTCGTACCCGTTCTCCCGCAGAACGATGCCCTGCACCGCCAACTGCGCGCGGTCCGCCGGCCACAGTTCCAGCCCGTCCGGCCCCTCGCGCGGACGCCCGTGCTTGTAGTCCACCGGCGTGACTACGCCGCCCTCCGCCTCCACCAGGTCCATTTTCGCGATCACCCGCAGCGTCTCGCTCGACAACATAGCGGAGCGCGAGTGGATGGATTCCGGCAGGTCCGCCGCCGCCGGGAGCGGAGTGGTTTTCGCGTCCACGCGCTTGTGCTGGACGGCGCCCTCGACCGTATCGACGCTTTCCTGGAAGACGCCGTCCACCCACTCATAGAAGAACAGCCGCGGGCAGTACGCGAATTCGTTGACCATGCGCGCCGGCAGATAATCCGGCAGGCTTCGTTCCGTCTCAATCGTTACCGGCAGTGCGCCCATAATGTCCTCACACGATGATGCACGGCGCATCGATGGCCGTGTACGGTTTGCCGAGTGCCGTGATGACGCGGTCGCCCCGCCCCTCGGCCGGACCGAGGTTCACGAACAGCACCTGGTCCTCCTTATGTTGGATAATCGCCCCCAGCTCCGCGCGGCACCGCGCCAGGTCCATCGCCGTAAGCTGGCATTCGAAGATGGAGAACTGCAAATGGTCGCCGTACCCGCGCATGGTCTGAAACACCTTGCGCAGCCGCTTCTCATCGCAGATGTCGTAGCAAACCAGATAGGAGGAGCGCATAGGGGCCTCTATATCGCCCGAGCCGGACGGAAGCTGACCTTGAAGTTGGCGCCCCGTCCGATCCGAACGCGCTGCACACGGAAGATGGCTTCCACTCCCCTTCCCGTCAATTGGTTCCGGTCAGGCGTATCCTCTCCCAGTTCGCGTAAGCTGAGGAGCGACCGCACCGTATCGACGCTAGACCACTGCATCCAAATAGGCCAAGTGAATTCGTGCGCGCGATGCTGGCGGCGGAATCCGGTTGTCCGCAGGCCTGCCTCAGTCGGTACCGTCGGAAACAATGGTAGGGCCTCGAACGCCAGCCGGTTGGCCCCCCATACCGACGAAACGCCTCCAACGCTCGGGTCACGCCAGCGTAGCGCATACTCCTTTGCGTCGTCGGGATCCCATCGCATCGACAGGCTCTTGTCGGCATACCTCCACGGACCGAACAAGGCCTCTTGCAGATGCTCCGGTCCGGAAAACCGGGCAAGACCCTTTGCCGTCCCCAGGAAGTCCTGATGGCCGGAACCAGTGATAAAACACAGGTCCGTGTATTCGATGCGCCCTTTGTCCTTGTTGTCTAGCACATCGCTGCCGAATGCCGCGGCGAAGTCAGGCACTCGGCGATCCTTGGCAGTTGAGCCCAGGCCAACCTTGCGAACCACGCTTTCGAAGAGCGTTCGTGGAACGGTCAGGTTGTTTCCCAATTCACCGAACGCGTCCAGCGGCGCCCATGGCCCTTGCTCGTGCAGCGCGCGGCAAATCTCTACCTCGTTCTGCATCGGCAGCCCAGACACCTCCGGCCGCCAGCCGCCGTCGCGAATCCACCGCAATCGGACCGCCTGGTCGGGCCAGATCAGATCGAACAAGCGCGATGCGCCCACTGCCGCCAGAAAACCAAGAGGGTTCGACCCCTCGATCCCGCGGAGTACTATCGTGCTCATGGCTTGACCTCCTTCGCGGTGGCTTCCTCTTTGCTTGCTTTCCAGTCGCCCAACCTGAGTAGCGATTCGAGGTAAGCGAGTCCCCACCAGCCGTACCGCCGGGTGAGCTTCCAGAACCTGTCGGCCACGCCGTTCTCCAGGCGATGCGGGGCTCCCGCGATTCGGTGTGCGCTCGTGATGCGCCGCCCGCCGTAGGCGAGATCCCCGCCAGTATCCTCCACGACAGGGGCAAACGGACGACACCTACCATGATGGCTCGCAATGAGGTGCAACGTGAGATCGGATTCCGTAACATCTGGCTGCGCCTGTGCAAACAGCAGGGAGATTAGTTCATGACGGAAACCGTCGGGCAAACCGCTCCGCTCCCACTGCGCCCTGCGGACTTGTTTACTTTGCCGCGCCTGTGACCCTTTGGCAAGGAGCGTCGGCGCGAACTGTGCGGCCATCGGATCGCCGCCTCGCAGGAGAGCCTGGAACCGCACATCCGCTTTGCCACAGTCGTGAAATTGAGCTGCACGCACGAGGCTTGTGCGGATCTCCTCGTTCGCGAGGAGATCCGGCGCGGCCTCGCTCACCGCCCGGACAACATCTTCCAGGTGTCTATCGAGAAATGCAGGCGGGGCCGCCGAACTCTCGTCGCCTCCGGCGTCCGCTTCCGCGAACTGGCCCGACAAAACCCACCCGGCTGAAGCGCCGTCATCGGTCGGGTAGCCGTCTAACTCCAGCCTCTTCGGCGGATCATTCAGCATCTCGACGAGCCACTGCGGCGCAGCCTCCTTGTACTGCGCAAGCGCCCGCAAGACATCGTCTTTCTCCACAGCCGGTTGTCCGGCGAGCTCAATCAGGCGGTCGCGCGCTACATTCTCCGGCCACCGCTCCAACAGATCTGGATGCAAACGCAGGACCCATCCCCGGCGAAGAATGTACCTGGCGCGCTCCGCAACATCGATATCCGCCTCTTCGGGGACGTGCCCCAGTTCCTCCCATCCGCCGCTCGCCATCGCCAGAATCAGCGTGTCTCCAGGGCGAACCCCGTTGGCGCTTTCGATCGGACAGCTTTCGTCACCTCGCCAGCGCAGCACAGGGCATCGAAGCTGACCACCTTCTTCGGGCCCGGGTTCTGCACCGATGCCTTCGATGTCCGATGCCGAGGCGCCCTCGTCGCCACTCTTCGTCAGCCACGCGCGGAACTCCCGCAAAGGCACTGCCATCGCTTCTGTAGAGACCGGCGGACAGAGTGAGACGATCTCTGCCCATTGTTGGGGTTTGCCGGTATCCAGATCCGCGCGCCAAACCACCTGCACTTCCGGTAAGCCGTTCTCCTCTCCATGCAGATAGAGACTGACGTCCGGCTCCAACGCGGGACGCGGCGAGGTTTGCACGAGGGCATCCAAGTGCGCCGGAAGCAACACTGGAGCTTTTGGAGCATCGCGCCGAAGTCCCTCACCCTGGTCGCCCGCCGCCTGCAGCCGTTCTCGTACGGTCGCGTCACCCGTTTCGGAGCAGAGTCCGAAATCTGCCTCGTCGCCGGAATCTTTGAGCCATTTCCACGTCTTTGTGAGTGCCTCCCCGTAAACCGCATCGCGATAATTCGGCTCCGCCATCGCCCCGGCGACCATGACGCATCCTTCCGCGTTCGCGCCGAGTTGATGCAAGTCGCCAATCCGGTCCAGCCGTCCAAATCGCTGCAAAAGAGCATCAATGCTGGCACACTCCGTTACGATGGCATCAAAGTCCAGATCCGCGCCGACTTCGAGGCACTGCGTGGCCACTACGAACACTGGTTCGCCATCCTGTGTCCTCGGATTGCCGGACAGCATGGCGTCCAAGTCCGCCGGCAGCGCCATGCGGTCGATTGGCCGCATGCGCCCGATCAACAGGTGCGTGCGGCAGTCTCTCTTCCGCAACGCTGCATATGCGAGACGCGCCGTCCGCACGCGATTCACCATCACCGCGATGCGCCGCAAACCCGGCTTGGCCGCAAGGCGAGCAGCTTCATCCACCAGGTTCTCCGCGAGTTTGCCGAGGTCCTTGGCCCGCGCCTTGCTCACGACCAGGCGCGCGGACTTGGGCGCGTACAACCTTTTATGCATCTCGGGATGCTCGAAGTCCGCGTCCTCCAATCTGAAAGGCTCGTCGGGCCTCGGCACGGGTGTAGCCGTCATCTCGACAAACGCGAACGGGCTGTCCAAATCCTGCCCCGACCAGGCAGTCCCCCGATACTGGTGAATCGCCGCCAGGGTCTCGGAGAACGGCCGCGAACAGTGGGCTTCGTCCAGAAGAACCAGCGAATCGTTCGCCACCAAGCCGGCGTGAATCGGCAAGGTCTTGTCCGAGACGCCATATCCACGAAACAGCAGGCGCGATCCGACCTGGTCGACCGTACTCGCGACTAGCAGCGGCTGCAGTGGAGTCCGCACCCAGGAATCGTCGCGGTAGATTCCGCCGCGTAACTGGTAAGTCGCGAGCGGCTGGTCGCCCCGCGCCAACTCACGCAGGCGGTCGGCAACGGTCTTCAGCACGCCGCCGTTCGCGGTTCCGAGTTTCTCCGCAATCTTCTTCATTCGCTCGTACGCGGCATCCACCACGACCCTGCGGTCCACGACGAAGAATACCCGTCGCGGTCCGCGCCTCCTCACAGCCATCGCGAACACCGCCACGTCGATGCACGCAGTCTTTCCGCTCGCTGTGGGAAGGTCCAGGCTACTAGGCCACCCGGTTTCGCAGACAAGCTTCGCCAGGCGTGTCTGCCAAGGAAACGGGGAGTACCCGTGGAGTTCGCCGAAGAAGGATTCAAAATGAAACGGCGTCAGTTCGGCCATGGAGCCGCCTCCGCATCGGGCAAGGGCCGGAACAGGCCATAACCTCTGAAACGCCCGCGACCCACGAGCATGGGGCCGCGCACGGCCTGCGCAAACCGGGTTACTACGTGCGTCTGGAACCGGCACAGGTTCGCGCCACCTTCTGTGAACGGGGGCAGGGCCATTGCGTGGCCCGCTCCCTGCACAGCGGATACGCTGCGAATGTCTACGGTTTCCGGTTCGGGTAAGAGCGCAGACACAAACGCTTCCTTCACAATTCGTTCGATGTCGCCGTCGCGCTTCTTTGGGTGATGATGCAGCACCACGGGCGTCACGCTGGCCCAGGTTCGGCTGGGCTTCGTCCAACTCAGCCGCTGCAACGCGAGCGGAGGCCGTTCACGCTTCTCACGTTCCAGCGTCCATCTCCACACACCATTCCTCCAGAGCCCGATTTCCCGTTCTTCGCCAGTGCCTGAATCGAAAAACAAACCGCCCAGAAACCGCCGCAACTCCTCGTCGCGGGTTGCGCAATACGTGAGACGCAGATCTCGCGGAACAGCAATGCCCAGGCCCAATACGTGGCCGTCGGAATACTCGAATCCCACATAGGGCAGCGGAAAGAAAGCCACGTGCGGGTGCACACTCGGGACGCCCGCCGCATCGTGTCCGCTGAGCCACTCCGGGGGCCCTTCACCTGCCGCCTTCATCGCGGCGTTTCGCAACGCGCCGGTCAACTGCTGCGTAGACTCCAGTCCCAGCATGGCGCCTTCCGTCTTCGCAAGTACCACGAAGCTCTCGTCGAAAGGTCCGTCCAGCACCGGTCCGTCCTTTCCGCTAGCGATGGGTCTGGAATATCCCTGCCATTGCACCAACTGCGGCCTCTTCGACTCAGGTCGCCCACCGGGAAATTCCATCTGAAGCTCGTTCTTGAGTCGCCTCTTTTCTCTCCCATGCGCCGCCGCAACCGCTTCGTCGAAGGCATCGTAGCGTCGAATCGCCTCACCATTGAAGGCGGCCTCCAGCGAACGTACCGTGCCGGCCCCTGCAACGCGAAACTGCGCCTCCAGGCGCTCCGAGCCGGGCAGCCAGTTTGGTTCCGGCTCCTCGCCGGCGGGCAGAACCCACATCTGTACTGCCGACATGGAGTGACCCACACGCGTCACCTTGGCACAAATGCAGCTCAATGCCGTACGTGTCTCTGGGCTTGGCTCCGCTGTCCAGATCAGGTACACACAATCGTCGTGCGGGCGTGTGCGCGGAAACCCGCGTTCTTGGCGCACTCGGCCGACAATGCCTCCATGCTGATCATTGACCGGCACATAAGCCCGAACGCTAGTTCGCTCGTCGGCGTCACTGGCGCGCAACGCCGGTGGCGGAACCGACTCAAGCCACTCCAGCGCGGCGCGTTCGGCCGGGTCCGCCATCGTCTCGAAGAGCGCTGCCGCCATGGCCATGAAAACGCGGCCGGGATGCGGGGGCCACTCCGCACGCGCTCTCGACAGGTCGGTAGCCACCGCGTACTTTGTCAAGTACCGAACACCAAGAGCGATCATTGCCCCTCCTGTTCGCCCTCCGCAGCCGCGATCTCTTGGCTCTTGCGAACCAAGTCGACCAACTCTTGAGCGGGCTTTAGCACCAGTGTCTCTTCCATCCAAGGCAACCCCGCTGCCCGAGCTTCACCGACCGCCTGATTGAGAAGCGCTATCGCAGCGGTGCCATCAATCGTATAGGTCTTCGTCGGCGCACCAGGTTCACCCATCATTTCCCAGACGCGAGGCGCCACCGGGCGAAGAGTGCAGCGCGATCGTAAACTGACGCCCCGTTCGCTTGCCAGCACACCCGCGCACACCCCGACCGCCGCTAGAACCGCGCGTGCAGCGTCGTCCCGTTTTCCGTCGTAGGTTCCATTCACCGGGAACCGGAGCTTTCGCAAGGCGCCGAATGACACGACCGTCGTCTGTTCCGCGAAGCGGCACCGGATGCCTCCGTTGCTGCTTTCGAAAATGATATTGCCGTGGTTCAATTCTGAAGGCCGAAGCGCGTTCTTCGCTTTGTCGCCTGCAAGTTGGAAACCCCCATCGGCGGTCTGAACCACTGCCACTTTGCTGCTAGCCCCAAGTGGATCCACCCGAAACCCAGACCTCTGATCGATTACCAATGCATCCACGCCTACGATTTCGGAGATGTACGCTCGTTCGAATTTCGCGCCGAGTCCGCCGGGCTTGTCGGGCGAACCCCACATTCCGAATACCAGAGCAGTCGGGCACAGATCAAAAATGGCGGTGGCGTTCCACAAGTTCGCCCGCCCCCACAGGGCCGCATACTTCGACTTCGAGAAGCGCTCGCCGTCCGGCGTCACGCTGTCGCGCAAGATCGCGTCTGCGAGCCGATGCGGCACTTCGAGACTCGTGAGGTTGGGTAAGTCCTTTTTGAATACGGCATTTGCTTCGCTGAAGTCCACCTCAATCAGCGGCAGGCTGATCTGCCCGCGCCGCACAGCCTCCAGCAGTGCCAATTCCGCGTGATTGGCCTCGGACTGCACGGAGTTCAGCAGCACGCATTCCACCTCATTCTCTTTGCCGTCTGCGCCGAGCAGTCGGCGCCTCTCGTGGGCATACTTCCCACCGGAGTATGTCGCAGGAAAGACCTTCCCGCCATCGCCTTCAACTGGCTGAAGAATCGTGATGGAGCGGAGCGCAGCGGCGCCCCCGCTGATGGCGCCCGACAGTTCAGCTAAATTCAACGTTTCAGTCATGAATTGCTCTCTCCTTTACTGATTTGCGGTTCCGTGGTGATGCCCAGACTAGAAGTAACTTCTTGCATCCACCGGAGTTGACGACGGCAGTCAACTTCCACCGAAGATGGAGTCGGCCTCATCGGAAACCCAAACCTGAATCCGCGGGCTTTGCCTGCCAGTGGTAAGCGCGACTCTCGATTCCGGGCAGCAGCGCGAACTGGCGCCTAGAGTACTGTCTCGTCTTCGGTCCGAGCACAACGTTATTGACTATACGCTGATTCACCCGCCAGGTAAAGTCGTAATCATGATAAACAGACCTAAGACTCTCGATCTCGGAAAAATCCCTCCCCCCCCCAATCTCAGTCACAACAATTATCCGCTGAAACCAAACCACTTACCCCATCTACCCCACTCCCTCCGTTGTACCCTGTGTCCAGGATGCTATGAGTTCACCTAGACGAATCAATGCTTCGCGGGCCAACGCCGCCCGCTCCCGAGGACCTGTTACCCCCGAGGGGAAACAACACTCCGCCACTAACGCCCTCCGCCACGGTCTCCTGGCCAAGTGCGTGGTCTTACAAGACGAATCCCGTGATTGTTTTGACGACCTCGTCACCGAACATATCAAGCGTTTCGCTCCCGCCGATGGCGTCGAGTTCGCCATGATCGAGGAAATGGTCGCGGCCAATTGGCGCATGCGCCGCACCTGGGCCATCGAAAATCGCTTGATCGAAAACGCCATCCGCCATCAGCCCCCCGGCGACGAGGTCGGGCGCATCGCCGCAGCCTTCTCTCAACTGGCCGCCTCCCCCGAGCTGAACCTGCTGCATCGCTATGAGACCCGCCTCCACCGCATCTACCAGCGCGCTCTGGACAACCTCGTCAGGCTTGGCGAATCGGAATTACCAAACGAAGCTACTCCCATTTCCGAACAGTGCGCTCCGGTGCCACCGTGCCCCGGCGATGACGTTCCCGAGGAGCCCACTCCCTGTGCCCTGCCGGCAGTCGCGGACGCGTCCCCGGAAATCGCTTCCTTGCTCGAAAAGGGCAAACTGCCAAACCAACCTAGTCCCATTTCCGGACACCAGGCGTTGCCGCTTCCCGGCGCCCCGGACGTTCACAGGCTTCTCGCGCCGCCCGGTCCCGTGTTCTGCGATCTCCCGGCCCTAAACTGCGGCTGACATGGCAAAGTGGGGCGGACCATCGCCTTCTGTGCTCTGCCAGGTCGAGTTTCGGTGACAATAGGTCATGAAGCTTTTTTGGCCCGCTCTCATCCTGACGTCAGCCCTGTGGAGCCAAACCACGCCCCTTTATAAGAACCCCGATGCCCCCCTCGAGAAGCGCGTCGACGACTTGCTCTCCCGTATGACCCTCGAAGAGAAGGTCTCTCAGATGATGAACGACTCGGCCGCCATCGACCGCCTCGACGTGCCCGCCTATAACTGGTGGAACGAGTGTCTGCATGGCGTCGCGCGCGCCGGCCGCGCTACCGTCTTCCCCGAGCCGATCGGCCTGGCCGCCACCTGGGACACCGACCTGATCTTCCGCGCGGCCACCGCCATCTCCGACGAAGCCCGCGCCAAGCATCATGAGTTCCTGCGGCGCGGGAAGCGCAACATCTATCAGGGCCTCACCTTTTGGACGCCCAACATCAATCTGGTCCGCGACCCCCGTTGGGGACGCGGCATGGAAACCTACGGCGAGGACCCGTACCTCACCGGGCGCCTGGCGGTTCAGTTCATCAAGGGTTTGCAGGGCGACAACCCCAGGTACCTCAAGGTGGTGGCCACCGCCAAGCACTTCGCGGTTCACAGCGGGCCGGAGCCGTCGCGCCATTCCTTCGACGCCCACGTGGAAGACGGCGACTTGCGCGAATCGTACCTGCCGCAGTTCGAGGCGGCCATCCGCGAGGGCGGCGCGTTCTCCGTCATGTGCGCTTATAACCGCGTGAATGGCGAACCGGCCTGCGCCAGCCCGCGCCTGCTGGGCGGGATTCTGCGCGGCGAATGGGCCTTCCCCGGCTACGTCGTCTCGGATTGCGGCGCCATCGGCGACATCTTCCAGGGCCACAAGGTGGCCGCTACCCGCGAGGAGGCCGCCGCGCGCGCCGTCAAAGCCGGCACCGACCTCGATTGCGGCGCGGAGTACTCGGCGCTGCTTCCGGCGGTCCAACAGAAGCTCATTACCGAAGCCGAAATCGATACCTCCCTCCGCCGCCTGCTCACCGCCCGGTTCCGGCTGGGCATGTTCGACCCCCCAGAGAAGGTCCCCTACGCGCAAATTCCCTACTCCGTCAACGACAGCCCGGAGCACCGCACGCTGGCGCTCGAAGCCGCGCGCAAATCCATCGTGCTGCTGAAGAACGAAGCCGGCATGTTGCCCCTGCGCAAGGGGATGAAGACCATTGCCGTGATTGGGCCGAACGCCGACAACCTCGACGTGCTCCTGGGCAACTACAACGGCGATCCCACCGAGCCGGTGACCCCGCTCGAAGGGATCCGCCGCAAAGTCGGACCGCGCACCCAGGTACTCTACGCGCAGGGTAGCGACTTGGCGCAAAACATGCCCATGCCTGAAACCGTGCCCTCCTCCGCGCTCTTCACCTCGGATGGCCCCGGCCGCGGGAACGGCCTCCAAGCCGAGTACTTCAACAAGGCCGATCCAAAGCCGCTGTTCACGCGCATCGATCCGCAAATTGCCTTCCGCTGGTGGGACGGCGCCCCCCGCGCCGACATGGACGACGACAACTTCAGCGTCCGCTGGACCGGATTCCTGGCGCCGCCCGTCACCGGCAAGTATCAGCTCGGCGCCATCGGCATGAATGCCTTCGAGATCTCGCTCGACGGCAAGCCGCTCGTGAGCGCCGACAACCCTCACCACTCCAACTACAAGTACGAGGACGTGGAATTGCAGGCCGGCAAGCTCTACCCCATCCGCGTGGACTTCCACGAAAGGGTCAACGATGCCGAAATGCGCCTGGTATGGGCGCCGCCCGGCGGGAAGCTCGAAGATGCCGCCATGGAGGCGGCCCGGAAGGCCGACGCCGTAGTGCTGTGCCTGGGGCTTTCTCCCCGCCTCGAAGGCGAAGAACAGAAGGTGTCCGTCCCCGGCTTCGAGGGTGGCGACCGCATCGATCTCGGGCTTCCAAAAGCGCAGGAGGATCTGCTTCGGAAGGTTGCCGCCCTCGATAAGCCCGTGGTGCTGGTGCTCCTGAATGGCAGCGCGCTGGGCGTCGAGTGGGCTCGCGACCACGTCCCCGCCATCGTCGAGGCGTGGTACCCCGGCCAGGCCGGTGGAACCGCCGTCGCGGATGTTCTCTTCGGCGATTACAACCCGGCCGGCCGGTTGCCTGTCACGTTCTACAAGTCCGCCGACCAACTGCCGCCCTTCGAAGACTACGACATGCTGGGCCGCACCTACCGCTATTTCCAGGGCGAGCCTTTGTACCCCTTCGGATTTGGATTGAGCTACACCCGGTTCACCTACCGGCTTCTTACACTGCCAAAAGGGGCGTCGGCCAAGCGCGAAGCCAAGATCCAGGTGGAAGTGCTGAACGCCGGGAAACTGGCCGGCGACGAAGTGGTCCAGCTCTATCTGAAGCGCCGCGGGGAGCCGCTCATCCGCTCGCTCGCGGGGTTCGAGCGAGTCGCACTCAAGCCCGGCGAGAAGAAGATCGTGGAATTCAAGCTGACGCCGCGCCAGCTCTCGCCGCCGGGAACTGTCGAAATTAGTGTAGGGGGCAAGCAGCCCGGCTTCCACGGGGCGGCGGATGCCTCCACCACGCAAATACTCACCGGAAGTTTGACGGTCGCGCCATGATACTAAAACCGCGTTCCGGCCGCCTTGCGGCCGCTCTTGCCATCTCGATTGTTTTCTTGTTGCCTCTTTCGTCGCAGACGGCGCCGCCACACGCGCTGACTCTGGCCCTGACGTGCCCCAGTGGCGATTGCTCCCTGCTTCACGGTGCGCCCCAGACCGCCGGGATGCGCAGCGGGTTCGTCCGGCTGAAGCCGGGCGACTCGGTCGGCTGGCACACCACCGGTCAGAACGAAGAGTCCCTGGTGATCCTGCACGGGCGGGGCGACGCTTTGATCGAAGGTGGACCGGGGCAATCCTTCACCGCGCCGGGGTTTGTCTACATCCCGCCAGCCACGCGCCACAACGTCGCGAATACCGGCAGTGAGGTGTTGGAATACGTGTACGTGGTGGCACCCGCGGGCAAGCCATGAACATCGCCATCTCCGGCGCTTCCGGTTTCATCGGGCGGCATCTGCTGGAGAGCCTCGCCCGGGCCGGCCATCCGCCGCACGCGCTGACCCGCGGCGCACCTCCCGTGGAGTGCGACGTCGTCATCCACCTGGCCGGTGAGCCTTTGGCGCAGCGCTGGACGGCCGCGGCCAGGCGGCGCATTCGCGAGAGCCGCGTGGCGGGGACGCGCAACCTGGTGGAGGCCCTGGCCACGCTGACGCGCCGGCCGGAAGCTCTGATCTGCGCTTCGGCCATCGGGTACTACGGCTCGCGAGGCGATGAAATTCTCACGGAATCTTCCGCGCCGGGGAGCGGCTTCCTGCCGGAATTGTGCGTGGCATGGGAGACGGAAGCGCAGGCCGCCGAGGCCCTCGGCATACGGGTAGTGCGCGTGCGCACGGGCCTGGTGCTGGACGCTCGGGGCGGCGCGTTGCCGCGCATGTTGCCGCCATTTCGCATGGGCGTGGGCGGCCGGCTGGGCAGTGGCCGCCAGTGGATGTCGTGGATCCACCTCGAAGACCTCACGGCGTTGCTCCTGTTCGCGGTGGAAAACCGGTTCCAGGGACCGCTGAACGCGGTGGCCCCGCATCCCGTCACCAACGCGGATTTCACGCGCGAGTTGGCGCGCGCACTGCGGCGGCCCGCGCTCTTCCCGGTCCCGGAATTCGCGCTTCGCCTGCTGTTTGGTGAAATGGCGGACGTTCTGCTCGACAGTCAGCGGGTAGCGCCCGCCGCGGCCGAAGCCGCCGGATTCCGCTTCCGCTTTCCGCAACTGCCCCCCGCGCTCGCCGCCCTGCTCCGCTAAGTAATACGGTTGCGTATCCTGCGGTGGGGCAGGCAATCTTGCCTGCGGACTCGCTTTCAGCGGGTCCAGCCGCCTGTAAGGCGGCCTGCCTTTTCGCCGCCTCTCCCCGACTTCCGCAACTGGCCGCCCGTATGTGAGTTTTTCCCTTCGCGTATAATGAATAAGTAACGGAGAGGATTTGTGTCCTTGCGCGCTTTCTTTCATCTTTTCACCCGCACCCTGTTGATGCCCATCATGGAGAACGGCGAGGAGATCCTTGTCGGCGGGCAGGCCGTGCTGGAAGGCGTCATGATGCGCGCTCCCCACAGCTACTGCGTGGCGGTCCGCAAGCCGGACGGGGAAATCGTCACCGAAGAGGCGCCGCTCGCCCGCATGTCCGAAAAACACAAGATCTTCAAGTACCCGGTGTTTCGCGGCATGGGTACCCTTTGGCAGGCCATGACCCTGGGGCTCAAGGCCCTGCGATTCTCCACCAACGTCGCGCTCCAGGACCCCCAGCAGGCCGCGGCCAGCCAGCCGCCCAAAGAAATGCCCGCCTGGGCCATCGCCGGGAACCTGGTTTTCACCTTCGGCATGTTCATTTTCATGTACAAGTTCGTCCCGCTGCTTCTGGTGACCAAGCTGCAGAAACTGTATCCGGTGCTGGCCGGCCGTCTGGCGTTCAACATCGCCGACGGCTTGATCCGCATGGTCGTCTTCCTGGCGTTTATGTTCGCCATCTCGCTCCTGAAAGATATCCGGCGTGTGTTCGAGTATCACGGCGCGGAGCACAAGGTGGTTTTCAATTTTGAATCGGGCCAGCCGGTGACGGTCGCCAACGCGCAGCGGTTTACCACGTTCCACCCCCGGTGCGGCACCAGTTTCCTGTTCGTCGTGCTGATCCTGGCCATCCCCGTCTACGCGCTCATCCCCTTCGATGGGTTCCTGCCGCGATTCCTCTCGCGCATCGCGCTGCTGCCGGTCCTCGCGGGCCTGAGCTACGAGGTGATCCGCTTTGCCGCCAAGCGGCGCGGCTCGCTGCTGGCCACGCTCGCCGCGCCGGGCCTCTGGCTCCAGCGCATCACCACCAAACCGCCGGCCGACGACCAGACCGCGGTGGCCATCCGCGCGCTCGAAGGCGCCATGGCGCTCGAAGAGGCGCAAGGCGGACAAGCGGTCATCGCCTGAACATCCATGCAATTCGCTCCTAAACTCGATCAACTCGAAGAACGCTTCGAGGCTCTCACCGGGCAGATGGCCGACCCGGCCGTGATTAGCGACGGCGATCGGTATCGCAAGGTGGCCAAGGCCCACAGCGAGCTGTCGGAGGTGGTTTCCGCCTACCGGGAGTGGAAGAAGAACGAGGATGCGCTCTCGCAGGCGCGCCCCATGCTCGCGGACGCCGATCCCGATTTGCGCGCCATGGCGCAGGAAGAAATTTCCAACCTCGAACCCGAGCTGGCCCGCCTGGAAGAGCACTTGAAGGTGCTCCTGCTGCCCAAGGACCCCAACGACGACCGCAACGTGGTGCTCGAAATCCGCGCCGGCACGGGCGGCGATGAAGCCACCCTGTTCGCGGCCGAGATCTTCCGTATGTACTCGCGCTTTGGCGAGTCGCGGAACTGGAAGATCGAGGTGACCTCCGCCAGCGAATCGGCCGTGGGCGGGCTCAAGGAAGTCATCGCCCTGGTGAGCGGCGACAACGTCTACAGCAAGCTGAAATACGAAAGCGGCGTACACCGCGTGCAGCGCGTGCCCGTCACCGAGCAGCAGGGGCGCGTGCACACCTCCGCCATCACCGTGGCGGTGCTGGCCGAGGCGGACGAGGTCGAGGTCAAGATCGACCCCAAGGAAGTTCGCATCGATACCTTCTGTTCCTCGGGCCCCGGCGGCCAGTCGGTCAACACCACCTACTCGGCCGTGCGCCTCACCCACCTGCCGACCGGCCTGGTGGTCTCCTGCCAGGACGAGAAATCGCAGATCAAGAACCGCGCCAAGGCTGAGCGTGTGCTGCGTTCGCGGCTCTATGAGCTGGAACTCGAGAAACAGCAGGCCGCCCTGGGCGCCGAGCGGCGCAGCATGGTGGGCACCGGCGACCGCAGCGAGAAGATCCGCACCTATAACTTCCCCCAGAACCGCGTGACCGATCACCGCATCGGCCTCACCCTGCATCAACTGGATTTCGTGATGGAAGGCAAGATGGACGCCATCTTCGACGCCCTCACCGCCTACTACCAGGCCGAAAAACTGAAGCAGCAGACCAAGCAGGGCGCGCTGGTCTGAAGCCCTCATGACGGTGCACACGGCATTGCTCCAGGGGGTAGGTTTGCTGGAGGATGCCAGTATCGCCGTGCCGCGGCTGACCGCCGAGGTGCTGCTGGCTCATGCCCTTCGCCAGCAGCGGGTCTACCTCTACGCCCACCCCGAGCGGGAGTTGCAGGAGCTGGAATGGCTGCACTACGGCCGCTACCTCCACGAGCGTCTCAACGGCAAACCCACCCAGTACATCACCGGGCGGCAGGAATTCTACGGGCGCGAATTCCGGGTGACGCCCGACGTGCTGATTCCGCGCCCGGAGACCGAGCACGTGGTGGAAGCCGCCCTCCAAGTCGCGCGCGGGGCCAAACGCGTGCTCGATGTCGGATGCGGCTCCGGCGCGCTGGCCGTGACGCTGCAACTCGAAACCGGCGCCCAGGCATGGGCCACCGACATCTCGCCGGCGGCCTCCGCTGTCGCCGCCGGAAACGCCCGGCGCCTCGGTGCACAGGTGAACCTGGTGGTTTGCGACTTGATGGAAGCCGTCGCCGCCGGCGCCATGGACCTGATCGTTTCCAACCCGCCCTATGTGCCGCTCGGCCAGCGGCAGGGCTTGCAGCGCGAGGTCCGCGACTGGGAACCCCACGTAGCCCTCTTCGCCGGCGAGACCGGTTTCGAAATCTACGACCGCATCGTGGCCGATGCCCCGCGCGTACTCGCCCCCGGCGGCTGGCTCGTCATGGAACTGGGCTTCGGCAGCCGCGACTACGTCGCCAACCTTCTCGCCGGATGGCGGGACGTGCGCATCGCGCCCGACCTGGCCGGCATTCCGCGCGTGATCGCCGCGCGCCGTGTGGGGCCGGATGGCATCCGGCGCGGCGGTTGGTAACCGCCGCAAGGGCCGCCCTGGACAATGGAAGAACCGACGGCGTAGGATTAGGCAGTGAAGGCCAAGGTCCCGGCTGTCATTTGCTTTGTCGTGTTCTTATACTGCTGCTGGATGGTCCATCGCAGCCGCAATTCCTACTTCCCGCCCGACACCTCATATAAGGTTGAAGTCATAGTCCACGGGCCGGACGGAGAAATCATCAAGCCGATTGCGCGGGCGCCTCAGTGACTTCTAGCGCGCCGCCACCGCCGCCGCTTCCCACCTCACCGAAACCTTCTTGATCCGCTCCACCGCCTCCATCAGGTTGGCCAGCGAGTTGGCGTAGCTGAAGCGGATGTAGCCGTCCCCATGCTCTCCGAAACTGCCGCCGTTCAGGCACGCCACGCCGGCCTCGTCCAGCAGGTAGTCGGCCAGCTCTTTGGAGGGGATGCCCGTGCCGGTCACGTTGGCAAACGCGTAGAACGCGCCGCCCGGCGCCGCGCAGCGGAATCCCGGAATCCGGTCCAGCCCCGGGCAGAAGGCTTCGCGGCGACGGCGGAATTCGGCCATCATGGCGGCCACCGAGTCCTGCGGTCCGGCGATCGCGGCCAGGCCGGCGCGCTGCGTGAAACTGGCCGTGCAGGAGTTCGAATTCACCATCAGCTTGCTCACCGCGTCCACCAGCCACTCCGGCATCACGCCGTAACCCAGGCGCCAGCCGGTCATGGCATAGGTTTTCGAGAAGCCGTCGAGGATGATGGTCTTCTCCAGCATCCCCGGGAAACTCGCGATCGACGCGGGCGCCTCGGCGCCGTAATAGAGCTGCGAGTAGATCTCATCGCTCAGCACCATCACGTCGCGCTCGCGAAGCATTTCGGCGATGGCCGCCATGTCCGCGGACGGAATCACGCCACCTGTGGGATTCTCGGGCGAGTTCAGAATCACCAGCTTGGTGCGGTCCGAGAGCCGTTCGCGAAAGAGATTGACGTCGAAGGAGAAGCCTCGCCTCTCTTCGAGCGGGATGGGTACCGGCCGGGCACCCAGGAACCGGATCATCGAGTCGTAGATCGGAAAGCCCGGATCCGGGTAGATGACTTCGTCGCCGGGTTCCAGCAGCGCCAACATGGGGAAGAAAATCATGGGCTTGCCGCCGGGCACAACCGATATGTGTTGTGGCCCCACCGAGACTCCCCGCGTCCGCGAAACGTGGGCGGCGATGGCCTCTCGGAACTCGGGATAGCCCTGCGGCGGGCCGTAATGGGTCCAGCCATCGTCGAGCGCCTTCTTGGCCGCCTCGACGATGTGGGGCGGAGTTGGGAAATCCGGTTCGCCGATCTCCAAATGGATCACGCTGCGGCCCCGCGCTTCGAGCGCCCGGGCGCGTACCAGGACATCGAAGGCGGATTCGACCGCCATTTGGCTCATTCGTTCCGCGAGTTTCATACTAGTTACCAATCTTATCAGGCTTCGACGCGCGCGCTAGAATGACACTAGCGGTGTAGGGGCTGGGCATGCCCAGCCCCTTCTTTATGTTCCACGTTTTCAGGGTTCCAGCGTCATCAGTTTAGAACCCATGGAAACCGTCGTTTGGAGCCCGATGAGCGAGGAAATCGTCGAGCCTGGCCTGGAACTTCAGGAACGGCAGAATCGCTTTGTTTCCGAGAACTTACGACGTATTTTCATTCAAATTTACCGGATCGTGGGCAACGTGGCCGATGCCCAGGACCTCACCCAGGAAGCCTTCATCAAGGCTCTCCAGCGCCAGGAACAGCTTAAGGATGAGCAGAAGGCCGCCCACTGGCTCTCGCGAATCGCCACCAATACGGCCATCGATTTCCTCCGCCGCAGCGGCCGCGCCACGTTTTGCGAGCTGGATGAAGCCCCGCCGAGCCAGTTGGAAAGCCCCGAACAGGCCGTGCTGCGGTCCGAGGAACGGAATTATCTGGAGGATGGCTTGCGTCTTCTGAGCCCGCGGGAACGGGCCGCGCTGATGCTGCGCGACGTGGAAGGCCTGCCGGCCGAAGAGGTGGCCCAGCGGCTCAACTGCTCCAAAGCCACGGTGCGCTCCCACATTGCCAACGCGCGCACCAAGTTCCGGCGCTATATCGAAAGAAGGAAGCGGTAGAAAGATGAAACATCCCGATCGGGCGACTTTGGCACTACACGCGGGTGGGGACCTCGGGCCGTTGGCCCGTTGGAGAACCCGGCACCACCTGGCGAAGTGCCCGGACTGCCGCGATGAGGCCGCCCGGTTCCACGCCGTGCGCGCCATTCTCCCCGAGCTGGCCGAGACCCCCGAGATCTCCTGGAACCGGCTGGCCGCCGAGATGAAGGCCAACATCCGGCTGGGACTGGCGGCCGGCGAGTGCGTGCGCATCGGCCAGCCGCCCTTGCGCGAAACGCTCCTGTTCACCCGCGCCCGCGCCGTGGTCGCTTTTGCCAGCGTGCTGGTTCTGCTGTTTGCCGGCCTGGTCCTGCAGCATCCGGTGCCCGGCGCCCCGAAATACGACGGCGTGGTGGTGCAGGCCACCGCTAATGGAATTCAGGTCCGGGAGGGCGGCCAGGCGCTTCGCCTGATGCACTCCGGCGCCCAAAACGTGCAGTACTCGGTGGGCGCGCAAGGCTCCATGAGGGCTCGCTACGTAGATCCCGAGACGGGCTACGTGACGATCAATAACGTCTATGCGGATTGACACTCGAATTCGGCTGGCGGTACTGGGATTCCTGGGCGCGGCCACCATGCTGGCGCAGGATGTTCCGCTCGATCCGCGCAGCTCCATCAGCATGAACTTCGCCAAGGATTCGCCGGTGGCGGTGCTCAACGTGGCCACCGGGGAATCGCGCGCCACCGCTCGCGGCGCGGCCCTGGTGCTCGACCTGCACATGGCGCTGACGCTGCGCAATCTGGGCTCGAGCCGCATCCACGGCGTGACGCTGCGGGTGGTGTCGCAGGAAGTGACCCTGGGCGGGAAGGGGTCGGTGGCCTATCCCAGCCTGAACGTCGCGCCGGGCGAAGCTTTTCCCGTTCGAATCGATATGCAACTGGTGCGCCCCACGCAGGCGGCCGCCGGGCCGCTGGTGGAAGTCAACCTCGACGGCGTGCTCTTCCAGGACCTTTCCTTCTACGGCCCCAACCGGCTCAACTCGCGGCGCACCATGACCGCCTGGGAAATGGAGGCGCAGCGCGATCGCGAGCATTTCAAGCGCGTGCTGGCGCAGAACGGCCCCGATGGATTGCGCCACGAGATGATCGAAAGCCTGGGGCGCCAGGCCGAGCGTCCCCAGCTCGATGTGCGCGTCGCCCGCGGCGGGCCCGCGGTTTCTTCCACCGCGGCGGGTGGCGCCGAGCGCCAGGAGCAGTTCGCCTTCCTGAAGTTCCCCGACGCGCCCGTCGAGCCGGTCGAGGGATGGGCGCAGCTTGCCGGAAATGAACTGCGCGCCCCGCGCATCCAGGTGCTCAACAAATCGGATAAGGCCGTGAAGTACGTCGAGCTGGACTGGCTGGTTCGCGATCAAAAAGGCCAGCAGTACCTGGCGGCATCCTTGCCCGCCGATCCCGCGCTGGACCTGCCGGCCGGGCGCACCACCCGCGTCTTGCAGGACACTGCGCTGCGATTCTCTCGCAGCGGGCAGCCCGTGAGCATCCAGGGCATGACGGGATTTGTCAGCGAGGTGGAATTCGCCGACGGGAAGATGTGGATTCCCAACCGCCAGAACCTCGAGAACGCCCAACTGCTGAAGGTGTTGCCGCCTTCGAACGAAGAGCAGCGGCTCTCCGACCTCTACCGCACCAAAGGCATCGGCGCCCTCATCGAAGAGCTGAAGAAGTTCTGAGCGCCTCGCCAACCGCTCTCTTACGTTCGCGGCTCCGATGCCTTCCGGCTCCGTGCCAGGCTTTACCGCGCACCCGGCCAGGATCGGCGACCCCACTGGCCGGGCCCTGCTGCGCTCACCCGTGAATTCAGCCACCGCCGCGGCCCGCGGATTCGACAAACTGCCGTATACCGGATTCCCCGCCACGTTGACCGTGGCCCAGAGTCCGCGGCCCTACCCGCAATTCGGAGACATCCCCGTCCATTACGCGGAGCATATCCCTCGGTAGGTATGCTTTAGCTTGCCCTTTTCCTTTTTCATTGTGCGTTCATCTCCGCTCGCGCACAATGGAAACTGAGGCCCGCTCCGTCGTGCGCATCTTGCTGGTTGAAGACGAATCCCGAGTCGCCGGGTTTATCGCCAAGGGCCTCCGCGAGCAGTCCTATGCCGTCGATATCTCGAGCGACGGCGAACAAGCCCTCTACCAGGCCGCCGTCAACCAGTACGACATCGTCATCCTCGACGTCATGCTGCCGGTCAAGGACGGCCACACCGTCTGCCGCGAACTCCGCGCTTCGGGCTTTCGCACCCCCATCCTCATGCTGACCGCGCGCGGCAATGTCGACGACCGCGTCGAAGGCCTCGATTCCGGCGCCGACGACTACCTTGCCAAGCCCTTCGATTTCAAGGAGCTGCTGGCCCGGCTGCGCGCCCTGCTGCGGCGGCCCGCCGGCCTGCTGCCCCATGTCGCGCGGGTTGCCGACCTCGTCCTGAACACCGCCAGCCATGCCGTCACGCGCGCCGGAAAACCGGTCGCCCTTACCGCCAAGGAGTACGCTCTCATTGAGTTCCTGATGCTCAATCAGGGCCGTGTGGTGGGCCGCGAGCAGATCGGGCAGCACGTCTGGGACGAGAACTTCGATCCGCTTTCCAATGTGATCGACGTGTACATCAAGCGCCTGCGCTCCAAGCTGGACACCGGCTTCGGCCGCCGCCTGATTCACACCCGCCGCGGCGAAGGCTACATTCTGAGCGCGCAAGCGGATGGCAACGATGATTAGAAGCTTCCGCTTTCGGCTCACACTCTGGTACGTAGCTCTGTTTTCGCTGCTGTTCCTTCTCTTCGGCATCTTCCTCCACGGCTTGTTATCCAAGGACCTCCGCACCCGCCTGGACCAATCGCTCACCTCCGAAGCGCGCACCGCTTCGGCCCTTCTCGAAGACGAGCTGGTGGAGGAAAAGGGCGACGTCCGCCTGGCCGCCAGCGAGGCTGTGGCCGGACTGCGCCTGCACGGGAGCCGGGTCGGGATTCTGGCAGGGTCGCGGCTGCTGGCTTCGAGCGGCCCGGTCTCGCAACTGGAATCCGGCGCGGTGGTGGCCGCGGCGGCTCGCAGCGCCTCTCCGGACCTGCTGCTGGCCCTGCCCCGGTTGGGCCCCCATGGCGCGCGCGCCGCCACCCACGCCCTGGAAGCTCTGGGACGAACCTTCCTGATCTTCTCGATCGCCCCGCTCGACTCCATCGCCGCCGACCTCCAGTTGGTCCGCCGCGTCATCTTCCTGGCGCTGCCCCTGCTTTTGGGGCTGGCCGGAATCGGCGGCTACCTGCTGGCCACCCACAGCCTGGCTCCCCTCAATTGGATGGCCGAACAGGCCCGCGAGATCACCGGCAGCAACCTCAACCGCCGTCTCGAAATCGGCCGCCCAGCCGAAGAACTGGCAGTCCTGGCCGCCTCGTTCAACGAGCTGCTGGCGCGCCTCGATCAATCCTTCGAGGGTATGCGGCGCTTCGTCGCCGACGCCTCGCACGAGCTCCGCACGCCCATCGCGGTGATTCGCGGCGAAGCCGATGTGGCCCTCTCGCGCGACCGCGCCCCCGGCGAATACAAGGAATCGCTGGCCGTCGTCCTGGACGAATCGCGCCGCCTTTCCCGCCTGGTGGACGACCTGTTGAATCTCGCCCGCGCCGACGCCGGCCGCGTCAAGCTCGAAGCTCACGAGTTCTATTTCAACGAGCTGCTGTCGGAATGTTGCCGCTCCCTGCAAACCCTGGCCGCCGCCTCCGAAGTTGCGCTCGAATGCCGTTCGCCTGGGGACATCCAATTTCGCGGCGACGAGACCCTGCTCCGCCGCCTGCTGATCAACCTCCTCGACAACGCCCTCCGCTACACCCCGCCCGGAGGCGGAGTCTTCGCGGAGCTGGAAGCAGACGCCGCCGCCGTGCGCATCCATATTTCAGATACCGGCGTTGGAATCCCCCCGGAAGCCGCCCCTCGCGTTTTCGAGCGCTTCTACCGCGCCGACCGGGCGCGCTCCCGCCAGGATGGCGGCTTCGGTCTAGGCCTCGCGATCGTGAAGTGGATCGCCGAATCCCACCACGGCACCGTCGCCCTCACCCGCAATTCGGGGTCAGGCACCACGTTCACCGTTACTTTGCCGCGTTGATTCGGGCGCCGTTACTTCAGATAAACAAGCTCGCCGGGACGTGGAAGTGCTCGGCGAGTTTGCGCGCGTGCGCCTTGCTGATCGATCGCTTACCGTTGAGCACGTCGGAAACAACGCTGCTCGATCCGAATACGGGAATCAGATCGCGCTGGCGAATGCCGCGATCCTCCATGAGAACACGGAGTGCCTCGATGGGCTCGGCATGGCCGAGCGGGTATCTCGATTCCTCGAACTGGCGTATCAGCACCGTCATGAGGTCGGCGAGGTTCTCTTCCTCGGGCGTGAGCGGACGGCCGCGGGTATCGAGCCTTTCGAGTTCCGCGATCATACGCTGGTTCTCCGTCTCGGTCTTGATGACACGCGGCAGCGCTCGCGCGAGGAGCTTGCCATAGGCGGCTTCGTCGATTGTCGCTAAAGCCATTTCTTCCACCTTCCCTTGTCGTATTCGGCGTGTGTGAGGAACTCTTTGACGTAGATCCTCTTGTACCGGAAAACCATGCGAACGATGAGGCGATAGTGATTGCCGCGGATATTGAAAATCGCCAGATCGCCTGTCATATCCGTCGCCGGAAACGATTTGCGAACGTCCTCAATGTTCCTCCACTCGGCTTCCACCGCCGTATCGAACCACACCTGCAACGCGGATTTGGCATCGGCGAATTTCGCCGCTCCTTCGAAGAGGCCCCGTTTGCCGATGGCGTTCACAGTCCAATCCTAGCAAAATGCTAGGGCTCCTGCAAGCATTTTGCTAGGGAACCCCGGCCGCCGCCCCCCGCAGTCGGCGCCGCCCGCCGGCGGCCTTCCCTCGGCAACTCGGAAACGGAGGACGTTGGCCTCAATCGGCGGCCGGGCCCCCAAGCCGAGATCCACGTCTGCAAGGGGAGTTGCGCTCGGCTCCTCCCCAAATGGCCTATACTTAACGACAAGCGCACATGGACCAAGTTGAACCGCCAGATACGATTGTCTTCGACAGGCGCAAGATTTACCGGCCATTTCTGGAACGCCTCAATCCAATCGCGTTGAGCGGTGGAACCGCTCAACGCGAGCTTATCGTTACGCCCAAATTCGACCCGCGCGATCCCGAAGAACCGCCGATTCACGAAGCCTTCGCGACCGCCGCCGAACTGCAGACTGGCGCCCAGATGGCCCTGGTCGGCGGAATCGGATCAGGTAAGACGACTGCGTTACTGCTAACACAGGAGCGTCTCAAGCGCTACAAGGACGCCGTGAACTTGTTTATCGATGCCGTCGAGTTCACGGATTTTTCGGAAACGAACCCCGGTGCCATGCTCGCAGCCATAGGACTGCGACTATTCGCTCGTCATCGAAAGCTCTTTGGAGAGCCGCTGCCATTAGTTGAGGCAGCTCATGAGAAACTCCGCGAATTAGGTCTTGGCAAGACCGAATGGTATCGTGAGGACCCTGAGGATCACGATGAGGGTTATGGCTATCGGGTTAATATTCCTGGTCTGATGAAACCGAGGTACCCACGGCTCAAAGAAAGGGTCTCGGAAGTGACGGATCTGCTGAGAACGATTCTTCTCCCTTTCCTAGAGCATCATAGGCAAATAACGGTCATCGTGGACGGGCTGGATCGGCTGATCGAACCCGTGCGGTTTCGCGAGTTCGCCGAGCAGGATTTGCGCGCAGTTCGGGGATTGAAGGTGACTGTGATCGTTGCCGCTCCGCTGTTATTGTGGTACGACAAGACCCGATTCCTGCAAGACTACTTCGACCTCGTCAAACACATTCCTGCCGCCGCCGCAGACCCCAAGGAGTCTGGATTCCTTAAAGACGTTCTGAATCGCCGCGGGGCAAGCCAGCTGATGAGCGCGGCATCAATGAACGAAATCTGCCAGTTCTCTGGAGGGGTGCTGCGCGATTTGCTGGCTCTCGCGCAATCGGCTACACAGTATGCTTATCGGGACGCCCAGGACCGTATCGCTCGCAAACATGTGCAGGCAGCCACCCGTCAACTCGGCAACCGCTATCTTGCTGGCCTCGGGACTATGCAACGGCGGCTGATACAGCGCGTTCAAAAAGACAAACGCTTTTCGGTTGGGGATCCGGCTTCCCGAGAGTTGCTGGTTAATCGGCAAGTTCTTGAGTACTCTAAGAGCGGTCACGATTACTTCAAGGTCCATCCCGCTCTGGCAGCGGTCCTACCAAGTTCGGCATGAGCGACTTCGATCACATTACGCCGTTCGGTCTTGTCAGGACTATTGCGGCTGCAGGCCGGGAGCACCCTGCTATATACTTCTTGATATGCGAGGCCGCGGTTGCCACACTTGTGGAAGCCGACTTGCGAATTGAGATTGATATCCAATTGGATGCTCCAGTCAGGACGGAGTCGATTTCAGGATTGCGCGACAAGGATCTGCCACTGGCGCGCGACGGTTCCATATGGCTAGTTCATGTCGATCAATGGCTTCCGGAGTTGATAGACTCGCTAGACCGCCACTCGCCCTTCTTGGTCCAGGGCGGAAGCCAATTGCTATTGCTTGTGGAGAACGAAATGGCAAAGCGAATCCTCTGGAGAGCACCCAATCTGCGAAATCGTCTGACCGATGTTTTTGAGATTGCGCCAGAGCACCTTGCAGGAGAACATGTGGCTTGAATATCGAATCGGAGTTAGATCGACTGGCCCGCGAGCGAGAAAAAGCTTGCGGAGCGGTTCTTTCAGCAATGGCCTTGGATGCTGCCGGCCAATTGCGGCAGTTGCGAGCATATCTGGCACGCCAGCAGGATCATAAGCGAATCAAGGGGGCGATAGACAAGATCATTCAGCTTCGCCAGTTGCCGGATGGGTTTGACGAGTTGGATTGCGCACGCGCAGAGTTTGTTTCAGAGTCCCGTCTCGAATTCACAATACGCATGGAGCGACGGCTGCCCGGATGGCGAATTAGCCAGTTCAGGTTTCACTTGTACCTGCCCGGCCGGCGCGAGGTGACTATGGTGCGCATACATTTGAATGCCCAACAGGGGCGCGATTACCTAGGTGTTCCCCGGTGCCACATGCACATAGGACGCGGGAGGGAACATGGCAAGGCACATATCCCGTTTCCTGTCCTGAGCCCCTCCTTGTGTTGCACCTGATCTGTGAAGTGATTGAACCCGATTTTGGCGGCTGAAGCTGCCAGAGACAACACTCGGCCGGGAAGACATGCCTTTGTGCCCCCACGATTCGTATCGCCGGCCCGTAGGCCATCGGCCCCTTTGGGGCCAGCGTTACCTTGCACACTCTTCAGCGCGCTGCTGTGGCTATCGGCCGCCAACTCCGCCTGGAACTTGTCTGAAACGGCGAATCCCGATAACCGTTTCTTGCCCAAAGTTTTCTGAATCGTTTCAACTAGTTAGGAGTTTACGGCCCGTTAGCCCACTTCCGGCCTGCTATACCGGAATCGGGAGCCACCCATGCTTGATCCCCTCGATCCCCTCAGCGCCATCGTCCGCCTCCCCGACCACCCGGGAGACGCATCCTGCAAAAAAAGTGCCTCCCGATGCGTCTCCCAATCTCGGCCCGCCGCTGCAACCCGTTGAAAAATAGGATCTTATAACATCACAAACGACAACTCCACATGTCGGACCAAATGCGTCACACGGTCGGGCCGCCTGCCCGATCCGGCAACCGCCAGCAATCGCGTCGCCCGGCCCCCGGCCCCCGGCCCCCGGCCCCCGGCCCCCGGCCCCCGGCCCCCGGCCCCCGGCCCCCGGCCCC
>Ga0182021_10001568_pt1 | contig 26413 bp, 25 predicted proteins | sample 612E3MmetaG_FD_120493 | JGI IMG/M metagenome (GOLD analysis project Ga0182021, IMG submission 120493) | Permafrost microbial communities from Stordalen Mire, Sweden - 612E3M metaG (Illumina Assembly) | ecosystem: Environmental > Terrestrial > Soil > Wetlands > Permafrost | place: Sweden...
ACATCGGCGAGGCTGTAGGTCACCGGACCGAAGCTTCCCGCCGGGCCGATGTAGTCGATGTTCATGCGGCCGCCGTGCAACACCCGGGTGGATGCCGAAGGGACGATTTCGACCGGTGGCGCCGCCGTGTCGAGCCGTATGGTGCGCGCGCCCACCAGCAGCGCGCCCTGCAAATCGGTGATGCCCTCCTCCGGTGTGCCGTCGGCAATCCGCACCGCCTCCACCGGCATGGAACGGTAGGAGCGGCCGTCATCGTCGGCCAGGCGGACGGCCACCTGGCGCACAATGCCGTCCAGTTCGGTCTGCGCGTTGACGTGTCCCACACCGGCGGCGGCGCGTTCGATGGCGGGCAGCGGCGGCAGCCAGCGCGATGGGCCGCCGTGCACCGGGGAATCGGTGAGTTGCGCCGCCACCACCACGTTCCCGGCGCGGCCGATGGAGCGCGCCAGGTTGTCGTCGTCTTCCTGCGTGGTGGGGTCGGTGAAGAGGACATCCAGCGCAATCACTTTGGGCTTGGCGGTGGCCAGCGCGTCGATGGTGCGGGCGATCACCTGGCGCGACCACGGGAAGCGGCCGAAGCGCGCCATGCTGGGCTCGTCAATGGCCACGATTGCGATGTCTTCCGGCACCGGCAGCGGGCCGCGGGCGCGCACCAGCCAGTCCCTTGTATAGCGGCCGATGCCGGGAGCCTGCCAGTCCACCAGGATGCCGGTCGAAGCCGCGGCCACCACGATCGCCAGGCTCCAGGCGATCTTCGCGGCTCGTGCTCGGGTGGTCGACATCAACTAGCTTTCAGCTTACTCTTGTGACGTGGCACGTCGCTGGCCAGGTTGCTGGGCTGGTTAAGTGCTTTAAAATCAATCCAATCAACTCTGGCAAAGTCCGCGTGGTGGCAAGTTGCCGCACCTAGCCGAAACCCAGTGAGGCCCGAACGCCACCCGGAGCGGTAACTTCCACCTCCCGGAATGCGCCTATTCGGGCACTATGACCAAAAAGCTGCTTTTTGTAATGACGATTTTGCTTGTCGCATCATTCGCGCTAATGGCTGCGGATGTTTCCGGCAAGTGGACCTTTGAACAGCCCGGCCGCGGTGGTAACCCCGGCCGTCCCGTGACCATCACCCTGAAGGCCGATGGCGCCACGCTGACCGGCACGGTTCCCGCCGGTGGCCGCCCCGGCGGCGACCCTCCTCCCCCGCCGATCGCCATCACCGATGGCAAGATCGATGGCAACAACATCTCCTTCACCGTGAAGCGGGAGATGAACGGCAACACCATGGTGCAGAAGTACGAAGGCGTCCTGAACGGCGATGAACTGAAGTTGAAGATCACGCGCACCGGACAGGATGGCACGCCGATGACCAACGAAGTGGTCGCCAAGCGGGCCAGCTAGTTCCAGCACTCCTTGCAGCGTTGTTTTGAGGCGGCTTCGCCCGGGTTGGGCGGGCCGCCTTTTTGTTGGCCCCCCTGCGCTCAGAAGGCGCGGGCGTATGGCAGCGGCGGCGCCGGTTTTTCGCCCAGGGCGCCGGCCGCGTGCAGCGGGAAATAGGGATCGCGCAGAAGTTCGCGCGCCATGAGGACCAGGTCGGCCTGGCCGTGGCGCAAGATTTCGTCGGCCTGCCCCGGCGTGGTGATCAAGCCGACGGCGCCGCTGAGGATTCCCGTCTCCCGCCGTATGCGCTCGGCAAACGGCACCTGATACCCCGGACCAAGTGGAATCCTGGCATGTTCCGCATTGCCCCCGGAGGAGCAATCCACCAGATCGACGCCCAATGCCTGGAGGCGGCGCACCAGAGCCACGGAGTCGTCGGCGGTCCAGCCGTCCGGAACCCAATCGGTGGCGGAAATCCGGAAGAACAGCGGCAGGCGAGCCGGCCACGCGCCGCGCACCGCTTCCGTCACCTGCAGCGCGAAACGCATCCGGTTATCCAGGCTGCCGCCGTATTCGTCGGTGCGCCGATTGCTCAGGGGCGAGAGAAACTGGTGGATCAGGTAGCCGTGCGCGCCATGGATCTCGACCACGTCGAATCCCGCCCGCAGGGCGCGCGCCGCAGCCTCGCCGAAGCCATCGGCGAGACTGTGAATTTCCGCCTTGGAGAGCGCGTGCGGCGCCGGGTCTCCGGCGCGGAACGGCACGGCGCTGGGCGCCGCCGGCTGCCAGCCGCCTTCGGCCTCGGACAGCAAACCGCCGCCATCCCACGGCCGCTGCGTACTGCCTTTTCTCCCGGCGTGCGCCAGTTGGATGCCCGCCGCCGCGCCCTGGCTGTGCAGGAATCGCGTGATGCGAGCCAGAAACTCGATGTGCTCGTCTTTCCAGATGCCCAGGTCGTGCGGTGTGATGCGCCCGCGTGCTGCCACCGCCGCGGCCTCCGTGCAAACCAGCCCGGCGCCGCCCACCGCGCGGCTACCCAGATGTACCAGGTGCCAATCGCCGGCGAATCCGTCGCCGGAGGAGTACTGGCACATGGGCGAAACCGCGATCCGGTTGCGCAAAGCGATCTCGCGGATGGCGAGCGGTGCCATCAAATGTGCCGCTGGAAGGGAACTCATAGTCTCAGTATGGCAGCGGAGGGCCGGGCGGGCGCGATCGATTTCGCCCCCTACGGCTTGCGGTACCAGACCGGGATTTCCAGGGCGAAATAGTTGAGGCCCACGCGCGCCAGCATACGGATGCGGTGGCCGGGTTCGCAGGTGGCGCGGACGGCCGGCAGCGAAATCCGCGTGCCGGCTTCGCTGATGCGCACGGTGTTGTCCACGCAGGCGTCGTTGGTGAAGAGTTCGGCGGCGCGCAGAGCGCCGGCATCGGGCAGCAGTACGGCGAAACTCTCCCCCGGGGCGGCGTGGCCGTCGCCATTGCCTTCGCCCAGCAGGCGCGTGTAGGGCGGCACGGTGAGCCCGTCGGCGATCCGGTAGTCGGCGGACGCGGCGGCGGCGGGGTAGACCGGGACGTCGATGGAGAGGCGGTTCTCGCCATCGACGGCCACGATGCGGGCTCCGGAGACGGCCGCGCGGGCGACGGTGAAAGTCACCAGGAGCGTCCCGGATGCGCCCGGCGCCAAGCTGCCCAGCCGGGCGGTGGCGGTCTTGAACGCGACGCCCGGGGTGGGGCTTTCCCATTCCAACACCCTGGTGCTGGAGCGCGCGCCGCCTTTGTTCCAGAACTTGAGCCGCACCTGGATCGGTTGCCCGGCGGTCGCCCATGCCGCGCCCTCAATTTCAAAGCTCGAAAGCGTCACGCCCGTGGCCTCGCCGATGCCGATTTCACTGGCGTCGCCATCCAGATCGAAGCTCAACCGTCCGCGCGCGTCGGCCTTCTGGGTGGCGCGCCGCACTGTGCCGTCGCGCAAGCGGATGTAGGTCACCGGGTACACGGCGCCCGGCGTGTACAGCCGCGGCGACGTGATGGAGAGTTTGACCTCGGGCAGGACGGCGCCGGCCGGGATCCACTCGCGCACGGTGCAGCGGAAGCCGGCGCGCGAAACGTTTTCCATCACCGTGAAGCCGGGCCGGCGGCGGTCTGAGACTACTTCCCAGTCCCAGACGCCGAAATTCGGGTAGGGGTCGGCGTGGTGGAAGGCGGCGGGCTCGGGCAACGGATGGGCGAAGGCGTCGAGGTGGAAATCCAGCGTCTCGGCCACGGAGGCGGCGGCGGCCGCCTGGCGTACCCGGACCCCCTCCAGCATGGGGTAAAGATCGCTCAGGGCGGAATCCACCTCGAAGCCCCGCGGCCCGGTGCCCTCCTCGGGCGGGGCGCCGAAACTGGAGGCGCTGCCCACCAGGTCGGGGCACTTGGCCGCCTGCCAGATGGCCAGGAACCCCCCGGCCGCGGAGCCGGTCACGGCGCGGTGGTTGCGGTCGGCGATGGTGCGCAGTGTCTGGTCGACATGCTCGATCAGTTCCGGGAAGTAGAGCGGGAACTGCCCCGTGGTGTCGGCGGGGCCGGAATCGACCACGATCACCGGGTGGCTGGCCACGTACGCGCCAAGCGCCCGATCGCGGCCTTCGTGCTCCGCTTCGTAGCCGTGAAACCAGTAGACGACGGGGTAGCGGGCGGCGCGCGCCGTGGCGTAGGCGGGCGGCAGGTAGACCCGGTAGGCGCGCTCGCCGCCCATGACCACAGAGCGGTGGGTCCGCTCCTGGGGTTGAACCGCGGGGCCAGCCGCCGGTTGAGCCGCCGCGGCCGCCGCGATCAGGATAAGAAGAAAGCGCACTCTTGAGTAGGTACCATTTACGGAGCCATCCTGCAACGGCGCTATGCTGGACCTATGAAACTGGCCGTGGCTTCGGACCATGCGGGCGTCGCGCTCAAGGCGCGGGTACTGGAGGAGTTGCTCTCCGGCGGGCACGAGGCCACCGACCTGGGGACCGATACCACCGATCCGGTGGACTATCCGGACTATGCAAAAGCAGTGGCGCTGGCGGTGCTCGGCGGCCAGGCCGAGCGCGCCGTGCTCATCTGCGGCAGCGGCGCCGGCGCCGGCGTGGCGGCCAACAAGTTCAAGGGCATTCGCGCCGCCACCTGCCACGACAGCTTCTCGGCGCGCCAGTGCGTCGAGGACGACGACGTGAACGTGCTCTGCCTCGGCGCCCGCGTGATCGGTCCCGAACTGGCGCTGGACGTGGTGCGGGATTACGTGGGGGCGCGTTTCTCCGGAGCCGAACGGCATCGCCGCAGGCTGGCCAAAGTGGCGGCCTTCGAGGCGGACTTCGGCGCGCCCGCGGGGAACCCGCCTCATGCCACGAGAGCTATCGAGCACTGAAGCGATCGAGAGTCGCCTTCAGCAGGGCCGGCGAAGATCGGAAGTTCGTCGTCCTGAGGCGGTTGATCGCAGGCGCCAATTCCACTAGTCCCCGCGTCGCAGCCTTGCCCAGAACGCCCAGGATCCCAGTGATCTGCAGGCCGCGATCTCTGGCGACGCGTCGCGCGGCCTTCTCGTCAAGTAGGACGATGTCGGCGTTTATGGATTCGGCCAACAGAATCGCCGCTTGCTCGCCGGCTTGAAGTTTCTCCAGCCCCTGAGTCGTCAAGGCGGGAGTCTCTGTGACCCGGAGCCAGGATGGTGGATCGGATGCCCAGCTTCGAACCGCTGCTGGAGCGTCCGCATGAAGCAACTCGGCAAGCACGGCCTGGGGCGCCAGCACTTGACTGAACACCTTGGGCAGAAGGTCGATCTCACCGATGAGAACGAGGTAGCAGATCGGCGAGGTGTCCGCGACGGCGATCATTGCCGGGAGACGTCACGAATTGCCGCAATATCCCGTTCCAGGTCGTCCATCGTGTAATCGTGGAAGGCCTCGACGCGCCGAAGGAACGACTCCGTCGCCCATCGCGAGCCCAACCCGAGCATCTGCTGCACCTGCGCGGGCGTGATCGCGCCAGAACGATAATATTCAACAGCTACTGCTTCCAGCACCGCGCGCGAGATACCACCCGCTTGGGAGGCAAGCACGCGCCCGATCTCGTCCGGAATCTCGATGGCGACGTTCACGACAGACCCTCTTCGGATAGTTTACCGCTGAACGGTCCTCGGCTGGCGGCAAGATTGCTTGCCCCACGATACAGGCAAGACTTCGGCCGAACGGCCCGACCCGCCCCCTACGCCGCTCTTCGCCAGAAGAACTGCCGGAAGATGGCCATCAGGATCAGCACCAGGGCGAAGGTACAGACGATGGTGGCGCCGGTCGGAAGATCGATCTTGAGCGACAGATACACGCCGATCGCCGACACCACCGTGCCCATCGTCCAGCCGATGGCCAGGCGCGTGCCGATCTTGGCCGAAAAGAGCATGGCCCCCACCGACGGCACAATCAGGTAACAGAACACCAGCAGCACGCCCGCGATGGCCACGCTCGAGGTCACCACGAAACCGAAGGAGGCATAGAACAGGAAGTCCCATAGCCGCGTGTTGATGCCCGCCGCTTCCGCCTTCGCGGCGTCCATCGAGATGGCCAGGAACTTCTTGCGGAAGATGTAGTGGAACAGGCCGATGGCGCCGTACAGCGCCGCAGTCTTTTCCACCTCAAACCACGAGACGGTCAGGATGTTCCCCACCAGCATCTCTTTCAGGTGCTCCGTCTGCTCCACCGATTTGCTCATGGCGAGAATCGCCGCCGCGCTGGCCACCGCGTAGCAGATGCCGATGATGGCTTCCTGCGGAATGCGCACGTGGCGGCCGCGGATGGTGGAGAACACCGCCGCGCCGATGAACGTGAATATCAGGCTGACGATGTAGGCTGGCACGCTGTGCGGTTCGATGCCGTAGAGCACGGCCATGGTAGTGCCCAGCGCGGCAATCTGCGCCAGCGAAAGATCCACGAAGATGACGCCGCGCTCCACCACGTGGACGCCCAGATAGGCATGAATGCCCGTCAGAATCAGGCTGGCGATAAAGGGAGCGAGGAGGAATGAAAAAGTATCCATCGATAGTCTCTATTTAAGCTTGGAGAACGTGTTGACCAGCAGGTTGATGTCGTAATCGAAGAGTTGGAAGTAGTTGGCGATTTCCTTGTTCCCGCCCACCGAGGGCATCAGGACCACCACCTGGCCGCCCACCTTGGAGGCGATCGAATTGGGCGTGCGCAGGTCGAAGTAGGGCTCCACCAGGATCAGCTTGATGCCTTCGCGCGTCATCACGTTGATCAGGTCGAGCGTGTGCGCGGGCGTGGGCGGAATGCCGGGTTTGGGCTCCACATAATCCACCACGTTGAGGCCGAAGCGTTCGCAGAAGTTGGGCCAGGAGCGGTGATAGGTGACCACCTTGCGGCCCTTGTAAGGCGCCATCTTGGCGTCCCAACCCTTCTCGGCCTCGGTGAGGCGTTTGTCGAACTCGGCGTAGCGCTGCGCGAACTGCGCCGCGTTGGCCGGTTGCATGGCACTGAAGCGATCGGCCAGGGCCTTGGCCATGCGGCGGCCGTTGTCGGGGTTGAGCCAGTAGTGGGGATTGCCCAGCGGGTGTACGTCGCCCATGGCGCGGGTCACCTGCCCCTGCGGAATTTCCAGGATATTGCAGTACTGCGACATGTCCATGTAGCCCGATTGCGCCGGCTGGATCTTGGCGTTGCGGCTCTGCGTGATCAGCGGCGGCAGCCAGCCGATTTCCAGTTGCAGGCCGACCACTACCAGCAGGTCGGTCTTCTGGAGTTTGAGCAGGAAGCTGGGCTTGGGCTCCACGAAGTGCGGATCCTGGTAGCCCATGGCGATGGAATCGGCGGTGATGAGATCGCCGCCCACTTCGCGGGCGATGGCCGCCAGATCCTGGGTGGCGGTCATCACGTTGATCTTGGGTGCCGCCTGGGCGGGGACGGCCGCGAGCAGCAGCGCGGCTAGCGCAGAGTACGTTCTGAACATATTTGCACGGGCTTTCCGGGCGGAGCTTGGCTCCACCCTGCTAATTGGGACGATGCTTGATGTGGTTGGGGTTACTGGGGAGTTGTCCATGTTAGAAGGGGTGCGCTCCGTGGGCGCCCATGGAGAACTGGAATTGGAAGAGGATTTCGTTGGCGGTCAGGCCTTCGCCATATCTGGCGCGGCGGAATTGCGTGCGGATCAGGCTAAACTCGCTGGGCACGTAGGTGAGTTGGAACGAGCCACCGGTGTCCTGAAGCAGGGGGACGGTGCCCGCAACGAACGCGGATCCGCTGGGGTATTGGTAGCAGGAGGTTGTTGGGCTCGCCGGGTTGGTGGGCAGGCACTGGCCGCGCTGGGAGCGGTCGAAGCGGCCGCCGAAGATCCAGCGCCGGTTGATCTGGTAATCGCCGGAAACGTAGAAGCCGAACGGCTTGGCGAGGCTGGGCGGCGGGACGGCGAACGGCGGCGGTACCGGCGTAGGGCTGATGACGCCGTAGATGAGCGCTGGGACCGCGCTGGTCCGCGCCCAGATCAACTCGCTGCGCGCCACGAAGGAGTGATAGATAGCGCGCCGCAGCGGCTTCCAGCGCAGCGTTGCATCCATGCCGTAGAGCTGATTCTTGCCGTCGGCGAAGGGGCTGTGGCCGCGCGCGTAGGAAGCGCCGAAATCGATATTAGTGGATTCCGACAGATCGCTGTAGGCGCGCAGATGGCCCACGGCGGCGACGTCGCTGCGCCGCACGGCGGAGAACACGTTGTCGCTATCGCCGCGGAAGACCTGCGCCGTGCCTTCCAGGAAGAGGCCCTTGGGCGAGGGAAGGATGCGGCTCAGCGAGAGGCCGGCGTCGTCGATGCCGTCCTCGCCGCCCACCAGGTTCTGGCTGACCAGCGGCCGGTCGATCCAGGGCAGCACGTGGTTGTGCGTCGTGTTGACCCTGCCGAAGGCGGCGCGCATTTTGCCGACTTTGAGTTGCAGGCCGGCGGGCAGCGAAGTAAAGGTGATGTATCCCTCTTCCAGGTTGACGCCCTTTTCGCCGAAGGAGATGAAGAAATCGGCGCGCGCGTAGGGGTCGATCACTTCCTGGAAGCCCACTTCGCTTTCGTGCATTTCGAGCGAGGGCGTGGCGCGCCCGCCGTGATTGCCAACGGCGCCGATGAAATCGCCGATCACGCTGATATCGGGGTTGAGCACCTTGGCGGCGGCCCCGCCGGCCCCGCCGATCGATACAGGTGCCACAGGTGATACGGGTGACACGGGTTCGGGTGGCGCCGCCACGGGTTGCGCCTGCGCGACAGCGGCGGTCTGCTGCCCCTTTAACGTCGCTACCTCGGTTTCGAGCGCATGGATGCGGTCTTCCATGGCCTTCATGCGATTCAATAATTCGGTGGTGTCCTGTGCCGGCAGCGCGCCGGCAAGCAGCAACGCCGCGACGGACACGAGCATGAGTCTACCCGGTAATCTCAAAGGTCCCTCCTGGTTCTTGGACAACGGAAACGGCAATCCCGCAACCGGCTTGAAGCCCGCTGCGGCCCGCGAATCAAACCGGCAGGGAGAAGGGCGGCGCGCGCGATGAGCCGGCGCGGAGCACCGCTTCGTGGGGCGCATCGAAATCGCCTGAACAGGAGAGCCATGCGACCGCCAGGATCGGCGTGAAGCCGGCCGAGGTGACGGGTTCGAGCAGCGGGAGCGGTCCGATGTGGCACAAGCCGCAACAATGTTCCGAACGATTGTGCGAGTGTTCCGAAGCGAACGATGCCGTCTGCGCGCAGATCACGGCGCAGAGAAAGAGCAGCACGAACAAAACCCTCAATGTGCGGTGCGCTTGGAACACTGTGCCTATTATACACGGGCCTCGCCAACCTACCATGTCCAGCCCAACTCCGCCTGGTAGGCTCGCGGCGAGACGAAGTGCGTGCCGCTGAAGGTGGACAGGAAGTTGTACAGCGCCACCTTGTTGGTCAGGTTGGTGACGGTCATCTTCAAGGTCGTGCGGACCCCCTCGGTGTGGAACAGGTTGTCCGTGCCGGCGCCCAGGTCGAAGAGGTTCCGCGGCGCGATGCGCGGCGGATTGTGGTCGTCATTCTCCGTTCCGGCGGCGGGGATGATCAGGCGCGTGGCCCCGTAAGCCGGCGACGCGCACGAGGTAATCGGGTTGGCCACGGTGGCGAACTGGCTGCCGCAGTAGAATCCGATGGCGGCTTGTTGGTCTCCGGTGAGGCCCAGCGCGTCGTTGAGGCTGCCCACCGCGCCGGCTACCAGCCCGGAATCGTAGCGCCAGGTGAAGGCCATCCACGGGCCGTTGTGCGGCCGCCGGTAGATCACGTGGCTGGTTTGCTGGAAAGCCTGGTCGTGATCGATGCGGAACACCGAGGTGTCCAGCGGCGAGTTGAAGATCAGGCCGCCGTTGGAAGGGCCGAAGAAGCGCGAGCGCGTGTGGCCCATCGTGGTGTAGGCCTGAAACCCGTGAATGGAAGTGGTGCTGAGGCGCAGGGAAACGCCGTCGATCTTGGACTGTCGCCAGGAGATCGGGAACACCAGCGGCGTGTTGAGCAGCGTACTGAAATCGAAGGCGTTGCTGGTGAATTTCCAGAAGTAGTCGGCGTCCAGTTGGAGGTATCGGGTGAGCGATTGCTCCAGGCCCAGGTTGTACTGGTTGCGGCGTCCCGGTTCGATGGGGCGCGCCGCATATGCGCCGAAGATATTGGTGGCCAGTCCGCCGGCGCCGGTGGAGCTGGAGAGAATCAGGTTCTCGTTGTACGGGGTTTCCAGGCTGCGCGAATAGGCGGCGCGGAACACCGTGCCGGTGCCCTTCAGCAGGTACGAGGCCCCGAGCCTCGGCTCGGCGGCGGTAGCTTTGCTGAGACCGTCATAGCGGTCGATGCGCAATCCGGGAGTGAAGGTCAGGCGGCCCAGCGTGATCGTGTCCTGAATGTAGAAGGCGTACTCGTTCACGTTGGTCCGACCGGTGAACTGGAAAGGCACGCCGCCCGCCGTGAGGTCGTAAGGCGTCAGGCCCGGTTGGCCGTCGGTGAAGCCGGGTTGGGTGATGCCGAGCGAGAAGCGCTCGCGCAGGCGTGTCTGCATGAGTTGCGTGCCGATCTTCAGATTGTGGATCTTGTGGACGTAGTTGTAGTCGGCGCGCACTCCGTAGTTGGCCAGGCTGCGGTATTCGCCCACTGTCACCGGCGTGTCGGCGAAGGGATCGCGCGAGGGGTCGTAGTAGACCTGGTCGCGGCGCAGGAAAGTGTTGATGGTGAGCACCGCGCCAGCGCCGAAGGCGTGTTGATACCCCGGCGCGATATTGTAGGTGAGCACTTTCTGGCGCTGGTCCTGACCAGGCTGATCGAGTGTATTGGGCACCTGGAACCAGTTGCGCGCGGCCAGCAGGTTGAGGTGAACGGAGTCGGTGCCGTTGGGCTGCCAGTCGAGGCGGTCGAAGATGGTTTCGCTGTTGCCCACGTCGTGAAACGGCCGGAATTCGGGGCTGTCGAGGAAGCGCCCGCTGCGCTCCGCGTTGGCGGAGAGGAAGTTGCCGAATTTCGGGCTGCCCAGCCCGAGGGTGGCTTCCTCGCCGACGGCGCCGAAGGAGCCGTACTGAGCCGCGAAGCTGCCGAAGGGCTTCTGGCCGAGTCCGGAACGGGTCACGGCGTTGACCACCAAACTGGTCTTATCGCCGTACTCCGCGCCCGGCGCGCCGGTGACGAGTTCCATGGACTGGATGGCGTTGAGCGGAATCTGCGTGGAGAACTGCTTACTCTGCTGATCGCCGATCGGCTGGCCGTCGATGGAGAAGCTGGTTTGCGCGTGATCGCCCAGCGGGTGGAAGAAGCCGTTGGAATCGGCCACCACGCCGGGGCTGGCCAGCGTGATGGCGTCGCTCATGCCGCTGCCGGGGGTGGACGTAGGCAGCTTCGAAAAGAGTTCGCGATCCACGTCGTTGTGCGCGTAGGCGACATTTTCCAGCATGGCGATGCCGCCGCCTTCCACCGTGACGGTGGTGCGTTCGTCCGCCAGGGTGAGCGCGAATCTAAGCGCCAGTGGGACGTTGGAGCGCACGGCCACGTCCTGGGTGTTCACGGAGAATCCGGTGGAGGTGACCCTAACCTGGTAGGGATTCGGCGGAATGTTGAGGAAGTGAAACGCGCCGGAAGCGTCGGTGAGGATGGCGCGATGGTAACCGGTGAACTGGTTGTTGAGTTCGACCTTGGCGCCGGGGATGACGCTTCCCGCGGGGTCGGTGACCAGGCCATCGATTGTGCCCGCCGCGCCGGAAGATTGCGCGGAGGCGGAAATAGTGAGTGCCAAGAATACGATTCCCGCAAAGGCGGGGACGGATTTCGAGAACATGTATGCTCCTGATTAGTCCTGTTATGTCGCCATCAAATGGAAATCAAGCCTCGCCCCGATGGCTCGGAACGGGGCTGCCAATACGCGCGAAATGGACTAAGCGGGAGGTGCGCGGGACGGCGCCGATGCGAGGAGAACCTCACGGGGCGCGCCGGGTGCGCTGGGCGGGGCCACCCAGACGGCCGAGAAGACGGGCGCTACGATGGCGACGGCTGCCGAGGGCAGGATCGGAATCGGGCCGATGTGACACAGCCGGCAGCAGTGGTCGGAACCGTGGTGAGTTTCCTGTTCGGAGGCGAGGGAGTGAGTCTGCGCGCCGAGAGTGGCGCACAGCAACAACGCAATCAGCACGAACTTGCCGCGCAGGTTCCCCTCGAATGACATACTCTGAGGATCAGTATATCGCAAAAAAAAGGAAGGCCCGCCGGGGGCCCTCCTTTTGGGTCTCTGATTTTGGGGGAAGAACTTATACCCGATTCACGTTCTCGGCCTGCAGACCCTTCGGCCCCTGCTTGACCTCGAACTCCACCTCCGAGCCTTCATCCAGGGAACGGTAGCCATTCGCCTGGATCGCCGAAAAGTGAACGAATACGTCGTCGCCGCTGGATCGCTGGATGAATCCATAGCCCTTGGCGGCATTGAACCATTTCACAGTACCTTTTTCCATCGCGCACCAATCTCCTGTTTCATTGTTTGCCGTGCTCCTGAGCGCGCTGCAAACAACATTGCTGGCCGGACCGGGCCGACTGCGTACGGTATTTTCTCAGATGGCGTTAGTATGGTCAAGCACCTTTTCGCCGCACTTTTTTGCCGTAGATTAGGAACTGTGAACGAACCGGAACTGATTGAGAAATTGCGCCGGCGCGTGGCCCTGCCGCGAACGGCGGGGCTGGTGCTGGGGATCGGCGACGACTGCGCCATCGTGCGGCCGCGAGGGGCGCCCGAAGACTGGCTCTACACCACCGATATGTTGATCGAAGGCACCCACTTTCTCCGGGAAAAGCACGGCGCGGCGGATGTCGGCTGGAAGGCGCTGGCACGCGGGCTCAGCGATATCGCGGCCATGGGCGGCCAGGCGCGCTTCTGTCTGCTCTCGCTCGCCGTGGCCAGTTGGGTGGATTCACGCTGGCTGAACGGGTTCTACGGCGGGCTGCTGGCGCTTGCCGGGCGCTCCGGGGTGGCGTTGATCGGCGGCGACCTGGCGCGGGCGGAACGCGTGATGTGCGACATCGTGGTGGTGGGGACCGTGCCGCGGGGGAAGGCGCTGCGGCGCGATGGGGCGCGCCCCGGCGATGCCATCTATGTCTCGGGAGCGCTCGGTGGTTCGGCGCTCGGTCTCGCCACGGGGCGCGGCAAGGCTTGGGTGCGGCACAAGCGGCCCCAGCCGCGCCTGGCGTTGGGGCGCTTTCTGCGCGCGCGGTTGGGCGCCACGGCGGCCATGGACCTGAGCGACGGGCTTTCCCTGGACCTGCACCGTCTGTGCGCCGCGTCGGGCCTCCGCGCGGAGATTTCGCCGCCGCCCGTGTATCGCGGGGCAAGCCTCGAACAGGCCCTGCATGGCGGGGAGGATTACGAATTGCTGTTCACGGTTCCGGCGCGCGTCCGCGTGCCGGCGGCATTCGAGGGGCTGGCGCTGACGCGGATTGGCACCATGCGCAGGGGCGCCGCGGGCGCCGTGGAGATGGAGGGCGAGCCGCTCCCGCCGCTTGGGTACGACCACCTGCGCCACTGAAGAATTCGGCCGAAAAGTCGCGCCCGCAAGCGGGCGTTGGCAAGCTGAAGCATGCCCCACCAATACAGGCGGGCGCGTCCGCCCAATGCCACATAAATAAGCCCAGGAGCTGGGATGCCGCCGAATTGGTGGGGCGGACCCCCTGGTCCGCGCGGGACGCCTCGTCCCGCTGCCGGAACAATGGGGTCGGCATATTGCAGGGTGCCAGCGGGCCGACGGGGGCGTAGGCCGCGGACCAGGGGGTCCGCCCCACCATCGGCACGGGGCGGCATTGGCGGGGTAAACTTTAGACTTGATTGTCACTCTCACTATTAATCCGACGATTGACCGGGTGATCAGCGTCGACCGCCTGGCGTTTGAAGACCGGGCGTACATCAATTCCAGCCGCGAATCGGCCGGCGGGCGCGGCATCAACGCATCCGCCGTGATCCATTCCTTCGGCGGGCAAACCCTGGCCGTGCTGATCTGCGGGGGCGACGCCGGCAAGCGTCTCGAAGCGCATTTGCAGGCCGACGGCTTGCCGTTTCAGACGGTGCCGGTGGAAAACGAGATCCGCACCAACCTGACCATCACGGATAAGCACGGGCTCACCGTGAACCTGAACGAGGGCGGCCCCACGCTGTCGAAAGCGGAAGTGGCGCGCGTGGAGCGGGTGGTCAAAGGGACGCTGGACCGCGCCTCGTGGCTGATGATCTGCGGCAGCACACCGCCGGGTGTGCCGCCCGGGTTTTACGGCAGGCTGATCGCGGCGGCGCGCAGGAAGAAAGTGAAGACGCTGCTGCACGCCGACGGGGAACCGCTGCGCCAGGGAATCGAGGAGCGGCCCACCGTGGCCACGCCGAACCAGCAGGAGGCGGAGCGTTTGCTGGGGCGCACGCTGTTGACGCGCACTCAGTACCTGGAGGCGGCGGAGCGGATCCGCACCATGGGGCCGGAATCGGTATTGCTCTCTCTTGGCAGCCGCGGCGCGGTGGGCGCGTTTCGCGAGGGTATGTTCGAGGCGCTGCCGCCGAGGGTGGACGCGGTGTGTCCCATCGGCGCCGGAGACGCGCTGTCGGCGGCGTATGCCTGGGCCATGGAACGCAAGAACAATGCGGTGGAAGCGCTGCGCTGGGGTGTGGCGGCGGGGACTGCGTCGGCACGCTTGCCGGGCATGAACTTCGCCAGCCTGGAGCAGACGCGGGAGATCTACCAGCAGGTGGAACTGCGGCGCTCGGAGTAGGGTGTTACACTGCCATAAGTAATGCTCCTCGACCTGAAGCTGGTGATCCGCCTGCAGGAAATCGATAATCGTCTTGCGGAGCTCTCGCGCGAAATCGCCTCCCTGCCCAAACACATCGCGGAAATTCAGAAGAAACTGGTGGCGCACGAGCGCAAACTCGATGCCGACCGCGCCGCGCTGGCGGCCAATCAAAAAGAGCGCAAGAAGTGCGAATCCGATATCCCGGTGCAGGAGCAGAAGATCTCCAAGCTCAAGGATCAGATGGTCAGCACCAAGACCAACGATCAGTATCGCGCCTTCCAGCACGAGATCGAGTTCTGCCAGAAGGAAATCCGCCGGCTGGAAGACCGCATTCTGGAAATGATGGGGGAATCCGAGCCGCTGGAGAAGAACGTGAGAGCGGCGGAGTTGGCGCTCAAGGAAGAGAAGGCGCAGGTGGAAGCCGAGAAGGCGGTGGCCAGGGAGCGTACGGCGGTGGATCAGAAGGCGGCGGCCGAGTTGCAGGCGGAGCGGGCAAGCATCGCCAAAGAGATACCGCCGGCCACCTACCAGCAGTATGAGCGCGTGCGCAAGGGACGCCGGGGGATTGCCGTGGCCGAGGTGGTGGACGGCCGCTGCACGGCATGCTACATCCTGCTGCGGCCGCAATATTTTCAGGACGTGAAACGCACCGAATCGATTCTCTTCTGCGAGAGCTGCCAGCGCATTCTCTACTACAATCCGCCGCAGGCGTTCGACGATCTGGCGGGCGGCGAGGGCGGAACACGCGTCGAGATGGGCGACTAGGTCAGACAGAGGTGGGACAGACGATCGCCTTTTGTCGTCTGTCGCCTAATGCAAGCGAGGCATGAGACAGGCCACGAAAGGCGATGGTCTGTCCCACCGCATCTTACCGGTCTCCCATGCTGTAGCCGAGCCAGAACATGAAGCCCGGAGCCATCGTACTGCCGAACTGATTGGTGAAGTTCGGAACGTAGTGCAGGTCGAACTGGGGGCGGATGAAGACGTGCTCGTTCAGATAGTATTGGACACCTAGCCCCGCATGAACCTGGAAGTGGCTGGCATTCCCAATCGCCTGCGACTGGGTCTGGCAAACCGCCGTGCCCACGCAAGCAGTCTGCGTGTAGGAGAAACTGGTTCTCGCGCCGCCAACTCCGCCCGCCAATCGCACCATGACCTTCTTCTGGTTCACCGGCGCGTACACGGCATCGACGTCGTAGAAAATTTGCCTGGCTTGCATGCCGGCATAATCCTTCTTGGCGGGCTGCAAGCTGGCTTCGCCGCCAAAGCCAAGATGCTTGGAGAACATGATAGTGCCACCGAATCCCATGAAGAAACTATTCAGTGACGGCGTCGGCAGACAAGTGGAGCCGGTTGTGCAGGTGGAGAGGTTGGCATCCAGGCCACCCCCGGCCGCTTTATCGAGGACGGTCCCGAAGCCAATGTTGACTTCGGCCGCGCTTTGCGCGTGGGCGAAGGAAATCGCGAACAGCAGGGGAAGGTAACGACAGATACGATTCACGTTAGATGATCTCCTTGAGAGATTGTCCACCACGCATTGAGAGATGCGTGGTTTGACGCCGGGGTTACAGCTACTTACGATACCAGTCTAGCGCTTCTGGCAGCACGGGCAGAAGTGGGAACTGCGCTGGGCGACGATCACCCGGCGGATCGGCGTACGGCAGGCGGTACACGGTTCGCCGGTGCGCTGGTAGACGCGGTGGTCGAGCTGGAAGAAGCCCTGGCGGCCTTCGGCGTCGACATAATCGGAGATGGAAGATCCTCCGGCGGCGATGGCTTCGGTGAGCACGGCGACCATGGCGTCGTAGAGTTTGCGGGCGCGGCCGCGCCGGATGCGCCGGGTGAGCGCCTGCGGATGGATGCCGGCCCGGAAGAGGGCCTCATCGGCGTAGATATTGCCGACGCCGCGCACGAAGGTCTGGTCGAGCAGCAGAGACTTGATGCGGGTCTTGTGCCGCCAGAGGGCGGCGGCGAATTCGTCGAAGGGGATTTCCAGCGGTTCGGGCCCGAGGCGGGCGACGCGCCGCGGGAAGTCCTCGCTGAACTCGATCGAGCCGAACTGGCGGCTGTCGTCGAACAGCAGGGTGGCGCGGTCGAAGGTGAAGATGGCGTGGGTGTGTTTGCCGGGATCGGGGTCCAGCAGGAGACGGCCCGTCATGCCGAGGTGGATGGTCAGATAGCCGCCGCCCCCGAGGGAGGCCACGATGAACTTGCCATAGCGTTGCACGGCCAGGATCCGGCGGCCCTCCAGGCGGGCGGCGAGGCGCCCGGGATCGCCGCCGCGAAGGATGCGGAGGTTGCGGAATTCGGCGGCCAGGATGCGCTGGTCCACGATGGGGGCGAGCGAGCGGACCACGGTTTCGACTTCGGGGAGTTCGGGCACTCAGGGAACCTGTATGTAGATGTCGCCGTTTTCCACTTTGACTCCGTAAGTAGGCACGCGTTTGGTGGGATCGTAATCGTACTCGCCGGTGGCGCAATCGAATTCCCAAAGGTGGTAGGGGCAGACTACGCGGCCATCGTGGATCTGGCCCTGGCCGAGCGGTCCGCCGCGATGGATGCACACGCCGCTGAGGGCGCGGACGGCCCCGCCGGCATAGCACACGGCATAGGGTTGGCCGCCCACCATCACCTCCATGACGGAATCCGGGGGCAGTTGGTCAAGCGTGCCCACTTTGAGAAACGGCATCTTCATATTGTAAGGGGAACCCACCGGAGCCCGGGTGAGGTGAGGAGCGGGTGGGGAGGCTGACCGCGGTTGGACTGCCCGGGATGGCTCCCGCTAGTGTAGGGCGGCGCAAATAGCGCGCCTTATCCAGAGCACCGTGGAGCCGGCGTTTCGCCTGCCATGCGCCGCACTACACTAGCGGAAATCCTCCACCAGCATGATCTCGTAAGTGGGGTCGTCCGCGCTGGCGTAGAGTAGCCAGCGGCCGTCTGGAGAAACCTCCGGGAATATGCGCGGCGGACGGCTGATGCCGATCAGTGGCCGGGGCGTTCCTCCATCGAACGGGTAGAGGACAACCGGATAACCCTGCGCCCCCTGCGCACCCACGGCGTAGATGCCACGCGTCGTAACCACAAAAGCGAAGTTGCCGAATAGCGACGCCCTGGGCAGCACCTGAGTAGTCTCGCCGCCGTCCGCCGGCATCTTCCACAATCCCTTGGCGGGCACCGAGTAGTAGAGCCATTTGCCATCCGGAGCAACCATCCCGTAATAGCCGCCGTCGTGGGTGATTTGCTGGACCGAGCTGCCATCCGGCCGCATGCGGAAAATCTCGTGACCGCCGGCGCGCCCGGATCCGAAATAGATCCATTTGCCGTCAGGCGACCAGGTGGGAAGGTGATCTTCCCGCGGGTCGCCGGTGAGCCGTTTGACAGGGCCGCCCCCGGCAGGCACGGTATAGATATCGGAGTTGCCCGCGGGGCGCGCGTCGAAAACGATGAACTGGCCGTCCGGCGACCATTTCGGGCTGCCCGCAACGCCACCGGAAAACGAAGTCAAGGGAGACACATTGGCGCCATCCGCGTCCGCGACCCAGATTTGCCGCACGCCGCCCCGGTTGGAGGAAAACGCGATTCGCCCGCCGTCGGGCGAGTAGGAGGGAGTGGCTTCGTAGCGCGTCGAAGAGAGGAATCGCTCCGGCCTGGCATCGGCGGAATTCAGATCGACGCGCCGGATGTCGAAGTTGATCGACCTCGTGGCGTAGAGCAGGCGGTTGCTCTTCGCCGCCAAGGTCAGGGAATCGGCGTTCGCGCCGATCCCTTCGACGCGCCGCGGATCGCCACCGGAAGGGCGCACGCGGTATATCGAGAGGTCGCTGAATGCCTCACCTCCGATATACACAATTTCCTTACCGTCGCTGGTCCAACGCGGGCTGCCCTTGGATTGGGAGTCGTGCGTAAGCCGCCGGGGGGCGCCGGCCAATCGCCCATCCTGGAAGCCTGCCAGGTACAGGTCGCTATCATAGTCGCCCATGCCGCGGTGAAACACCAGTTCGCGGCCATTGGGTGAGACCGCGGGCTGGGAGTCTCCAAAGCCACTGTGGGGCGGATCGAGCAGTTTGCGCACCTCTCCTCCACCTGCCGGCGCGGCGTAGAGGCAACTGCGAATGCTGTTGGGCTCGACGAGTCCGCTCCACAGCAGCCATTTCCCGTCGGGCGACCAGGCAGGAACCCCGGGATTCCAGCCGCTCGCGACGCGCCGGCCGGGGCCTCCGAGCGCCGGCATCACCACCAGTTCCCACCCACGGGCGCTGTCCCCGGTGCGCCAAAACGCGATCGACTGCCCGTCGGGCGACCATGCCGGATACCCCGCGGCCTCGTTCTCGGGCGTCAGGCGGAGCGGCGTCCCCTTGCCCACCAGACTGATGTACACATGCGGTGGTCCATGTGGGATGTCGCCATCCCAGGTAAACGCAAACTGGTTGCCGTCGGGCGAGAGGCTGGGCTCACCCTGCTGACCGACGAAACTGGTGAGCACGCTGGCGTGGAACGGCGCTGCCGGACGCCCCGGCGCGAAGAGCCAGAGCGCGGCAATCGCGGCAATCGAGAGCGCGCCGCCAGCGGCGTAGAAGGGCCATCGCGCCCGGCGCCGCGTGGCTACCGCGGACGGCGACTCTAGCGTCCCAGACTCAGACTCCTCTTTCAGATCCCGCAGGGCCACGCGGATTTCCGCCATGCTCTGGCTGCGGCGGTCCAGATCCTTGCGCAGACACCGCGTCACCACGCGCTCCACCTCGCGCGGCAGGGCAGGGACCAGCTTGGATGGCGGCTCCGGCTCCTCCTTGAGAATGGCGGCCATGGTGGCCGTGCGGTTGGCGCCCCGGAATGCCCGCTGGCCGGTGAGCATCTCATACAGGACCGAGCCGAAAGAGAAAATGTCGCTTCGCGCGTCCACCTTGCGCCCTTCCGCCTGCTCGGGAGACATGTAGGGAGCGCTGCCCACCACGGTGCCTTCTTCCGTCAGGGCGCCCTCGGTGCGGGTCTGGTCCGTCTCCGCGATAGAGTCGCAGCCGGTCAGCTTCGCCAGGCCGAAGTCGAGAATCTTTACGTCGCCGCGTTCGGTGATCATCACGTTGCCCGGCTTTAAATCGCGGTGCACAATGCCGGCGGCGTGCGCCGCGGCCAGCGCATCGGCGATCTGCGCGCCATACTTCAGCGCGTCGGCCAGGCGCAGCTTGCCACGCGACAGCGTCTCTTCCAGCGTGCAGCCGCGGATCAGTTCCATGGCGATGTAGCTGGTGCCCTCATCGCTAGAGATGTCATAGATGGTGACGATGTGCGGATGGTTGAGAGCGGAGGCGGCTTTGGCTTCCTGCACGAAGCGCTGCTGGCGCGACGGATTGGCGAGGGCATCGTGGGGTAACAGCTTAAGCGCGACGGTGCGGTCAAGATGTCCGTCAAGCGCTTCGTACACCACACCCATTCCACCTTCACCGAGCTTGCCGGTGATGGTGTAGTGCTTTATGTCCTTGCCGATCAAGGTCTCTCCTGGATTAACGATTGTAACGCAGGCAGATGGCCGCCTCCCGCTACATGACCCGGCTGCTGGGCGCTTTACCGTTTTGGGGGACACGACGTCTGGACGGATCCGCTGATCAAGTTCATCGGCATGAAGCCGACGCCGATGCGCATCATCGGAATCGCGGCGGATATCGACGACGCGCACCTGGTTCCGGGCCCTACCCTAACGGTGTATCAACCGTTTGGGTAGGGACCGCTTTTTGGCGGGCGCCTCTTCGTCCACGTTCGATCGGATCCGTATGCCCCGATCGGCCCCATTACGCCAACCATCCGCGGCCTCTCGGTGGAGCAGCCGGTGGAGCGCGCCGCGACGCTGGAAGATGTCCGCGCGGAGGTGCTGACGCCGGACCGGTTGAACGCCATGGTTTTCGGCGGCTTCGCCGTGGTGGCGCTGACGATTGCGGTGGTCGGTGTGGCGGGCGTACTGGCATTTTCGGTGAGCGCACGGACGCGCGAATTCGGCATCCGGCTGGCGATCGGGTCGCAGCCGCGGCATCCGCTGGCGCGGGTGATCGCGGAGGGCACCGTAATTACGGCTGTGGGGATTGGCGCCGGATTTGCGTGCGGGCTGGCGCTACAGCGACTGGCCGGCCGGTTCACGTCGCGCCCAAAGCGTCAATCGACGTCAAGCTTGAGCTGTCGCGGCCGTGACCGTCGGCGGCCGTGGCGCGCCCGCATTTCTCACGAGTGTTCGAGCGCCTTGACGTGGCGCGGGCACTCCTGCCTGCCGCGTCCCCACTCCTGGGGACGCTCTTGGTTCGACACCGTGTCGCACCCGCTAAGAGTGTCGAGACGAGTCTCGACACGGCCACGAGTGTCTGCGCCACAATGGCGGCGGAGTGTGAGAAATGCCGGCTAACCGCAATTGCGGCGTGGCCTCACCCCCATCCGCGCCCGCAAGCCCTTTGTAATGTTTTTGTCGCATCCCCCAATTGGCGTCCGGCCGTGCCGAATCCTGCTAGCTTAAAAGAGAAAGCCGTCAGTTTATCTGCTTCCCACAGTCATGATTCAACATCCCAAGGGATCCAAGGCCCGGATCCTGCTCTCTTCCGTCTTCGGCCCGTACGCACAAGACGATGCCTATGGTAGCCGCGCCATCAACCCGATGGAGCTCTACCACAACCAGGTGACGCGCGGGCAGGGCTCGTTTTCCCTGCGCAGTTTCCACCGTTCCTGGGGCATCCTGATGATTCAAGGGAACATATCCGCTCCCTGCGCCGTCCTGGACTTTCCCACGCGCGAGGCCTTTGCCAGGGAACTCACGGCCCACCACTACGACATCGTCGGCATCTCGTCGATCATAGTCAACGTACACAAAGCCCGCGAGATGTGCCGCATGGTGCGTGAACTCTCGCCGGGCACCACCGTCATCGTGGGCGGGCACATCGCGGCCATCCCCGGCGTGGAGCAGATGCTGGATGCCGACCACATTGTGAAAGGCGACGGCATCGCCTGGATGCGCCAATACCTGGGCGAAGAGGTCGACGCCCCCATCCGCCACCCCGATTTCTCTTCGGCCTTCGACCTACGCGTGCTGGGGGTGAAAATCCCCGACGCCGCCGGCACCACCTCCGCCACCATCATTTCCTCGGTTGGCTGCCCCATGGGCTGCAATTTCTGCACCACCAGCGCCTTCTTCGGCGGCAAGGGCAAGATTCTCAACTTCTACGAGACCGGCGAGCAGCTTTTCAATCTCATGGAACACGCGGAAAAAACGCGTAACAAGCGTTCTTTCTTCATCATGGACGAGAACTTCCTGCTCCAGAAGCGCCGTGTCATGGAACTGCTGGCGCTGATGAAAGCCCACGGCAAGAGCTGGACGTTCAACATCTTTGCTTCCGCCAACGCGATCGCCAAGTACACCTACGAGGAACTGGCGGAGATCGGCATCGCCACCATCTGGCTGGGCCTGGAATCGCCGCACTCCAATTACTCCAAACTGGATGGCGCCGATACCCTGAAGCTCACGCGCGAACTGCGCGAGCACGGCATCGTGCTGCTGGGCTCCACCATCATCGGCCTGGAACACCACACGCCGGAGAACATCGACGAAGAGATCGAGCACGCCATCGCGCACGAGACGGATCTGCACCAGTTCATGCTCTACACGCCGGTCCCCGGCACGCCGCTCTATACCGAGATGGCCGGGCAGGGACGCCTGCTGGATGTGGACATGGCCGACATCCATGGCCAGCACGCCTTCAACTTCCAGCACGCCGCCATCTCGCGCGAGCAATCCACCAGCCTGCTGAATGGGGCATTCCAGCGCGATTTCGAACGCAACGGCCCGAGCCTGTTCCGCATCTGCCGGACGACTTTTACGGGCTACATGCGCTACAAGAACCACCCGGACGCCCGCATCCGCGAGCGCTGGCAGCGGGAGTACCGCACGCTGCGCCACGCCTGGGTGGGCTTCATCTGGGCCATGGAGCACCGGCTCACCAGGTCGAACCCCGCGGTGGCGGCGAAAATTCGCGCCTTCCGCAAGGAGATGGAGCGGGAATTCGGTCTGATCGCGGTAGTCGCGGGCAAACTTCTCGGCCCCGTCCTGTGGTGGACCAGCCGCCGCGAAGACAAGCGTCTCGCCGCCGGCCAGACCTACGAACCTGCCCCCATCATCGACCGCCGCAACTGGGTCGATGAACCGGGACTGAGCGCCACGGCGCGCGTCGTCGATAAGGCCCGCCGCCTGGCGCCCGACCTGATTACGCTGGAGACTGGCAATAGTCCCAGCGGCGATTAGCTAGCGGGGGATCGCTAGCCCGTTTCCCGCCTATGCTCGGTTCATTCTTGGCCGGTAGTCGCGAGAATCGATGCACGGATCATACAATTCCTTGCTGATTTGCACCCAATCTGTACCGTTGATGCCGCGCTTTGTTATGTGGCGCGCAACTGGATAAGCACACGCCACTTTTATCCACCGATCTTGCTCCTGTGCGATAGCCTTGATCTCGGTCGCTACCTCCGATAGGTCTTGATCTTGGCTGAAGACGATTGCCACGTCGTAGGAGCCACGATAGGCAAGGCGGATTACATCCAACGCGATGCGAACATCGATCCCTTTTTCTTTTTGGTTGCGCGTGGGACGGTGGTAGGTCTGAACTCCCTGCACGCTCATCCCCCTCAGTTTGGCCGTCCAAAACCCGTGCCAACGAGGATCTTCCGCAATTGGAGGGACTCCAGTGTAGAAGCGCGCCTGGACCACATCGCATCCGAATCTTTCGCGCGAAACAGCATTCGACAGTGCAGCGATGTCGTAGTTGGGGTACGAGTATCCGAAACACTCCATGGCGGACCGGTACAGATTCTGACCATCCACGAAGCTGATTACGCGCTTATTGTGGGGTTCGATTAGGGGCAGGGTACACCCCCAGAAACGAATAACCCCGCTGGGGCCTCTCGGCTAGTCCAGCGGGGAGCAATTTCAATATCGAGTATAGCATGATGCCCGCTGGAGTCAAGCATGGCAAAAAGCTGCAAGTCGTTTATTCGGCTAAAGTTAGCACGAGATATAACTCCGTAGTGGCGATCACGTCCTGAGTAGAGCTTGGTTCTCATATACTAGGGCTTTGCCTCAATGCTACTCCCATTAGCAGGGGTATCAGATGCCATCGCCAGTTTGGCTAGCTCGAGATATTTCTGGAGTAGATCGATGTGCGACGCGAGCACTTCTCCGCCAACGAATTCCACGGTGACTATGATTTCCTTGGCGAGCGGCCAAGTAAAACGTCGAGTTGCCCTTGCTGAAAATCGATCGACGACTTTTGCAGTGAGATCCTTGGTGGGCGAGCCCCCTGGCTTTGCGGGTGCTTGTGGGGCTTCAATGTCGCTAACCATCTCTAGGTTCTGATTATCATTTAATGGTATCTCGCCGGCACTAGTTAGCGAAGCGAATTCCATGGTCGCCAGGAAGTCCCGAACGTAACCTCCAACCGCTGCGGGGTTGAAGCCCTTATATGCCACGAGTTCCGCTTCCAGACTCTCGCCTGAAGGAAAACCATCTTCAGCGAACTGTTCATAGAGTTCCCCGTTTATATCCGGGTTGAGGGCGGCTTCGCGGATCGCCTGTTGTCGCCTCGGGTCGTCCTTCGCGAGAACGATGATTTCTACAGCTCGCTGTGTGGGTACCACTCGTCCGGCAACGTCATCCACTAGTCCGTACTTCTTCAAAGCGGAGACCACCATCATTGACTTTCCATGCTTGCCGGAGAATCCCATGTGCTTCAGAGCGGTTTCCAGCGGAGCGCCTGCCTTACGATCGGTAGCGTAGAATTTAGACACGCGCTCAATGGCCTCAGGAAGGCCAATGGCAGGATAATTGGGACTCCTGTGTCGCGATTTCGCCTCTGGAGCATCCTCTGGATCTTGAGCTTCAGACATCGTGCTTCACCTCTGACACCTACGCTACCACTTGCATAATATCCTGTCAAGTGGTATATGTACCACCGGTAAATCTCATATGTATCCTAGGCCAGGTTGCCATCCGCGAGATATATTTGGAAGTGCGCCGGGCGACAGGCACCGGTCACCGTTGTGCCAGCCTTCCACCTCCAATAGTCTCAAATGGCCCACCACGTGCAAAGTTCAACACCGACTACTTCAGGAGGGACCCCCTATGGCCAAAGGCCAGGTTGCCATCACCGTCGAGCGCTGTAAAGGGTGCGGGTTTTGTGTAGAGTTCTGCCCAACCCACGTTCTCGCGCTCTCTTCCGCTTTCAATTCAAAGGGTTACCATCCACCCCACGTCGTCGCCGGCGAGAAGTGCTCGGGCTGCGACCTGTGCGGAATGTACTGTCCCGATTTCGCAATCTTCGGAGCTCGCCATGCACGCTGACCCCAAAGGTGTTCTTACCGGTGTACATTTTCTAGACGGCGACCACGCCTGTTGTGAGGGAACCCTCGCAGCCGGTGCGCGATTTGCCGCAGGTTATCCTATCACTCCCTCCACGGAAGTGGTGGAGCGCTTCGCCTGGCGCATTCCCACCGTCGGCGGCATCTTCATCCAAATGGAAGACGAGCTCGCCGCCTCCATCGCCATCCAAGGCGCGGTTTGGGGCGGCGCGAAAGCCTTTACCGTCACTTCCGGCCCCGGTTTTTCCCTGATGATGGAGCACATCGGCTACGCCGCCATCACCGAGACCCCCTGCGTCTTCATCGACGTGCAGCGCGGCGGACCCTCGACCGGACTCCCCACGCTTCCCGCCCAGGCCGACATGATGCAGGCCAGGTGGGGATCGCACGGCGATTACAGCATCATCGCCCTCTGCCCCAATTCGCCGCAGGAGTGCTTCGATCTCACGGTCACCGGATTCAACCTGGCGGAAGAGTTCCGCGTCCCCGTCATGATGATGCTGGATGAGTGCGTCGGCCACATGACGGAGAAAGTGGTCATCCCCGAAAGCGAGCGGATCGCCATCACGCCGCGCCGCTTCACGCACCAGTCGCCCGAGGAGTTCCGCCTCTTCAAACCCACCGCGGACCTGGTTCCCGACATGGTCAAAGCCGGCGATGGCTACCGCTTCCACGTCACCGGGCTAACCCACGACGAGCGCGGCTACCCCAGCATGAACGTGGAGACCCAGGACAAGCTGGTGTGCCGCATGCAGGACAAACTGAAGCCGTTCTCTAACGGCCGCGCCCTCTTCGAAGCCGTCCACTTGGACGATGCTGAAGTGGTGGTGGTCTCTTACGGCATCACCTCGCGCGTGGCCCAGCGGGCTACCCAAATGGCGCGCGCGCAGGGCGTTCGGGCCGGCATCTTCCGCATCATCTCGGCCTGGCCGTTCCCGGAGCAGCACATACGCGACCTGGCCGGTCGTGTCAAAGCCTTCGTCGTCCCGGAGCTGAACCTGGGCCAGATGGTCCACGAGGTGGAGCGCCACGCGGGGGGCCGCGCCAAGGTCATTTCCGTGCCACACGCGGGCGGCACGGTACACAAGCCCGAAGTTATCCTGAAAGCTATTCTGGAGGCGGCCCGATGAGTGAAGCCATTATCGATATCCCGTTGGACCCGGCGATGACCGCGACCAACCCGGTGGAGCCCTTCCTGCGCATGGACCGCATGCCGCACATATGGTGCCCGGCCTGCGGTATCGGCACCACGGTGAACTGCTTCGCCCGCGCGCTGGAGAGTTCCAAGCTGAACCTGGACAAGGTGGCGATCGTCTCCGGCATCGGCTGTACCGGCCGCGTCGCCGGATACGCCAACCTGGACAGC
>Ga0182021_10001569_pt1 | contig 26400 bp, 26 predicted proteins | sample 612E3MmetaG_FD_120493 | JGI IMG/M metagenome (GOLD analysis project Ga0182021, IMG submission 120493) | Permafrost microbial communities from Stordalen Mire, Sweden - 612E3M metaG (Illumina Assembly) | ecosystem: Environmental > Terrestrial > Soil > Wetlands > Permafrost | place: Sweden...
GCACGCCTCCCGAAATCTTCAATCTTTCCTTCACGTGCAATCTTCCTGGAAAACAGGTTCAAACCGGATATGCAGAGAGAATTATCCATCCTGTAGTAAACGCAGTTGGGGCAGACTTTCAGAGGCATGATCAGGTACATTTCTGAGAATGCGAACAAGAGATATAAAGGGCCGAGCAGCCAACCGAGCCAGTAGTTATAACCGAGTATGAAACCCGCTCCGCCGAGCAGAAAGTGCACAACAGTGAGCGCATTATAGGTGAATACACTCCAGGATGGGTACCTGGTATACAAGGTATCATTCATTCTCTTGCTTCCCCCTTATTTAGCAGAGCCTGCTATGATTGCCTGTCCCAGAGAAATGCCCCCATCATTGCAGGGCACCTGGTTGTGTACCAGGACCTTAAATCCGCCTGACTCAAGGCGGTTTACTACCTGGGTGAGCAATAGCCTGTTCTGGAAACAGCCGCCGCTTAGCGCCACAGTATTAAGCCCGGTTGACTCCCTGATTTTCAAGCTTACGTCTGCGGCCATTGCTGCGATTGTATTATGAAATCTCATGCCAACCGTGAATTGAGGGCATCCCCGGAGCAGATCGTTGAGCACGGCTGAGATAAGGTCATGCAAAAGGATTATATGATAGCTATCGTCGCCGGTTACAGTGAACGGATAAGAACCCTGGTCATCCGCCGATTCATAGGATTTCATCTCCATCTCGATGGCTGCCTGCGCTTCGTAGTCAATAGTGGAACGGATATCAGCCATGGCGGATACCGCATCGAAAAGGCGGCCCATGCTGGACGTGAGAGGTGAATTGAGGTTTGACTCCACCTGTTTGCGCACAAGGTCCAACTCCACCCTGTCGATCTTGCTCAGGAATCCCAGCCTGCTGTCGAGGGCGTTTTCACCCAGGAGCGCGATTATATAACCCAGCGCTATGCGGTATGGTTTCTTGATAGCGGCTGATCCTCCCGGCAGCGGAAGATACTCGAGCTGTCCTACGCGTTTAAAGCTTTTATAATCTGCGACCATGAATTCACCGCCCCAGATTTTACCGTCAGTGCCAAATCCGGTGCCGTCGAAGGCCAGTCCTATGCCCGGTCCTTCAAACCCGTTGTCGGCCATGCAGGAGACGATGTGGGCATGGTGATGCTGGACCGGAATTGACCGTATGCCTGTTTTTTCAGCCTGCTCCAGGGCGTATTTGGTCGGCAGGTATTCGGGGTGCATATCATAAGCAATAATCTCGGGCTCTATGCGGAAAAGCTGTTTATACAGCTCGATTGTCCGTTCGTAGTGCTCCATGGTCTCAAGGTTTTCCATGTCGCCGATATGCTGGCTGACGAATGCATGGTTGTCCCTGGTAAGGCAGAAGGTGTTTTTTTCCTCTGCGCCGCAGGCCAGTATCTGGGGGGATGAATAAGTGAGATGTACGGGATAAGGAGCATAGCCTCTGGCCCTGCGTACCAGCTGTGGTATCCCGTTCGCAACTATGGCAACGCTGTCATCATATGTCGAATAGATATCGCGGTTGTGAAGCAGGAAATAGTCTGCGATACTGCCCAGCCTGCGCAAAGCCTCGGTGTTTTCCCCGGCGATGGGCTCCTCACTTACGTTTCCGCTGGTCATGACCAGCGGCAGGCCGGTTGCCTTCATAATGAGATGGTGGATGGGTGTATAGGGAAGCATCCCCCCGATATATTTCAGCCCGGGTCCGACCTCTTTGCAAATGGTCGATCCGGGTTTCCATTTCAGTAGTACAATCGGGCTCTGCGGGGACTTCAGCAACTTTTCCTCGGCTTCGTTGATTTTGCAGTGCTTCCGTGCTTCTTCAATATCTTGTACCATCACAGCAAACGGTTTGGATGGCCTTCTTTTACGTTGCCTCAGCAGCATCACAGAGCCTGCATTTTCGGCGTTACAGGCCAGCAGGAAGCCTCCCAACCCCTTGATGGCTATGATCTTTCCTTCTTTTAGTAAAGAGGCCGTTTTTTCAATGATATCGTCATAATCGACAGTCTCTCCGAGGTTATCAGTCAGTTGAAGCTGAGGTCCGCAGACCGGGCAGGCGTTGGGTTGTGCGTGAAAGCGGCGGTCGAGCGGGTCTTCATACTCCCGCTGGCAGTCCGGGCACATCTTAAAAACGGACATGGTGGTCAGGAGGCGGTCATATGGTATGTCCTTGATGATGGTAAAGCGCGGGCCGCAGTTAGTGCAGTTGGTGAAAGGATAATGGAAACGCCTGTTGCCCTTAGTAAAAATATCGTCCATGCAAGGCTGGCAGGTGGCTATGTCGGGCGAGACGAGCTGGTACTTGCCCGGTGTGGTCACGCTATGACGGATCTCAAAACCTTTGTACCCGGCAGGTGCGTCGAAGCTGACGGATATTTTTTCTATCCTTGCCAGCGGCGGGGCTTTTTTCTCCAGGTCTGAAATAAAGAGGTCGAGGGTCTTTCTGTTTCCCTCGACCTCGATCTTTACATCCTCTGAAGTATTGCAGACCCAACCGTTGAGGCCATGTTGCCTGGCCAGTCCGTATACGAAGGGCCGGAAGCCGACTCCCTGCACCACGCCACTGGCACTGATACGGGCCAGCTGAAAAATACCATTATCTGACATAAAAATCGATTGAATTGTACTTCAAGCGGTAAGGGCGGGCAAGGCAGAATTAAAGGAAAATGAAAAGGCGGTAGATCGGTTTGCCTTTTCACATAGAGGAGACATCTGACTGAGATTATCTAGACTAAACTTCTTTGTCTGATATTGATAATAATACTTGCGACGCTGCCGACGATGAAGGTTATCGGAAAAACGATCAATGCCATAATGAAAAAAAATGGCTCATCACCACCTTTCCAGAAGTTCTCACCAAGCAGAAATATAAATGATCCGTAAACTAAATTATGCAATAAAATACATATGGGAATACCTATAATAGATGCACCGGTCAACAAAAGAAAATGGCGTAAGGGTTTAGCTATTTTCCCTTTGATAGTAAATATAATAAGTGATGAACCGAGTAATATTAATACCAAACCTGTCACCAACAGGGATACATCTCCAATTAGAAGTTTATTTAAACCAGGAAGAAGGATAACAGCCACTATAATAACGAAAATAACCAAGAGGGAATAGAATGCGGCCCATGCGACACTCTGGTAAGTTTTGTTCTCTTTTTCTACCGTATTATTCGTTTCACTATTATAAACCAATGGCGGAACATTTATAGCGCCGGCATCTATTGGAGGGATAAACAAGGGCAAGGCAGGAGTGGAATCCTGTCAGCTTAATGCAGCCTTTCCCTCAAATTGGCTGATTCCTCCGGTGAATCATCCGGAACTAATAATTTTGTTTGACCTTCTACGGTTAACCAGGTTTTAGCGTTTGCCCTGGTCAATCAGGTGGAGGATATTTTCGACGAGTTTTATATGCCCCACTTCCTGCCCGGCGATTGCCTCGAACTTCGCTTTTAATACCTTATCATTAATCATGTCGGTGGTCTCGCTGTGCAGTTTAAGGGCCAGTTTTTCTTTTTCAAGCTGCACACGAAAGATTTTCTTCAGGTCTATTTCATCCGGAGCGGATTCGAAGTCCCATTGTGGGGTACCACCCAGTGCTGTAATCGCATCAGCCACCGTGTCGGCATGTTTGATCGAAACCACCCCGAGAATGTTCACCATATTTTTAATATCGGGATCGTGTATGGCCTTATTGATCAGAGGGTAATGTATGATCAGCGAATATTCGAGGCGTAATGATTTATTGAGAATGTCCAGAAGTAGATGTTTATTTTCCATTTGACTCACCTCTCTCACCAATCATGTATTCAAATGGTATTTTATAACTATTAAAGCGAAAATCAAAAGGGGCGGGTTTTCAAACCCGCCCCTAGGAACTTGGCTTGTAACCGGCCTATTTGAACTTAACTTCCAGCATGTGTGTGGAGCAGGAGACGCAGGGGTCGTAGGCCCTGACCAGCATCTCCATAGCCAGTTTGATCTGGTCCTGAGGTTTATCGATGATCTCGGGCAGCAGTTTCTCGAAGTCATGCTGGATGCTGTTATGGTTCTCGTTGGTCGGGATAATGATATTAGCGGCGATGCATTTGCCGTCGTCGTCAAAGGTGTAGTCATGGAAGAGTATGCCCCTGGGAGCTTCCACAGCGCCTACGCCGCGCCCGGCTTTGACCTTGACCTCGGGCTTTTCCTGCTTGATGCCTTTAGTAAGCAGCTTGTCCAGTATCATGATGCTGTTCTCGACCGCATGAACGGTCTCGACGAGTTGGGCCACGCTGATGAAGTAGGGATTATAGCAGGGGGCTTTGAGCCCGAAGATCTGGGCGACCTTTTTCGCTTTGGGGTGCAGCTTGTCGTGATTGATGTTAAAGCGTGCCAGCGCGCCCACCTGGTACGAATCGCGGAGGTGCTTGGTGAACTTGGCTGTTGACCATGGTACGCAGAACTCGTTGGTGACCTTTAGGTAATCGTTAATGGGCATGGGCTTGCAGTCGGTAGAACCAATGGCACCGCCGATAAAGCTGTATTTATCCGGCCTGAAAAGGGCTATATATTCTGTCTCCCTGGTGAAATCGGGGAACTTGAGTGTTTTAAAGAGATCGACGGTGATATCCAGGTCCTGCATATACTGGCCTTCCAGGGCTTCCTTGAGCGATTTGAGTTGCTCGATCTCGGGCCACTTTACAAAACCTCCCGCCACCATGGAGATGGGGTGGGTTTTGCGGCCGCAAAGCATGTCGGCCCAGTTGTTGGCGAACTTCTTCATACGCAGTGCCCTCAGTACGACATCGGTGTGTGTGGCTGCCAGCGGAATAACACTGCCGACACCCAGAAAATCAGGGGCGACCAGGAAATAAGTATGCAGCACATGGCTGGTCACGGTCTCGGCGTCAAAAAGCAGCTCGCGTATCAATGCCCCCTGTTCAGTAAGCTTAACTCCTAAGGCGGCCTCGGTAGCCTCGATCGATGCGGTAGCATGGGCCACGGCACAAATGCCGCAGATACGCGGCGCTACGAAGTTGACGTCTGAGTAGCTGAGGCCGCGCAGCATCGACTCGAAAAATCGCGGTGACTCGGGCACCTCCCATTTGACCTCTTCTATCTTGCCGTCTTTGGCGTTGACGATGATATTGCCGTGTCCCTCTATGCGGGCCACGTGGTGGACTGTAAAATTCACGGTTTTCGTTGTCATGATTTTGCTACCTCCAGTGTACCGTTAAAGATTCTGAATTGCTTGAGCACGTCCCCCACAGTCAGGCCGTATTTGGCCAGCAGGTCTTTCTGTGAATTAGTGTTGGGTTCGTCGACCAGCGAGCGGCAGCCCCAGCACTTCCTTCCTGCGGTCACGCAGACGGCGTTGCAGCCTCCGCGGGTCACCGGTCCCAGGCAGAACTCGCCGCGCTCGAAGGCGCAGATGTTCTCGGCCAGTTTGCATTCCACACAGACGGGATTGGGGCATTGCTCGAATTTCTTGCCTGTCAGAAGGCACTTGATCAACCTGACAACCTCTACCCGGTTGGGCGGGCAGCCGTGAAGGAAGAACTCGACCGGTACTACACCATGTACCGGGCGGGTGGGTATGGTCTTGTACCATTTAGCATTCTCACCGTATACCAGCTTGAGGTTCTCCTCCATTGGATAATAGTTTTTCAAGCTGTTGACGCCGCCGGTGCAGGCACAAGCGCCCAGCGCGATAAGCACCTTGGCCTTGCTGCGTATGTCCTGTATACGTGCGATGTCCTTCTCTTGGGTGATGCTGCCCTCGATGAAAGCGATGTCGTAATTATCGGAATGATCTGAGCTGGCCTCGCGGAACTCCACGATGTCCACCGCAGTGATCAAATCCACGATCTCCAGGTTGAAGTTAAGCACTTCGAGCTGGCAGCCTTCGCAGCCGGTGAAATCGAAGAAAGCTACTCTTGGTTTCATTTATACGGCCTCCTTTAATGACCTTACCTGGGCATAAGTGAAGACGGGGCCCTCCTGGCAGCAGTACAGGCCGTTGATCTGGCAATGGCCGCACTTGCCCACACCGCATTTCATCCTGCGTTCCAGAGACATGATGATGTGGTCTTCCGCAAGCCCCTTTTTCAGGCACTCGGCGATGACGAAGCGGTACATAATGGGAGGTCCTACCACAATTGCGAACGTTTTTGCAGGGTCGAACGATACCTTGGGGAACAGTGTGGTGATAACACCCACATTGCCATTCCATGAGTCATCCGAGCACCTGTCGACGGTTTCCATGAAGCACATATCTTTGCAGGTATTCCATTCCTGGAGTTGACCGATGAACAGCCTTTCCTGCGGGGAACGGCAGCCGAAAAGCGTGGTTACCTCGCCGAAATCCTTGCGGGTATCCAGCACATAGTTGATCAATGAACGCAGGGGGAAGAGGCCGATGCCGCCGGCCACGAAGAGGATATCCTTGCCCTTGAGCGTATCCAGAGGGAAGCCGTTACCGAAGGGACCCCTGATTCCGACCTTTGCGCCCTTTCCCAGTGTATGCAATTTGTTGGTGACGCTCCCGGTGGCCCTGACGGCCAGCTCGAATGATCCTTTATGAGTAGGTGAAGATGTGACCGAGATGGGGGCCTCACCAATGCCGAACAGGGAAATCTCAACGAACTGGCCCGGCTTTTGCCCGAGCTCTTTGCCGTCATCGAATTTAAACTCGAATACCTTTTCCCTGTCGCTGAGCGTTTCCACCTTTACGATTTCGGCGATGCGCGGCAGGTGGATTGACTGTTTTGCCGTTAGCTGCATTACCATTATTTTGCCTCCTTGAGCAGATTGAAAGTATCGGCCGGCAGGGCGATTTCCGCCAGGCAGGCGGTGCCGCATCTGCCGCAGCCCACGCAACCCAGGAACTTATAGCGTTCTAACAGATACTTGCCCTTGCGGTACATGCGGTGGCGGAACCTCTGTTCTTTATGTTCGCGGAAGTTTTCTCCGCTGGCCACTTTGGCGAACTCACCCAGCATGCAGGCGTCCCAGCGGCGATAGCGTTCGCCGCCCTTCAGGCTGAGAGCCATATCGTCCTGCACGTCGAAGCAAACACAGGTCGGGCAGACCATAACGCATGACCCGCAGCTAAAGCAGGTGGCTGCTTTGTCCTTAAATATAGCGCTATCCCACTTAGCATCGAGCAGGGCCGGTATTTCATCCGGCTTCATTTTCAGTGATACCTGGTATTTCTTCAGCGCATCTTTGCGTACCTTGTCGCGCTTTTCATGGTCGGCTGATGTCGCTTCCCTGGATTTAGCATGTTTCTTGATCAGGCTATCGCCCTTATTCGTGCCCACGGTCATGAAATACTCTCCGCCGATATCGGTCAACATCAGGTCAAAGCCTTCCTCGGTGGTGGCGGTGCCCATGCTGGCGGCGAAAGATTTGGGGATGGGGTTAAGACAGTCAACGCCAATGATGGTAGAGTTGTTCCGCTTGAGGAAATAATTGGGGTCGGGGTTATTGCCCCCGTACACCGCGTCGAAGAGCTGCAACGCCCTGATATCGAAGGGGTGTACCCCGACAAGACACAATGTCTTTTCCTCGACCACCGGCTCAACTTTAGGTGTATTGCCGACCTCGTACTTCAGGACCGTTTCAACCTGCGGGAAGAAGTACTTTTTAGGAGGCAGCAGCGATACATCGTAGTCAAGCCGCAGATCAGCGGCGCCCTTCAGCGGGCCGAAATTAAATTTGTTACCTTGGGCCTTGATGCCGATGACCTCTCCTGCAGCCTTCGTCTTGATCAACTCATCGACGAAGCCTGCCAGGTCTTTCTTGGAAATCACCCGGTTCTGCATACACAACTCCTTCAGGTTATTTTATTTGCATTTAACACTATGCAGCATATGTAAATATGTTCATAAATAGGTTTCCAACTCGTAAATTAAACCTATTAAGCTAAAAACGTTTTTTTAATAAATGGTTAGCGGGACAACTTCTTGACCATGCCGCCGCCGGAGTCAACGATGGTAATTTCGAGCGGCATAGTGCCCGGCAGGGTATGTGTAGAGCAGGACATGCAGGGGTCGTACGGCCTCCATGCCATCTCTACCTGGTTTAATAGTGACTCAGGGATGTCCTTTCCCGGTTTGATCAAAGCTTCAGCGGCCTTTTTAATGGACATAAACAGGGCAGCCTGGTTGTTGGTCGTGCCTACGATCAGGTTGCACTTCTTGATCAGGCCCTTTTCATCGGCGGTATAGTGGTGTGTGAGCGTACCGCGCGGGGCCTCCACTATGCCGACGCCTTCAGTCGGCTTATTGGTTGGGATGTTCCTTATATTCGGGCCGGTTATCTCCTTGTCCTGGCTAAGTTCGAGCAGCCTCTCGGCGGCGTAAAGCAGCTCAATCAGGCGTGCCCAGTGGGTTGCCAGGGTATGGTGCACGGGCTTTCCGCCCAGCGTGGAATACATCTTCTGGTATTCTTCCTGCGCCAGCGGGGTAGCCATGCCGTCGGCGGCATTGAGCCTGGAGAGAGGGGTAGCGCGGTAGACACCGCTGTCTTTGCCGTCTACAAAGCCTTTCCAGCCTACCTTCTTGAGGAAGGGGAACTTGGTATAGCTCCAGGGTTCCACGTGCTCGGCAATATGCTCCAGGTAATCGCGCGCCGCGTATTTGGCAAATTCTTTTCCGGACGGGTCGACCACGCGGACCTTGCCGTCATAAAAATTGACCTTGTTCTTATCGTCCACCAGCCCCATGTAATAGGTCTGGTGTGTAAAGGCATCGCTAACAATCATGTCCACGTAGGCTTTATTCTTCAGTACGATATCACTGAATACTTTCAGAGATAATTTAGCGAACTCAACATCCCTTTTGGCGATGTCTTCAATTTGCTTTCTATCCTCGGCAGAGATGCTTTTGCTGACGCCTCCCGGAAGGCCGAAGACCGGGTGTATCTGCCTGCCGCCCACGGTCTGGATGATCCAGTGGTTCTCTTTGCGGGTATTAAGTACCTGTCCGGCCAGTTCCATGCCAACTTTGGCGATGACGCCCAGGATATTGCGCTGGGCCACCGGGGCATCGGGTCCCATGATGAAATCCGGCCCCCCTAAAATATAAAAATGAGTGGTATGGTCGGTAACATAGAATGCGCTGTAAAGCAGCTCGCGTATCTTTTTAGCCGTGCTGGTCGGTTCGGTGTGGAACATATCGTCCAGCGCCTTGGTGGCTGCCATGTGATGCGCTTCGGGGCAGACGCCGCAGATACGCTGTGTGATCTGGGGCATATCTTCAACGGGGCGGCCCTCGCAGAACTTTTCGAAGCCGCGCAGTTCGGGTATCTGCAGGTAGACATTGGCTACGCTGCCGTCGTCATTGAGGAAAATGGTGATCTTGCCGTGGCCTTCAAGCCGGGTGATCGGGTCGATGAGTATCTTTCTCATGGCTTGATCCTTGCCCTGTTGATCATAGAGTCGGCCAGGCTGTAGCGGTAGGCTGTCCCTGCTGGATCGACGATACCGTCGAGTATCTTTTCTATTTCATCGGGGTCGTTCGAGTCGATGATGGACGCCAGTGCGGTGAGGAAATGGCTGCCCTGGTCGCGCACGCCCTCGACCGGGCCGTAGCAGCCGGTGCAGGGCATGTTGGCTTGCGGGCAGGGGGCGCCGCATCCGCCGCGTGTGGCTACGCCGTAACACAGGAAACCCTGTTCAAGCAGGCATTTATCGGGTTCGGGGGCAAGTTCGTAGGGCCTGTGAAAGGCCTTGATTTTCTTTTCATGTTTTACACGTGGACAATCGGTGCAGACAGCGCTGGAAGGGTGGGCGATGACCGTGCCCTTTGGCGGCAGGTTTCCGCTTATCAGGGCTTCCAGCGCCAGCCAGGTTGTCTTCTCCTCCGGCGGGCAGCCGGGAACGAAATAATCCACGTCAATCGTTTGTGCCAGGGTCTTGACCGTGTTATAAAATTCCGGCAGGTCGAGTTCACCCTCGGGAACGGTGATTTTGGTCTTCGGCAATACTTTGGCGGCGTTATCGGTGGATGGGTTATCCAGGTAGACGTTATCCAGTATCATTTGGGCCGTAAAGAAATTGGCCAGGCCCGGGATGCAGCCTTCATAGGCGCATGAGCCGTAGGCGATCATAATCTTCGATTTTTGCCGGAGCAATTTTGCCATATATTCATTCTCGGAATTGCGGATGGCTCCGTTGAACAGGCAGGCGTCTATGCTCTTATCGGGCATCTTCTCAACGTCTGCATACTTGGCATCGATGCCAACCGGCCAGAATACAATATCGGCTGCTTCGGCGAGCTTGAGTATTTTATCGCCGATAGCGAGGGTGGCTATTTCACAGCCGCCGCATGAGGCAGCCCAATACAGGGCGACCTGGAGCTTAGCCAACTTTCGACTCCTCTTTCTGTTTAAAGGGGCCTAATGCCCTGACTTTTTCGGTCATTTCGTTGACAATATGTGAAAAGCGGTCACCTTCGGAAGCTGAGACCCAATCTAATTGGAACCTGTCTTCCTCGATGCCGAGCTGTTTAAGGGTCCTTTTCAAGAGCATCATGCGGCGGAGTGCTTTGTAGTTGCCTTCGGCGTAATGACAGTCGCCGGGGTGGCATCCCAGGACCAGCACACCATCGGCGCCGAGTTCAAAGGCACGAAGGACGAAGGCGGGTTCGACACGGCCGCTGCACATAACGCGGATGGCACGTACATTGGCAGCGCACTTCATTCTCGAGGTCCCTGCCAGGTCCGCACCGCGGTATGAACACCAGTTGCATAGAAAAGCGACGATCTTAGGTTCGAAGTCTGTCATATCAGTTTATATAAGATATTGACCGTCCGCAGGTCTCAGTAATTAAACTACCAAATATAGTAAATTGTCAATTGTAACGCGGGTTAAAAAATTGCCTAGTCTTTATCTGTCAGCCTGGCCATCGGCCTCTTCAGCCGCTCCCGGTGAAGCATGGCCGTCTGGTCCATCTCAAAGGCCTGTTTGACCATTGCATCGAGGCCGTTGCATTGCTTCTTAATCAGTTTGGTATCAAGGGAATAGAAGACCAGCGGTCCCTCACGGCGGGCTTGCAACAGCCCGGCGTCATGGAGGATGCCGAGGTTACGGGAAGCGCGGGTCTGACTGATCCGCATTGCCTGTTTAATTTCCAGTACGCAGGCCTCCCTTTCCATTAATAGATACAGGATCCTGAGTCTTGTTTCGTCTGCCAGGGCTTTAAATATTTTGAGTAGATCACGCATTTTTTCTTTGTCCTTTTACATTTATGCGCACATGCACAATAGTGTTAAGCTTGTATGATATATTACTATATCTGCCGGAATAGTGTCAACGGGGTCGGCGGCCTCGAAATCTGCCGATATTATAAGTCACGAAGCGCATAAATGGAAATTGGAGTTTTATTGATTCAGTGTGGGTTGTGATTGCGGCCGCCTCAAATTTCCATCTGGAAAACACAGGTGTATTTACATTGACAGGGAAAGCCGTAGTAGGTAGAATTTTAAGTTGTCTGTGGCAGCGTAGCTCAGTGGTAGAGCAGGGGACTCATAAGCCCTTGGTCACTAGTTCAAATCTAGTCGCTGCCACCATTTCACCCTATTAATTACTGGAACCCACTTGAGATTAGATGAGTAAATGGTTATATTGGGTGCTTTGGGTTATAGGTTTAATTCTTGTTGGCAATTTCGTAGTGCTCATGATGTACGGTGATACATTACAAAGCACCCATTTATTTATTGTTCGCGGCACGGTCTTTTATCCACTTGCGTGGTTGAATCTTTTATCCGGTATTTTTCTTATAGCTCTTCTAGTTTGGATAAAAGTACACGACAAGATAAAATCAAAATGACATGGTCAGCCTAGGTGCTTTCATGTATCAGTCTCGCACAAATCAAGATTAATCGCTTGGCCACCAGTTTAGATCTAGTCGCTGCCACCAAACTTTTTATTGCACCATTCATTGAACAGGGGATTGGTCAATAGTCACTTGAATACGTCTTGATAAGGAAATGGTAAAGGAAGCTTCGGAAGGCGTGGCAAAGGTGGTAATGGAGGAATAGAGGTTTGGGCTGGGAAGTGCATGCCAGACGCTCTTCGTTGCTCATGGTTTTACCATTTTCTTTTTGTATAAATAGGCTATGGCACTTGTCACCCAAGCAATTGTCAATCCGATACCGACTCCACGGATATAGTTGTTATCTATAAGATGCCCCGCCACAATGAATACCACGCTCAGAACCAACTCGAATAATATGAGCGTCGTATCCAACCGATTCAAAATGCTTTTTCTATCCATGTTTTTCACCTTTTTATCATAATGTTCTGCCACTACTTAGATACCCTGTCCTTTAGGGCGGGGTTCTTTATTTAGGCAACCTCTTAATCGAGGCTTCACCTTTTTCGATAGGTAGAATGAACCAGTGCCAGAATATATATGTCTATATCCCCACTGACCCCAAGCCAGAGCATTACGTAGGGTATTATACAACTAAACTTGTATCCACATTCCTATTGACCTTCTCCTGAAAAGGACTATCATCTCACGCACTCAAACGAGAATAAGGAGAGGTTCAATGTCTACGAAAGTAAAAGTCACTACGATCAAGCAAGCCATTGATAGCTTCCTTCTATCCTGTAAGGTAGAGGGTAAATCCTATGGCACTATTGAGTGCTATACAGACAAATTGAAAGGCTTTCTGTGGTACACCACCAATTACTACTGGCCTGATGATATCAAGGCAATAACTACTGATCACCTGAGGCAATTCTTAGCCTATTTAAGGGAGACTCCACATAGGTTCAATAGTACTTGCCCACGAGCCATGAAGCCTATCAACTCAACTACCATTCAGAAGTATTACCGGGCATTATCTGCTTTGTTTAATTGGTCAGTGAATGAAGGCATTTTGGAGACTAATTCTCTGGTTAGGATCAAGGTACCGAGAGCAGAAAAGAAAGTTGTAAAAGCACTGTCTAATATCGAGGTAAATCAAATAATAATGGCATTGGGAAATACCTTTGATGGGCATATATGGCCTATTCTAGCCAACAAAGAGGACATCATATATGGACTTAATGTGAATATAGAAAAAGCATATGATAACCATAGCTCATACAATATGTTTGAGATGTTCCTTATGCATTTTATACCTGAGAAGCCAACCAAGTCAGAACTTCATAAATATGCTAAAGAGAAGCCGGAAGCTTTAATAGAGGCATTAAAAGAATTTATATTGGAAGAAGAACCACCTAATACATGCCTGATCTGTCAGAACTGGTGAACTGGGTATACCATTTCTCAATAAATGGTGGGGTATTAGTCTCCTCTATTGCGTATAATATGACTGCTAATGTAATATAAGTGTAAGCAGTGACAACCTAATCAAATATATGACGGATAAGCCTTGGACATCTGGACCTAAAGAATTGTTGAATCATGCCTATGAGCATATAGAAAACAAAAGGTCTTTTGATTATCGAATTGCTATGATAAGCATCGATAATGCAGTTGAGTTAGCAATTAAGACTTATCTTGGTTTACCTAAAAGAGTACGTGGAACTGACGGCCCATCATATAGAAGACTTCAAGAAGCAAGTAATAGTTTTCCAGAGCTAATTAATCTTCTCGAAGAGTATGCTGGAAATGCAATAAATGGGATAGAGTTGGGTGATATTGAAGTATATCATCGTACAAGAAATACATTATATCACGATGGAAATGGGGTAACGGTTGATCCAGTGCACGTCGACAGTTATATGCAGATTGCAACAATATTATTAAGAAATCTCCTCGGGATTTCAATAGAAACAGCTATAGGGGGTATGCGAGCAGGAAGTTCCCCTAATAGTCAAGTTGGTGATCTCATAATAAAATGGGCTATGTTGACACAAAGATTAAGAGGAATTGTTGATAAAACTTATAAAACAGCAATACCTGCCAATGAACCCATTCTACACTTGGCTGATAGATTGGTCACACGTAAAATTATATTACCCAGTGTGCGGGAACGTATAAAAGAAGTTAATAATGCTAGAAATAAAGTTGTTCACGGTGCAATTATTGCGGATGATGATAATCTTAAAAAAATGATACAAGAGATTGAAGCTATAACAGCTGAAATAAAAAATATTTAATTTTAAAATCATATTAACCTAAGCTACGTTCCTATTGACCATAGTCCCATCTTCCATTTACACTCATACTGCCTCACCCAGTAGGCACAAACTGGTTTACATAAACAACTTAATATTGCTTGACCATAAGCCGTTCGGCATTGGTACTCATAAGCCCCTGGTCACTAGTTCAAATCTAGTCGCTGCCACCATTTTTAAAATCACCATTTGATATCAGTGCTAGCTTGTAAACGCGCACTTCATTAGTTCTCATACTAATTGTTGTCCGGGCAGGCAAAGCATAGTTACTATGTCTGATATCTATACTATCAGTGCTTTAGCAAATCAATAAGGTTCCATACCAGTTGTCCATATCCATGGTCAATATACAATCCTATCTGTGCTACCAATGAATATGCTAATGCAAATTGTGCCAGAGCTAAGGCGGCAATGGTAAATTGACTAATGCTTATAACACCTATTCCAAATTGAGAAATAGTTATTAAGCCGATAGCAAACTACCCTATTGCAATTATTCCTTTGGCAGGTACCGGCATTATTTTGGGGCTATATTTGAATGAAATATGAATCAGGGGCAATCCCATAATAGTCGCCTTGCTTTTATACTCGTATCCCCAGCCATCCCATTTTTCCCTGGCGGGATAGGGTGCACCGCAGTTCGGGCAGGAAAAAGCCTGTTCACTTATATCATGCTGACACTCTCTACATTTTTTCATGTTTAACTTCTTCAAGTTGAAATCAGGTTTCCTGATTAAATTTCCATTAATTATACCAACGTAATATTTGTCTATCTAATCCCGGAAAGCTGAATTCTGTGAAAATCCCGGCGCAGTTGAACTGGCCTGCTTGCGGAGATAGCAATTAAACAAATACAAGGCCGTCTTTAACCAGTCGCTGCCACTTTTTCAAAGACCGTTTTACCTGGAGCTACGAAGAAAACAGTGGTACCTGGCTAAATTCGCTAATTTAGTATTACAGGAGACTGCTACAAAAGTCGTCCTGGAGAATTTATTTACCTTGTTTGCCCCAATTGTCATATGTTACATCACTTGATGATTGAGTCGATGATTGCCCCCCATTTTTCCCCCACGTCTTCCATGGCGCTGATGATTGATCCCCTGATTGACCGCTCGAGGAAGTTGATGAACTCACCGTAACCGTAGATGATGCGTATACAGAACCGGCATTGCCAGTAGCAGTGATTGTATAGGTAGTATTCTCAGTGGGGGTTACAGTCTTTGTCCCACTTGTAGAATTGACAGAGCCGACGCCATTAATAGAAGCTGAAGTTGCTCCACTGACATCCCATTGCAATGTCAAAGATTGGCCAGAGCTAACAGAAGCTGGAGTAGCTGTAAAAGAATTTATCGTAGGGAGAGCCGCCGGACTCACAGTATCCTTAGCTGACGAAGTAACAGAACCAGCGGCAGGTGTTGTTGCAGTTGCAGGAGGTGTGCTACTGGCTGGTGCAGATGTTGAAGGGGTGCCTGTCTGTGTTGCTGATTGGCTGGGCACAGCACCGGGTGACTTAGTTGAGGAGTTTGTATTCATTATAAAAACAGCTGCACCGGCTATGCACAGAACGACCACGAAGACTATCAGAAACACAGCTAGTCCTGACGGGGACTTCTTTTGGGGAGCAGTTGCGCCCGGCCTGTATAAATACTGTTGAGAGTATTGGTTCGGATTTCCGCCAGCTGGATATTGGTTATATGGCGGAGGATCGTTCCATGTCTGCTGCTGGTTTGGATTGTACTGGCCATATGGGGGAACGTTTGTCCCTCCCGGATAAAAGACCAGCCCGCAATAAGTGCAAGCGGTTTGACCGTAGCTAACAGTTGTCCCGCAACGAGGACACGAATAAATCTGCTGCATAGGTGCTACCCACTAGACCAGGAGCTTACTAATGTTTTGATATACAACATTTCTTTTCAGTCTGTTCTCCGCTAATAGTATTATACAAAATAACAAGTCTTACTTCATCATCTAGTTCAAATCTAGTTGCTGCCACCAATCCTCATTTTTCACCAAGTCATTACGAGCGTAGCGAAGAAATCCCTATAAGCGAAGAAATCGACCCAAACCAAGGGACTGCACAAAATCAACAAGTTTATTTAGCTGCCAAGTCAGAACAAAGGATTCCCGTTTCGCAGGCTGTTGAAGGATTCCTACTGACCTGTAAGTAGGAACGTAAACCTAATACTGTTGAATGCTACCCTGCCCTATTTAACCAGTTGTACTGCCGGGGGTATCCATGACCTGTCCAGCACCGATTTCTGTGGCCAGTACAGGCGCAGCGTCAGTGAAAAGCCACCACTGGCCGGGGCCGGCAGCCAGTTGGGCATTTTGGCAGAGTCAGGTGAATCGCGCTGTATGTAGATGTCAATCGAGCCATCGGGATTCTTTAACAGGGGCGGGTCACTTAATGAGCCCAGACAGTATCTATTGATCGGGTTGTCAGCGAACAGGATTTTTTCATTATACATAGAAAGTGACCAGAAGCCGTTTACAGGCGGTATGCCGTCCTTATCGAAATGAATTACATATTTGTTAGTGCTCGAAAACTTAGCTCCATCGCTGCTGGTTGCTGCTGAGGCATAGAAAGCGTCATCAATTAGATTAGCGCCCAGCCCCCGGTAAGCTATAGCTGCTCTCAGTATGTAGTTAGTCCTGTAATTGCCGGTATCGTAGGAGAGTTGCCACCCGTTCTTGATGGTGCCCATTCCCCCGGCAGGAATTCCAGTCAGAGCGGACTGATAGCCGGTTTGGATTGCCGACTTAACGCCACTGTCCAGCCCCGCAAAATATGACTTATAGTCAACTCCAGCCTTGATGCCCATCTTTGCCATCCTATCCAGTAGTGGCGCATCTGCTTGATACGGAGGGTTTTCGACCATCAATTGGCAGACAGAATTGAAATAGTTGGCTGCATCCAGGGCCAGCAACTGGTTCAGAGGCGAAATCCTGGTATTGACATTAGGATCGACCGGAACATTAGCCGGCGGCACATAATTGGTGCCCCATGCAGATAGCGGTGTCAGCTTCAACTGGTCCTGAAGTTTCGAGACGTTCTGGTAGTCGGAAGGACCGGTACAGGCGATGCGGCCTACTATCCAGACCCATCTGGTCGAAGACTTCATTTCTGTGATGCCTTCAGGTAATTTGCCACTCCAGTTCGGGCCAGTGATGGCAAAATTACCAGATCCCGTACCGGTAGTGCGTGAGCCGGGTGAGGCAAAAGAGTCCGTCCATAAGTTAAGCATGGGCATCAGGTAGTAGCGGCCCTGAGTGTCTTGCAGAGAAATGATAATAGGTTCTTTCCCGGTATCAACCCAGGCTGATGAATAAAGCGTGTCAGCATTGGGGTTTACTACATTAACAAAAGTCGCATCAGGAAATACCTTCTTATTGCCGAATTGGTTGGCTGGTGACCCATTCGCATTAGGTGCCGGGACTGCAGTAAAGACCTGCCGGGTGAGGTCCATAATGACTAGCGGGAAGCCGTATACCGTGGCATCGTAGGCGATTTGCTGGGCTTCCTGAAGGCTGACGGTTTGCGGGACTGGGTTCTCCCGGGGAACGCATCCAATAGCTACAGTACCCACCATGATCAGTAAAACGATGAGAATCAGAAAACCATGCGGAATTATGTTTTTCATATGACTCCATTACCTCTTCACTACACTAGTTTCTGAGCAATTATACTACGACTACTCAATATTTCACCTTTCCCTGTAAAATGAAATCTGCAACGATAATAGAATCAGAGAGTGGCACTCATAAGCCCTTGGTCAGTAGTTCAAATCTAGTCGCTGCCACCATTCCTCTTCAATCCTCTGTATCCGGACAGGGGAATTCTGTTTCTAAGGCTATTGAGAGCTTCCCATTGCCAGGTTGTGGGATGCTATGATGCTGTGGAGGCACACAAGAAGTTTAGTCCGGTGGATGGATTGAGGTAATACGGGTTGAGGCTGGCACACGGGCTATATGTTTAGCGTTCGAGTTAAGGGACTACAGTTTTGTCATAGCAAAAGAACCAGGATCCATATCGGCAGATAAGACCCGTTTGTTCTTGGTGTCAATTTCCAGGTTATAATTCAATGATACCTTGTAGTTTCCGAGCAAAGTTATTTCTATTTGAGTAGAAGCGGTTGCAATTACTCTGTACTTGTCTTCATCTAACTTGTTCGGTTGAGAATACTCCCAGGTAATCCTCTGTTTAATCTCGTTCGACATAATTGTGGCAATTGTGGTTTCAAGCAGAGGATTATTGCCAGCAACCTGGCCTGCAATGCCTTTCGACACACCGTCGAGGTTGTTTGCGGTCCAGTCTCTAGCAACTTTACTGGCTATTTCAGCCGGGTCTTTCGGAGAACAGCCAAAGACCATACATATAAGGGTGATAACAATCAACGCCTGAACGATATAAATAGGTCTTTCTTTGTTAATCATCATATTGTCTAGTGCATATAGGACTTGGACGCAATTATACATCCAGACCTTACCTAGGGGGAATGGCCCTGCCTAATCGCTAGCTAGTTATTTTTACGGAGATTCACCGTTTATAACAGAGGCATCTTAAGACAGAATAGGGATGCAAGGCATTGGGCATAGGGCTAGGGTGTGGTTAAGAAATCGTTGTTATTAATGAGGGAATTTGAAAAATAGATTAAAGTGCCATGATGCTGTGGAGGCGCACAAAAGATTATACTGGTGTGTGATCAGATTCTCAAACAGGAGGCAATCAGGATGGATACGAATATAATCTATCGGTTAATATTGATAGGCATAGCATTAGTCGTGATTGGTATCGGAGCAGTAATGACCTATCTAGGTAATTATCTGGCAGCACCAGAACAGAAAAAACAGAGTAGAGCTAAATTCATGAAATGGGACGGTCTTATTTTTGTGATTTTAGGCTTTGCCTACTTAATTTATTGTTTACTTGCTTTGAAGGTATAGTTACGAAATATTAAGTCCGGTGGTCTTTGATTAGATCAATTAATAATAGATACCAGCTTCAGATTCTTATAACTATCTCTCCAGTTTCGAATATCTTAAATGTGTCAGGATCAATGGTATGAATATGCATTTCTTCTTCCGTAGGCAATCTTTTGAAACCTTCTATATTGGCTGAAAGGTCCGCAGATTTCCTATCCATCATATATTCCTGGTATTCAATAATAGTGTATTCTTTGCCTTCCTCGGATTTGACTTTGAAGCGAGCTATTTCAACCTCTCGGGGCATATGGTACCTCCACGGTTTAAATTACGATGGCGCTGAAGCTTTGTCAATTACAACCATTTCGAGATGATAAGTTGCCGTGCCAATAAAATTGCTGATGCATTAGATGCCGGTTTCAAGCCATGTTAATACTTCGAACCGCCGATTTCCTCTCCCCTTCCCGTTACCATGAATACAACACGCTCGCAGATATTAGTTGCCCGGTCTGCAGCCCGTTCCAGGTTATGGGCAACCCAAATGAGGCGTGTTGCCCGGTTAATTGATTTTGAATCCATCATCATAAAGGTAAGAAGCTCACGAAAAACCTGGTCGAAAAGACCGTCTACAACATTATCCATACTGACAACTTGCCTGGCTGATTCCACATCACGTGTAATGAAAGCCTGGACACTTTTGCTAACCATATCGATAGTTATTTCTGCCATCCTTGGTATATCAATCAGCGGTTTCAGGGGCGGCTCATCACCAATCATAACAACTATTTTCGCAATCCCATCAGCATAATCGCCAATTCGCTCAAGTTCGATAATAAGATTAAGCACAGCTACAACAATTTGAAAATCACCGGTAGCAAGATGCTGAGCTGCATTAAGTTCGACACACTTGTTTTCAATAGCATATCTTTGCGCATTAATCCCGGCATCATCAGCCATTACCTGGTGTGCCAATCTCAAATCCCGCCTTTTTAAGGCATCAACGGACTGATCTATTGCCTTGGTTACATCGCCGGCCATAGTCAACACATTATTCTGGATTTCCTGTAATTGATTGTTAAAGGCAGTATTCATTTTAAATATGTTCCTCCTGCCGGCTTAACCGGATTTAACTTAATACAGTTGCAGTGTTTTGAGTTTAATATTCAGAATTTCATGCATATTTTATGGAGATACCCTCCAATACATTGGCCACATCCTCACACTTATCAAGAGCGGCCTCCATATATCCGTAAATCTCACGCAACTTAATAATATTGGCCATGTCGCAGCAGTTATCAAAAAGCTCACCCATTGCTGAGCGGTATAGCCTATCCCCCATATTTTCGAGGCGGTTAATTTTAATACATCGCTTATTTATTTTGTCACGATCAATGCGAATATGTATTTCGGAAATTGCCTTCTCTATTTCCATCGCCGCCTGCACAATTATATCTGACAACTGCCTGACTGTATCAGCAGGTTTTTCTATGTTATAGATAAGCATAGTTTCAGCTGCCGAATGGATGGAATCGGCTATATCGTCCAGCGACTGGGCCAGTACAACAATATCTTCGCGGTCGAACGGGGTATTGAATACACTGTTTAGCAGCCCCATAATTTGATGGGTAATAGCATCTCCCTGGTGTTCGAAGTCAGTTATCACCTCGACCCGTTCCTTGATATTTTCCCAGAGATCCATCATATCCTTTAGCTGTTGAGATATTTTCACTGCATTCCGGGCGCTCTGCTCAAAAAGGAAAAAGAATTTTTCCTCCCTGGGAAGAAAAGAAAACTTGACCAACCTTTTACATCCTTCCTTGCTTTACGAATTGCGGACTTTATCTTAGACAATGAAGATTTAAAAAGCAAGGGAGCGGCTGAAGAATGGTGAAGATAGATTAATGTTACAGAGTCTGCTGGGACTTACAACATTGATGATGACTAACAGGTATTATCAGGCTGAGGGATGCTATGATGCGATAGAGGCACATAAGAAGTTTAGCCTGGTGGATGGGTTGAGGTGATAAGGGTTTGTGCTGGTTCTCTACTCGACTTCAAAATTCTCGGATTTAAAATTGCTGTAATACCTTCCATTTTGAGCAGTGAAACGGAGTACGCAGTAATCAGGATCAGTTACACCCTTTGGATAATACATCTCATCGCCATCCTTCCAGATGCTTTGCCTGGATGCGCTGTCACGCAGGACTTTCATGGTGCCCCGAAGCATAACACCCCTGTAGAAGCGTTTATCGAAAAAATACACGCAGGCTTTCGGATTTTTGGTATATTGCTTTACTCTCATCGAGGATGTGTTGGTTGTGAAGAAGATATGCTTTATCCCCGCTCTTTTCCTCGGTGGAAGCATTGCCTTTGAATTGGGGAATCCATCTTCATCAACTGAACTGATAATAGAAACGCCTGCTTTATCGATCAGATTGCCGATTGTACTACTTGCATCTCTCATTCTTCTTGTTCTCCTTCACGGTATTATATGAAATAGCAAGGGTCCTTGCATGCTGTGTATATTATTGACATGTTATGGTTGAAGAATGGTGGAGATAGCTTGATGCTTCAAAGACTATTCGGACATACTATATTAATGATGACAAATAGATATTGTCAGGCAGTAGGATGCTATGGTGCGGTAGAGGCACATAAGAAGTTTAGTCCGGTGGATAGGTTGGGGTAGGGATAGTTTAAGGAAATGTTCTTTTTTGTGAAATACTTCGGTTATAACAAGAGAATCTTGGGACGGAATAGGAAATGCGATGGATTGGGCATAGGGATAGGATAGGGTTCAGAAATCATTGTAATTAATGAGGACAGATGCCAAAAATAAGCACACGTGATAAAGTTGGTTAATATAGTTTGTGAGGAAGGATCTATGGCTACTCAAGAAGATATTCAGAAGATTGAGAATCATTTGATTGATGTTGAGAACTACATCGAGAAAGGTCGTTTTACTCCCGATCAGAATTTAGAATGTGCTAAGAAATTGGCTGACATTGATATTACGTTAGACCAATTGCACATTATTTCATCAAAAGAGTACGTTGATGTTTCAAAACTGATGAAACGTTTCGTACAAGCCAAGAATAAACTGCCTTCTCAGCCTTAGTCATACTAATCCATCTTGCCAAGGTCATGATCAAACCGGTTATTAAGCTGGATGTAAAGCAAAAATAAACAAAATAGAACTTCACAAATTGTGTCAGACCGTGGATTGTCTGGATGCAGTAGAGGCACATAAGAAGTTTAGTCCGGTGGATAGGCTGGGATAATTGATGGTTGATATTTTTTACCTATAATACACACATTTGTTCCACATATAGAACATGAGCCCTTTGTTGCTGTATTACCATTCATCATTTTTTCGGCTCTGGCATCTTTTATTTCTCTCTCGTCGCGACATTTCATGCAGTATGCCTTCATAAGTAAATCCCTTTCCATTAAATTATTACTTTAGTAGTCTATCCCTATTATGCTAATGTCCTGAGCATAATTATTAGGAGCTATTATGAATGGAACCTTATAACAAAGTCATATAATTTGACACAAAAACATTGCAAAGTTATAACAAATGCATAATTAGAGCTTGGAGTGAACCCCTACGACTGGACAGAACAGGTTAGGATGGGCTGACCCCGCCAACCTTTCTAACCCAAAATGTCCAGCTTCAAGGGTTCACTCCAATATGTTAAATAGTTATGATATCCCTGGCGTCAGCGGTGGATAAATTGAAGAAATAGGAGATCGGATGGTTTATTATCTGGTTCTTTTTTCTTAATTACCCTTCTTATAAAAGGCAAAATTCATCAAGAAAATATCCTTGAACGCAATTGGGAGTAGGGTTTTAGCAAAGCCCTAGAATTCGCAAATCTGATGCAAATTGTGAGGCCAAGTAGATAAGGCCTTCGGAGGCAATTGCCCCCGAAAGATAAGTAACACACTGGCATAGACCCGTGACGGCAACCTGAAATTATATAGCATCTTATAGTAAACGAATTATTTTACTGGTGACGGCAGGCGCAATGAGAATGTCCGTATGGTGAGACGCCCTGCATACGAGGGGCCGTGTCTGTGACAAACGTAGCGTCCGGAGAAGTGGAGACATTACCGGCGGAGTCCGTTGTCGTAATCCTGAAATGATAAGATTTATTGTTATCCAGGTTGTCCAATATAACGGTGTGCACGTCACCCGTCTCAGATGGTGTGGAGCTCCGATATGACAGGTCTGTGGAATATTCCACCCGGCTGGGGTCGAGTCCGGCTGTAACCCAGCTGACCGTTGCACTCAGGTAAGTTACATTCCTTATTCTGATGTCGGAAATAGTAGTGGCCGTACTGTCCGATGAGTTAGGTAATGTGTATTTCTGGTCAGTTGCTACTACAGGCACTGACATTATCAAGCCGAAGCTCAACGCCAGCATCAGGGCCATGGCGACTCTCCACATAGAACTAAATTCTACTTTCATGTTAATCACCTCTTTATTCAAAACGCGTAACCGTTCACAGCGACCATAGGGACAATATAGAGTGCTCCAGGCTAAGGGTATACCAATTGATGTACCCCTCTAATTTTCCCATTTTGTCGCCTTATTTATACTAACAGTATGAACATGGAGAAGTAATATAATCGAGGTACGAGATGTTAAATAGTTATGATATTATTAGAAATAGTGGATGGGTTGGTTTAAGGATTGGTTCTTTTTGTTGAGGTATAGCGCTTATCTACGAGGAATCTGAGGACAGATTGAGGGATGCGATCAATCGGGCGTAGGGCTAGAGTGCGTTTTTAGAATCGTTGTTATTAACGAGGAAATTGGCAATATAGGTGCTCTAGTGTTCCCTTATCCACTTAGTCACATCATCCTTCAAGAACACAATCTTTTTGCCTATTCTATAGCTCATCAGATTACACAAAGGGTGGAGTTCAACTCCACCCTTTGTGTATTAATAAGTCATTTTAAAGCCGCTAGTTAGATTTCCTGCCCGATATACCCTTAGCAGTACTTGAACCGGTTTTGGCCTTCTCTCTGGGACGTAAATCCCTGGTGGCCTTTCCTGCCTGCCACATTTCGGAGTTGCCCATCCTGGCCAGTTCCTTACCTAATTGCACTTTATAGGTTGGTTTACCGCAAGATGAAATTACCCTCCTGGTTTCCGCACCTGAAGCAACCCTCTCGTAGAGCTCCTTGAAAACCGGCATTACTGCCTTCTTGAACTTCGGTTTCCAATCCAGGGCTCCACGTTGAGCAGTCGCAGAACAGTTAGAGTACATCCAGTCCATACCATTCTCGGATACCAGGCGAATAAGGCTCTCCGTTAATTCTTCGACAGTCTCGTTAAAGGCTTCGCTGGGGCTATGACCATGTTTTCTCAGGGTATCATACTGTGCTTCCATGATACCGGCCAATGCTCCCATCAGCACACCCCTCTCACCGACCAGGTCGCTGAAAACTTCATTTTCAAAAGTCGTGGGGAACAGGTAACCCGCGCCGATCCCGATTCCTGTGGCAATGCAACGCTCCCGCGCTCTGCCAGTGGCATCCTGATGGATGGCAAAACTGGCGTTAATACCTTCTCCGGAAAGGAAATTGCGGCGCAGTGAAGTACCGGAACCTTTGGGAGCAACCATAATTACATCAACATTTTTCGGAGGGATAACTTGGGTCTGATCTTTATAGACTATTGAGAAGCCATGAGAAAAATATAGTGCATCTCCCTTTTTCAGGTTCTTTTTAAGCTGTGGCCACACTGCTCTCTGGGCAGCATCCGAAACCAGAAATTCAATAATGGTTCCCCTTTTAACTGCTTCGTCTATCTCAAATAAAGTTTTTCCGGGTTTCCAACCATCTTTGACAGCCCTGTTCCAGTCTTCCTTGAATTGCTTGGATTGCCCTATGATAACATTAAAGCCATTGTCTCTCAGATTTAATGACTGTCCGGGTCCCTGTACTCCATAACCAATTACAGCGATGGTCTCCTTTTTCAGTACCTTAAGGGCCTTCTCCATCGGGAACTCTTTCCGCATGACAACTTCTTCTTTAGTACCACCAAAATCAATTTTAGCCAAAGTATTTCCTCCTTATTTTCAAATATCAAAAAGTATTTAAAGCTGACTCGCTGTCCTTGACCTGCTGCCAACAATTGTACTACTTCGTAAGTTAGTCCTACAAAGAAAATAACCTCAGGAGCGGGTCAATCCGGAATACGTCTATTTGAGGCTGCAAATCTCGAAATTCTGCCAGATTATCCGGGTGTATATTATTAAAATGATAACTACGGTTACCCTTGGTTAAGTTGTTAAATATATAAAGCTAAGGCCAGAATGGTTTAATGCTTGGTTCTTTTGGGTGAAATACACCGTTAATAAGCGGAGAATCTTTGGGCGGAATAAGGTTTGCGATGGATTGGACGGATGGATACACTTTGAGTTAAACCTGACCATTGATGATTGATCTTAGTTTAGCTTCTCTAGTAAGTCGCTTAATTTTATATTCCATTTTAGATGCATGTGATTTATCGGCACAATTCCACCTGGCTAGCAATTTAACAGGTCTCCTGCCTCTAGTGTACTTGGAACCAATCCCTAAATTGTGCTCCCTTATACGCTTATCAACATTATTACTGATACCTGTATAAAAAGTTCCGTCACTACATTCAACTATATAAACGTGCCAATTCATTCTATTTATTTTTCTTATCTAAATAGGATATTAATTACTTGTCATCAAACCACGGGACGAAGTCCGGCAGGTCGGTGCTGGGTTTCATCTTGAAATTCGGCGGCCTTTTCTCTAAGAACGATGTCACACCCTCAATCATATCAGCTTGTTTGAAGGTCCAGTAACCCAGTTTGGAGTCCCAATAATGGGCTTCCTTTGGGGAGTCAGCTCCCATCATCTTCCAAATAAGCTGCCGGTTTAAAGCTACACTTATCGGAGATGTATTAACGGCAATTTCCAGGGCCAATTGGCGGGCCCGGGGCATAAGGTCTTCGGGCGCCAGGACTTCGCTTACTAACCCGGCAGCCAGGGCTTCTTGTGGTTTAATTATCCTCCCGGAGAGAATCCACTCCAGTGCCTTACTAACTCCAACAATACGCGGCAGGAACCAGCTAGAGCATCCGTCAGCCATAATTCCTCTCCTGGAAAAAACGAATGCCATTTTGGCCTTCTCAGAGCAGATCCTGATATCCGCCGGTAAGGTGATAGTTATACCCATGCCAACCGCTGCCCCGTTGATAGCGGCAATAACCGGCTTTCTCATCCTGTAAATCGGCAGGGACATTTGTCCGGCGCCATCACGAAATGATTCCATTTCCTCGCCGTAACGGACC
>Ga0182021_10001570_pt1 | contig 26398 bp, 21 predicted proteins | sample 612E3MmetaG_FD_120493 | JGI IMG/M metagenome (GOLD analysis project Ga0182021, IMG submission 120493) | Permafrost microbial communities from Stordalen Mire, Sweden - 612E3M metaG (Illumina Assembly) | ecosystem: Environmental > Terrestrial > Soil > Wetlands > Permafrost | place: Sweden...
GCCGGCGACGCCTATGTCACCTGCGCCGGCGTCGGGGTAGTATTGCTGTCCAAACATGGCGAATCTGCGCGGCCAAATCACGGATCTACCCAACGTCGTGACGATGGTGCGGGTGCTGATCGTCCCGGGGGTTCTGTACTTCATCGATAACTTCAGCCCGGTCCGCAGTTTCATCGCGGCTCTCCTCTACCTGGTCGCCTCGGCTGGCGATGGCCTCGATGGTTACCTGGCCCGTAGCCGAGGTCAGGTCAGTGTCCTGGGCAAGTTCCTCGATCCCCTGGCCGACAAACTCATGGTCACGGCCGTGCTGGTCTTTCTGGTGGCGATGGGCCGCGCGGCGGCCTGGGTCGTCGTGGTGCTGGTCGCGCGCGACTTCTGCATCACCGGTTTGCGCAGCATAGCGTCCAGCGAAGGCATGGTGATCGCGGCCAGCCCGGGTGGGAAGATCAAGACCGCGCTGCAACTGGTGGCCATCAGCATGCTTCTCATACGCTTCAGCTATCACGTGCTCGGGCTTGGCGTTTCAGTCGACTATCAGGTCGCGGGCACGATGTTGCTGTACATCTCGCTGGGGGTTTCGTTGGCGTCCGGGGTCGAGTATGTGTGGGCCTTCACCAAAGCGGTGGAGGCGGTCAGGCGGGAATCGGTCTAGCAAGCGTCGAACCGGCCGTGTGAATCACGCGAAGCCGGCTGGGGCCTTTGGCTTCCGATTACGGCTGGGCCTGCGTGTGACGGAGGCCGACCAGCAGCTCTCGCGCCGGTTTGAACGAAGGTTCACGCGCCAGACACTGCTGCAACGCACGCGTCGCGCCGATCGCGTCGCCCCGAGCCGCAAGGGCCACCGCCAGGTTGTAGCGGTGGCGGGCATTGTCGGGTTCCAACTCCACGGCCCGCCGCGCCGGCCCTTCCGCCTCGGCCGCGCGTCCCAGGTTTTCCAGACAACCGGCCACGTTGTGCCAGCCGCGAGCATAGTCGGGGGCCAAGCGTGTGGCGGCAAGAAAGATTGGCAGGGCTTCGCCGCATCCGCGCCGTCGCAGGACTGCGTAGCCGTAGTGGTAGTGGGCGATTCCGTTGTCGGGGTCGCGCAAGAGATCAGCTCGATAAAGGGACAAATCCGAGCGCCAGTTGGCGGCAGCAGACGACGTGGGCAGAACCAGCAGTGCAGGCAGCAGCGCCCCAGCCGCCAGCCACAGTCGCGGCAAGCGTCCGCGGGAGGCCAGGGGTGCCAGCAGTCCCACGGCAGCCACGGTCAGTCCGCCCAGAGGAGAATAGGCGTAGCGGTTGCCGTAGAAGCCGATCCTGGGAACCGCCGCCACAAAGGGGACGAGTGAAAGGCAGAACCACGACATGCCGAACAAGGGCAGCGCGAAGCGCGCCGGCTCTCGCCACCACGCCCGCGCAAGAACAGTCCCCGCCGCGAGCAGAATGACCAGGACGCCCATTGCCGCCCAGGGACCGAGGGGAATAAATCGGTCCAGCGTGGCGGAGTTTCCAAATGACACAAGCTGGAACCCATAGTGCCAGACGATGGTGGCGTAGCAGATGAACTGTCGCGTGAATCCGCGCGACAGTTCGTCACTGCCCAAGCGAATGCCGAGGTGGGCGCGCCAAAGAAGGGCCGCCGCAAGGCCAGCGGACGGCAGCAGCAAGATGAGCCAACGGCGTAATCCCGAAAGGCCGTTGCTTCGGCCACGCATCACCACCACGGTGTGGACCAGCAGCAAGACCGGAACCACCAGGAACTGTTCCTTGCACAGAAAGGCCATGGTCGCGGCCAAGCCGGCCAGGCTGGATCTCAACCAGATTCCGCGCCCCTCGACAGGCCAAAGCAGCATCGCTGTAAGTGTGAACGCCATGCCCAGGATATCGTGTCGGCCGGTGACCCACATGACCGGCTCGGTGACACTGGGGTGTACGAGAAAAATCGCTGCAGCGGCCAGCGCCGGCGCCCGGCCGATTCCGCGTTTGCCAAGGAAGAGCCAGAGCAGTCCCGCGCACAGCCCGTGCAGGGCCAGATTCGCCAGACGGAAACCTATCAGAGAACCGGTGTGCGCCATCCCTTGTAGCCAGAGCGAGAGCATCGGGATGGGATGATAGAGTTGTGAAGGTTTGCCGGTCACCGGCCCCCATAGGTCGTGGCGCCAAAGCACGCGCCAACCGCCGGGCTGAAAGAGGGCCTGGTTTCCCTCGACCAGGTAGACATCGTCCCACACGAACTCGCCGCGCAAGTGCGGGCCGAACGCCGCCCCCAGAAGGACGGCCGCCACGATCAGCAGAGCCGCGAGCGAGCCACCACGCCGGTCGAGCAGCCTCGCGAGCACGACAGCGCCGTGTCCTCGCTCGTCGTCCTCGTCGACCATCGCCGTCATTATAGCGCGGACGCAGTGGCTGATGCGACGGGCACGGTGCTGCGCGTGCGCGACGTCTTTCCACCCCCTCGGGGGATCACCGCGACACCGCGCTTTCTCGGCGGCGGAAGAGGACCAGCGCTAGCCCGACCAGCGCCGATGCCAGCGAGACGCCCAGGCCAGCGCTCATCCAGGGATCGGCGTACTCCAGCTCTATTCGATGCTTGCCCGGCGGCACCGCCAGCCCCGAGAGCGAGAGGTCGGTTCGATAGACACGCGTCGGGCGCCCGTCGAGGAGTGCACGCCAGCCCTCGTCCCATGTCTGGTTGATGGCCACGAATGAAAAAGCCTGTCCCTGCGCGTCCACTTCGAGACTGAAGCGCATGGGTGTGTCGCGCCGGATGCGCACCTCGGCGGGCGCGGGATGCACCGGGAAGGCCTGAAGCTCGGTGTCCTCCACGCATGCGGTACGAGGAATCTCGTCGCGCAGCCGGCGTACGGCGTCGGACCAGCCTGCATGGCCCTGCACGATCTCGACGCGGGACACGGCGAAAGCGAAGGGATTGGTCTCGCGCGCCAGCAGGGCTTCGACCAAGGGACCGCCGCCAGGACGAACCAGCCGGTCGTTCTCCCACCTGACCCCTGCGCCGAACTCGACGATGGCGGTGACACCGCGCCGTCGGAGCAGCGGCTCAATCAGACTCGGGTCGGCGTTCACCGTCAGCATGAGGGTGCGGGTGCTTTCGAACGTCCAGCGAAGCTGGGTAAAATCGAAATCGCGCTCGAGCGTCATGGCCAGGCCCCAGCGCGCCGGGATGGGCGGCTTGGCCAGGCCGCCAGAGGCCGCAAGCCGCGGGTTCCACTCGGCCATGTGGAAGATCAACTCGTTCTGACCGCGTCGGAGCAGCGGGACCAGGAATCCGGGTGGTTGGGACAGACGAGACACGGGCACCGTGGGCACGAGGGCGCGACCGGCGTCGGCGAGATCGATCGCCAGCAGCGCGCACAGTGCGAGGCCACGCTGGCTCCGGCTGAAGCGGCGGCCGATGCAGAGGAGCCCGAGCGAGGCCAGCGCCACCGCGGAAAAGCGCAGGGCATCCAGCGCGGCCATCTTTTCGAGATGCGCATCCGAGGCTCGTGTCGAGGCAATCCAAAGGCCACCCGCCAGCAAGAAGCCGAGCAACGAGAAGCCCGACAGCCAGGGTCGCAGCCGCCGCCGGACCCCGGCTCGCCCCATCACGATCCAGTCAAATCCATGGCTCCCCACCACCACCACGGGGAAGATGAAGAGCACGGAAAACCTTTCCGGGAAGCGAACACCCCAGAATCCCGGCACGTGACGCAGCAAGGGCCAGATCACGAAATGGTCGCCCAGGGCCACGAGATACCCCAGTGCGCTCACCGCGGCCCAGCCGAGCAGGGCGCGCCGTCGCATCCGCCAGGCCGCCAGGGCCAGCAGGCTGATGAGCAGACCGGGATACAGCGAGTAGAGGAAGGGGAAGGTCTTGTCGCCGTACAGAGCGCGGCCCCAGTACCGGGTCGGATCCGCGCGGTTGACGTGACCCAGAACGTGCGGCGAGAAGAGATCGAAGAGTCGCACCGCCGGCATGGACCATTCGTTGGCCATGGCATCGGTCAGACCCAACGCGCGCACCGTCTTGCCGGCGTGATGGATTCCAGGCAGCAGCACGATGGCGCCCATGGCCACACCCAGCCCGAGCCCGAGCGCCAGCATGCACAGCGCCCGTCGCCCCGCCCGCACGCGGGGCGAGAGCACGGTGGCCAGAACGAAGAACGGCATGGCAATCAGGATCGAGGGCTCGCCCGTCAGACACTGCAAGCCCAAAGCAAAGGCCAGGCCGGTGATGTTGGACAGCGACGGCGATCGCATCAGCCTCATCACGAAGGTGAGAGCGAGCGGGATGACCGACGCGCTGAAAAGCGTGGGCAGCAGATTGGTGGACGAGAGCAGGTAGCCGCCCAGACCCCAGGCCAGGGCCCCGGCCAGGGCCGCGACCCGGCTGCGCCGCAAATGGCGCAGGAACCAGAACATGCATGCCGCGCCCGCCAGCGGCGGCAGGATCACCTGCAGCCGGAAGGCCCATTCGAAGGGCAGCAGGAGAAACAGCATGGTCAGTGGATGGAAGAGTTCGTGCTCGGGGTTGGCAGCGAAGGGCTGGCCTGACCCGAAGAAGGGATTCCATAGGGGAATCGCCCCCGAGGCCCGGGTGAGCGGCGCTACCAGCCACTTGGCGGCGTAGTAGTACGAGCCGAGATCGCGGTCGGCGAACGTCTCGCCTTGGAAGAGGGCGCGCCCGAACAGGACGACCACCACGAAGAGCAGTACCAGGCTGGCGACGATCGAGAAGCGGCGGGAACTCAAACCAGCGTCCAACTCGATCACCACCGATCGCCCGGTGTTCCTGTTGGCTCCGGATTGGTGACCCGGCGACGCAGGATCCGGTAGGCGACAGCCGCGGCGGTGCCTAGTGCGAGGCTCAGGGCCTGCGCGGTCGAGAGTGCGAGAGGTTGGTTGATTGGCAGGTCGAGCCAGGCCGCCACGCGCGGCAGGGGGATCTCGAAGAGAAATCCCCGGCCGGTGTCCCCGCGCAGAACCTCGACGGTCGCGCGCAGGAGCGCATAGCCCATGACGTAGACCAGGGCGAGCGAGCCAGGAAACCGCCGACGTCGGCCCAGTACAACCAGCAAGGCGAAGAGCAACCCTTCACCTGCGGCCTCGTAGAGCTGTGTGGGCGCAAGCGCCGGGGTGAAAAGCGCGTCTGGCGCGACCAGTCGCCGGTCGACCAATTCGTGGTACGCGACGCTGGCGGGCGGGAAGTGCACACCGAGCGTAGAAACCTTGCCGTAACAGCATCCGGCCAGAAAACAACCCACGCGTCCCAGGGCATGGCCCAGAGCCAGCGAGGGAGCGAGCAGGTCAGCCACGTTGCCGAGAGGCCAGGAACGCCGGTGTGCAAAGAGCAAGACCACGCCCCCTGCCGCGAGAGCGCCTCCGTAGAAGACCAGGCCGCCTTGCCAGATGAAGAGCGGTGCTGCGCAATCGGCGAAAACGCTCAGGGCAGGGCGGGCCGTGCCGGTTCCCGCGCACAGGCGCGCATAGCCGCTGACGTGCACGAGCACATAGAGGGCGCGCGAGCCGACGATGCCTGCCACCAGAGCCCAGAAGCTCAGGTCGAGCACGGCAGCGGCGTCGAAGCCCATCCGCCGTCCCTGGCGAAGCGCGAACAGGACGCCCACGATCGCGCCCATGGCGACAAGAAAGCCGTAGGCGTGGATGTCCAACCCATGCGACCCGAGGTGAAGGGTGAAGAGGTTCGGCCTCACGCGCGCTCCCGCGCAGGCGCCGGGTCCGCCAGCCAGCGCGAGCGCAGACCACCCAGCAGCAGGGCGATGCCACATGCGACGAGGGGCACGGACAGGATCTGAGAGGTGGACAGCCAACCGAAGAACACGCCGCGATCGTCGTCGCGAAATATCTCGACGAAGGAACGCAACACACCCTTGCTAATGAGCAGCCAGGCGAAGACCTGACCATCGATCCGTTTTCGTCGCCGCACCACCAGATACAGCAGCAGGAACATGCCGAAGTCGACCAGGGCGAGGTAGATCTGGGTCGGGTGCACGGGCAGGACCGGGCCGCCCTCGGGGATCAGGCCGGCCGTGCGTTGCGCCTCCCACACGGTGCTGCCGGTGGGAAAGTGCACGGCCCAGGGCAGATGCGACACCTTGCCGTAGCAGCAGCCGTTGAGAAAGCAGCCCACGCGGGTCAGCGCCAAACCGAAGGCGATCCAGGGCGCGGCCAGATCCGCCACCACCCAGCGACCCATGCGATGCTTGCGCGCGTAGAGGATGCCGAAGAGCGCGGCGAAGACGAACCCGCCGTAATAGGCAAGGCCGCCCCGCCACACCTTGAACACGGCAAGACAGTCACGCGGCGGGTGGCAGGTGTGGGTGGCCAGGCTGCAGACGTAGTCCCAGCCGCACTCCGAGCTGGCGCTGCACTGGGCGACCTTGGCCTCGGTGGCGGCGACCTTGAAGTTGTCCACGCACAAGTTTACGTAGTCGTGGAAATGGCCGTCGGCGAGGATGTGCTGGACGCGCGCTCCGATCACCGCCCACAGGATGAGACCGAGCCAGAGATCGTAGATCCGCTCGCGGTCGAGCCCGAGCTTGCCCGCTTCTCGCCGCATCATCCACAGGCCGACCAAGAAGCTCAGCCCGAGCATGGTGAAGTAGGCGGGGAGGTCGAGCCGCCCCAGCAGCGGAAGGTCGATCCCGAAGTCGATCAGGATCGGGCGCATGGGGACTAGCGGCCGCCGCGCGCCCGTTCGGGCGGCGAGTCGGCCGCGCGGCGCCGGTCGAACATCATGTCGAGCGCCATCAGACACACGCCCACTACCAGGGCCGCGTCTGCGACATTGAAGGCAGGCCATTCGTGGCCATGGTAGTGCCACACGATGAAGTCGCTCACCCGGCCGACCGCGATACGGTCGATGAGGTTGCCCACCGCGCCCCCAGCGACCAGGCCGAGCGCCAGGTGCAGCCTGCTCTGGCCAGGATCCGTACGGCGCAGGTACTGGAAGACCAGGGCGAGCGCTGCTAGAGCCACCAGGGTCAGTAGAACGCGGCCGCCCGGCATCTTCTGGAGCATCCCGAACGCCACGCCGGTGTTCTCCGAGTAGCGCAGGTCGAAGCAGCCATCGACGACTACGACACTTCGCCACGAGTCGAGAGGCTTGAGGTGGGTACGGGCCAGCACCTTGGTCCACTGGTCGAGAAAGATCGATAGTGCGGCCGTGACCGTGAACAGGATGTTGCGGGTTCTGGTGGAGCTCATCGTGGCTCCAGCAAGCTGACCACGGCGGCGCAGCGAACGCAAAGGTTAGGCTCCGCAGCGAACCCAGAGGCCGACCCGGTGCGCCGCCAGCAGCGCGGGCATTCCGGACCGCTGGCCTCGCTGACCGTGATCTCGGTCGCACCCGCTGCATTGTCGGCCGCGAGCTCCAGTTGCGACACCACGGTCAACTCGAGAAGGTTCCCGAGATCGCGCTGCCAGAGATCTCGCTCGGCCGCGGTCGGCCGCACAGTGACCTTGGCCTCCAAAGACTTGTGGCCCGCGGCACGGAAAGGCTCGACCTTGGCCAGGATGCTCTCGCGCAGGGGCCGGATGTCGTCCTGCCAGCGCCGGAGCGCATCCCCCATGGCCGTCGGATCCTTGCGGATCTGGCCGTGCACGTCGAAAGCCTCGCTCGTCTGTCGCAAGAGCTCGTCGGCCACGTCCTGCGCCGAGAAGCACATAATAGGAGCCATCCAGGTGGCGATGGTGCGCACCATCTCGTGAAAGACGGTCTGTACGCTGCGCCGGCTGGCCGACCCAGGTGCGTCGCAGTACAGGATGTCCTTGACCGGATCCAGATACTCGGCCGACACCGTGACCACATAGTCCACCAGCCGGCGGACCACGTCGTGGAAGACGTAGTTGCCGTAGTCGACGAAGACTTGCCGGTCGCGGTCGCGCAGCACTCCCAGGGCCAGACGATCCAGCTCGCGCAACTTGTCGTCGGGCAGAAGGTCGCGCGAGGGCGCGAAGTCATACAGGTTGGAAAGAAGGTAGCGGCAGGTGTTGCGGATCTTGCGGTACGACTCGCCCAGTTGGTCCAGGATGGTCTTGCTGAACACCACGTCCGCTTGGTAGTCGGCGGCGGCGGCCCATAGGCGCAGAAGCTCGGCGCCGTTCTTCTCCATCCACACGCCGGGCTCGACGTAGTCGGTCTTGACGCCGGCGGCGCGCGCCTTCTCGATCTCGGACTTGGAATACACCTTGCCGCGCTCGTCCAGCACCCAGCCATGGGTGAGCACCGCTTTGTAGGGCGCGCTGCCACGCGCAGCTACCGCAGCCAGCAGCGACGAATGGAACCAGCCTCGGTGCTGGTCCGCGCCTTCGAGATAGAGATCGACCTTCTCGCCTCTGGGCACCAGCACACCGTCGGCCACGGCCGCCCATGACACGCCCGACTCGAACCAGACGTCGACGATGTCCTCGCCCTTGTCGAGATCGGTGCCTTGGCACCTTGGGCAGTGCGTGCCGGCCGGGGCCAGCTCGCTGGTAGGCCTGCTGAACCAGGCGTTGGCGCCCTCGGCCTCGAAAACCGTGGCCACGAAATCCATCGCCTCGGGCAGAAGGAAGGGCTCGTCGCAGGCCTTGCAGACATAGGCAGGGATGGGCACGCCCCACAAGCGCTGGCGCGACAGGCACCAGTCGGGCCGAACCTCGATCATGCCGCTGATGCGATCGCGGCCCCAGGTCGGGATCCACTGGGTGTGCTCGATTTCAGCCAGCGCCTTTTCGCGCAAACTGCCCGCGTCGCCCCGATCGCCCAGGCGTGCGAACCACTGGCTGGTGGCGCGGAACAGGACCGGGTGCTTGCAGCGCCAGCAATGGGGATACTGGTGTCGCACTGTCTCGCCCGGCTGGTTGAGCAGGAAGCCGGTCTCGGCCAGATGGGCGACGATCTTGGGGTTGGCCTCCAGCACGTTCTGGCCAGCCCACAGCGGCACCTCGGCGGTGTAGCGGCCGCGGCCGTCCACCGGGGCGTAGATCTCCAGGCCTTCGGCGCGACCGACGGTGTAGTCCTCGGCGCCGTGGCCCGGGGCAGTGTGTACCAGTCCAGTGCCTGCCTCCAGCGTGGCGTGTGGGGCGAAGGTCAGGCGGAAATCGCGCTCGTTGCGTGGCTCACCGACGAACGGGTGTTGGTAGCGCACGCCGCGCAGGGAGAGAAGCTTGTCGGCGGCGATCTTGATCCATTCATTCTTGGGCGGGGCAGCAAGACCGCAGGCGGCGAGGAAGGCCTCGGCCAACTCGCGCGCCACGATGAGGTACTCGCGCCGGCCGCTGCGTTCGACCGGGACACCGACATAGGCGAGTTGCGGGTTGGCCACTACGGCCAGGTTGGCGGCCAGGGTCCACGGAGTGGTGGTCCAGATGACCAGCGCGGCGGGCGCATCGTCGAACAGCCGCTCCACCGCGGGCTGGCCAGGCTGAAGCGGGAAGCGCACGTAGATCGACGGCGAGCTGTGGTCGGCGTACTCCACCTCGGCCTCGGCCAACGCCGTCTGGTGGGTGGTGCACCAATGCACCGGCCGCTTGGCCCGGTAGAGCAGGCCCTGGCGGGCAAAGGCCGCCAGGATGCGCACGATGGTCGCCTCGTAGCCTTTGGACAGCGTCAGGTAGGGGTGATCCCACTGGCCCACGCAGCCCAGGCGCCGGAAATCGGCGCGCATCACGTCGACGAACTTGAGCGCGTGGGCCTCGCACCGCTTGCGCAACTCGGCCGTGCCCAGCTTGGCGCGGCCGCCGGCCGTCTTTTCCACCTGGTGCTCGATGGGAAGACCGTGGCAATCCCAGCCGGGCACGAAGGGCGCGCTCTTGCCCATCAGAAACTGCGAGCGGACGATGATGTCCTTCAAGACCTTGTTCAGCAGAGTGCCGTAGTGAATACCCCCGGTCGCGTAGGGAGGGCCGTCGTGCAGGACGAAGGACGGAGCGCCGGCGGCCTGGCGAGCCGCCAGCAGTGTCTCGTAGTGACGTTCGTCGGCCCAGCGCTTGAGCCACAGGGGCTCGCGGCGGGCCAGGTCGGCCCGCATGGGGAATTCGGTCTTGGGGAGGCTGAGGGTGTTCTTCCAGTCCACGGGTCGGCGGATACTAGCAGAATCATGCTAGATAGGGCGCATGGCCGAGAGGGCTTCCTGGGACGAGTACTTCATGAACATCGCGCGGGTCGTCTCCTCGCGCTCAACCTGTCCGCGCAAGTCGGTGGGTGCGGTGATCGTGCGCGACAAGACCATCCTATCGACGGGCTACAACGGGTCCATCCGCGGCATGCCCCACTGCACCGAGGTGGGGCACATGATGGAGAACGGCCACTGCGTCGCTACCATCCACGCCGAGAGCAACGCGATCCTCCAGGCGGCGCGCAACGGCGTCAGGATCGACGGCGGCACCATCTACGTGACCGCCAGTCCCTGCTGGAACTGCTTCAAGGAGGTTGCTAACTCCGGCATTCGCCGGATCGTCTACGGTGAGTTCTATCGCGACGACCGCATCTTCTCGGTCGCTGCCACCCTGCGCATCGACCTGGTTCATCTGGCAGGTCCAGACCCGTCGCTCGACGCATCCGGTTCAGGAAAATCCCCGGGCTGAGACCCGTCGGCATGTCGCTTTCTGCCCACACGTCTGTGAGCCCCGCAACGCTTTTTAGGTTGACAGACCACCGAGTCCCGGCAAGCCTTATAAGAGCATGCCAAGGCCGCCCCTGACAGCCCTGCTCGGATTGAGCCTGGCCTTGGCGCATGCAGGGGCAATGCAGGCAGCGGCCGCAGCCACGCATGCAAGCGGCGCGGGAGCCAGCATAGCGTCGCAGGACGGCGGCCAGGTGGCCAAGGTTTGCACGCGGCACGTTCGCCGCGGCAAGCTGCTCGGGCGGGTGGTGTCCGACAGCGAGCTGCGCACCAGCCCGCTGCCACGGCCGTCAGGCGATATCCGCGTCTACTCGATCAACTACAAAGAGGAACTGAAGACCAACATCTACAACCCGGACGGTTCCTACAACGTCGAGGCGGCCAAAGAGATCGCCCATGTGTTTCGCTGCCGGCGCACCGGCGAGGAACACGAAATCGATCCACGCCTGCTCACCATCCTTTCCCATGTGAACGATCGCTTCGGGGGCCGACCGATTGAGTTGCTTTCGGGCTATCGTTTCCAACGAAAGATGACCAGCAACCATTTTCACGGAACCGCGGCCGACATCCGCATTGCAGGTGTGCGCGTGCGCGACCTGCGGACCTTCGTGCACAGCCTGGATTCCGGCGGCATGGGGGTTGGCTTCTACCCGCGGGTGAGGTTCATCCATGTGGACGTGCGGCCGGCTCCCAGTTTCCGCTGGATTGACAACTCCCGCTCCAACCCCGATTCCTCGGACAAGCAGCCCCCGCGCGGCTGGAAACGCAAGAAGCTGGAAAGCTGAGCGCGGGCAGACGCCTGAACCGGCGGCCGGCACCGGTCCCGGCTACCGTGATACTATTCCGCCATGTTGAACGGAACGGTTGTGACCCGTCCGGGCGGGGGAGGCATGGTGGTGGCCAGCGTGGCTTTTGTGGTGGCCACCGTCATTGCGGCCAACACCTGGGAGCGAACCAAGACGCGGCCCAAGGGGCGCACCATCGAGGTGACCGGTTCGGCCAAGAAGCGCATCGTGTCCGATCAGATCGAGTGGAGCGCGAGCCTGGAGACGCAGAACATGGATCGCACCGTGGCCTACCGCACCCTGGCTGGTCACGTGCACACGGCGCTCGCCTACTTGGCCGAGCAGGGCATCAAGAACGAAGAGGTCAGGGTGGCCTCGGCCAGTGTTCAGGAAGTGCACCAGACGGAGATCGCCGGCAGCGGTGAGGAACGCGTGCAGCGCGACGTCTTCAAGGGCTACCGCACGTCACAGACCATCACCGTGCGCTCGGGCGACGTCACCCGGGTCGAGCGCATCTCGCGCGAGATCACCCAGCTTCTGGAGCGCGGGGTTCCCATCGCCTCGTCGCACCCGCTGTACTTCTATACCAAGCTGGGCGAGTTGAAGATCGAGATGCTGGCCGCTGCTGCCAAGGACGCTCGCGTGCGCGCCACCAACATGCTGGAGGGAACCGGGGGCGCGAAACTGGGCAAGCTGCGCTTCGCCGACATGGGCGTGATCAACGTGAATCCGGCCAACTCCACCGAGACGTCCTGGGAAGGCCGCAACGACACCTCGTCGCTGGACAAGGACATCCTGACCGTCGTGCATGTGACCTTCGATCTCGACTGAGAAGACCGCCTTACTTGATCTTGTGCCTGCAGTCCCCTAACTTGGGGACCCAAGGCGTCCTGCGACGCCAGTAGTAGCTTCATGTCCCCGCGACAACTCGATCTTCTCGACGAAAACGGTGCCAGGCCCGTCCTGCCGCCGGCCAAGGGCAAGGGCGGGGGCGGACGGGGCCGGGGCAAGGGTGGCAGCGACGAGCCACCGCCGCCCGCTGACGCCAACCTGGCCGACGAGGCGCAACGCCGCTATCTCAACTACGCGATCAGCGTGATCACGGCGCGCGCCCTGCCTGACGTACGCGACGGACTCAAGCCGGTGCAGAGGCGAATTCTCTTCGCCATGCACAACGACCTGCACCTCTACCCCGATGCCCGCTTTCGCAAGAGCGCGACCATCGTGGGCGCCGTCATCGGCAAGTACCACCCGCACGGCGATACCGCGTGCTACGACGCTATGGTGCGCATGGCGCAGGATTTTTCTCTGCGCTACCGGCTGGTGGACGGTCATGGCAACTTCGGATCGCTGGACGGCGACGCGCCCGCGGCCTACCGCTACACCGAGGCGCGCCTGGCGCCGCTTTCCACCGAACTGCTCGACGAGATCAAGCAGGGCACGGTGGATTTCCGGCCCAACTACGACGGTACCTCGCAAGAACCGATGGTGCTGCCTGCGCGCATCCCGCAGTTGCTGGCCAACGGCTGCGCCGGCATCGCGGTGGGCATGGCCACCAACATCCCGCCCCACAACCTGGGCGAGGTGTGCGAGGCCGCGGTGGCGCTGATCGACGACCGCAAACTGGAGAGCAAGGACCTTCTCAAGTACATCAAGGGCCCCGATTTTCCGACGGGCGGCCAGATCATCAATTCCAAGAAGGAGCTACGCGAGATCTACGAGACCGGGCAGGGGCCGGTGCGCCTGCGCGGCGAGTGGAAGATAGAGGAGAGCAAGCGCGGTCCGCAGATCGTCATCACCTCCATCCCCTACAACGTGTCCAAAGCCAACCTGGTCGAGAGCATCGCCCAGGTGATTCTGGCCAAGAAGCTGCCCATGCTGGTGGACGTGCGCGACGAATCCACCGACGACGTGCGCGTGGTGCTGGAACTGAAACCCGGAGCGGATCCGGCGCTGGTGGTGGCGTACCTGTACAAGCACACCCCGTTGGAACTGTCTTTTCACGTCAACATGACCTGCCTGGTGCCGACGGAGAATCGTGAGGTGGCCGGGCCCATGCGCCTCAATCTGCAGGCCATCCTGAGCGAGTTCCTGGATTTTCGCGAAGATGTGGTCACTCGTCGCTTCGAGTTCGAGCTGGCCGAGCTCCGCCGCCGCATCCACATCCTGCAAGGCTTCGCCATCCTGTTCGATGCGCTCGACGAAGCCATCAGGATCATCCGCAAGTCCGAGGGCAAGGCCGACGCGGCCAGCAAGCTGCAGGCTCGCTTCAAGCTCGACGCTGAACAAACCGACGCGATCCTGGAAATGAAACTGTACAAGCTGGCGCGGCTGGAGATCCAGGCGATTCGCGACGAGCTGGCGGAAAAGCGGGCACGGGCCAAGGAGATCGAGTCCATCCTCAAGGACAAGCGCCGGTTGTGGAAGGTGATTCGCGGCGAGATCGTCGACATCGGTCAGCGTTTTGCCGACAAGCGGCGCACCAAGATCAGCGGCGCGGGCGGTGAGGAAGTGGAGTTCCAGGCCGAGGACTTCATCGTTGACGAGGAGGTCACGGTCGTCCTGTCGCGCGACGGCTGGCTCAAACGCGTGCGCGAGGTGAAGGACCTGTCGGCCACCCGCCTGCGCGAGGGCGACGTGGTGCTGGCGGCTCTGCGTGGCTCGACCAAAGATTTCCTCGCCATCTTCTCCAACCTGGGAAGCTGTTACGTCAGTCGCATCCATGACGTGCCTGCCTCGACCGGGTATGGCGAGCCGGTGCAGAAGCTTTTCAATTTCCGCGACGGCGAGCGGGTGGTGGCGGCGCTGGTGGTGACCGGCACGGGACCGTCGGCGGTGCCGCCAGGAACCCTGGCTTTGGCGGTGACCAGGCGGGGCTACGGCTTTCGCTTCAATCTCGATCCGCTGCGCGAACTGAGCACGCGCGCCGGCCGTCGCTTCGCCAAGCCGGCCGATGGCGACGAGGTGGTGGGCGTGCTGCCGGTGCGTCCCAAGGACGTGCTGTGCGTGGTCTCAGCGCGCGCCCGAGCGCTCGTGTGCCAGGCCGACGAGGCGGCCGAACTCGCCAATCCAGGCCGCGGTGTCACCATCATCAAACTTGACGAAGAAGACGGGGTCATGGGCTTTGCCCTGGGTGCGCGCAAGGACGAGACCGTGCTCATCGCCGAGACCGACGCGGGCAAGAAGATTCCCGTGGGCCCGGGCCGCTACCACGTCACCGCGCGCGGCGGCCGCGGCCACGCCCTGGCCCGCAAGGCCAGCGTGGTGCGGGTGCTCTTCCCCGAGCCGCCAGCCCAGGCGGATGAGCCGCCCCAACTCTTGCACTAGACCCCATGTCCCCACTTCAATGACAATCAGCCAGATTTCTGCTGCGCCTCGGCGAGGCACAGATCGAGATGTCCCTTCGAATCCGGCCGACAAGCCGGGCAGCTGGCAAGGAGGGCCGAGAACCGGACCGGAATGTACTGATGTACTTGAGGACCGGAAGCGCAGGCCCAACGCCGCCAGCGGCCCGGATCGTCGGCCGTCGTCGCCTCCGTGGGTTGAGGTGGAGATTTTCTATGCCTCCTTCTAGTTCATACACCGCGGAACACATCACGGTTCTCCAGGGGCTCGAGCCGGTTCGCCGGCGGCCCGGCATGTACATCGGGGGGACTGACACCAAGGGGTACCATCACTTGCTGTGGGAGATCGTGGACAACTCGGTCGACGAGGTGATCAACGGTTACGCCACCCACATCGAGGTGACCCTGCACAAGGATCACCGCTCGGCCACCGTGGTGGACAACGGCCGCGGCATCCCGATCGACATCAAGAAGGAATTCAAGAAATCCGCGCTGGAGCTGGTGCTCACCACGCTGCACGCGGGGGGAAAGTTCTCCTCGGGGCAGTATCAGTATTCCGGCGGACTGCACGGAGTGGGCGCGTCGGTGGTCAACGCCCTGTCCGAGGAGATGGTGGCGCGCGTGCGGCGCGACGGCTTCGAGTGGGAGCAGAGCTATGCGCGGGGCGTGGCGACCAGCAAGCTGAGCAAGAGAGGGCCGGCGCGTGGTTCGGGAACCACCACCTTCTTTCGGCCCGACGTGCAGGTTTTCGGCAAGCAGGAGTTCTCGGCGGAAACCATTCGTTTTCGGCTGGATGCCAAGACCTTCCTGCACAAGGGCCTCAAAATCACCTTCCGCGACGAGGCGGCCGGTACCAGCGATGTCCTGCAACACGAGGGCGGCATCGCAGACTTCCTGGCCAAGATCATCGCCGACCGGGGCAAGGCGGCCACCGTGCCGCAGGTTTTCTACTTCCAGCGCGAAGACGGCGTGCGCATCGAGTGCGCCATGCAGTGGACGGAATCGCACGAGGAGACGCTGCGCACTTACGTGAACGGCATCCCGACCACGCAGGGCGGGACGCACGAGCAGGGGTTTCGCGCCGCCATCGTCAAGGCCATGCGTTCGTTCCTCGACGACGCGGGCCTGGCGCCCAAGAACCTCAACCTGACTGCGGAAGACATCCGCGAAGGCATCGTGGGTGTCCTGTCGATCTACCTGCACGACCCGCAGTTTCAGGGTCAGACCAAGGAGCGGCTGGGCAATCCCGAGGCGCAGGCGCTGGTGGACAACGCCATCCGGCCAGCGCTGGAAACCTTCCTGCACCAGAACCGGACCGCGGGCACCACCATCGTCGAGCGCATCACTCTGGCGGCCCGGGCGCGCGAGGCTTCTCGCGCGGCCTCGCAGGCGGTGTCGCGCAAGACGGCCATCTCGCATCGCTTGAATCTGCCGGGCAAGCTGGCCGACTGCTCGTCGACGGATCCGGCCAAGAGCGAACTGTTCATCGTCGAGGGCGACTCGGCCGGCGGCTCGGCCAAGCAGGGCCGCGAGCGCAAGCACCAGGCCATTCTTCCCTTGCGCGGCAAGGTGCTCAACGCCGAACAGGCGTCGTTGCAGAAGGTCCTGTCGAACAAGGAGCTGCAAGACGTGGTGTCCGCGCTCGGCTGCGGGGTGGGCGAGCAGTTCAACCTGGAGCGCCTGCGCTACCACAAGATCATCTTCATGATGGACGCCGACTCCGACGGCCATCACATCGCCACCCTGCTGCTCACCTTCTTCTACCGGCATCTGCGCCCGCTCATCCAGGGCGGCTTCGTGTATCTGGCGCAGCCGCCGCTGTTTCGCGTCGACCACGGCAAGGAGACCTTCTGGGCGCTCGACGAGGCAGATCGCGATCGCATCGTGGCCAGCCTGCCCAAGAACGCGCGGCCCGAGGTCATGCGTTTCAAGGGCCTGGGCGAGATGCAGCCCGAGGAACTGCGCCGCACCACCCTCGACCCGGCCACCCGGCGGCTGCTGCGCGTGACCGTCAGCGACGACCCGGAAACCGACCGCATCTTGACCGAGCTCATGGGCAAAGACGTCGAGGCGCGCTTCAAGTTCATCATGGAGCACGCCGCACAGGCGGATCTGGATCTTTAGTACCGCCTGTGGAGAACTCGTAGCTGGTTGACCTAGAATTGGGTTGACAACGTAGTTCGTACGGCGAAATATATAGCACAGCATATGTTAGCAAAGCAAGTACCTATCGGGCTGTTGATGGCTTCGGTGCGACGGCGGCAGCGCCAGGCTGTGGAGATGCGGGTGCGCGATCTGCAGCTCTCGAACCAGCAGTTCTGGCTGCTGGTGGCGTTGGTGGAATGTCAGGGGGAGTCGCTCGCCGAGATCCTGGCTGCCTTGCCCATGGACCAGCCTACGGCGTCGCGGGTGCTGGCCGCCCTGAGCCGGCGCAAGCTGGTTCGCCTGGACAGCGACCCCATTGACCGCCGGCGCCGCCGGATGGTGCTGACGCCTCGGGGTCATCAGTTCGCCGCGCGCTGCCTGGTGGTGGCAGCGCAGGTTCGCGGGGCTGCGGTGGCGCATTTTTCCTCGGAAGAGATCGCCACCCTACGCGGCTGGCTCCGTCGGATGGTGGACAATCTCGATGAACTGGACCGCCTTTCACCGCCCGATCCGTCAAGACCCAAGAAGGGCCTGGCCACTGGGCAGCAGGGTGATCGATAGTGTGCGGGAGATGCGCATGAGTTGGCTCAAATCGACGAAGTTCTGGGGCATGCTGGTGCTGGCGCTGGCGCTGGCCGGGGGCACGGCCTATCTGCTGAAACGGCGATCGGCGAAGCCCAAGGTACAGTGGGAGACCACGGCGGTTGACCGTGGCCGCATCACCGCACGGGTCACCGCCACCGGGACGCTGTCAGCGCTGGTCACCGTGCAGGTCGGCAGTCAAGTGTCCGGCTCGATCCTTAGACTCTACGCCGACTTCAACTCGACGGTGAAGAAGGGGCAGGTCATCGCCAAGATCGATCCCCGCCTGTTCCAGGCCTCACTGGAAAACGCCCGCGCCAACTATGCCCAGGCCAAGGCCGCCCTGCACAAGGACGAACTGCAGGCCACGTTCGCCGGGCGGCAGTTCCAGCGGCAGGGCAACCTGGCCAAAGAAAAGCTCATCGCTCCGTCGGATTTCGACACCGCCGAGTCCACTGCCGGAACGACATTGGCCCAGGTCGAGGCCGACCGTGCCAATGTCAAGCAGGCCATGGCGGTCTTGCACCTGGCCGAGGTGAACCTGGCCCTGACCAGCATCGTGTCGCCGACCGACGGCACGGTGATCTCGCGCAACGTGGACGTGGGCCAGACCGTGGCCGCCTCCCTGCAGGCGCCCGTGCTGTTTGTCATCGCCGAGGATCTGCGCAAGATGCAGGTGGACACCAGCGTGGCCGAGGCCGACGTAGGCAAGCTGCGCGCGGGCATGACGGCGACTTTCTCCGTCGACGCGTTTCCGGGCGAGTCATTCAAGGGCACGGTTCGCCAGATTCGCAACGCTGCCACGACTGTGCAGAACGTCGTCACCTACGACGCGGTCATCGACGTGGAGAACTCCGATCTCAGGCTGCGGCCTGGCATGACGGCCAACGTGACTTTCGTGTTCGCCAACAAGGACGACGTGCTGCGCGTGCCCAATGCAGCCCTCCGCTTCCGTCCCAGTGCGGACCTGGTGGATGCTCTCAAGCTGGAGATTCCGCGCGGGCGGCGTTCCAGCGGCGAGGGCGGTTCCGGCGGGGCCGCGGCGGGACCGGCCGGCCACGCGAAGAAGGGCGGTTCCGCGGATGGCGACGAGGCACCCGACCGACGCATGGTCTGGGTGTTGCGCAACGATCGGCCCAGCCCGGTGCGCATCAAGACGGGAACTACCGACGGCAGCAAGACCGAGGCGGTGGAGGGTGAGTTGCAGATCGGGGATCTGGTCATCAGTGACGCCACTCTTCCAGCCGGGCTCAAGCCGGCCGCCACCGGGATGTTGCCCGGGGCCGGGCCGCCCGGCGGCGGCCCGCGCCGCGGGTTCTAGGAGTGCAGATGGGCAAGCCCCTTATCGAGACCAGCAAGGTCAGCAAGGTGTACCGGATGGGCGACGTGGAGGTCCACGCCCTGCGCGAGGTCTCGCTGACCATCAGCGAGGGCGAGTCCGTGGCGGTGATGGGGCCGTCGGGCTCGGGCAAGTCCACCCTGATGAACATCCTGGGGTGCCTCGACCGTCCCAGCTCGGGGGGCTACTGGTTGGCAGGCGAGGAGGTGTCGCAGCTCGACCGCAACGCCCTGGCCCGAATGCGCAACCGTACCCTGGGTTTCGTGTTTCAAAGCTTCAACCTGCTGTCGCGCACCAGCGCGCTGGAGAACGTCGAGCTTCCCCTGCTGTACGCCGGGGTGTCGGCGCGCGAGCGCCACACCCGCGCGCGCGAGGCCTTGACGCGGGTCGGGCTGGGCGAGCGCATGCACCACCACCCCAATCAGATGTCGGGCGGGCAACAGCAGCGGGTGGCGGTGGCGCGGGCCCTGGTCACCCGGCCGCGCCTGATCGTGGCCGACGAACCCACCGGCAACCTGGATTCGCGCACCAGCATCGAGATCATGGCGCTGTTCCAGGAACTGGGCCGAAGCGGCATCACGCTTCTTCTCGTCACCCACGAGTCGGACATCGCCCGCTATGCCTCGCGCGTGGTGGTCATGCGCGACGGCCGCGTGCAGTCCGACGAGCAGCAGACGCCGCTGCAGGCCGAGCTCGGGCCGGCCCCCGCCGGCGCGGAGGTTTCGCCGTGAGTTGGTTGCAGGTGTTGCGGGTCGCTGTGCGGGCGCTTCTGCGCAACAAGATGCGCTCGTTCCTCACCACCCTGGGCGTGATCATCGGCGTGTCAGCGGTGATTGCCATGGTCGCCATCGGCGAGGGTGCCAAGGCGCGCGTCGAAGAGTCTTTCGCCTCGATGGGCTCGAACCTGCTGGTGGTGCTGTCCGGCACCACCACAGCCTCGGGCGCCCACGGGGGCTTCGGCAGCATGCCCACCCTGACCTGGGACGATCTCAAGGCCATTCGCAGCGAGGCCAGCGCGGTCCGCTATGCCAGCCCCCAGCTTCGCAGCACCCAGCAGGTGATCAGCGACGACCAGAACTGGGCCACATCGATCAACGGGGTTTCGCCCGAGTATTTCCCCATGCGTTCGTGGTCCGCCGCGATGGGCAGCCTCATCACTCAGTCGGATATCGAAGCCGGCAGCAAGGTGGTGGTGCTGGGCCAGACCGTGGTGGACAAGCTGTACGGCTCCAACGCCGATCCAACCGGACACTCGGTGCGCATAATGAAGATTCCCTTCCAGATCATCGGTGTGTTGGCGCGCAAGGGGCAGTCGGCAACGGGGCAAGACTACGATGACGCCGTATTTGTCCCGTATACGACCTTCCGGGCCAAGATCCAGGGCGGCCTGCAGAAGTTCATCGCGGGTTCGATCATGGTCGGTGCAGCATCGGGCGACGCCACCGTCCGTGCGCAGAGCCAGATCACCAACCTGCTGCGCGATCGCCACCACATTGCGCTGGGCGCGGACGACGATTTCAGCATTCGCAACCTGGCCGAGATGGCCAACGCCCAGCAAGAGGGCGTCAAGACCCTGACCACCCTGCTGGCCAGCATCGCCGCGGTGTCGCTGATCGTGGGCGGCATCGGAATCATGAACATCATGCTCGTCAGCGTCACCGAGCGCACGCGCGAGATCGGCATCCGCATGGCTGTGGGTGCGCGGCCGCGCGACGTGCTGTCGCAGTTCCTGGTCGAGGCGCTCGCGCTGTCGAGTGCAGGAGGCATCATCGGTATCTTGCTCGGGCTGCTGGCCGCCAACCGATTGGCGGCCAACTTTGGCTGGCCTATTCTGATCAGGTACGACATCATCGCGATCGCCGTGGGATTCTCCGGCCTGGTCGGGGTGGTCTTCGGGCTCTACCCGGCGCAGAAGGCCTCCCGCCTCGACCCCATCGACGCCCTGAGGTACGAATGAAACGCCTTCTCGCTTTTCCCGTCGTGTTTAGTCTCGTCGCAAGCCCTGCCACCGGACAGCAGGGACGCGTGTTGACTCTCGACCAGGCCCTGCGTGCAGCGCGTGCCAATCACCCCCAGCTTCAGGTTGCGCACGCGCAGAGCGAGGTGGCCGACGCCCGCGCCTACGAGAGCCGAGCCGCATTGCTGCCGCAAGTGAACGGCACGGGCTCGTACCAGCGCACGACAAACAATTATCCGTCAGGCATCGGCTCGGCCGCGACGAGCACGGCCATCGGCACAGGCACCAGCACCACCACCAGCATCGGGACGACCGGATCGACGCACGGGAGCTTTGACACCAGCAATTACTTCCGCTTTGGCGTGACCGCAAGCCAGCTCATCTACGATTTCGGCCAGACCACAGGCAGGTGGAACGCGGCCAAGACCAACGCGCGTTCTCAATTGGATAGCGAGACGCGCTCACTGCAGCAGATCTCGTTCAACCTCCGCGCCGCCTACTACAGTGCGGCCGCGACCTATGCCCTGGTCAAGGTGGCGCAGGATGGGCTGACCAACCAGGAGGCCCACCTGGTGCAAGCCCAGGGTTTCGTGCGGGCGGGCACGCAGCCGGAGATTGCGCTGGCCCAGGCGCTCACCAACCGGGCCACGGCGCGGGTGCAGCTCATCACGGCGCAGAACGGACATGACGTGGCCAAGGCCCAGCTCAACCAGGCCATGGGTGTCGAGGGCCCCATCGACTATGAGGTGGAGGTTCCCCCGATCGAGCCGGTGGCGGACGAGGACAAGAACACGGATGAACTTCTGACCCTGGCATTGAAAGCGCGCCCTGACCTGCAGGCGCTGGACGACCAAATTCGAGCGCAGGAATACACCGTCGGTGCGACCAGAGGCGGCTATTATCCGGCGCTGAACGCGAGCACCGCACTGACCGATGCGGGGCCGGCAGTCGACAACCTGGCGTGGAACTGGTACGGGATGTTGTCGTTGAGCTGGCCGATCTTCGGTGGCGGCATCACCGAACAACAGGTGCGCGAGGCGCGCGCCACGGCGAGCGTGCTGCGGGGTCAGTACGAGATCCAGCGTCAGCAGATCCGCCTGGACCTGGAGCAGGCGCGCCTGGCGGTGCGAGCGGCCAAGGCGAGTGAGGAGGCCACCCACGAGGCGGCGGTCAACGCCCGCGAGCAGCTTCGTCTGGCCGAGGGGCGCTACCAGGCCGGCGTGGGCAACATGATCGAGCTGGGGGATTCGCAGGTGGTCATGACCACAGCCTCGGCGCAAGAGGTGCAGGCGCACTTCAATCTCGCCACCGCCCGCGCCCAGCTCCTGCTGGCGCTCGGTCAACCTTGAGGTACGTCCATGAGCACTCCTTTTGACGAAACGCTTTCGTTCATCTTCGGTCGGCGCAGTATCCGCGCGTATCAGGACGCTCTTGTGTCCGATGAGGTGGTGACTGAGCTTCTGCGCGCAGCCATGGCGGCGCCGTCTGCGGCAGCGAAGGATCCTTGGCGCTTCGTGGTCGTGCGCAAGCGGGCCACCTTGAATCTGCTCGCCGATGCGCTGCGCCACGGCAGGATGCTGGCGCACGCGCCGGTCGGCATCGCGGTGTGCGGCGATCTCGCCGCCGCTCACGCGGGCGAGCTGAGCTATCTACTGCAGGATTGTTCGGCTGCCATTGAGAACTTGCTGCTCGCCGCGCATGCCTTGGGCCTGGGCGCGTGCTGGTTGGGTGTGCACCCACGCCCGAGCCGCATCGACTCCCTCACCAAGATTCTGCGGTTGCCTGAGAAGATCCTGCCCGTGTCCTGCATCGCCCTGGGCTGGCCCGCCGAAACGCAGCCAGCGCGCACGCGCTTTTCGGCCGCGTACGTGCACGACGAGTCCTGGTGAGGTCCCCATCGCAGCAACCGCGATGTTTGGTACTATGGGCGCATGACCAACACAATGCTCGCGGGGCTGTCCCTGATCGATACCACGGGTCTTGCAATCCTGGCGACGACGGTCACCATGCTCGTGCTCGGCATCGTGGCGAACCTCTGGCTGCGGGTTCGCTACGCCGGCCTGGAGAAGGACCTTCGCCGCTCTCGCGGTACTGAGGCGACGTTCTCGCACCCGGTGCTCAACCGCATCGTCCTCGACGCAAGCGAGGTGGCGCAACTCTCGCGCGAGCCGAACCTTCAGGCGGTGATCGAAGACCGGTTCCATTCCGATCTCAAGCCGATGCTGTTTGCCGAGCGCTTCGTCCGCTCGGCCACCGGATTGGTCATCATCCTGGGGCTGCTGGGAACCTTCTACGGGCTGACACTGTCGATCGGAAGAATCGTTCATCTGGTCTCGGCAGAGACCGGCGCCGGCACCGACGCCGCGCTTGGGGTCAGCCAGGGCTTGACCAATGCCCTGTCAGGGATGGCGGTGGCATTCTCCAATTCCCTGGTCGGTGTCCTGTCCGCCGTCATCCTCACCATAATCGGCGTCCTGTCCAACGTCTCGGACCGGCGCACCGCGGTGATGATACAGATCGAAACCTATCTCGACCGAATCTGCGCGCAGGCTGGCGGCGCGCTGGAGCCAGGCCTGGCAGGCTTCGGCGACTCGGTGGCACGCCTCGATGGCGCAGTCGCGCGCTTCGAGGCCGCGCTGCAGTCGTTTTCGAGCACGACCCGGGACTTTCACGAGTTCAACGCGCACCTCAAGGACAACGTGCAGCGGCTCAGTCTGACCTTTGCTGACCTGAGCGACTCGATGAAGGCGCAATTCGGCGCGACCATCCCCGGTCGCAAGCTGTGAAGGGAAGTCCCGTGAGATATCGGCGACCACTCCTGTCAGACCACGAGGGCACGCGCGAGATCTGGCCCGCGTTCACCGACGTCATGTCCACTATGGCGCTCATCATGTTCGTGCTGGTTTTGCTCGCCTACGTTCGGAATCTGATCGGCGAGAAGCGCCTGGCCGAGTTCCAGCGCAGAATCGCCGCCTCCGAGTTGCAGCTTCGATCGGTGCAGGCGGAGTTGCAGGCGGGTCGGGCCGAACTTGATATCTCGCAACGCAGGCTGCGTGAGCAGCAGCTGGTGGTGGCTGACAGCAATCGGCAACTCGGCACCCTGCGCGCCCAGCTACAAAGCATCGCGGTCCTGCGTGTCTCCGTGCTGGAAAAGCTGAAGAGCGCGATCGAGACGCAGCTCGGTCGAGGCAACGCAAGCGGACAGCTGGTGACCATCGGCAACAACGGCGACATCACAGTCAACGAGAGCCTGGTGTTCGAGTACAACTCCTACGGCATCAAGAAGCAGGCGAAGCCCTTCTTGGATTCGCTGGCCAAAGCGCTGGGCAACCTGCTGGCAGACGCCGCGGTACGCGAAACCATCGACACCATTGTCATCCAGGGGCACACCGACGAGCGAGGCTCGGCTTCCTTCAACTGGGATCTGTCGGCCAAGCGCGCGACCGCCGTTCTCGATTATCTGTTCGAGACCAACAAGACGCTGGCCGACACCTACGGCAGCTATTTCGCTGCCAGCGCCTACTCCAAGTTCCGTCCCATCAACCCGGCGAAAGTCGAGACGGCCTATCAGCAGAACCGCCGCATCGAGATCTCGGTCATCCCCAAGGACGCCAACGTGCGCAAGGTGATCGAGGAGTACATGCAGAGCACCGCGCCCCCGTCGCAGCCCTAACGCGGCGATGCCGGTCCGAACACCGAGGGTGGGGCAAGCGTGTGACCGTTCGTGCTTGACGGCGGTGGTTTCATCCGGGAGTGTTCCCATGCGCAGAACTCCAGGATGGTCTGGGTCACGAGTGGCCGAAGCAGAAAAGGACGTTCATGAACTACAAATGTACAGCACGCCTCGCACCTATGAGTGCCCTGTTGATCTTGTCGGCAGCGGGCACGTTGTCCCCCGGTTGCAAGTCGGCAGGGAAGGATCTGGTTGCGAAAAGCGCGCCCAGCGTGGCCGGTGCTGTGGCCGGCCCGTGCGCCGCGTTCGTGAACAGCGTCTGTGGCAAGGCCGGTAAAGAGTCGTCGGTGTGTCAAAGTGTCACCGCTACGGCGGAATTGCTATCGCCGGCTGCCTGCAAGGCTGCCAACCAGGACATCAGCTACGCCGTCCAGAAGCTCGCGGATCAGCGGAAAAACTGCGACCTGCTTAGCTCTCGTCTCTGCAAGGATGTCGGCGACAGCACGCAAACCTGCAAGATGGTGCAGACGCAGACCAAGACGTTCCCGCCCGATCGCTGCTCGAGCATGCTCGAGCACTACGCCGACGTGCTGGCCGATCTCAAGCGGATGGAGGCGGCGAACCAGCCGCTGGCCGCCGCATTGCAGGCCACCCTGGCCAAGGGCGACGCTCCTTCGTTCGGTCCGGCCGACGCCAAGGTGACCATGGTGGAATTCTCGGATTTTCAGTGCCCGTACTGCTCCAAGGCAGCGGCGGTGGTGCACCAGATAAAGGAGAAGTACGGCAGCAAGGTCCACTTCGTCTTTCGTCAGTTTCCTCTCTCCTTCCACGACAAGGCCCACCTGGCTGCCGAGGCAGGGATGGCCGCGAATGCCCAGGACAAGTTCTGGCCGATGCATGACTTGATGTTCGCGAATCAGGGGGCGCTCGAGCGGGAGTCGCTGGACAAGTACGCGAAGCAAGCCGGCTTGAACGTCGCGACCTTCAAGAAGGCTCTCGACACCAAACAGTACCTGGCCGCGGTGGACGCTGACGTCAAGCTCGGGGGCGAGGCCGCGGTGAACGGCACGCCGTCGCTGTTCTTGAACGGAGCCCGGGTCCAGGACCCGACCAACTTCGCAGCCGTGTCAGGCATGATCGAAGCGGCGCTGAAGAAGTAGCCCATCGCACGGCGATGGGGTCGGCACCGACGCGTCGGGCCGAGGAAACCGAAGACATTTCTTGAAAGGTTCTCCGCGATGGCACCCTTTCAAAAGGAAATGAGAATGATCTGTAGATATCGCGCTGCGCTGTCGATGGGTTTCGCCTGCCTGCTGGCCACGGCCATGGCTCCGACCGCCAAGGCGGGCACGACTACCCAGCTCACCAACTTCGGTTCCAACCCCAAGAACCTCCCGATGTACCTCTACACGCCGACCAATGTCGGCGCGAAGCCGCCCATCTTGCTCCATCTTCACGCGTGTCATGCCTCAAACGGCGGCCAGAGCATGTGCAGCTCGGGAAATTCATTCGCGCAACAGGCTGACAAGTATGGATTCTTCATGGTCTGTCCGTCGGCGGTTAGCAGCGACCAGTGCTGGGACGTTCACTCGACCGCGGATCTGACCCACAACGGGACGGGCAGCGATGTCGAGGGAATGATGTCGGCAATCAACTACGTCATTGCCAACAAGAACGGCGACGCCAACCGGGTCTACGTGGCGGGCTATTCCTCGGGCGGCATGATGACCCAGGCCATGATTGGCGCCTATCCCGACGTGTTCAAGGCAGGCGCCGCGTTTGCCGGCGTCCCCTTTGGCTGTTTTGCCCAGGGCAATATCGACAGCCTGGGCTGGAGCTCGACCTGTGCCAATGGCCAAGTGACCATGACAGGGGCGCAATGGGGCGATCTGGTGCGTGCCGCCTATCCTGGATACACCGGACCGCGTCCCCGTATTCAGTTGTGGCACGGGTCGGTTGATACCAC
>Ga0182021_10001571_pt1 | contig 26394 bp, 27 predicted proteins | sample 612E3MmetaG_FD_120493 | JGI IMG/M metagenome (GOLD analysis project Ga0182021, IMG submission 120493) | Permafrost microbial communities from Stordalen Mire, Sweden - 612E3M metaG (Illumina Assembly) | ecosystem: Environmental > Terrestrial > Soil > Wetlands > Permafrost | place: Sweden...
AGGTTGGAATAAAGGATGTTGCCATTCGTGTCGATCACTTCACCCCAGGGATTGTCCTGAGGGAGTTGATCTGCTTTTGTAAAAGTAAACAGATTAACAAGGAACGAGCTGAGAATAAGAGCCAGGAGGAGGAACTTGTATCTTGTTTTCATTTGGTATCTCTCAATTTAATGGGTAGGAGTTGTGAACCGTTCGATTTCCTGCTCGAATAAGATGCGGTTCATCAGCCACCCGCCATGCACTTTGGCGACTTCGACCAAAACATCCTGCGTGGGAGCCTTCAAATCTGCCCAGGGGTGATCAAGGGTGACACTGACTTGCCAGATGCGAATATCGCCATCATCTTCGACCAGCTGGATTGGTCTGACATTGCACCCGGTTTGAATCTGGTAATTCTGCACCTGAGATTGAATGGTCGGTGCGAAGAATGAACGGATGGCATTACAACCTTGATCTGTGGCATACGTGCACACATTTGAAATCCACAGTTCTGGAGATTTGGTGTAATCCAGTGTATAGAAGGCAGTAACGGCATTCACGGCTGCTTGGGTGTCGGGAGCCAGGTCTGTTTCGGAAACTGACGGATGCGAGAATATCGCTGAACGAAGCGAGAGAAAGATAATTGCGAGCACTACTATGATCGGGAGTACGATTAACATTTTTCTTGCTCCGGGATGGAAAACAATTTTCATTGATAGCCACTTTTTGGAAAAATAAAAAAACTGACGCCGGGAGAAAACGTTAGGGAAGCCCTGAAAGGCTTAGTCCAAAAAGGACCGGTTACAACGAATTCTCTCAGCGCCAGTGTTTGCGACTGAGTGCGACGTGCATAAAACCGGAGATATTTAATTGTCTCCGGTATATTAGCACATATGTTCTATTAATGCAAGGTATCTACTCACACCCCAACCCGGCTTAATAATGTAATGAAGATGACAAATTTTTAAACAGGCTGCCGTATAATGTTAATGAGGCAACCAATCCGTAGAACTTACCATTTGAACGTGTATCTCGAGGAGGAATGTTATGGAGGAAAGGTGGGGATTTGTATTTGATTTACTGATTGGGGTTCTCATTATCTTCATCGGTGGATGGATATTAGGGAGTATTCTGAACTTTGTTGCACTGGCAAGCCCACACATGGTTAGTTTAATGTTTTGTCCAGCAGGAAGTACTGTCATACATGAATCGCCAATTTCGTGCCAGGATCAGAATGGTAAATCTGTGCCGGCTTTATCAGATGAAGATAGCATAGTCATGCAGCGTAAATACATCTATAGACCAAGTACATACATCATGATTATTCTAGTTGTTGGATGGTTCATCTTTCGAAGGGTGAGGAAGAAGGAAGATTAATAACTCAAGTGCAGATCATATCGGAATTATTGATTAATGCAAGGATTCATTCTGGACAACTTCATTAATCTAACTTGCCCTACTTTTGGTAAATTTGGAAAGCAGCTGTCACCAGAACCAACTATACAAATAGGAACTTCGACTCAAATACCTGCTTACACCCTAGCGGGAAGGGGAAGTGATGGAGTACCGAACAGAGATTGAATGCAAGGGTATTATTTATTTCTGTTATTTGATCCCCAAGGCTTTCAATGGTACCCGGATAGAAAAATAGTGCAGGTCCATTGCAGCGGGTTCGGGCCTGTCTCACTAGGAAAAGACTTTCTATAAGTAGTTCCGCAAATATTCCGTAAAGCTGGCGTGAAATGCCTCGACCCAGGACTGCACAAAGACTGCCGACTCGAATAATGGGGTCAGGTCTGCTGTTAGATCTTTCGTCCTGATGCGTTCCACTTTTTCTTTCAACGCCAGCATTGCCGTCTGGGTGGTGTATGGTACCTCCCCTTCCTTGGACAGTTTTTCCTCAAGTGGGCGGACCTGCGATCTCATGAACCAGAGCAGATCATAGAAGTCGCGCCCTTTGATCAGTACACCTTCCTTCCCTCGCTGAAAGTTGCGTTGCAGACATGCGAGCATCTTGCCGGCCATCATCGTTTCCAATGAAAAGTGGGTTGGCACGAAACTGCGCCCCTGGTAGAACACCGGCGTTTTCTTTATGACTGCAATCTGCTTGTGGCTGCTGACCTCCACTTTCAAGTGGAGTGCTTCGTTGGGGGATGCAGATAGGCCAAGTTCGTTCAGGATCGGAAATTTCACGGTAATTCGAGATATTCCTGTTGCGCTCTGCTGGAAATTGGCTCCAGTCCCAGGATACCCTACGGTTTTTTGAAAGAATCCCAGGAGATCTTCTTTCAAGTGGGAAATGTCAACCCCGGGGCTGTTATCCAGGTCGAGGTCCTCGGAAAGCCGATCAAGTTTGTAAATGACATGCAAACAAGTGCCGCCATAAAAGTTCAGGTGACGGTAGGCAGGATGGTTATAGAGATACTCAAGAACATAAGCCTGTAATGCCTCCTTGAGGATGACCCGTTTGACATCATTGGGGAGGGTAGGGTCCTTGGTTTCTAGAATGTACTGTAGGATCTGGGTCAGGGTCGCCATAAGGTGCTCCGAAAATTATCATAGATCTGCCGCATCTTGAGATTCCTGCTTTCCTCTACAAACGAACCAAAATCCTCGCGGTCTGCAGGGGAGAATTCTTCAAGGTTAAGCCTGAGTTCTTCCGCCAGGTTGAAGTCCGGAGATCGGAATGCGGTCGGGATGGGATGCAAGTAGAGGTAATCAAAGAGCGCTTTGGATAGCCGTGCCTCAGCAAGGTGTATGCCAAAGTATTCCGAGATGGTGAAACCGCGATAGAGGTCCGGCCGGATGCTGTGATACCAGAATGTTCCCGCCCGGTTGACGATCCGCCGCGTATTCTTGATCGTAATGCTAGTGATGGGGTAGGTGACATCCGTGAAGATGGCATGCCGCTGTAGAATGAACTCCATTGAGACATAAGACTGGGGCAGAAGGATGGCGCTGATGGCTGCCGGAAAGTTTGCATCCCCGCTGTGAAGCACAAAGAACTGGCGGGGCATGTACATACCTTTTTTAATGGGCACAATGTGTCCGGCCTTTACCCAACGGTACAGCAACATGCGGACCTGCCCCGGGTTTTCCATGCCGGTGGTCTGCTTGAAGCCCTCAATGGTGAAGTAAGGCATTCTTTCAAATGGACGTAGGAGGTCAAGTTTCATAGTTATATCGGATAATATACATAATTTGTATATTATCCGATATAGTATGTTCTATGTCAAGAGGTTTGGAACCAACTATCCAATAGCAAATATTATTACTAGTTGACTAGTAATTAAATCAAATATAATTACTACTTGTTGGGGGAAATAATATCGACTTGGCCTTAGTACCAGGTTCAATAAGCAACTCACTCAAACCGACTCACTCCATGACCAAGGGTCGGTTTTCGCATGGATTATGGCGTTGGAATCCGGCAATATGGAACGGGTCCTTCTGGGGTATGTTTGATTGTCCCCCATACAAACATCTCAAATACTTTCCACGAAGACTGTAGGATATTTACCCAAGTTACATTTGTCGGAATATAACCGTTCCGTATATCTCTTGGATCAATGGACTGTTGAAAGTATGGATAAATTGCTGATAATGCATAGCGTCCAGATATTGGAATTTCCAACAGCTCAATACTTATTTCAGTAAAGAAACAAGAGTGTTTTTTTACGTCCACGTTCGGATGGCTAGCTTGATAAGAGTGGGCAAGATCAACATAAGCCTGCCGGCGTTCTGCAAGCAGTTCGTAGTAGGTACGGCCACCGTATTCCGGCATGCTCATCGGCTGGCCGGCGCGCCAGGCAAAGTAACCGATCGGGGCAACCAAGGCAACGATCACAACCAGCCCTAGGATCTTGAACATCAGCCCGACTCCTCTCCAGAATGACCACTTCTTGTTTTTCTTCACCGCCGCGTTCTCCTGACTTTCACTTCTCAATCACAGCCAAGATCTCATCAGCCCGATAGATACGATTGCGGGCTTTCCCGGTGATCTCACGTAAAATTCCCATCTCCACAAGTCGTTCAATTCCGCGCTCCGCAGTCATGTATGGTACACCGAGAGCTGCTTCCGCCTGACGGACATTGAGAATCGGCCGTTGGAAGATCAGGTCTAACACACGTTCAAGGTGTTCTTGCCGCCGACCGGCCCAAATGCGCTCGAGGTAATCTGCCCTCAAGCTCAACAAACTTTCCATGCGGACCGCATCGTTGACCGCCTGTGTGCTGATGCCGGTCAGGAAGAACAACAACCATTCTTCCCATGCCCCTTTTCGACTCACATCCAAAAGGCGAGCATAGTATTCCTGGCGCTGGGCTTCAAAATAAACGCTCAGATTCAGCATTGGCTGCGAAAGAATATGCCATTCGTGAAGCAACAGAATGATGAGCAGCCGGCCCATTCGACCGTTTCCATCCAGGAATGGGTGGATGGCTTCGAACTGGTAGTGCAGAAGCCCGGCCCGCACGATGGCCGGTACCTGGGAGGATGTATGGATGAATTTTTCCAATACATCGAGCGCAGCCAGCATCTCATCCACGGGAGGCGGTACGTAGGTGGCATTGTCCAGCATGCTGCCAGCCGGCCCGATCCAGTTCTGGCTGCCTCGGAACTCCCCGGGTGTCAACTGCCCGCCGCGGACATTTTCCATCAGCCTTGAATGGATCTCTCGCATGAGACGCAGACTGACCGGCAGGGTCTTCACCCGCTCCAATCCGTATTCCAGTGCCCGAACATAGTTGAGCACTTCGCTTGAATCATCGACCGTCTCAAGAAATGACCGCTGGCCGGCTTCATGGGCATACAGATCACCCAGGGAAGCCCGTGTCCCTTCAATTCGGGACGACAACACCGCCTCCTGCCGGATGAAAGGCATGATCAATGTCTGGTTGAAGGGGAAGGCGCCGGCAAGCGTATTCAGCCGGCTCAAATCCCGATCTGCTTCAGACAGTGCTGAGACAACGGCTAAAGACCAAGGGAGATCCGGGGGCAGTGGGTTGGGGACGAAAGCCCAATACCCCTTCTGGGTATGGATCACTTTGCCGGAGTTGCTTGCGCGGAATTCTTCTTGGTTCATATGTGCTCCCGGCAGCTAAGTGTTAATAAGACAATTTCATATTATCACTTAATGCCTATTATGTGAATAAAAATCCTCAATGGGAGTGCCTAACTTTATGGGTAAAATAGGGTTATGAAATGTCCAAAATGTGAACGTACAGACCCAAAATCGCCCAATCGGCCTCCTCGCTGAGGGCCATCCAGTTTGATTTTTTCCCGGGTCATCCTGATCGCGGTGGTACTGCTGTGGCTGGCGGTTTATTTTTACAAGGTGGACAGGCTCTACCCGCAGATACCCGAGGACCTGAAGAAGAGGAGATCTTCCATAAGCAACCAGGGCAATCTTGCATTGAAATCATGGGCCCGCTGATAGCCTATAATCATTAAATAATATGATTCGACAAAATCTTGTACTGATGAAAGGCAGAGAACATGAAAAAAACCAAAAGATTGAACCCCGACTGGATCGATTTATCAAAGCCAGTTCCCCAGGCAAAGACGGATTTCATCACCCGCCAAACCCGCAACATCCCTTACGGCGATGATCCGTTGCAGCAATTGGATATTTACCTGCCGGAAAAAGGCGATGGTCCTTTTCCGGTCATCGTCATGGTGCACGGCGGTGGCTTTTCCGCCTGCGACAAGCACGATTTTCACTTGTATCCAACATTCTATGGACTTCAGCAGGGCTTTGCCGTGGCGGCGGTCAATTACCGTCTTTCACCCGCAGTGCGCTTCCCGGAGCATTACTTTGATCTGATGCGTGCCCTGCTCTGGCTCAAGATGAATGGCGCAGAAAAAAGCCTGGATGTGAACAACATCTTCCTGTGGGGCACCTCGGCGGGCGGCAACCTGGTCCTGCAGGCAGGCTGTAAGAAGGGCATCCCCCTGCCGGACGAGCTGAAGGCGGCCAAGGACATCCGCATCCGGGCGGTGGCGGCCATGTGCCCCGGCCTCGATCTCACCAGCTATGGGAATACCGGCAGCCTCTTCGAGCGCCTGATGGTAAGGTTCCTCTTCCGGAACTTGCAGAGGGATGTACTGGGTTCCAAAAAGGTCTCGGAAGATGTGACCAGGCGATTAAACCCCACCACTTACATCGAAGGCGGGATCGTCCCGGTCTACCTGCAGCAGGGCACCGCTGACCCGGCTGTGCCCTTCGCACAGGTCAAGGAATTTTCGGAAAAACTCGCCGCTATTCTGCCTGCCAAGGACCTTGTCTTTGAGGCACTGGATGGCACCCCGCATGCCGGCGCGGATGACCGCTTCCTCGTGCCCGAAGCCGTGAACCCGGTCCTGCGATTCTTTGAACAACACATGAGCAGGTGAGAGGGGCACCAGAACGAGCATCTCCTGGTTACCCGTGCAGACGATCTCGGTTCGAGTGACGCGACCAATATTGCCATTGCCGAAGCGGTGATGCCCGGCGATTTCATCAAAAAAGTCTCCTGCATGGCGGGAGAGCCGTTGATCGAGGAGGGCGCAGACCTGGTCTAAAATTGCCGGCATCTATGCTTGGGGATGCACGTCGCGCTAAATGCAACGTGGGACCTGGTCAAATGGCCACCGGTTTCCCCGGCGGGGGAGGTTCCATCGCTTGTAGACGCGTAAGGGGGAATTTTTTTAGTGATCCTTCCTTAGCTCGTTTACCCGACTTATTGTTTTATTACCCCTTCATGGGTGATGAATTAAGTCACATTGTTCATATTCTGTCCGCATCCGGAAAATTGTTAGCGGTAATCTTGAACCAAGAATATTGAAAAGGGTACAACACAGTAGTGAAGCGTGAACTGCCAAGAATGATAGCCTCACCACCCAGAATGTCCTGCGCACTCTCCAGACCACTTAGCGGCAAGTCGAGTTCAATAACTTGAGATTCAGCAGCCAAGTTATTAACCACCAAGAAGGTTTCGTCTTCAGCCACCCGCAAATAGGCTGCTATACCAGGAATTTCGCAATCGAGCCAAGTAAAGGTACCACACAACAAGGCAGGGTGTTGTTTGCGAATGGTGATAAGTTTCTTCAGCGTTTGCCAAAGTGAATCGAGACGAGAACGCTGGTCCCTAAGGTTAACTTGCTGGGGAGCGAAGGGTTTCTCAGAAATGACCGGTGCGTACGTTTTCTCAGATTTTGAGAATCCGCTATTGAATCCGGAATCCCATTGCATCGGGGTGCGCACTCCATTTCGATCCGATAACCAGATGTTATCGCCCATGCCAATTTCATCACCATAGTACAAGATAGGAGTTCCAGGCAGGGTGAAGGCGAGAGCGTTGGCCAACTCAATTTTCCGACGATCGTTACCGAGCAAGGGCGCCAGGCGGCGGCGAATACCCAGGTTAAGCCGCATCCGCAACTCGGGCGCGTAGGTTGCCCACATCCATTGGCGCTCAGTTTCTGTTACCATCTCGAGAGTTAGCTCATCATGGTTACGAAGGAAGGTACACCACTGGCAGTTTTCAGGGATGGACGGAGTTTGCTCCAATATCCTGGCAATAGGGGATGCATCATTCTGCCCAAGTGCCATAAATATACGCGGCATTAAAGGAAAGTGAAATGCCATGTGAAACTCATCTCCCTCGCCAAAATAAGGACGCACGTCATGCGGCCACTGGTTGGCTTCACACAAAAGGATGCGTCCAGTGTAATGTTCATCAACAAATTGGCGTATTTTCCGAAGGTAAGCGTGAGTTTCCGGTAAATTCTCGCAATTGGTTCCTTCCCGCTCAAAAAGATAAGGCACAGCATCGACCCGAAATCCATCTACTCCCAAGTCGAGCCAGAATTTAATGACATTGATCATTTCGTCCTGCACTCTTGGGTTGTCAAAATTCAGATCGGGTTGGCACTTGTAGAAACGGTGCCAGAAATATTGTCCAGCACTCTCATCCCAACTCCAGTTGGATTTTTCTGTATCCAGGAATATAATGCGAGCACCGCCGTATTTTGTATCCGAGTCAGCCCAGACATAATAATCACGATATGGGGAACGGCGATCTGTGCGGGCAGACTGAAACCAGGGATGCTGGTCGGAAGTATGATTCAGAACCAGGTCAGTGATCACCCGAATCCCACGTTCGTGCGCAGATCTAAGCAAGGCTTTGAAATCCTCCAGTGTGCCATAGTCAGGATGGATATTGTAGTAATCGACGATGTCGTAGCCATCATCCTTGAGTGGGGACGGGTAGAATGGCATCAACCAGATGCAATCCACGCCAAATTCCTGCAAATAGTCCATTTTTTGGACAATACCGTTCAGGTCTCCAATACCATCCCCGTTACTGTCGTAAAAGGCGCGGATGTAGATTTGGTAGAAGACAGCGTTTTTATACCAGAGATGTTCATCCATGTTTTATATTATGTGTGACTCGCAAAAGATATGTACCGAATTCCATGTGCCCAATAGTTAAATATTAACTCTCATTATTCGTTATTCGTTGTCGGATAAATCGTTAAATGAATTATTTTTGTAACACCTGCCACTCGGGATAACGGTGGCAGGCCGTAAGGCCCCCATCATCCGTAGCCTTTAATGGGGGACGTTCAGTTGTGCATATATCTATTGCAAACTGACAACGCGGGGCAAAAGGACAACCATTCTCATTAAATTCTTCCGTAAAGGATGTCACATTAGAGGGGCGTTCCCATTGGCGTTCATCTCTCTGCTTCCGTTGTGCCCTCGGGTTGGTAATCGGTGATGATGCGATTAACTCCCTGGTATATGGGTGACAAGGATTTTTTATCACAACAGCGGTAGTTCCACTTTCCATAACCCGTCCCTGGTAGAGGACGAGAACCTGATTTGAGATATAGCGGACAACTGCAATGTCGTGGGATATGAAAAGGTAACTGAGTTGAAATCTTTTCTGTAGATCGGCAAGCAAATTCAGGATCTGTGCCTGGATCGAAAGATCAAGTGCGCTTACCACCTCGTCACATATGATCAATTGCGGATTGATGATTAATGCCCTGGCAATAGCGATTCGCTGCTTCTGGCCTCCGGAAAACTGTCCCGGATAGCGGCTTACAACATCCGGCGATAACCCGACTTGATCCAAGGCTTTGGCTATTCTTTGGTTTAATTCCTCACGATTGTTTATTCCATGCACACGTAATGGTTCTTCGATCGTGGTACCTACGGTAATATATGGATTTAGAGAACTGCTTGGATCCTGGAAAACAACCTGCAGGATACGACTGAGCTCACGCCGAGATTTCTGCTTGAGGGAAGTGATATCCTTACCGGCCAGGTGGATCGAACCACCATGGATCGGTGCCAGACCAAGGATGGCTTTGGCCAGGGTTGATTTACCTGAACCCGATTCACCAACAACGCCAATGGCTGTGCCTGATTCAAGACTCAGATCGATGCAGTCAAGTGCCTTTATGACCGAACCCCTTCGCCGGCCATGATAATAAACTGCCAGACCACGGACTTCCAGGAGGCGTTCCCCTTCGCTCATAGTATCCCCTCCTTCCGCAAGGCATCCACGCGGATACATCGGCTCTTTCGCTCACTTTCAAGAGCAAGGAGTGGAATAGGTCCAGCCAGGCATTCATCTGCAGCATAAGGACAGCGCTGCGCAAAACGGCAGTTCGTTGGCCAGGAGCCAATGGATGGAATACGGCCAGGGATTATTGGCAACGGTTGACCGGGTTGTGCATTCGATGGATTGGCTAATAACAATCCTTTTGTATACGGATTCAACGGGCGATCGAAAAGCTGGAAGACACTGGCTTCCTCAAAGATCTGCCCTGCATATAACACGATGACCCGGTCGCAAAGATCAGCAACAACGCCAAAGTTATGGGTCACAATAAGCACTGACATCTTGGTTTCTTGTTGCAATTGGCGTAAGAGCGCAAGGATTTCCTTTTGCACAGTGACGTCAAGAGCACTTGTCGGCTCATCCGCGATGAGTAGCTTGGGGCGCCCCGCAAGAGCCATGGCGATGGCGACGCGCTGGGCCATACCGCCGGATATCTCATACGGATACATGGTTAACAATTGCTCCGGTTTTCGAATCCTCACCTGGTTTAACAGGTCAAGGCATCGTGACCGACTTCCCTTGCGATTAAAGCCATCATGAAGACGTACTAATTCGCCGAGTTGGCTTCCGACGGTATAGGCAGGATCAAGACTTGTACCAGGTTCTTGAGAGACGAGCCCAAATGAACTTCCACGAAGACGATCGAACTCGGCATCATTCATCCCTGTGATATTTCGGCCATCAAACATTATCTGGCCGTTAACAATCCGCGCTGCATTCGGAAGCAGGCGCAGTATTGCTAGGGAGGTGATCGATTTTCCTGCACCGGACTCACCCACCAGGCCCACGATCTCACTTGGATTTACATCAAAACTGATATTGTCAACTGCAAGCATGTCACCATTCCGACTGGAGAACGCGACGGAGAGATCCATCAGCGAGAGCAACTTATTTGAAGGACCCGGGAGAATACCTTGCGGTTGGGCAGTATTCTTCAATGGTGAATGGCCTCTTGAGACGGGTCCCGGGGCAGCTGCGATCGTTTCAGCACTGGCATCGCGTAAAGCATTTCCAAACAAGGTAAATGCAAGCACTATCAGTGCTATCAGTCCTCCGGTTGGGACAAGCAGCCATGGTTGACGATTAAGCAAGGCACCTGCGCTGGCAACCATTTGCCCCCACTCGGGTTCTCCAGAAGAGGCTGTCAGGCCAAGGTATCCTAATGCCACCACAAAGCCCAAAGCACCTGCAGCAATAAATGATCCTTGAACGATCACAATGCGTATTACGCCTGGAAGGATGTGGCGAATCATGATCTGTAAATCGGAAACTCCCGCGACGCGGGCCGCAGAAACGAAGTCAGCATCTTTCAGGGGAAGCGTCTCTCCTCGAATAATGCGAATGAGACCAGGAGAGACGAGTACACCGAATGTGATCATCGCCGCATGGGAATTCTTTGGAAAGATCGCAAGCACAACAAGGACCAGAATGATCGTGGGGATCGATAAAGCCGCATCGGTGATCGCTCCCACCAGGCGATCGAGGATTCCGCCGAAATAGCCGGCCAGGATGCCAATGGGGACGGCCAATATCAATGCCGTCAGGACCCCCTCGAGAATACCTGGAAATACCCATCGACCTCCATATAACAGGCGGCTAAGGACGTCCCGCCCAAGCTCGTCGCTGCCCAACAGGTGATGAGCAGTTGGCCCGCTGAGCGCGTTCGGTAAGTCCAGAGCATTGGGTGGATATGGGGCAACCAGGGGTGCAAATATCGCTCCGAGAATGACCAACAATAAAAATCCGCCACAAATCAACGCCAAAGGTTTATGCAATAGTACGCGGCCCAGAGACCAGTTCTGCATACCAGCATTTTCGGTGCTGGTTGTTGCTTCGTTGGCATTTGGATTCACAGGTGTTGGAGAATGCTTGTTCATGAGAGGCGTATCTTGGGATTGAGCCATGCATAGACAACGTCTACGATCAGGTTCACGATGATGACGATCACCGTAAAATACAGGACCAATCCCTGTATGACGGGCAGATCATGCTGGGATGTTGCCTGGACCGCCAACCCTCCCAGGCCTGGTAAAGCAAAGACAGTTTCAGCGATGACGGTGCCGCTCAAAAGGGAGACAAAGGTTAATCCAACGATGGTGATGATCGAGATCGCCGCGTTGCGCAGGGCGTGACGATAGATAATGGAGCTCCTTCCAAGTCCCCCGGCGCGAAGCGTTCGGATATACGGGCTGTCAAGCACTTCGAGCATCGAACTGCGTGTCTGCTGCCCAATTACCCCAATCGCTGGCGCAGAAAGAACGATTACAGGGAGAACGAGACTCTTTACCCATCCGGATAACGAAGTCCCTGGTTGTACATAACCTATTGCCGGTAAAAAACGCAGGCTGACAGAGAAAATCGCTACAAGCACAAGAGCAACCCAGAAATTGGGCAAAGACATCCCCAGGAGAGATGTTACATCTACGATCCTTGCGAGGAGCCCTCTCCGGACCGCGCTCGCAATGCCCAACCCTATCCCAACAATCGACGAGAAAACCGTCGTCACTATGATCAACGAGAAGGTTACCCCGCTGCGACCCTTCAATATCTTTAATACCGATTCTGAATTAAAGATCGAAACACCCAGATCACCATGTCCAAGATCCTCCAACCAATGTTCATACCTTGTCAGTGCTGGCTCGTTCAACCCTAATTTCTCCCGGACGGCTGCATATTCTGCCGGCGTATGATTCATTCCAAGGATCACCACGGCAGGATCGCCATGTGTCAGTAAAACGAGGAAGAACGACAGCATCGAAACGATTAAAACCAAAGGCAATGAAACCAGGAAACGGCGGCCAATTATCTTAAGCATCTTGCAATCCTTAAAATGAATTGTTCGAAAAGGTTATGCGCACATGGATATCCGTGTGCGCATAACCTGGTGATGAGGGTGCAGCAAACAACAAACTGGGACCTCTAGGATCCTATTTCATCCATCATTATTTCGAAGGCACTATTTCCAATATGTTGACGGTCGGATCAAATGGCGTCGCTTCGCCTCCAGTGATACCTGGGGCATAAAGTAAATATTGCTTTGCGGACGCGACAGGTACATACCAGGCATTCTCGGTTAAGTATTTGTTGACCTGTTGGGCAATAGGAGCCGAATTCTCAATATCGGTCTTCGATATCTGATCGATCAGCCCCTGCAATTCCGGTGCTACGGTTTTATCCCCATTCCAAAATGAGCCGGGCATGATGCAACATTTCCAAAGCGTGAGTATCGGCGTTACTGTGCCCAGAGCCGCCACATTGACCGCGTATTTCCCGGATGTTGTACCGCCGATGTAATCAGAGGCACTCGTTTTGGTATCAATTGTTGTCGTGACCCCAATTGCACCCCAGTAAGTCGCCACAGCTTGTGCGAGTGTGTCTAAGCCCCCTACTGGAATTGATAATATTGTTACCTTAAAACCATTGGCATAGCCTGCTGCAGCCAGCAACGCCTTCGCCTTTGTCACATCGTAGGGATAATAATTATCAAGGGTAGCATCGTAAGCATCGCCGCCCGGGAGGAATTCTGACGAAACCGGTCTCCCTTTACCCCCGCCAAGAACCTTGGCCAGTGCCGTGCGGTCTATGGCGTAGTTCAATGCCTGCCGTACCCGGACATCTCCTAACGCGGGGACATCCGTGCCATCCTTGAGAAGGAAATCCAATCCCTGAACGTTTTGTTCGACTCCGGACAATATCATCCCATCGGCAACTCCTGCATCAATGATAGATGCATCTGCAGGTGCTACGACCTGGACCTGGCCAGTTTGAAGGGCGTCAAGCCCAGACTGTGCGCTGGCAAGGACCTTAAGTACCAATTTATTCCAGTGAATTGCATCCGGATTCCAATAATGGGGGTTGGGAATGTACGTATAAGTATCGGCTGTTACCGTGTTCGCAGCATCAAGCATGTAGGGACCGGCACCGCATGTGGCTGTTTTAACAAGGTCCGGTTTGGTAACAGCAGCCGGGCAAGCAATGGCTCCTGAAATCCAGCCTCGCGTAAGGAATATCGGCAGCATTACATTTGGCTGAGCCAGATGTAATGTTATCGACAGGGGCCCGGTCACTTCTGCAGTATCCAGACCTATGTTCGATGCAGTTACGCTGGCATTTGCTTTCTGATATTCCAGCCAGGTTTTCACAGCGGCCGCATCGAACACTGTACCATCGCTAAAGGAAACATTGGGCCGTAATTCCATCTCGAAGGTTTTGAAATCCGTACCTACCCACTGCCAGGATACTGCCAGAGATGGAATGATCTTACCATCAGTGGGATCGATCTTGAGCAGCGCGTCGTATGCAGGTGTTATGAATTCCTCAAAAGATGGTTCACCCACCCCCGGATCTAGCGATGGTGGGGCTATGGCTATCGCGATCGTAAGTACATCGCCCCTTGGCGGGACGGTAGCGGTTGGTGTGAGGACAGGCGCTGATGTCGCTGCTACAGGCGCCGATGTCGCTACTGCAGGCGCCGATGTTGCTGTTGCAGGCGCTGGTGTGGCTGTTTGACTCGCACAAGAAGAGAGAAGAACGCTGGCTGTCATTAATATAACGATCAGGAATTTCCATTTGGGGTACATCGTATTACTCCTTTTTTTCGAAATATCCGGACTCTCTTTACGGAGTCCATACCAGTGATACAGACAGTTAGCACATTCCATGTAACAAATTTGGCGGATCATCCTATTTTTGTCTAATCCATATAATCTACTCCTTTTCTCTCGGTTTTATACAATTTTATGAGTAGTATACAAAAACCGCTCCCGAGCAATGTCACTCAGCCTGGGTGAGCGTGTTTTCGTGATCCCTCCCACGATCCTAGCTGCTTTCTGGGCAACTGCCGGATCATCAAAGAGGGCTTGTAAAAACGGCAAAAACTGGGTATACATATCCATGGAAACCTCCTATTTCTGGATGTGGTTATCAGCCCTTTCCAGTATAGAAGATTTCCTCTTCCTTGTCCGAATTCTTGTCCGAACATCAGAACGTCTCGTTGACAACCAACAATGAGTAGTATTATACTACAAGTATATACTACTAGCTCAAAAGTATATATCACTTCATTTGTCGTCTTTTTTTTCAATGCCAACCGTGGGAATGAGCCGGTTTACGGGAAGACACCCTGGCATTCGGGTATGCATCCGTTTGTTTGGGAAGTTGTTAAAGAAATTTCGGCTGGAGCGATACAGTTATGGAAAGAAAACCATCCCTGCATTCTCAGTTAAAGGAAGCGCTCATTGCGATGATTTCCAATGAAGCATTGAAACCCGGCGATCAATTGCCAACTCAGAAGGAATTGGGTGCTCAATATGAAATGAGCCACATGACCGTACGTCGGGCGCTTGATGAACTGATCAAGGAGGGCGTGATCAGCTCGGTGCGGGGCAAAGGTTTGTATGTTACCAGCCAGACCCTGCCTACTGATATTGGTTCTCTGGTTAGTTTTGACGAACAGATCCTCCGCTTAGGGATGACACCGTCGAAACGCGTGCTATGTGGGGAGATTATCCCGGCTTCGACCGTATTGGCCCAAATGTTGAAGGTGGATGTGGGGATCCCCCTGGTTTCCCTGGAACGATTGCTTCTCGCAAACAACACTCCCGTCGCGCTGATCGTGGCTTACTTACCTGACTACCTTTGTCCAGGCTTACTCGGGTATGATCTTGAAAAGGGATCCATGTTTGGAACCTTGCGCCAAATATTTGGCTTGCAGCTCTCAGGGGCTGTATCGATCGTCCAGACTGTACTGGCGAATAAACAGCAGGCGAATCTTCTCCAAATACAACGTCCGGCAGCATTACTGTCACGCGAACAGCAAACCTACTTGTCGGATGGCAAGATCATCGAATTCAGCCGGAGTTTCATGCGAGGCGATAACTATCATATTCGTATCCAGGAAGGGGTCATACCCTTTTCCTAGGCATTCTTCATCGCTTTTCAGCGATGTAAAATTTCCATGAAGGAGCGTATTTAATGAAATTAACAATTATTGGAGGAGGCGGTGTACGCGCTCCATTATTTGTTACATCCGCTCTCAAGCGGGCTGAACGGATCCACCTGGATACCTTATATCTTCTGGATAATAACCCTGAAAAACTCCAGGTCATGCAAGCCATCAGCCAGGAAATCGCCCGTAAAATGGGAAGCTCGGTACGGATCCTGGCGACAGAAAAACCAGAGGAAGCGCTTGAAGGGGCGAATTTTGTGGTTTCATCCATTCGAGTCGGAAATGATGCTGGAAGAGTGCTTGACGAGCGCATCGCTCTAAGCCATGGGGTGCTCGGGCAGGAGACAACGGGTCCGGGTGGCTTTGCGATGGCTTTACGGAGTATCCCGAAAATCCTAGATTATGCCAGGCTGATGGAAAAAATAAGCCCGGGAGCGTGGATGTTTAATTTCACAAACCCAGCTGGACTCGTCGCTCAGGCGCTTCAAGATGAGGGGTTTTCACGGACAATTGGAATATGTGATGGGGCTAATGCAGGACAAGAGAGCACTGCGCGCTGGTTGCATGTCACTCAGAATCAGCTTCGGCCTGAGGTTTTTGGGTTGAATCATCTTTCCTGGGTCAGACGTATCTGGTTGGGGGACAAAGAGGTTCTTGGGCCATTACTCCATGATCCAAACTACCTGTCCAATACTCCAATGAAGATATTCGATCCAACCCTGGTAGAGCAGATTGGAATGTGGATCAACGAGTATTTATATTATTACTATTATTACGAACGTGCATTGAAGAGTCTGAATTCAGCCCCCCGAACCCGCGGCGAGGAAGTGCTGGAATTGAATCTGCGACTACTCGCACAATTGGATGACGTCGGAGTCCGGGACAATTCCGAGAAAGCATTACATGTTTATTACAACTACCTCAACCGTCGAGACAGTACATATATGTATTATGCCCGCCCAGGTTCTCCCAACCCGGAGGAAGCGGACCACTCCGCCACCCAGGATCGTGAGACAGACAATTTCTCGGAGGAGAATGAAGGGTATGCAGGAGTAGCGTTGGATATTATGGAGGGTCTCGAAGCGGATGACCCAGTCCACATCGCTTTGAATGTACCCAATGCGGGGGCAATTTCGTGCATGGGGCCGGATGATGTGGTCGAGGTGAGCTGCACGGTAGACCGCTCTGGTGTAAAAGTGGTACCGATCGGTACAGTGCCTGAACATCAGGAATTGTTAATGCGCTCTGTAAAGGTTTATGAAAAATTGACTGTACAGGCAATACGAGAGCGCTCTCGGAAAAAAGCAGTGATGGCCTTAATGGCCCATCCACTGGTGATTTCCTATTCTCTTGCCAGCGAATTAGTGGAGGATTATCTCCTTGCCCATCGCCGCTATGTCGGAGAATGGCAATAATATGCCGATCCACATGATCAAATCGCAAAGAAAAGATAAAGACTGTGATGTTTTGTTGACCGGTCGGTATTCGAGTGATTTGATCATCACCGGCCTTCCGGAGATGCCACGCCTGGGGAACGAAGTATTTGGGAAACACTGCGAGCTGGTTCCTGGAGCATCGGTCATCCCGGCGGTTGCACTGCATCGTTTGGGAGTGAGGGTTGCCTGGCCATGTACCTTTGGCAATGATCCTTTTAGCCGATTTGCAAGGGAATATGCGCGCCGCGAAGGAGTGAACGAGGTGTGGTTTCATGATCAGGATCATCCAATGCTCGGAATCACCGTCTCTTTCTCCTTTGCAGGTGAGCGAGCCTATGTCAGTTATGTTGATGATGTCCCTGAACCATACTACCCTGACCTCATCCGTCAGCTCCACCCGCGTTGGGTATTCGTCGTGTGCCTTTGGAAAGGAGGAATATTGGAGCAAGTCAGACAGGCTGCGCTGGAGAGCCACACCGCGCTATTCATGGATTGCCAGGCCCATCAAACCAGCCTGGAAGACCCGGAGGTCAGATCCGCTTTGCAACAGGTGGATGTATTTTCCCCCAACCTGGAAGAAGCGCTGCAACTGACAGGAGACGATAGTATTGAAACTGCTTTGGCTACGTTAGCGGCGTTGAGCCCTTTGGTTGTGATCAAATTAGGCAAAGAAGGCGCAATCGCTCAGCGAGGGTCGCAGGTCATGCGCGTGCCCGGGGTAAAGGCAAACGTGGTGGATACGACCGGTGCAGGCGATAACTTTGATTGTGGGTTTATCTATGGCCAGCTCCAGGGTTATTCCCTTGAAGATAGCATCCGTTGTGCCAATATTTGTGGTGGATTATCCATTGAGAAACACGGGGGGGCGACTGCCTCCCCGACGAGCCCAGTGTTGGAGAAAATGCGCAATTCATACAAGAAACATTCCATTCAAGCTTAAGTGTACTAAAACTGCATATCCACGCTCCCCATCATTATAAGGATAACCAATGACTCAAAGCCCTCTCCTCAAAAAACTCGGCTACTCTGATACGGACAGACTAGTCATCATCCACACCGACGACATTGGCATGTGCCAGGCCTCCGTGCAGGCATTCAAGGACCTGTGGGAGTTTGGCACCATCTCCTCCGGCGCGGTCATGACTCCCTGCCCCTGGTTCCCTGCCACGGCGGCAATGTGTCGCGATAATCCGCTCATGGATATGGGCGTGCACACCACGCTCAATAGTGAGTGGGACGCTTACCGCTGGGCTCCCATCTCCACGTGTGATCCGCAAAGCGGTCTGCTTGACAAGGATGGGTACTTCCATCATCGGCAGGATGCGGTCTACGAAAACGCCACGGAAGAAGCCGTGGCGACCGAGTTGAACGCGCAAGTGATACGTGCGCTGACGGCAGGGATCGACGTCACCCACATAGACACACACATGGCCACGGTCCTGCATCCCAGGTTCGTGCAATCCTATTTGCAGGCTGGAACGAGTCGCCTTATTCCCAACATGCTGCCGCGTGCCAGCGCACAGGGGTTTGACACCATGGGCATTGACGATGCCGCCATGGCAATGTATGCGCCCATCCTTCAGCAGTTGGAAACGCAGGGGCTGCCCATGCTCGACGGTCTCTTCTCCCTGCCGACCGAACATGGGGACGATTGCATCGGGCTTGTAAAAATGATCCTCGGCAAGATCCCGACAGGCCTCTCACACTTTATCATCCACCCATCGGTGGATACACCCGAACTGCGCGCCATCTGTCCCGATTGGAAAGGGCGCGTCGCTAATTACCAGGCATTCATGAGTGCAGAGTTGAAAACGTTCATCCAAGACTCTGACATTCATTTGATCGGTTATCGCGCCATTCGCGAGGTGATGAGAAACAACTAACCCACCACAGGTGATCGGCATCTTCGCGAGCGTGGACTATGGAGTCAGCTTCATTGGCCTAACAGCACTGCTGATGATGCTCAATTCCTGGCGCACCGCTGGCGGTAGGCAACATCGACAACTGTTTCAGCGCGTGTGCAATCGCCTACCGGATGCTTTAAAATAGCCAAACCGAAGGACACTTGATGAAGATTGCCTATTTCGACTGCCTGGCCGGTGCTTCCGGCGACATGATCCTTGGCGCTCTGGTAGATGCTGGCCTGCCGCTGGAAAATCTGCGCGAGCGCCTCTCCATCCTGGACTTGGATGAAGAGTTTGAACTGAAAGGAGAAAAGGTCAGCAAGAACGGCTTTGCGGCTATCCGGGTGGATGTCATTACCGATGCGTCTCATCCCTCGGACAGAAGAGAGCATTTCCATGGCCGCCGCTTGACCGAGTTCGAGACCATCCTGCGAAAGAGCCGCCTTCCGGTCGTTATTCAGGACCAGGCTACCGGCATGTTCCGACGCCTGGCCGAGGTGGAGGCGGGCATCCATGGGCAGCTGGTGGAACCAGTACCTCTGCACGAGTTCGGCGGGGTCGACACGATGGTGGACGTGGTTGGGACACTCTTAGGGCTGGAAGCCCTGGGCATAGAACAAGCCTACGGCTCGCCGATCCCGCTTGGGCGGGGCTTCGTCACTGGTGCGCATGGGCAGGTCCCGCTTCCTGAACCGGCGACCCTGGCTTTATTGAAAGGGGTGCCTGTGCAGGGCAGTGAAATCGACCAGGGACTGGTCACGCCTACAGGCGCCTTGATCCTGACCACGATCTGCCAAGGATTCGGCCCCGTACCGTCAATGACGTTGACCGGGCTGGGGTACGGGGCGGGCGAGGGCGAGCTGCCCATCCCGAACGTCCTGCGTCTTCTGATCGGCGAGACCGGCACAGGCATGGAGCAGCTGGTGCTGCTCGAGACCAACCTGGACGACAACAGCGCCGAGATCAATGGCTATGTGATGGAAAAACTTTTCGCGACCGGGGCTCTAGATGTATTTTTCATGCCCATCCAGATGAAAAAGAATCGTCTGGCGACGATGCTCTCGGTCTTATGCCACCCGGCGGACACGGATTTGCTCGAAGCGATCCTTTTCCGGGAGACCAGCACGCTGGGGGTACGCCGCCAGTTCATGGAGATGCACCTCCTAGAACGCACCAGCGAAATAGTTGAAACGCTATACGGACCGATACAGGTCAAGGTAGCTCGCCTACCAGATGGGACATCCAAACGCGCCCCGGAATACGAGGACTGCAAAAATGCAGCTGAGACCCACGGCGTTCCACTGCGAACGGTCTACGCGGCGGCCTTGCGCATCCAAGCTTGAACGGTGGTTCAAATTTCTTTGAAGGCCGAATGATGGGAAACGAATTACCAGCGCAACTTGCCGATTTACCATGGTTACAAGTGCGTGCCCTGAGATTGCCCTGATGAGCATTGGAGGAATAATTATGCCTTACCCTAGTGTGGATCTTACCAAAGTGAAAACGTATCCTCTTGTGAAACGTGAAAACCGCGTTGCACTGGAAGATCTGATCTTCCCGGCGACATCCTATAAACCGTTTGAAAACCCTGAACTGCTTGAACTGGCCTTGAGGATTGTGGAGGCACGCAAGAACGGGAAACCTGTAATTTTCATGATGGGCGGGCATGTTATTAAGCGTGGGCTGGCTCCTGTAGTAATCGACCTGTTAAATCGCGGCGTCGTCACTCATATGGCCTCCAATGGTGCTGCTACCATTCATGATTTTGAAATCGCTTTCCAGGGTCATACCAGCGAGGACGTGCTCAAAAGCCTGGAAGACGGCAGCTTTGGGATGGCAGAAGAAACGGGTCGACTGATGAACCTGGCCATCCAGTGCGGGGTCAATGAAGGCCTGGGGTTGGGCGAAGCTCTGGGACGTTTGATCGCCGAAGATCCGCGTTTCATGTATCCCGAAAACAGTGTATTGTGCGCAGCCTATAGGTTGGGAATCCCCTATACCGTGCATATAGCGATCGGAACGGATATTATTCACCAGCACCCAAAAGTGGATTTTGCCGCATCAGGGTGGGCAAGCGGGCAGGATTTTAAGATCTTTGTCAGGGCTGTTTGTGACCTGGAAGGCGGTGTTTTTTGTAATTTTGGTTCATCTGTTATTGGTCCGGAAGTATTTTTGAAGGCGCTCTCGATCGCACGCAACCTGGGAAATACGGTAAAGGTTTTTACCACAGCGAACTTTGATTTAATCCCCCTGGGTGATTACCATAAGCCAGTTGGCGATGATAATCCTGATTATTACTACCGCCCGCGCAAAAATATCGTCAACCGCCCGGTGGCACTGGGTGGTAGGGGGTATCACATCACAGGCGATCACCGTGAAACGCTTCCCAACCTGTATCATCAAGTTACAGCCCGTTTAGAGCCGATCAAACCCGTTAGCCAAAATTCTACAGCCCATCCTGCGGAACTGGATGATTTATTCATAGAAAATCCACAGGCAGCCGAAATTCTTGAGACCATGCTGGGTGAATACCCCGCTTTGAACCCGCTGCGAGCAGATTTGGTGCAGAGCTTCATCGTACTCAAGCGCTGCTTTTTAACGGGTGGCACGCTTTATCTGGCGGGAAACGGTGGCAGTATGTCCGATGCCTTGCATATCTGCGGCGAGCTGGACAAGGCATACAGGAAACGCCGTCCAATTCCAGCTGCTCACAAGCTGCAGCTTGTTCCAGTTCCGGGTGGTGCGGAACTGGCAGAATGCTTGCAGGTGGGACTACGCAGCGTGGTGTTGGGCAATAATCCTGCTTTAGCCAGCGCTGTGGAGAATGATTTTAGCAAACCATATCTGGGGTTTGCCCAGGAGCTGTACGCATTGGGGCATGCCGGGGATGTATTCCTGGGGATCAGTACAAGTGGTAATGCTAAGAATATCCTTTATACGATCCAAACCGCACGTTTGTTGAACATGACAACCATAGGTCTTACAGGACAAGCGGGCGGGTTATTAGCCGCTCAGGCCGATATTGTAATGCTTGCCCCGGCAAAGGAAACCGCCATGGTGCAATCCTGGCACATGCACATCTATCACTGTCTTTGTGAAATGCTGGAAGCACAAATATTTTCTTCGAGGCAGGATAATGAAAATCCCTTTTGATCGCACCCGCCTTGAACAGATCTTAAATAAAATAAAAGATCTAAGGATTGGCGTGGCAGGTGATTTTATTCTGGATGGCTATTGGTACGCGGACATGGAACAATCCCAACTTTCGCGTGAAACAGCCACATTCCCGCGTCCCATTACGCGTGAGACGTATTCATTAGGCGGAGCTGCAAATGTAGCCTGGAATCTCTCCGCTTTGGGTGTAGCCGGGGTGTGGGGTTTCAGTGTGATTGGAGATGATTGGCGCGGAAACATTCTGCGTAGTTTGTTGGTAAAAGCAAATGTTCAGACGAGCGGTATATTTAACCAAGTCAATCGTCAAACGCCTTTTTATGGAAAAGTGATGCTAACCGCTGTTGGTAGACGGTTGCAAGAAGATGCGCGTCTGGATTTTATTAATGATCAGCCCATTTCTCCCGAAATGGAAGTTGTCCTGCTAGACGCCCTGAATGCATTCCTGGAAAAAATGGATGGATTGATTATTGCGGATTATCAACCTATAGGCATATTATCTGCCAGGGTTACCGCTGGGATTCTCAAATTAGCCAAATTACAACTAAAAAAGCCGTTTGTTGTGGATTCGCGCGAGCGGGCGGGAGAATTTCGTCCGCTTATCTTGAAGCTAAATGAGGCTGAAGCATCTCAATTATTTTTTTCGGAACGAAATAGTGAAGAGATCACCCTCTTGGATCTTTCGAACGCTGCAGTTCACCATAACCAGAACACCGGACAACCCATCATCATCACACGCGGCGAGCACGGTTGTCTGGTGGCGGATGGTGGAGAATGCGTCAGCCTACCTGGTGTACATGTTCCGACACCGGTGGATCCAGTAGGCGCAGGAGATTCGTTCCTGGCATCCTTTACTGCTGCAAGCGCAAGTGGAGCGACTCCGATGGAGGCGGCCTGTTTGGCGAACCTTTCCGCTTCCGTAACGGTTACCAAAATTGGGATCACTGGAACCGCCTCCCCTGCAGAAATTCTTGCTGCATATGATGTGTGGGCATCCGCTTTGAACGAATAAATGAACCAGCCGTGTTGATCAATAATGAATGGATTATTTAGGAGTTCCACCTTGTCGATATCTCATGTAGATTGGTTCAGAATCCAAAACCCGACCGTGATAGGTACCCTGGGGAGGGTGAGGCACGTTCTATTTGATTTCGATGGGACAGTTTCTGTTCTGCGCCAGGGCTGGGAACCGGTGATGCAAGCGGTAATGCTGGATGCCATTTGCGCGGGAAATCCACCAACGCCTCAACTTGTGACTGATGTGCGTGATTATATTGATGTTTCAACCGGAAACCTAACCATCTTGCAAATGAAATGGCTCGCCGAAAAAGTGAAAAGCGTTGGCATGGAGACGAGGCCTCTTACCGCTGCTGAATATAAAAAAAAATATTTGCATGAGTTGATGGTTTCAGTTTCCAAACGCTTGGAAGCTCTGGACACTAAAACAGCTGCGCCTCAGGATTACCTCATCCAGGGTTCGATGGAGTTTATTCGTGGGTTGGCAAAGAAAGGTGCCATACTGTATATTGCCAGTGGTAGCGATCATACAGATGTGGTGCGCGAAACAAGCGCCTTAGGGATAGCTGATTATTTCAGGGGCGGGGTTTATGGTGCTTTGGATGAAAGTGAATCAAACAGTAAGGAGCATGTTATTCAGCGCATTTTAGATGATCATCAGCTTTCGGGAAATGAACTGTTGGTCGTGGGAGATGGTCCGGTGGAAATTTTCGAAGGGCGCCAGCGTGGAGCAATTACCCTGGGAGTTGCCAGTGATGAAGTTGTTCATAGTGGCTGGAATGAGCATAAAGTGGAGCGATTAATTCGCTCAAGGGCTGATTTCCTGGTTGCAGATTTTAACCATGCATCAGAATTGATCGATTTTCTGATTTCGTGAATGCATGGATTATCCCGCGGCCGGGGAGAATCTGAGCCGCATCGCCGCGATCATGAACGACGGGCAGCGTGCCCTGGCGCGCGGCGGTCCCGGCGCAGTCATGGGGTCTAAAAATCTCAAGGCGATCGTGGTAGAAGGGAATGGCAAGACGGAAATTGTAGATCAGGGACAGTACAAGCTTATCGGCTATGAAACGTGCAAGCTGATCGCGGCCAGCCCACTCACCAACCAGGTCTGACGGAGTTCAGCACGGTGGTCATGATGAACCTGGTCAACAATGTTGGCGCGCTGGCGACTCGCAACCACCAGCACAATATGTTCGAAGGCGAGGATGGATGATAGGCAGTGGCATGGTGGAGAGTGGCAGGAAGCGTTTCAATGACCGTTTCACTTGTTGTTACTACTCAGCCATCCTTTGGTCGGAAGACCATCTATTTGATACTGATGCATCTAATAATGCGGTTTCTGTTTTTATCGTTTCTTACGATTTCGCTTCTGATTGCACAACCGAGCCGCAGGGGACCACTTTCCAACAATTCAAGCAGCTATTTATGATGGGTTCAAAGGAGCCTCACGATGAATAATAATGAGAAAAAGAAAATCATCCGCATGGACGACCAAAGCTGGCGTATCATCGATGGTTTTGGCAAGAGCACCATCTATTCCTTCCTGCTGTGCGGGACGGAGAAGGCCGTCCTGATCGATACGGGTATGGGATTTACCGACATGAAACACATTACGGACCAACTGACCTCCCTGCCGGTAGCGGTCGTGAATACGCACGGTCATCTGGATCATATCGCCCGCAATTACCAGTATGAAACGGCCTATCTGCATCCCGCGGACGAGGCGGTGTTCCTCCAGCACAGCGACTACGACTACCGATACTTTTTATTGAAAGGGTTGCTGGCCGAGTCGAAACTGCCCGAGTGGCTGCTCAAGCTGCCCATCGTGTGCGGGCAGGTCAAAAAGTTCTGCACCATCCCGGCCAGGGACAACCGCCATCCGCTCGCGGATGGCATGCGGCTGGACCTGGGCGGCCGGACCCTCGAGGTCATCTGCACGCCGGGCCACACCCCCGGCTCGGTCTGCCTGCTCGATATCGAGCGCAGGCAGTTGTTCTCGGGGGACACCGTTTGCGATGAGGGCGTCTTACTCAATCTCGACCATTCCACCTCGGTGGAGACTTTCAAGGAGAGCATCCTGCGCTTGAAGGCCGCCTCGGAGAGGTTCGGGCCTATCTGGCCTGCCCATCATGCTCTCCCGCTGGACCACAGTTGGATGGATGAATATATCCATTGCGCCGATCAGATCCTGGCAGGCACGGACACCGCAGTCAGCATATCCAGCCCGGTGGGTGACGCGCAGGTTGCAAAGTACGGCAGGATCAGCATCGCCTACCGCCCAGATCATATCCGCTAAGGCTTTCCAGGGAGAATGGGAGGATGGGGATGTTGGTGATCGGTTCCTCTTCCACGACCAAGCGGCACAAACCGGGAGCCTTGTCCATGCCGGGGGCAAATGCCACATGCCCCTGCGGGTCGAGATCTACCAGCAGGGTATGCTGCCCGGCTAATGCAAGGCCGTCGGCAAGAGTGACAGCGGACGTGGTTTTCCCGACGCCGCCTTTTTGGTTGGCAATGGTGAGGATGGTCATTGTTCTGTCCTTTTCAAGGATGAGAAAGAAAAAGGGCGGTGGTGAACCTTTTTGGGTTCACCACCGCCAAAGCACAAGCTCTTCTCGTTCCTCGGGACCGGACACCGATAGTTTGATTGCAAATGTATTTAGAGCATATGTTCTTATTAGACAACTACCCTACAGGAAAACCCCCATATGTGGGGGTTATGTGGCGGTGTACCGCCATATTAGGTGACCGACCGGGGACTTGAACCCCGAACCAATTGCTTAAGAGGCAACTGCTCTGCCATTGAGCTAGTCGGCCGTGCGGCGGGTATTATACCCCAAAGAACAAGCCTGTCAATAATTATACCCCCCTCATTTTATAATGAATATTTCCCCGCCGGTGGGGAGGCGCAGCCCACGAAAGGCCTGCCAATCCTGTGGATGAATAAGAAAACTGTACTCTAATGTAAAATATCGCCTGGATCCTTCCCTGGAGGGAACAGGCTTTTATTTAGCCGGTCCGGATAATGGAAAAAGGAGTGAAGGAATGCTTGACCACATCAAAAACCAGATCGACCGCATTAAAAACCAGGGCGCCACCTATGTGGATACCAGCTGGTATCCCTTCGAGGAAGCCAATTCCCTGATGATGTGGAACGGCAATCTTAAATGCGCCAATTCCTCGTTTTTTCCGCTATAATGCAAATTGATTTTATTGCTTCCCCTCTTCCACTGGCATGGAATTGACTAAGACTGACGACATAATATGTCCATCCACCGCCATCCTCTGAGATTACGAAGCCTCGTTGCGCTTTTAGCCGTGG
>Ga0182021_10001572_pt1 | contig 26393 bp, 25 predicted proteins | sample 612E3MmetaG_FD_120493 | JGI IMG/M metagenome (GOLD analysis project Ga0182021, IMG submission 120493) | Permafrost microbial communities from Stordalen Mire, Sweden - 612E3M metaG (Illumina Assembly) | ecosystem: Environmental > Terrestrial > Soil > Wetlands > Permafrost | place: Sweden...
CTACGTCAACATTCAGCAGAACAGCAACGTCATGATTGGCTACTATGGCATGCAGTTGCTCCCCTACCAGCTTGGCGATAACGTCAACACCGGCATGGCCGTGGCCCAGATCCCCGATCTCAAGAGCTGGGAGGTGAGCGCCCAGGTGGGAGAGTTGGACCGCGGCCACTTGACGCCCGGCCAGCAAGTGTCCGTGGCGGTGGTGGCCCTCGCCGGCAAGACCTTTCCTGGCCATGTGAAAAGCCTCGGTGGCACCGGCGGCTCGCCCTGGGACCGCCATTTCGAGTGCCGCATCTCCCTCGACCAGCCCTCTCCCGAGCTGCGCCCCGGCATGACCTCTAACCTGGTCATCACCGTCGAGACCCTCGAAAACGTCACCTGGGTCCCTTCCCAGGCGCTGTTCGAAAGCGATGGCCGCAGCTTCGTCTACTTGCAGACCCCCGCCGGCTTCATGCCGCGCGATGTCACCCTGGTGCGGCGCAGCGAAAGCCAGGCCGTGCTCACCGGCGTTTCCGAAGGTGCCATCGTGGCCATGTCCAGTCCCGATCAGCAGAGCAAGCCCGCTGCCGGGCAGTCCGGCGCCATGAAAGCGTTACAGCAATGATCTTCGCCCCCTCCGACATCGGCCAGGCTCTGGCCAACCTGCGCGCGCAGAAAACCCGTACTCTGCTCACCGCTCTGGGCATTGTCTTCGGCGTCGGCTCGGTGATCGGCATGTTGGCCATCGGCGCCGGCGCGCGCGCCGAGTCGCTGCGCTTCATCGAGCAGCTCGGCGTGCGCAATGTCCTGGTGGAATCCCGCCCCGCCGCCAGCCAGGAGGAGTTCCAGCAACGGCGCCGTTCCTCGCCTGGCCTCTCCGAACGCGATGTGCGCATCCTCAGCGCCAATATCGAAGCCCTCGAGACCTTGTCGGCCCGCCGCGCGCTGCACCCCGGCTCCGTGCTCCCCAAGCCTTCGCGCGATATCCCCGAGATGTACGGCGTGCGTCCATCCTACGCCGTCATACACAGTCTGCGCCTGGCCGAAGGCGCGTTCTTCGACGACGCGGACGACGCCACCAGCGCCAAGATCTGCGTCCTGGGCGAGGGCGCCAAGATCAGCCTGCTCGGCTATGGCGCGGCCCGCGGCAAGTTCGTCAAGGTCAACGATGTGTGGCTCGAAGTGGTGGGCGTTCTCGCCGAACAGCTCATGGCCGGCGCCCAGAACACCGGCGGTGGCATGCAGGATCTCAACAACATCGTCTATATCCCGCTCAACACCTTCCAATACCGCTTCTGGGACCAGTCCAACAACACCAAGGACGATCTCGACGGCATCGACCTGCGCCTGCGCCCCGACGCCGACAGCATTGAAGTCGCCAAAGTGGTGACCGCCGTCTTGAACTCCACGCACCACAACGTCCAGGATTTCAGTGTGACCATTCCCGCCGCCCTGTTGGCCCAGCAGAAGCGCACCCAGACCATCTTCACCTACGTGATGGTGGCCATCGCGGCCATCTCGCTGCTGGTGGGCGGCATCGGCATCATGAACATCGTGCTGGCCACGGTTATGGAGCGCACCCGCGAAATCGGCATTCGCCGCTCCATCGGCGCGCGCCGTTTCGACATCGTCCGCCAGTTCCTGACCGAGTCGGTCCTCATTTCTATCGGTGGCGGCCTGCTGGGCATCGGATTCGGTTTCTTCCTGGCCTGGCTGATCGCCCGCACCGCCGAATGGAAGACCATCGTGACCACCTCGAGCGTCGTCATCGCTTTTGGCGTATCCTTTGCCGTGGGCGTCATTTTCGGAATTTACCCCGCCGTAAAAGCCTCCCGCATCAACCCCATAGACGCGTTACGATACGAGTGACGACAAATTCCCCATGGACATTATTGCGCATGGATTGTGGGCCGCCGCCGGTGCCACGGCAGCCCGGAAGTCGGTTCATGCCCGAATTCGTCTGGGATGGACGGTCTTTTGGGCCATGTTCCCGGATTTGCTCGCCTTCGGACCGCCCGTCGCCGTTGGCCTATGGCTGCTTCTGACCCGTGAATCCCTGCGCCGCGGGCGTTTGCCCCACGTGAACTTCGGGGTGCAGCTTTATCCTCTCGGTCACAGCCTGATTACGTTCCTTGTGGTCTTTGCGGTGGCCAGTTTACTGGCCCGTCGTGTCGTCCTTGAGCTGTTGGGATGGCTGTCCCATATCCTGATCGACATCTTCACGCACAGCTTCCGATACTACGCCACGCGTTTTCTCTGGCCGCTCTCGGACATTCGCGTCGACGGCCTCCCCTGGTGGACCCCGTGGTTCTGGTGCTCGACCTACGCCGCCCTCGCCGTCGTGTACTTCCTCCTCTGGAAGAAGGGCTGGCTCGCCCGCGCGGAGTCTTCCAAGTGAACCACAGTGGTGCACCCGGCGCATGATGAGGCATATGGCTTCCCAAACCAAGTCTCTTTCCCCAAGACTCGGAACCCGGGCCATTCGCCAGAGCGTTACCATCCCGGCGCCGCTGGCGGCTGAAGTGCGGCGCGTCGCCCAAGAACGTCATCTCACCATCAGCCGTGCCCTCGTGATCCTCGCGGAGCGAGGCGCTCAGTCCGAAAGAGACGCCAAGAAGAACCTCGAGACCACCTACCGGAGGTTTCTGAAGGAGAAGGAACCTTCGAGGAAAGACGAAGCCGGGCGAGACCTGATTCGCGCAATTTTTGGGAAAGACGCAATTGCCGAAGATCCGATTTTCCGATCTCCCACGCGGCCTTTGGCAGCATCTACTCGAACGAGTAAGTGAGCGTCGCATACCGCTTGCCGACCTGAAAAAATCGCCCGCAAGCGGGCGAGGCAGGCGGAACCGCCCGCCCCACCTCTGAAAATGCAGGACTGGTTGTGGTGGCGCATGCGGTTCCGCCTGCGTAGCTGAGTTGTTTCACACCTTCTCAGGGAGCGTTCGTAGGGGCGAGGCACGCCTCGCCCCCCTCCCCTAAAAGTGAATCTTCGCGCCGATCTGGATCTTCCGCGACCCGCTGTACACCGTGTTGTTAATGCGTCCGAAGATGGTGCTGGTTACCGTCGCCGTGGGCGGGCCAAACGAAACCGAGTTCGTCAGGTTGGTGGCGTCGGCGCGGAGTTCGAGCCTGATTCTCTCGTTCTTCAACGGAATGCGCTTCAACAGCGAGGCGTCCAGTTCGAAATAGTGCGGCCCCACCAGGAAGTTTCGCCCGGTGTTGCCAAACTGCCCGGGCGCCGGAATGGAGTACCGCGCCGTCTGCGTGGGGTTCAGGTACCAGATCAGCCCGCTGGCCGAATCCAGGAACGGTGTGCCTTCGCCGCTCTTGCAACCATTGCAGTTGGCCGGTGTCTGCACCACGCTGCTGAAGGTGTTCGAACCCGAATACACCGTGAAGGGACGGCCGCTGGTGACCCGTCCGAACCCCGAAACTTCCCATCCGCCCACGATGCGGTTCACCGCCCCGTTGGCGCCGGCCAGGAAGTGCTTGCCCTTTCCCAACGGCAGCTCTTCCACGAAGTTCCACTGGAATACGTGCCGCCGGTCGAAGTCGGATGGCGCGTAGTTCAACCCGCGGTTGTAAATGTCGAACGGCGTGGAGTTGGCCGATGCGCTGTTGGACGTGCTCACCACCGTGATGGTGGGGTCGAACGAGCGCGTGTCCAGCGATTTCGACCAGGTATAGGCCACATTGAACGACACGCCGTTGTGGAAGCGGTGGTCCACCTGGGCTTCCAGCGCATGGTAGGTGGAGAAGTCGTTAGAATCCAGGACGTTCAAGCCGCTGGTGTACTGCGGGTACGGGTAGAAGAAGAACGGCAGTCCCGCCGAAAGCTGGGTCACCGATTGGCCGCTCTGCAGACGCGAGGCGATGGCCGATGCCAGCCCTCCCACCGAATTCAGGGTAAGGTTGGAGGCGTACAGCCGCCGCACCATCTGCGAGCCCGTCTCGCCGGCGTTCAACCGCGTGTCCGCTTTCAGCAGGCTATCCATCAGCGGCGAATCCCCGCCGGCTTTCACCGTGTTGAAAGCGTCCAGAAATCCGTTGCCGAATATTTGGGCCTGGTTCACGTTGTAGGCCCCCAGCAGGTGATAGGCCCGCCGGCCGATATAGGCGATATCCACCACCGTGCGGCTGGCAATCTGGCGCTGGATGCTGAGCGACCACTGGTGCGTCCGCGGCGTCTTGATGTTGGGGTCCACCACCGTGTTCGACGCGGCCGCGAAAGCCGCCGGCTGCGTCAGCGTGCTGGGCGCCGCGGACGGCGGAGCGAGCGCCGGCAGATTGGCCAGCCGCCCTCCGCCTTGGCCGAAGCTCTGGTTGATCACGGCCAGCGCGTTCCCCGGCAGGTTGGGCAGAATCTGCGACGCCAGTACGAACGTGTTGATGCGGTCGTAGGCGATGCGGTAGTTGGCGCGGACCGAGGTTTTTCCCGTCGAGAACGGGTCCCACGCGAAGCCCACCGAAGGCCCGAGATTGTGCATCTGGTTCTTGAACAGGTTCCCCGGCACCCATTGAACGGTGTCGCTGGATTTCCCTCCGGCCACCATTGGCTGGTTTGGTATCAGGATGTTGTTCGCGGGTGTGCTGGGCGATAGGCGGAGTTCCCACCGAAGTCCCAGATCCACCGTCAGGTTGGGCCGCACTTTCCACGTGTCTTGCCCGTAGAACTCGTATTCCGGGTAGCGCGTGTCGAACTGGAACGTGCTCTTGGTCCACTGCCCGCCTTGGTTCACGAAGCCGCGGTCGATCTGCCCCACGCGCCCCAGCATGAAATTGATATCGGACTGGAAGCTGGGCCGGTCGTAAGTCGTATTCAAATCCGAGGGCAGTCCGAATGTGGCGGGGTCGACCGTGTTGATGCCGGTGTCGAAGTTCACTTCCTCGGACGCGTTCAGACCAGCCACCGAGCCGCGCTGATCTTCCTCGCGCACGCGCCGCAGGTTGAAGCCGAACTTGAACGCGTGGGCGCCGCGGAAGTACGCCAGGTTGTCCACGAACTGCCAGGTGCTTACCACCCGCTGGTTGCCGTAGTAATACTGCCAGGTGGTATCCACCGGGGCGGTGGCGATGGAGACCTTTTCCAACGACGACGGCTGCCCGAAAATCGGGTCGTAGCGGTTCTCGCCTACCACAAACTCGTTGGTGACATGCGCGCTCGGCGTGAATCGCCAGTTGAAGGCGAAGTTGCGCGGCCCGCGCAGCGTGTTCACCAGGCAGGGTCCGCCCGGGAATATCGGCTGGCCGCTGTTGGTGATGTCGCAATTGCTGTTGTCGCGGCCCCAGACAATGCGCCCGTAAACCGTGTTCCGGGTGTTGATGACGTGGTCGATCTTGACGGTCTGATCGTGCTGCCGCTCCGACGCCAGCGGCGTAAAGAGGAAGGACGCCGTGTTGAGGCCGTCGCCGCCCTGGAAATTGTTGGGCAGCGGCTCGTTCTTCATTTCCGTCAGAATGCTGGGGTCCAGGCCCAGATGTTGCGGGTCGCTGTTGGCCACGTTGTACGTTCCGATGTTCACGTTGGGCAGCGGGTTGCCGCTGGCGTCCACCGACGCAGCCGAAGTTCCGGCTGGCTGGTTGCGGCCCCCCTTCACGTAGCGCAGGATGCCCTGCCGCGCCGTGGCCGTGAACACCGTGCGCGTGGTCAGCGTGCTCGAACGCGCCCGCAGCGCCTGAATCTCAAAGTAGAAGAAAGTCTTGTTCTTGATTACCGGGCCGCCGATGTCGCCCCCGAAGATGTTCTGCTGCAACTGCGCTTTGCCCACACCCGCCAGGTTGTTCTGCCACTCGTTGGCGTTCAGCCGCGGCGTGCGGTAGAACCAGAAACCGTCGCCGTGGAATACGTTGCTGCCCGAGCGCGTGATCATGGCCACCTGCCCGCCGCTGTTGCGCCCGTACTCCGCCGTGCCGTTGCCCGTGAGCACCCGGAATTCGTCCAGCATGTCCGGGTTGACCCGGAACGAGGTGGTGTTCGACCCGCCCTGGCTCGAGTCGTTGACGTCGATGCCGTCCAGCGTGTAGTTCCAGGCGCGGTCCCGCGCCCCGTGCACGAACACCCCGCCGCCCGTCATCCCATTGCCGTTCACCACGCCCGGCTGCGTGTAGATGAGGTCCAGCGGGTTGCGGCCGCGCGTGCCCACGATCGGAAGGTCCTGCACGGCCTGCTCCGACACCAGGTTGCCGTAGTTGCCCGAAGTGCCGGTCTGCACCACCTCGGCGGACGCCTCCACCTCCACTCTGTCGGAGATGGCGCCCACTTCTAACTTCACATTGATGGTGGCCGGCTGCCCGATGCTGACCAGGTTGCCGACCGAGGTAGAGGTGCGGAAGCCCGTGGCTTCCGCATCCAGTTCGTAGGAACCGGGCTGCACGGCTTCGAAGACGTACGTGCCGCTGGCGGACGTCTTGGTGTCGAAGGTCACGCGCGTTCCTTCATTGATCAGTTTCACCGTGACGCCCGGCACGACGGCGCCCGTCGCATCCTGTACCGTGCCGAGAACGCGGGAAGTGGTGCCCTGGGCGAAAGCCGCTCCACTGGCACACAGAAACAGCACTACCGAAACCCCTTGTCTTCGCATATCGCAAGAGCATACCAGGAATCGGGGGGCGGCGTAAAGGCGATTTGGCGGCCTCCGTCGACTTCCCGTCCGCACGGGTGCTTTTTGCCCTGAGTAGTGTTATTCTGACCATTCAGGTCCGTTCAGCGGAAACTGAAGGAGGCATAAGTGAAAACCGATACTTCTCGGCGCAACTTCCTGGCCGCCGGCTTGGCCCTGCCGGCCGCCGGTCTGGCTTCGGCTACATCCAGTCCTACTCCGTCCGCCCTGGCCCCTCAGCAGGCGGCGTCCACTCCCGGTAAAGTCACTTACCGCACTCTGGGCAAGACGGGCTTGAAGGTTTCGACCTGCGGCTACGGCTGCATGATCACGTCCGATCCCACCGTGATCACCCGCGCCGTCGACATGGGCATCAACTATTTCGACACTTCCCGCAACTACCAAAGCGGTCAAAACGAGCGCATGGTGGGAGGCGCCTTGGGCGCCAAACGTAAGGACATCTTCCTTTCCACCAAGTGCGATGAGAAGACCGGAGAGGGGATCCTGCGCGAGATCGACACCAGCCTCAAGGAGCTCAACACCGACCACGTGGACGTGTGGCTGCTCCACGGCAAGGACACCGCGGCGCTCATCACCGACGACCTCGTCGAGGCCCAGCGCAAGGCCAAGCAGGCGGGCAAGGTGCGCTTCATCGGCATGAGCACCCACGCCCTTCCGGCCGTCGTCGATCGCGTCATCGAAGCCAAGCTCGAGGTGGTCCAGGCGCAGTACAACTTCACCTCCGCCGCCGAGTGGGGCCCGGCCCTCGATAAGCTCCAGAAGGCCGGCATCGGCGTGGTGGCCATGAAGGTCATGGCCAAGGCCCGCGGCGGCCGCAGGGGCGAAGCCGCCCCGCCGCAGCCGGTACGGCCCGCCAATTTCGCGCCTACCGCCCTCAAGTGGGCCATCAAGAACCCCATCATTGCCACTACCGTCCCGAGCATGACCGACATCGACCAGCTCGAGCAGAACTTCGCCGTCATGGCGCAGCCGTTCACCGCCGCCGACCAGAAGATCCTCACCGCCCGGCTGGAAGAAATCACTCCGTATTTCTGCCGCATGTTCGGTACCTGCGCCGGAAAGTGCCCGCAAGGTCTGCCGGTGGCCGACATGGTGCGCTTCGTCATGTACGCCGATGGCTACGGCCAATTCCCGCTCGGCCGCGAGCACTTCCAGCGCATGTCCGCCGAGCAACAGGCCGTGCGTTGCGACCAGTGCCCCACCTGTTCCGTCCAGTGCCCGCACGGAGTGACCGTGTCGGAACGCATGATCCGCGCCCAGGAACTCTTCGCCTAATCTCCGACGCCAGCTACAGCCGGCCTTCCGAAGTGGTAGACTCTACCCTGAAGGAGGCCGGCTATGCTCCCGCCTCAAGACGTTTCGATCTACCTGAACAACGCGCTCAAACCAACGCACACGCTCGCCGAATTGGACTGCGACGCGTCTCTGCCCCCATCCGTGGCTGCCATGCCCGACCGGGTTTCCGGCCGGTTTGTGAGTCTCGATGCGCCCCAGGAAGTGGCAGGCGCATGGAAACGGGTCATGATCTTCAACGAGACCCAGGTGCTCTACACCTTTTCGTACGACCCCGCGACGGCCGGGTTCACCGCCAGCAAACGCTAGGGTAGGGCGGGCAATCCTGCCCGCAGCCGCCTTCCAGGCGGCTTTTTCGCGTCGTGCGCGAGTCTTCGCAGCCGGAGTCGCCGGCTGAAAGCCGGCGGCAGCCACGATTGGCTGCCCCACAGCTAAGTGCATACTCGTTACTCCGCTTGCCGCAGACCGCTAGGGTAGGGCGGGCGGTGCTCGCCTGCCCAGGCCCCGCTTACCCGTGTTTCGCCTTCGCGTCCGTCTTGGCGCGATCCATGTACTTCATGTCCCGCACATCCAGACGGATCGCATCGCCCGTCTTCAGGAACTGCGGCACCATCACTTCGATGCCGTTGGCCAGTTTGGCCGGCTTGTAATTGCTGTCCTGCTGCTGGTGTATGGGCGGAGCCGTATCCACAATCTTCACTTCCAGCACATCCGGGAATAGCACACTCACCGGCCGCCCTTCCAGGAACTCGACGCTCAGCTTCATGCCCGGCTCCAGCAGCCGCACCTGTGGATCCCCTATGAAGGCCTTGGCAACTTCGGTTTGCTCGTAGCTCACCGGATTCATGAAGCAGCACTGCTCGCCGTCGGCATACAGAAACTCCAGCGCCTGCCTCTCCAGTGCGATCTACTCGAGCTTCAACTCCGCACGGAAGCTGTGCTCCCAGAACGTCCGGGTGTCCAGATTCTGGAGGCGCGCATGCGTGGCGCCGCCCATCTTGCCCTGGCCGCCATGATACTCCGCGGCCACCACCTTGTATTTCTGCCCTTCGAACTTGATTGCCATTCCGATGCGCAATTGCGATGCCGTGATCATGCCAGCACTCCTTCGATCGTAGTCGCATCCACCAGCCCCGAGCAGCCGTACAGAACCGGCAGTAGCCGCCCCGCCGGGTAACGGCGGCGCAGGTCCGCCACCTTTTCGGTCCCCGCGCGATATGCCGGCAGATACATCCGTCCCAGCAGCGGGTGGCGTCCCCAGGCGCCCGATAGCTTGTCCGCGCGCTCGGGCGACACCAGATACTCGTTGCGCAGCGCCGCCGCCACCTCCGCTTGCGGTGCCCCGTCGTTCCAGGTCAGGTACGAGGCCTGGTTCTTGGCGTCGTCCTGAAGCAGCGGAAGCAGCACGCCGATTTGCAGATCCTCGTCCGGCAGCTCCTCCACCTCCCTCACCCCGTGCGCCATCAGGATGGCGTTGTTGGCGATGCCTTCGAAAAGGGTGGCCGCGCGCGTGTTCATGGTCAGCACCGAGGCTTCGAACCCCACCGCGCCGCGCACGTACAGGTTTTGCAGGTACGCGAACGTGGTCAAGTGGCCGGGGACCACTTCGTGGCTTACCAACTGCAAGAACTCGGGCACGGAGATTTCCAGAGAGGCGTTGATCTCGTAGGTGGCCTCGTACTCCGGCGTGCCATCGGGCTTCCGCGCCCGCCCCAGGTAGTTCATCGACCCCGAGAACCACGCATCCTTGATGGGAAGAAATCGGATGTTGGCGCGCGGCACCGAACGGAGCGCCTCCGGGAGGTAGGGCGCCACGTTACTCGCGCTCAGTTGGTCGAACCAGGCGATCACCGCGGCGCCCAGCGGCTTGATGGAGGCAATCGGAACCCGGTGCGCTCTTCTCCAGGCATCCACGGCATCGAGCAGCGAGGCCCGGTCGTGCGAAGCGTACCCGGCCCGGCCCAGCAATTCGGCGACGCGTTCCCGTTTCCCCGAGGGGTCGGACGGTTCCGGCGCCCGGCCGGTGGACGCCAGTACGCAGCGGCCATAAGGGACCGGCTCGCCCGCTCCCAGGATCTCCATGGCGAGATCCCACATGGTTTCGAAACACAGGGCCAGCCCGGCCAGGTACTCGGAGTGCGGCGCTTCAGCCTTCAAAGCCCGTATGGCGTCCAGGATCTCGACCCGCTCCAGATACGCTTGAATCGCCTTCCGGTCGGGCGCCTTGGCCGAGACGCCCCCCGATTCGCGCACCCGCGCGGCGGTCGGGTCGGTGTAGGCCGGCGGCAGCGGTTCGTCGGAAAACCACGAATCGGCGATGAATCGGCCCACCCCCGAGGCGCACATCACGTCGCCTCCCCACAGCGTATCGATTCCCAGAATGGCGTTGCCCACCAGTTCCTGAAACCGTGCACTCGTCATTCCGCCTCCTCCTGGTGGCCGAGCGACCTCCGCCACACGTACACACACAGGCCCGCGAACAAGATGGCCGAGATCGACTGTGAAATCGTCTCATGCCCGTAGAACGGCGTTCTCACCCAATCCTCGCTATACCCTGGAATCAGACGGCCCGCCGCGCCGAACACCCCCCCGAGCGCGCCGCCGGCCATCAAACCCGAGGCGATGATCACGCCGCGCTCGCGCACCGTGGCGCCCCGGCTGCCTCCCAGCTTCTGGCTGCGCTTTCCGAGGAAGTGCGCCAGAAAGCCGCCCACCAGCGCCGGCGTATTCAGTTCCAGCGGCAGATACATTCCCAGCGCAAAGGTGAGCGCCGGCACTTCCAGCATTTCCATGATCACGGCGATCGCCGCGCCCGCTCCGAACAGCAGGTAGGCCACCGGTTGGTGGCTCATGAAGCCCTCCACCAGGGCTTTCATAATCGAGGCCTGCGGCGATGGCAGCACCGTGCGCATATCTCCCGGCGCCGCCTCCCCGAATTGGAATGCGCGCGCCAGCAGCACGATGGTGAGCCCCACTACCACGGAGGCCGCAATCACGCCCAGAAACTTCACCTTCTCCTGCGCCGCCGGCGTGGAACCCAGCCAGTAGCCCGTCTTCAGATCGGTGATGGTCTGCCCCGAGACCGAAAGAGCCGTGCATACCATGCCCGCCAGGGCCATCACGAAGAACATGCCGCTCGTCCCGGAAAGCCCGAACCGCAGCAATACCACCGATGAAATCATGATGGTCAGCATGGTCATTCCCGACACCGGATTGCGCGCCGTGGTGGCGATGGCGTTGGCGGCCACCGATGCGAAAAAGAAGGAGAAGACCAGCGTCAGCGCCAGCCCCGCCAGGACCACCGCCGGCGAACCCGAGAGCTTCGCTAGAAAAGCCGCCACCGCGATGGCGCTGGCAATCACTCCCAGCAGGATGGCCATCACGGAAATGTCCCGGTCCGTCCGTTCCCCCTGCGTTTCGCCGCGCCGGAACGCCCGCATGGCGATGCCAAACGATCCCGCCACGATCCGCATCGATTTCAGAATCCCGAAGATCCCCGCGGTGGCGATGGCGCCCACCCCCACGAAACGCACATACCCTCGGAAAATTTCCGTGGCGGTCATCCGCGCGATGGGTATCTGCGCCGGATACACGGCGTCGCTCGAAATATGGCTGCCGATCATCCAGATCAGCGGCACCAGCACCAGGTTCGATAGCACTCCGCCCGCGCACAGAATCAGCGAGCTTCGCAACCCCATGACGTAGCCCAGTCCCAGGATGAAGCCGATGGCGTCGAAGTTGAACACCATCTTGGCGCGCTCCGCCAGCGTTCTTACGGCCGGAAGGAACAGGAAATCCAGGTATTCCTTCCAGACGTGAAAGGTGGTCACCAGAAAGTCGTAGACCCCCGCGATGGCCGTCGCTTCCAGTAGCAGCTTCGCCTGCGATCCGCCTTTCTCGCCGGTGACCAGAACTTCCGTGATGGCCGTAGCCTCGGGGTAGGGAAATAGCCCGTGCGTCTCTCCGACGAAATAGCGCCGCAGCGGGATCAGGAACAGCACCCCCAAACACCCGCCCGCCAGGCAGATCAGGATGGTCTCGACCGGGTGCGGATCGAGCTTCAGAATGTAGAGCGCCGGAAGCGTGAAGATGGCCCCCGCCACGACCGACCCCGCCAGCCCGCCGATGCCCGTGATGATTACGTTCTCGAGCAGCGTCGAGCGCCGCGGATACAGGCGCGCCAGCCCGATCGCCAGAATCGAGATCGGGATCGCCGCCTCCAGCACCTGCCCCACCTTCAGGCCCGAGTACGCCGATGCGACCGTAAACACGACGCACAGGAACAGCCCCCACCCCACCGACCGTGGGGTGATCTCGGCCATCTCGGTGGACGCCGCAACCAGCGGCTGGTACGCCGTTCCAGGCGGAAGCGGCGTATAAGCGTTTTCGGGAAGCCTGTCAGTCACTCAACAGGGAGAATAGCACTCTTAGAACAGCCCGATCAGGAATGCGTGGCGCCAATTCCCGAGTTGGACAGCGTGTTTAGGATAATCGACGTCGGATTGAGCGAGTCGTTCTGTGTCGTGTTGGTCTGAAAGGCCGCCAGAAGTCGATCCACAGTGCTGCTCGAACTGCTGCCGCCGCCGTGATGGTGATGGGAGTGATGATGGCCGCTCATCGCCTGCGCCACGTCCTGAATGTTGGGGAGTTGGCCGCTGGTCGAGGCGTTGCCGAAGTCCGTCGCAAGCTGGTTGAGTTGATTCGCCGCGGTTGTGTTTCCCTCCGACTGGGCAGTTTGCGCGGCCGCCTGCAAGTTCGTGGCGATTTGCTGGGTGACCTGCTGGTACTTGGTTGGGTCGGATTGTTGAAGCTGCTGCAGCGTGTTCATCGCCTGGACGAAAGGCGAGAGCTGGCTGTTGTCCGACGGCAACTGGAGCGAAGACGCATTCGTCTGGGTCGTGGAGCCGGTGCTCTGCAGAGCCGTGCTGAGAACCGACTGCAGGTAGCTGCTGACATTGTTGATAGCAGAGATGCTCATGGTCTCTCTACCAGCACGTTGACCTCCGCTCTAAGATATTGAAAAGGAAGGCCCAGCGCATCCGCCGCGCCGTCAACTTCTTGACGGACCGCTAGTTTTCCGTGGGTGTTTTTTCCAGGTGATCGATCACCACGATGTCGACCGGCGTCTTCCGCGGTTCCAGCCTCAGTCCAAGCTGCTGCACCGCCGCGAAAATCGAGGCCCCGCCTGGATCGGATGCCGCATCGCCGCCGCCGCCCCGCCCCGGCCCCACCAGCCCCGCGCTTCTCGCGGCGTTCCGCAAGTCCTCCATCGAGAGATCCAGCGTCACCTGGTACGTTCCTTTCAGCTCGGTCAGATCCACCACCGGCCGGTCGAAAAAGCGCGAGAGCGAGTCGGCTAAGGCGACCATGTTCATCCTGGGGGCTTCCAGGCGCATGTTGCCGTTCGGCCCCATGGACAGGTGCGCCGTGCCGATTCCTCCGCCCGAAATAGCGACGCTCATGCTCTCGCCTCTGCCATTGACGCGTATCTGGGGGTTCACATCTTCGGCCGCGGCAGGCACCTCCGCGTCGGGCGCAGCCTCTTTCAGCTTGGGCCCGCTCTTCCCCACCACCAGCGCGTACACCGCGTACTCCTTGCTCTCGCGATGCACGGTTAGCTTGAACCTCTCCGCCAGCAGCGCCTGTAGCATCTCCGGCACCTGCTCGCGCGAGGCCCCCTCTGGCAGTTTGGCCAGCACGTCGAATCTTTCCGACGCCATCCAATCCGGCCCGGAGATCTGGTACGGCTTCACCCGGTAGGCCACGCGGATCAGGTCCGCCAGCGACATGCTTCCGGCATCCACTCTAGCCGCGTCGATCCTCATGCCCACATGCGTCTGGCCCGACAGGACCTGACCTCGGTTGACGGGCGCCGCCGGTTTGACCGATGCGACCTCGAACGCCGGCGCGGAGGCCGGAGTCTGTCCCATCGCCGTACCCGCCGCCAGCACCAGCAGAAGTCGTTTCCACATACCTCCCAGCTTACCTGTTCCGGCCTCTACCCAACGCGATACACCCCGTCAAAATCCGCGAAGTAGCATTCCACCCCGAGCCCCGGCTCGCTTCTTCGCAGAACCTCCGCCGCCCGCACGGCATCCGCCGCCACCACCTCGATAGGCCCGCCCGGATACGCCCCGCAATCCTGGTGAGCCACAATCACCACCCGCTCCGACCCGTGCAGGCGCATCGACGTGCGCACCATCCGCAGGACGAAATCCCGATCCGCCTCGCACTCCGGCACCGCCAGCGCCTTCGCCCCGCCCGGAATCTTCACATGGTCGAACGTCACTACACCGCGCCGCTTGAGAAACTTGCGCACCGCCACATCGAAGCGGGCGTCGAAGCAGGCGATCACACAGGCATCCGCCCTGTAAACCTCCCGCGGGGAGTCGAAATGGAAAACCTTTTCCCTGACCCTCACGCGAAAGCCGCCACCAGCTTGTAGCCCCGCTTGATCAGGTGCGGTGTGTGTCTCGCGATATCCGCCACGAAGACCCGCGGATCCTCCGGCTCTATCCGCAATTCGGAGGCGATCCCGTATTGAATTCTCACCCGATCTTCGGAAATCGGCCCCACGAAAGTAATCGCCCCATACGGTATCGACCGCCGCCACAATCCGCCGCGAATCAGCAGCCTCTCCCCGGTTGTCTTGTAGGACTGAGGATAAGCGCAAATCAGCAGAACCAACAGTACCGGTCCGGCGATCCAGTAATCCACTCCCAGCAGTAACACTATAATTGCCAGCGCGATCGCCGCCGCCAACCACCAATCGATCTTAGCTTGATGAGTCATAGAGTTCTCCCGCGGAGGCGGCCGAGGCCCTCCCGGCCGCCAGGACGACACACAGTTCATCCCGCTTTCCGCTTGGATTTGATCTCCTCCAGCAGGCGGTCGATTTCCTCCTGCCTCTCCATCGCCCGAAAGCGATCTTCCACGTTGTCCGCCAGCAGCTCCGCCCCGGCCTTGGCCGCGGCTTCGCTGTGGTGCACCTTGTTTTTCATGCGGTCGAAGGCCGCCGCGTTCGAGCCGTCCCCGATGCTGATGCCCGCGTCCGTCGCCTTGCCCAGAGCCCGCGACCGCCGGTGCTGCGCAATCAGCATGTCGCTCTTCGACTGCGCCTCGGCCAGCTTCTGCCCCAGCTTCAGCAGCGCCGTCTTGAGATTCTCCACCTGCGCTTTCTGATCCTCCACCTGCTGCCGGAAGCTCTCGGTGGTCGACTTATAGCTCATCGAACGCTCCACCGCCGCGCGCGCCAAAGCATCGTCGTGCTTGTCCACGGCCAGCTCCGCCCGGCGCATCCATTGCCGCTCGTTCTCTTCGTTCTCCTGTAGCTTCTTCTCGAGCACGTGTTGGTCGGCTATCGAGATGGCTACCTGGGTTTTGACTTGCAGTAACTGATTCTGCATGTCCAGAATCACCTGCTTGATCATCTTCTCCGGATCTTCGGCCTTGTCCACAAGGTCGTTGATATTCGCCCGGATCAACGTTGAGACTCTCTCTAAGAGTGCCATGGGGTTCTCCTCTCTTTCCCTCTTACTGCCCTTCGCCCGGCTTGGGCGCCTTATCGCCGATCGTCCGTATCTTCGAGAACAGATCGCTCAAGGGCATGCCCGAGAGCGTCTCGAACAGCGCGGGGACCTGCGCCGCCATCTTGGTCAGGTCGCCCGTGATCTTGTTCAGCCCCGCGGCGTCGCCGCCGGTCGAAACCACCGTGATGCGGTCCACGTTGGCCAGCGGCGCGGCCAAAGCTTTCACGATCTCGGGCATGCTGGTGAACAGCCGGTCGATCACCGCCGCCTGGTTGTACTCCTGGTAGGCCGCGGCTTTCACATTCATGGCCCTGGCCTCCGCTTCGCCCTTCTTGAAGATGATCTCGGCTTCCGCCTCGCCCTGCGCGCGGATGGCCGACGCGTGCCCTTCGGCTTCCATGATCAGGCGCTGTTTCTCGGCTTCCGCCAGCGTCTCGATGCGCTGCCGCTCGGCTTCCGCCGGCTTCAGCACGGTGGCGTTCAGCTCGCGCTCGCGGCGCTGAATCTCGGCGTCCTGCACCTTGACTTCGTGCTCTTTTTGCACCTGCTGGATGGTGACTTCCTCGGCGCGTACCTGCTGCAGCATGACGTTGGTCTGGATGTCGTAGGCCTTGTCCGCCTGCGCCTGCTGCTTCTTCACCATCTCCAGGTAGGCGGCCTTCTTGACTTCCAGGTCGCGTTGGGATTCGGCCTGCTTGGCCTGCGATAGCGTCTCCGCCAGTACCCGCTCCTGGTCCGCCTGGGCCTTCGCGACAGCCGCTTCCCTCGATGCCACCGCCCGCCGGATGGCCGTATCGCGCTCGGCTTCGGCCGTGGCCACGTCGGCGTCGCGCTTGATCCGCGCCACGTCCGGCCGTCCCATGTTGGTGATGTAATCGTTCTTGTCCCGGACTTCCTTGATCGTGAACGAAATCACCTCCAGCCCCATCTTCGTCATATCGTCCGCGCAGGTGGACCGCATGCGCTCGCCCACCATCTCCGGCTGCTTCACGATCTCTTCCACCGTGAGCTGCCCGATGATGCCGCGCAGGTGCCCTTCCATCACCAGCCGAATGAGACCTTCGCGTTCGTCCGGCGACTTCGTCAGAAACTGCTCCGCCGCCGTGAGAATCGATTCCGGATCGGACTTCACTTTGATCTGCGCTACGGCTTCCACCGTGACCGCCACCCCCTGCCGGGTGTAGAGGTCCTGCTTCGGCGCGACGTCGAACGACATCAGCTCGAGCGACAACCCACGGGCGCTTTCTACCATGGGGAAGATAACGGTGCCGCGGCCTTTGACCACCCGCGTGCCGCGGAAACCGTATACGATGATGGCCTCGTGCGGTCCCGCCTTGCGGAACAGCTTAGCGAACATAGCCATCAGAAACAGAACCGCCAGAATCATCAGCCCGGCGATCACAAACGATGTGTTTTCCATATAGGTCTGCACTATCTCCTCTTAGAACCTCTCGCACTCTGTGGGACAGACGCTTTCGTCTGTCAACCCGGCGATCTAATTGCTCCTCGCCTCCACCTCGCCCGCCGGATCTTCCCACAGCCGCACGTACGCAATTCCTCTTTCATAGCGCGACACCATCACCTCCGCTCCCTTCGGGATAGCGATGGCTTCCTCGCTCCGGGCCCCCGTGACGTGGCGCGTGCCTTCCTGCGAATAGATCAACTCGCCGGTGCCGCCCGGCCGTATGGGAATGCTGATCCGGCCCAGCACCCCGACCATGTCGTAATCCGCCGGGTCCAGGGCCTCCTCGCGAGACATCAGCACCCTGGCTAGAAACCAGAACACCACCGACGCGCCGCCGATCCCGCTCAGCGTCGAGATCCCCAGCGCCAGCGCCACCCAGACGTGGTAGTAGCGCTCCAACAGATACCCCGTGCCCCCAAACCACGCCAGAAACGCCGCGATCGTGCCGAAATTGAAAAACGAGAGATCGCCGCGCCCTCCGCCGCCATGCCCGTGCGGCACGTGCACCCCGGAATGCAGATGCAGGTGCGGCAAGTGCAAGTGCACGCTTCCCGCCAGAAACGCCAGCGCGCTCAGCCCGAATCCGACCAGGAAACAAGTGAGATAGAAATCCGGCCAGCTCATAGACTCCTCCTCGGCTTACGTTCCGGCGATGCAGCCGGCGCCTTCAGTACCTCGATCAGCCGCTCCGCCAGTCCCGGATTCTCCAGAATGGTGCCCAGCAGCAGGATGCACATCCGCGAATCCGCATGCCGCGCGATGGTGAGCAGGGCATGGTGCAGCTCGGCGTCCCGGCTGAACCGCTCGGCCCCGCCGACCAGCCAAAGGTCGAGTTTGTCCTCCAGCCCCCCGATGTCGGAAATCAGTTCGTTCGAAAACCCCTCGGGATCGTCCACCAGGTAGCCCGGATGCACCTTGAAGAACCGTGCCAGCAACATCCGCGTCGAGTTGGTCAGATGCGGCCGCGCCCCGCTCTCGATCTGCGAGAGATAACTCTGGCTGATGGATTTGCCCAGGTCTTTCTCTATGAGCCGCGCCATTTCGAGCTGGGACAGCTCCCGGTCGAGCCCGCGCAGCGCACCCTCGACCTCCCGCAAGTACCGAAGTTTTTCACCGAGCCGCATATTGCAATATGTGATTACTGTATTGCAAATCGCGATGGATGTCAAGAGGAAAATTCCGCGAAATCGCCTCGCCCAACCCCGCGCCGGCGGACCGCCGCGTGGACGCTCTTCACCTTCTCCCTGGCCGCCTTCAAGTCCGGCAGGAAAAGCGGGTCTGCGCACGTCCTTGTCGGGCCGCACCGCGAGCGGTGGGCCGGCTACTGCGTCAGCCCCCTACCCGCCGGAACATTTCCGCGAATCCCTCCAGTGAAATCCGTTCGGCGCGGAGGGAGGCCTCCGGCCAGGCATCCACCAGTTCCTTTCCGTAGTAGCCGGCCAGGTTGTTGCGCAGCGTCTTGCGCTTCTGGCGGAAACATCGGGCCACGAAGCGCAGGAAGGCGTCGCGGTCGGGCAGGCCCAGGTCGTGGGCACGCGGCTCGAGCAGCACTACGGCGGAATCCACCTTGGGCGGCGGGTGGAAAGCCGCCGGTTTCACCTCGAAGAGCAGCCGCGCATCCGCGAACAGCGCCGTCCTCACGGTCAGGTAGCCATATTCGCGTTCGCCGGGCTTCGCCACCAGCCGTTCCGCCACCTCTTTCTGAATCAGGAACACGGCGCGGGGCGGGTTGAGCGGAAGCACCCTCTCTATGATCGGCGAGGCGATGTAGTAGGGGAGATTGCCGGCGATGGGGGCGCGGCCCCACTGCCCCAGATCGGTCTCGAGCACGTCCGCGCACACGATCTCGAGGCGCGGCTCGGCCGCGAATCTGAGATGGAGGTGCTCCACCAGTTGCGGGTCCACCTCGATGGCCACCACCCGCGCGGCGCGCTGCAGCAGCTTTTCGGTCAGCGATCCGCGGCCGGGGCCGATCTCGACCACCAGATCCTGGTGCGCTGGCGCCGCCGCCGCGGCTATGCGCTCGAGAATCGATCCCCGCGTGAGGAAATGTTGTCCGAGTTTCTGGCGTGGCACGCGAGCGTCGTCAGCCCCGCACGCTGATCTGGCTGCGGCGGAACGAAACCAGCACCCTGCCCCAGGTGGGTTTGCCAAAAGCAGTGGCCGGAGCGAACCTCGAAAATAGCACCAGGTTGTTCTCGATCTCCGGGGTCATCTGGCCCCGCGTCACCATGTAACCCTGCACCCGGCCGCGCTCGTCGATGGTCACCTCGACTACGATTTCGTCGATCGCGTCTACCGGGTTCATCTCCTGCAGGGCGGGGTCGGTGTAAAGCACCCACAGGGGCACGTCGTTGCGGAAGTTATGCGGAAACGCCAAGCTGGGGACCAGCATGGCGAACATCACCAAAGCCGAAAGCACGCCCCCGGCGAAGGGCAGCGCCATGGGCCGCATGAGGTTCTCGAACACCAACTGCAAGCGTCCGGCCCAGCGGTGCGCGCGCGCCGAAAAACTGTCCTGCGAAATGCGCCGCAGCCGCTCGTTCAAGGCCAGCATGTGCAATCCGTCCAGCAGGCGGGCGGGCAATTCGGGTTTGTCGAGCTGGCGGAGCGCCCCGCGCAACTCTCGCATGGCCTCGAATTCGGCGGCGCAATGGCGGCACGATCCGAGGTGCGCCAAAACACTCTCCTTCTGCCCGGCCGAAACCCTCCGGTCGAGTAGTGAAGAGACCATTTCACGCATGTCGTTGCAGCTCATAGCTTCAATTCACTCTGCCGTCTTCGGCACCAATCGCAAGGCCGGCCTGGATCTCAGGCTTCCCGCGAGTTCTTCCCGCAGGGCTTCGCGGCCCCGCAGGATTCGAGACTTGACGGTTCCGAGGGAGACACCGAGGATTCCCGCGATCTCCTCATAACTCAGATCCGTGATGTCCCTAAGCACCACGGACTCGCGGAAAATGGGATTGATCTTTTCGAGCGCCGCCTCAATCATGACGTGCTGTTCGCCGTTGAAGGCCTCGTCAAATGGCGAGCGGCGGTTGTCCGGTACGATCTCCTTCCAGTCCCGCGTCTCATTCGGTTTTGCGTCCAACTCCACTTCGCGGCGGCGGTGGCGGAAAAACCATCGCCTGGCGTTGTGGGCTTCGTTCACGGTGATGCGATAGATCCAAGTCTTGAGCGTGCTTTGCCCGCGGAAGTTTCCGACGTTGCGGAATACCTTCAGGAAAACCTCCTGGACCACGTCACAGGCCTCGGACTGGTTGTTCAATAGCCGCAAGGCTAGCGTGTAGACGGGCTGCTGGAACCGGCTGAGCAGTTCCTCGTAGGCCCATTCAGCCCCCTCGCGCAGGGATTCCACGAGGCGGAGATCGTCCGATTCCGCGCTTTCCGCCGTCTGTTCCGGGCTTAAGTCCAAGATTGAAGTGGCCACCGATAGCCTCGCATTGAGCCTGACTTCAAGCTAACAGGATTACACCGCCCTTGCAAAGAGATAGACACCCCCTGGTGCCAAAAAGTTCCCAGGAAGCTGTCTCCGCAACCGCTCTCTCAGAAGCAAGGCACCCGCGGGGCGGGGCCATACTGGCGAGGAACTTGGTGTGGTGGGGCGGTCCGGGCGAGAGTGGGGATACCCAGGTAGAAGGAGTTCCTTAAGAGCCGTGAAAGAAACCAGCTACGCAGGCGGAACCGCCTGCGCCACCACAACCAGTCCTGCATTTTCAGAGGTGGGGCGGGCGGTTCCGCCTGCCTCGCCCGCTTGCGGGCGTTCTTTTCACACCTCTTAAGGAACTCCTTCCAACTCCTCGCCAGTATGGCCCCGCCCCGCGGGTGCCTTGCTTCCTGGAGAGCGGTTTGCCGCTAGTGTGTCCCGACTGTCTCTTCCACCGGAATGAAGGGGCTGATCAAGTTGTTCTCGCCGTCGAAGTCGAAATCCACGGTGGCTTCGATCTCCAGCAGCGGGTCCCGCTCGATCTCGGCGCGCAGGTTCTGGCTCACTGCCAGCCGGCCCAACTCCATGGTGTTGCGAATCCAGACGTAGGTGACTTCGTCGAGGTCGATCTTGCCCACGGTAGGGACAACGCGCTCGAGGCACTCGCGGTCGGTGGGGAAATGGATGGGGGTGCGAATGGCCGAAGGCGTGTTGGCCGTCAGCGAATTGATCCACGTGGGTTCCCAGTCGATGCGGTTCACCAGGCGGTCCGTCACCACGTCCGCCATGCCCAGGCCGACGCCGCTGTTGTAGGTCAGCTCACTCAGGTTGCGCACGAAAATGCGCTCGAATTTGGGCGTGTCCGGCCACGGGTTGTACTGGCACTGGACGCTGCGGTTGCACACTTTGGTATCCATGCCGGCGCCGCTGATATTCTTGCCGATCTCGTCCATGATGAGGATGTCGGCGTCCACCGGGATCTTCCCCATCCACGTCTTGACCAGCGCCAGGTTCTCCTCCTCGCGCTGCTCCATTACTTCCACGGGGACGGCGTCCAGCTTGCCGGTGTGGTGGTTGGCGTCCTCCAGGATGGCCAGGCCGCCCAGAATCCTGCCCGACTTGAGAACCTGCCGGCCGACGCTGCGGATGACGTGCTCCAGACCCAGCTTATAGGCGTAGGAATGGTACCGCTGCGCGCCGCCGAACTTACCCAGCCCGATGGCCATCATCTTGAACAGGCCGCTTTCGATCTTGCCGGCGAAATCGGTGTGCCACTTGACGCGGCCCACCAGCATGACGCCGTCGGATTGGTAGGCCAGTTTGTCCATGAAGGCCTCGATTCCGTCGGCGGTCTTGCCCAGCGAGACTACTTCGAGCTGGCTGATCACCGGGCACCCCATGCTGGCTTCGGTAATGCCGTAATGCGCCAGCACGTCCGCCTGCCCCTGGGCCGATGCGGCTCCATGGCTCCCCATGGCGGGGAAGAGGAACGGATGCATTCCCTGGCCTTTCCAATACTCCACCACGCCGCGGACGATGGTGTCGAGGCTATGGATGCCGCGGCTGCCTACGCCGATGGCGACGCGCGATCCGGGCTTCAGGCGTCCGGCAAAACCGGAGCCGGCCAACTGCTTCTGCACCTCGGCGGCCACATCCGCGATGCGGCGATCGGGAAACTTCTGACGCACCAGAACCAAGCGGGGAAATTGCATGATGATCCCATTCTAACCTCAACATCGCGCCGGCGGTCGGACCACCCTGGGGCCACCCAGGGCCCTAACCCGACGATTGGTGCGCCACTGTGGCGCACGCTTCACCGTGCCGGGACCAGCCGTATGGCGCTGCCGCCGCCCGGCGCCAGCTTCAGCTTCAGAACCGTCCGGGCATCCACGCGGCGCTTCTCGACCACCGAGTCTTTCGGCTGCGTCGCCGCGTTGGGTCCGTCGGCGTAGATCTCGGCATCGTAGGCGCCGCTCCCCAAGAACGTCAGTGGCACGTCGAGCTCGCGCGCGTCCCCGTCCGTGAGGCTGCCGAGGTACCAGTCGTTGCCATGGCGGCGCGCGATGGTGACGTACTTGGGCGGCACGCCGTTAAGGACGCGGGTCTCGTCCCAACTCGCCGGGACCACTCTCAGAAAGTCGAGTTCCTTCTGCCCCTCATAGGCTTCGGGGGAATCCGAGACGATCTGGAACTCGCTTTCATAGACTACGAACATGGCGGTCTGATGGGTGCGCGTGCTCATCACGGTGAGGGCCGGGCCGCGCACGGACGTGAAGTTCTCTTTGGTCACGTTGTTGAAGCCGCCGGGCGTGTAGTCCATGGGACCGGCCAACATGCGGGTGAAGGCCAGCGTCACGTTGTGCCGCGGAGTCACGCGAGCGCTCCAAGTGTTGTACTCCGCGCCCATGACGCCTTCCCTGGTGAGCACGTTGGGGTAGGTGCGGCGCATACCGTCGGGTTTGAACGCGCCGTGGAAGTCGAGCATGAGGTGGTGTTCGGCCGCTTTCCTGGCGGCCGTGCGGTACCAGTTCACCATCCACTGGTCGGAGCGATCCAGAAAGTCGATCTTCACGCCGGCGATGCCCCACTTCTCGAACTGCGCGAAGGCCGTGTCCATCTGGTCGTTCACGTCCCGGAAATGCGCCCACACCCAGATGCGCACGTTCTTCGACTTGGCGTACTCCAGCACCGCCGGCATGTCGATGGCCGGGATGGTCTGGGTAAGGTCCATGGGGCCGCGGAAGGAATAGCCGACGTCGCCGGGCCGCTTGGGCAGCACCTTCGACCAGCCGCCATCGAGGAGCATGTACTCGATCTGGTTGCGCGCGCAAAAGTCGATGCAATACTTCGCGATTTCAGTGCTCTTGCCGTTGGGCTTGCCGGCATTCCACCAGTCCCACATGGTCTTGCCGGGTTTGATCCAGGAAGTGTCGCTAATGGCGCTGGGCGGATTCAAATCGACTACCAGGTTCGATTCCACCAGCCGTCCGGGCTCGTCCGCGATCATCAAGACGCGCCAGCCCGATTTGACGGGGGTTTGCGCAATCACCGAGACCTTCAAGGCGTCCGCCTTGGGATCGAAAGAGGGGGCGACGTCGGCGTCGGTGTTGATATCCTCGACGCGGGTGGCCAACCGGGCCGTCAGGGTCCCGTTGCCCGGAGCCGTGACGTAGAGGTTGGAGTAGTCCTCGATGTCCGCTTCGGTCAGACCCACCCAGGCGATTCCCGGCACTTCCACGAGGAGCGGAAGGTTGACCAGGTACTCGGGATGCAAGCCGCCGATAGTCAGTTGGTGATAATCGTCCTCGTTGCTGGTCTGAAAGCCGCGAGAGATCAGAGAGAAGGTGCCGGCGTCCTTGGAGAAGCGGAACTCGGTGGCTTCGTTCAAGATGCGCAATTCCTTGAGGGAAGGCTGCTCGGGCACCGTGTAGCGGAAGGCCACCCCGTCATCGTAGGCGCGGGCTTCCAGCAGCAGGCGGCGGCCGCTGGCGGCAGTTTCCGCCGTCTGCACGTTGACGGCGTTGTAGTGGTTGCGTACGGGATTGGCCTTGCCTTGCACCGAGGTCCAGGTCTCATCCTGGCTCGACGGCTGCGAAGACTCGATCCGGACAGCCGGCCCCAGCGCAGGCGATCCCTCCAGTAAGAGCCCGAGGTTCGACCACTGGAGCACGGGCCGGCCGCGAAAAGCCACGCGATACGCGAGTTGGCCGCCGGCCGCCTGCACGGTCTGGCCGCGCACGGTGGCGATGGATATCTGGAGCGCCCCGTTCGGCGAGGTGAGCACCACGGGGCCGGTCTGCGCCGTGGCCGCGAGCGCGGTCAGCAGGACGGGCACGAGTATCTTGAAGACTTTCGGATCGCAGAGCATGATTTCCCTTAGACTACTACAGGGCGGGGAGTAGCGCTTCGTGAAGCGGCTACCCGGCCACCCGCTCTTTCTCGAGGGCCTGATGCAGGAGCATCTTTATGTAAGTCTGGTACGGCAGACCCTTGCGGTCGGCGAGGCGTTGGGCGGCCTCCAGATCCCTCATCGGTATCCTGTTGGTGACGCTCTTGGACTTCGGAATGCCCCGCAACAAGCGCCCTTCCTTGGCTGCCTTCTCGAATTGCTCCACGATGAAGTCGGGGTGGGCGTCCCACCAGGCCGCCTCTTCGGCTTCGCTCTTAAACGTCGGAATCGTGGTTGTTTGGGCCGTCTTCTTGGTCGCCATAGGTCATCGTCGAGCGGCGTGAGCGCCACCGCGGCGCCCGGTTCGAAGCGTGTTGTGGATCGGCCGTGCGGCGTCGGGGACCGCCTCACCCCGCCAGCTTCAGCCAGGCATAGATGAGGGGCAGGGAAAAGAGGGTGCTGTCCACGCGGTCGAGAAAGCCGCCGTGGCCGGGGAGCATGGTGCCGCTGTCCTTGACGCCGGCGCCGCGCTTCATGGCCGATTCCGTCAGGTCGCCGAGCTGGCCGGCGGCGTTGGCGGCCACCGTGAGCGCCACCGCTTGCGCCACCGCGACGCCCGGCACGAAGCGCAGCAGGTACGCCCCGGCAATCAGGACCGACGCCACCACCGATGCCGCCGCTCCTTCCCACGACTTATTGGGGCTGACCCGCGGCGCCATCTTGTGGCGGCCCCAGCGCCGGCCCACATAGAACGCGCCCATATCGCCCACCCAATTGACCAGCAGCGCATACATCAGCCAATGGGGATTCAACTCGCGCAGGGGTATGGCGCACTTCCAGCAGCCGAAGACGTAGACGATGCCCGCCAGCAACAGGGCGGCGCGCGGAAGCGATTTCGCCAGGTCGTCTCCGTGCATGGCCAGCGCCAGCAGGATGAGCGCGATGCCCACCGCCAGCAGCCAGATGGGCAGCCGGGTCTCCTGCCACCAGACCAACAACAGCAGGCCGGCGCCATAGCCTATGGGACCGGGCGCGCCGAAACCGTAAGCCTGCGCGATGCCGTCGAATTCGCGGTAGCACAGGAAGGCCACCGTCACCAGCACGGCGAGAAAGGCCCAGAAGTTGGCCCACAGGACCACGTAGACGACGATGGGAATGAGCGCGAGCGCGGTGACGATCCGCTTCATGACAAGCGGAGCGCGGTGACGAAGGTTTCGTCGGGGGCCTCGCAGCCGCCGTCGACGGGAGCATTCAGCCCGCCATAGCGGCGGTCGCGCTTCTGGTATTCCAGCACGGCCTCGAGCAGGTCCGTGCGCGTGAAATCCGGCCACAACGTTTCGGTGACGTACAGCTCCGAGTAGGCGATCTGCCAGAGCAGGAAGTTGCTGATGCGCATTTCGCCGGACGTGCGGATCAGCAGGTCGGGATCGGGGCAGGCGGCGGTGTAGAGGTTGGTGGCGATCAGGTCCTCATCCAGTTTCAGGGATGCGATGCTGCCGTCGAGCCGCGCCATTTCCAGAATGGCGTTGACGGCGTCGACAATCTCGGCGCGCCCGCCGTAGTTGATGCCCAGGTTGACCGCGAGGCCGCGGTTGGCGGCGGTGGCGTCCACGGCGGCGTCGAGTTCGCGGCGGACCGGCGTGGGCAGCGCGTCCAGCCGCCCGATGGCCTGCAAACGGATATCGTTCTTCTGAAGCTCGGGAAGCTCCTGCTTGAGGTAGTAGCGCAGCAACCGCCACAGGGTCTCGACTTCGGCCCGCGGCCGCTTCCAGTTCTCGATGGAGAAGGCGTACAGCGTGAGCGCTTTCACGCCCAGACGGGCGCAGGTCTCGACGGTGGAGCGGACGGGGCCGATCCCAGCCTTGTGCCCGGCCACCCGCGGCAATCGCCGCCGGCCCGCCCACCTTCCGTTGCCATCCATAATGATGGCGATATGTGCGGGCAACCGGGCGGGATCGATCGCCTGGGCGAGATCCCAATCCCTCTCACCGGGCTGGAGCGATTCCAGTAGGGCCTTCATGAAGTAATCCCTTATAGTACAACACGGCCATGCGGGCGGTTGGCACGAGTCTTGTATAACGCAAGATGAGCCTGGAGGCAGGCCGTGTTTCTAACGCAGAATGAGCCTGAAGGGGATGTGAAGCCGCATGATGGGCAGTGATCGTCAGCATGAAGAACGGAGAGCGGC
>Ga0182021_10001573_pt1 | contig 26391 bp, 22 predicted proteins | sample 612E3MmetaG_FD_120493 | JGI IMG/M metagenome (GOLD analysis project Ga0182021, IMG submission 120493) | Permafrost microbial communities from Stordalen Mire, Sweden - 612E3M metaG (Illumina Assembly) | ecosystem: Environmental > Terrestrial > Soil > Wetlands > Permafrost | place: Sweden...
ATCCGACGCTGGGTATAGAAATACGGGTAGAATTCCGCAAGGTGCGTCGCGCCGCACGAAGGCCACGCCCCCAGAACCCGGTAGATATCCTGCTGGAAGTTGACCTCCTCCTCCCGGGTTGCCAGAAGCGTGTCTTCCAGCTTCGCCTCCGACTTCAGCGTGGCTTCGAGGAGGTCTTTCGTCTTCTCCTTACCCTGGATGAATAGTCTTGTGACAAAGGATTGGTGGTTGACGCCTCCGATCTCCATGCCGACCTGCGATTTCCTGACGCCGAAGACGCGCGAGAAATAGGCAAACAGCTCGTCGCCCGAGTGACACAGTCCCCAGCAGGGGATGGACGTTGTGCGGTTGACGACCCCGGTGACGCAGGAGAGGGGGTTGGTGAAGTTGAGGAGGACGGCGTCGGGGCAGATGGTCTCCATGTCCCTGGCGATGGCGACGACGTGCTGGAGCTCACGGAGGTTTCGTGCGAGGGCCGCCGGGCCCAGCGTGTCGCCTACGCCGACTGGGATGCCGTACTTGGCACAGACCTCGAACGAACGGAAGTCGGCCTCCCGTCCGCCGGTCGTGATGCTGAGGATGACGGCGTCGGCCCCTTTCAGCGCCTCCTTGCGGTCGAGCGTGCGCGTCACCTTGACCTTCGTCTTTTTCTGACGTGCGATCCTCTCGAGGAGGTCCGCCACGATGTTCATCGGCGTCTCGTCGATATCGTGGACGACCAGGTGGACGTTCTCGAACCCCCCCACGAGGAGCATGTCGCGCAGCACCTTGTGGACGAACTTGTACGAGGCCCCGACGAAGACGATCCTTTTTTCCCCGACCGAACCCTTGTTCTTCGTGTACTCCCCCACGGGACCGATCCAACCGGATGATTTCCCTACGATTGCGGTCCTGGCCACGATGTCTTCCTCCTGTATGGAGTCGAAAGAAAGCGGCGTCCCGTGAGGGACGCCAATGGAACTGCACGGTAGCCGGCAGAACGACTCACTCGCCTCCCATGCCCGAGGTGTCCACGACCTCGAAATCGCTCCCCTTGACCCTCTTGAGTTCGTCAAGTCCGACGATGCGGAGATCCGGCGCGACCGAGATGCGCCAGTTCCCGCCGTTGTCGGCGACGAACATTCCGTACTTCATGAGTCCCTTGAGGATCGCCTGGACATGGGGTGAAAACCCGGCGATGTTGAAGTCCCGACGCAGACGCAATCGCTCCCCCATGCGCGGGAGGTTGGGGTCCGTCTGCTTGCTGGCATAGTGTCGGGCGGGATAGACGTAGCTGTCACGGGTTCTCTTCATGGTGACGCGCATGGCGTGGTTGACCATGCCTCGTGCGCATTCGTCGTAGCGAACGACCGCCGGGAACAGGGGAAGCCCTGCCGCGTCGGTTGATGTCCATCCCTTCGGACGCATCGCGTTCGTCTTGAGATTGAACACCGCCGCGCAGCCCGCTTCCCACCCGGCGTTGGTCCTGCGGGTCTGGTAGAACTCGTAGAGCATCCCGTTAATTGGGTCCACGACGATGCTGTGTCTGTCGCCGCCGCCGCCCTTCTGCTGGTAGGCTGCGAGGTTGCCGCCCGCTATCGGCCACTCCTCGATGGGCATCATGATGGGGACCGGGAAAGGCCCCTTCTCCGAATCTTCCGGGTACGCCGTAATCCGCACCGGAACCCTGGGCTGATTGGGAGGCGCGATGATAAAACCCATGTCCAAGTTGCAGGCCAGCGCCCCGCCGGCTCCCATGGTCGCGATCATCTGCGCGGAATTCTTAAGAAGCGGGGTCTTCGATATGTCCCAGTTCCACGGGTTGTCCTTCGGAAATATCTGCATTCGCGAGAGGATCTCGTCCGCCGCCGGCTGGTTGAACATGATGGGTTGTGTGATGCGCGGAATCGTCGAGGCGGAGGTTGCAGGCGGGGTGGGGGATGAAGGCGGGGACGTTGCTGCTGAAGGCGAGGGCGCTGCTACTACCGATGAGGACGACGATGATGCGCCGGAACCCGTTTGCCAGTCCCACTTTCCGGCGAAACAAGCGCTCGCGACCACAATCAGCCCCAAGATCACCCCGAAACCAAGAGCGACCGTCACTTTCGCCTTCATCATTGATACTCCTTTCACGACTACCTTTTGCCGACCAAAACTCAGTATGATTATTAGGAGCCGTACAATCGGAAGTCAAGGTGCAAATTATCGGACTAACTGATTCGGGTGTGCCAAGCTATTGTGGTAGAAGTCACGCGACGCGGATTCGATGGCATGTTCTTTCTCTGGGTGAGTCTTCCGCGATTCGCCACCCCCGCTCCGCGATTTACCTGTTGACCGGCTTGGTCCTCCTGGGCATTATATGTCTTCCAGTTTCATTCCGGCGCCAGGCTGCTGCAAAAGTAGTGTCATCCTGATCCCGATTTATCGGGGGGAAGGATCTGAGTTTTCCATGTAATGGGGGACGGTGCCATGCTCAATTCAGCATTAAGAAGTCTCGAGGGAATCCCGGCGATGGAGGCGCAGCGGAGGCCGCTTGCGCCTGTCACGTTTTGCACCCGGCGTGCCGCCCATCGGGTCTTCGCGATGGGTCTCGCGGTGCTCGTGGCGGGGATGCTTCTTACAGCGGGATGCGGCGTGAAGGAGCCGGCGGAGGCCGCGGAGGGTTTGGAAGGCCCCGCCCCGCGGTTTGACAAGTGGACGATCATCGGTCCCGGCGGCGGCGGCACCATGGAAGGCCCCGTCGTCAGCCCGCGGGACCCTAACGTGGCGTTCCTTCACTGTGACATGACCGGCGGCTACGTGACCACGGACGGCGCACGGTCCTGGCGGATGTTCAATCTTCGCACAGGGATCGGCGTCTTCGCGTTTGATCCGCTTCACCCTTCCACTGTCTATGCCGGGAACGTCGCACTCTGGCGCAGCGAGGACACGGGCAGGACGTGGAGCATGGTTTTCCCCGACCCCAAAAAGCACACCGTGGAGCACATGAGCGGGGACCACGCCGATTACTCGCTGACTTCCGATGATCCGATCTACCCTGGCGGCGAAGAATTCGTCCGGGCCATCGCGGTGGACCCCGACGATTCGAACCGAATCTACGTCGCGTTCCCCGCCAAACCGCTTCTTGTGTCCACGGACTACGGAAAGAGATGGGACTGGGTGCGGGATGGGAAGGCCCAGACCATTCCCCGCGGGCGGGAAGCGGTCTTGGCCGTCCACGTGGAGAAAGCGGCCAAGGGGAAGGAGAAGCGGGTCTACGTGGTTTGTGATACCGGGGTATACGTGGGAATAGCAGGCGGCACGGGCGGCGCTTGGGAACTTCTTCCTGCCCCGGCCGGTGGAAAGATCACCTACGCTTCTGTCGGGACCGCCCGCGGAGCTTCCGAGCCGACTATCTATGTCATGGAGATCGCCGGGGCCTCCGTGCGCAGCCGGCTCTACGTCTCCGCCGATGGTGGCAGGACGTGGGGACCTTTAGGTGACGGTATCGCTGCAAGTATCTCCAAAAGCGACCGACTCGTTCCGTCGCGTCTTGTATCCGTCGCCTGCTCCGCGCAAGAACCGTCCACGGCTTACGTCAGCCTGTCGCTCGGCGGCGGTCGGAGCGATGTCGCATATGCAATCGTCAAGACCACGGACGCCGGGCGGTCGTGGAACATTGTGTTCCGCGAAGAAGGCAAGCCTGCGGCGAACCTCTCTCCCTCCTGGATCGAATTCAGAGCCAGCGCCAGCGCCGACGACAGCAGCGTCTATTTTTCGGAGGCCCGGTTGCTCGGCGTCGCACCGACCGACCCCAACGTCTGCTATGCGACCGACCTCTTCCGCACCTACCGCACCCTCGACGGCGGTAAGACCTGGCAGCAGGTGAACTCTGTCGCCGTGATTCCACCGGGACTCGCCACGACCAAGCTCGATTTTTCTCAATGCCACTGGACCACGCGCGGCCTCGACGTCACCACCTGCTACGGCGTCCACTGGGACCCGTTAGACCCCGTCCACATGTTCATCACCTATACCGACATCGGGCTCTTTCAGAGCGCCGACGGCGGGAAATCGTGGTTCGGGTCCACCGAGGGCGTGCCCGCGGCTTGGCGGAACACCACCTACTGGGTTGTCCTCGACCCGCAGGTGAAGGGGCTCATGTGGGGGGTGTTCTCGGGCACGCACGACATCCCGCGGCCCAAGATGTGGAGGCGGCGCGACACCGACGCCTATCAAGGCGGGGTATGCGTCTCGACCGATGGAGGTCTCCACTGGCGGATTTCGAATGAAGGGATGCCGCAGACCTGCCCGACTCATATCCTGATGGACCCGACGAGCCCCAGGGGCGCGCGGGTCCTCTACGTCGCGGCCTTCGGGCGGGGCGTCTTCAAATCGATCGACAACGGAAAGACTTGGACGCTCAAGAACAAGGGCATCGAAAAAGCGAAGCCGTTCGCCTGGCGCATCACCCGCGCCGACGACGGAACTCTTTACCTCGTCGTCGCCCGACGGAGCGAAGGACGCATCGGCGACGCGGACGACGGGGCGCTCTACAAATCCACCGACGGCGCCGAGAATTGGGTCGAGATGCCGCTCCCCGGGGGCACGAACGGTCCGAACGCCCTCGCCCTCGACCCGACGGACAAGCGCCGGATGTACCTCTCGGCCTGGGGCCTCAGCGGACGGGGACTCGACACGGGCGGCGGGGTGTTTCTCTCCACTGACGGCGGCGAGACTTGGAAGAACATTTTCTCCGATTCCCAGCACGTCTACGACCTGACGGTCGATCCGAAGGATTCGAAGGTTCTCTATATCTGTGGGTTCGACTCAGGCGCCTGGCGCTCGGCCGACGCTGGCAAGACGTGGTCATGCATCAGGGGATACAACTTCAAGTGGGGACACCGGGTGATCCCGGACCCGGCCGACTCCGGGAAAATTTACATCACGACGTTCGGCGGGAGCGTCTGGCACGGCCCGGCGGCGGGCGACCCCGGCGCGACGGGGGATATCCCGACCCCCGTGCCCGGCCCCCAGACCGAGAACCCATGAGCCGCCGGTGCCCCGGGGTCAACGGTCACTCCTGGAGCTTTACGATCCACGAAGCGACGATCCACCGCCACTTGTTCCACTGGTCGGCGTCGTGCTTCTTCTCGAACGCGATCTTCTGCCAGGGGGTGATGGGGTAGGCGTTCACGATCGCGTCCAGGTCGGCCTGGGCCTGCTCCGCGAGTGCGGCCTTGGGACCGGCTTGCGTCTTCGCGGTCTTGATGGCTTCCTTGAGCGCGGCGATGTACCGCGAATCATCGATTCCTTCCCGGATGGCTTCCCAGGAGGCCATGTTCAGGTTCTTCTTCTCCTGGTCGTTCCATGCGTTCATCTCGGCCTGGGCCGGAGTCGTCACGCCCGAGGCCTTCACGCGCTCGGCGAAAAACCCGTACGTGCTGCGCATGCGGCCCTTGCACTTCCCGTCCCCGCTGTAGCCGTAGAGCCACAGCTCTTTGCCGTCCGTCGTCCAGCGGGAAATCTCGGCCGGATCGTCGATGACCTTCGTGCACCAGACGTCCACCTGGCCGCGGATCCCCTCGCACAGGTCGAACCCGCGCGCCCCCGAGTTCGAGGTGATGAACGTGCGCACCCCGACCTTGTGCAGCACCCTTGCGAAAAAGTCGAACAGCGCCACCCCGTAGCGTCGCCCGCCCCGCCCGTCGTCCATGCTGAAGTGGTCGTTCGGCTCGTCCACCAGTTGGTAGATGAACTCCGGAAGTCCCTGCTCCTTCCGCTTCGCCTCGATCCTCCTCACAAAGTCCTCGAAAAGCTCGGCGTTCTCGTCGGTGCACGGGAGATAGCGCACCACCGGGTTCAGGTCCACCACGATGGGCGGACGCATACCTGAGTCCTTCAGCATCCGGAACGCCTCGTCGTCGAGCTCGGCGCGCTTGAACCGCTCCGGACCCGTTCCCAGCGAGTCCTCTTCCGTCGGCTTGCTCAGCCCCCAGATGATGTGCTGCACGTTCGCCTTGGCGGCCAGACTCGACCGGAACACGTGCCCGCACTCCACCCCGTCCATCCCGTGCGCCAGGGCGTCCCGAATCTGAACCATCGTCCGTTCGGCATCCTTGCCCGTCGTCCACTCCCCGCACATCCCCATGTGCAGCGAACTGTCCTTCAGCTGGATGGGAAGGACGAGAAGACTGTAGGGCCGCTCCTCGGCCACGTCGCCCTCCGCCGTGAACTTCAGAGTCCCCTCGTAGAGTCCCGCCGGCGTCCCGGGCGCCACGTAGACCGTGAGGAAATATCTCCGCACACAGTCCTTCGGCAGCTCGCCCAAGCTCTCCTGTTTCACCAGGAGCGTGCTCGGATCCTCGGCGCGCAGGTCCATCTGGCTCGCCGGGATCGCGCCTGCGGCGCCTTTGAGTTCCGTCGCCTCCACGCGGAGGGTCTTGAGGTCCCTCATGGCACGCACCACGAACGACACCGGCTCATACTCGTCGCCGGCGGCGAACGCGCGGATGGGCGCCGCAAGCTGGGCCTTGCGAGGCGTCGCGCCCGACCGGAAGTCCGCCGACGCGGTGTCCGGCCACACCAGCAGCGGCATCGATTTCATGTCGTCCGTGAGGTACGGGATCTCCTTTCCTATCTCGGACTTCCCCGCCCCGAGGCCCGTGGCCAATAGCGCAAACGCCGCTGGCGGCGTCTCGGGCGGTTTCCCCGTCCCTTTCCCGGCCGTGCCGTGCACTTTCGTCGCGAATGCGTCTTCGATTACTTCGAGAGGCGCCGACGCCGACCCGAGCGGCTTCCCGCCCTGAACCGCCTCCACGGTGAACCGGTATTGCCCGGGCGCAAGCTCGCTCAGCTCGAACGGGACGGAGAAGTTCCCGCCTTCGAGCGCCCCTGTCGCCCCGCTCGCTACGACCTCCGTCTCCACGCCGCTTGCCGCCTTCGTCTTGTCGACCGGCTTGTCCCGTAAGAGTTGGTAATGGATCGTCTCGACCTTCGCCTCAGGCGTTATGACCTTCACCTCCGCCCAGAAGTCCGCCTCGCCCTGGTACAGGATGCTCCTCGGCAGGACCATCTGCACCGGCTCCGGGATGTCAAAGACGTATCTTGCCCGGTCGAACAGTGTCTCGCCCTTGCCGTCCAGCACCCGCAGGTCCACCAGGTGCCGTCCCGCGCTCGACCGCTTGAAAATCGGCATGGGCATCGCGGTCATCCCCGCCTCCAGCGTCACCTTGTTCGCTCGTTCCGCGACCAGCCCGCCCGGTCCGAACACCCGCAGGCTCACCGTCAGGTCCTGGTCCTTGTCCGAGCGCGAGCGCAGGTTGAAATTGATCTGGCTCTCTCCCGCTCCGCTGAAGACGTTCCCGAAGGTCACGTTCTCGATCAGGCACGGTTGCCGCCGGAAGCACGCTAGGCCGAAATTCGCCGGGTCCCGGAAAAACTGCGCCCCCTTCGACGGCGAAAACGACGACGCCTGGTGTCGCCCGTGACACACCCGGTTGATGTTGAATCCCATCACCGTCCAGTCCTGCACCATGTCGAAATAGATGTCGCGCTCGCCCGCCGTCTTGATCGGCTGCCAGCCCAGACTCTCATACGGGATGAAAAACTCCGCCGTCCACCCGTCCGCATCCTGCCGAGCGATCGCCTTCCACCGGTCGTCCTTCACCCCCACGGGGTCCACGCGCTTATAGAGCCCGCCGTTCGGAAGCACCGGGGGCATATACTCCTTCTGCTTCACCCCCTCCGGGTTGATGTGAAAGACGTAGTAGCTGCACCGCGTGAGCTCGGGGTCGATGACCACCTCGATCTCGTCCGAGCCGCTGTTGGCCCACGGCTCCTCGCCTTTCTCCCAGTCGAGGTCCGGCCGTAGCCACCCGTTCTCCCGGATCTTGGTGTAAATCGTCTTCGGGTCCTGGTATGCCTTGACGCCGACGAAGATTCCCTCTTCGTTGAAGAGCACCCGCGCTTCCGTGCGGTCCGCGGCCGGTGCCGGCAGGCTCGACTCGTTGAACATCTGCGAGACCGTGAAGTCCCTCAGCACCGGGGCCTTCGACCACGCCGCGTCGTCCAACTTCCCGTCGATTTCTATGGCCTGCGTCGTGCGGACCACCTGGAACGTCCGTCTCATGTCCGGGACGACCACCCCCGCCTCGCCCGGCGTGCCGGGCGACTGCACCACGTTCCCCAGCACAAGCGTCGGTTTTTTCGCTTCCTGGGCGTTCAAGACGGCCGACAGCACCGCGACCGCCGCGACTGCCCAAAGCCATGCGATTTTCGGTTTCATCGGTGCATCTCCTTTGGCGGACTCAAGATCCGCCCAGTCAACCTGTGCGCCGCCTCGGTTATCGACACCGGAACCCGCGGGGCGGGCGCATGGACCAGCGAAGGCTATTTTGACGGGTAAATACCCCCACGTCAAGGCCATTTCGGGACCCGGGTGGGGTAGGGGGCAGGGGGGAAGGACAGGAGAACCGGGGATGCGGGGAGTTCGTCTTACTCCGTCCCGAAGGGGCGTAAGGACTTGGGCGCCCAGGTTTATCGGACCGAAGGCGCATCCGTCGCCCGACGACTCCCCGCCGCCTCACCCGTCGCGAAAGCCATAAGCAGGTTATAGCCTCCGCACGGACCCGCGGGCGCTAGCAGTTCCCCCGCAAAGCACAGTCCAGGGATCCTTCGGCTCTCCATCGTGTGCGGGTCCAGTCCTTGCGTAACCACCCCTCCCACGGTGACCATGGCCTCGTCCGGGTCCAGTGGCTCCTTGACCGTCTGTACCAACGCCTTGACGTTCGCGGCCAGCGCGGCCACTTCGCGTCGCATAATCTGGTCCATGCGCCGGGTCGGGTCGATCCCGGCGAGCTGGGCCAACTCCGTCACCAGCCGTGCGCTTAAGGTGCTGCTCAACCCCGCGTTCTCAACGCGTCGTTTCGCCCTCGACCTCGAGATGGCCAGAAATCCCTCCTCGACCTGCTCGCGGGTCTCCCCCGGCGCCAGGTCCGCCACCAGTTGCGCGCCGGCAAAATCCTCCGGCGTGCCCGACGCCCGCGCTAGCTCCAGGCTCAGGTCCAGCACCGCCGGTCCGCTCAGCCCATAATGCGTGAAGAGCAGGCCTCCGCGCCGTGTGGCTATCGTGTGTCCGTTGCGCCGTAGCGTCACGCTCGCGTCGGCCACCGACACTCCGGCCAACTTCGCAAAGCTCGGAAGTGTCACCACCGCCCCCAGCGCCGGCCGCGGAGTCTCCACCGCATGGCCGAAGCTCTCCGCCAGACGGTACCCGTCTCCCGTAGATCCGGTGGACGTGTACGTCGTGCCCCCCGTCGCAAGAATCAGCCGGGTGCATTTTCGCTCCAATCCAGCCGTCCTCACTTCAAACGTTCCGTCCGCGAACTTCTTGGCGCTGATCACCGCCTCGCCCGAGATTATTTCGACTCCAAGCTTCCGGGCCTCGCCCAGGAGCGCATCCAGCATCCGCCTCGCACCTCCGCGGACGTAGATGCTCCCGCTCCGGATGCCCTCCTCCTCTCGCTCCGTCTCCACGCCTAACTTTTCCAGGAACTCACCCCAGTCAAACGCCGCTAGCGTCTGCCGCAAAAACCGTCCGCTGCGCCCGTAAGCCTCCAGCGCGTCCAGTGCCGGCGACGCCGGATCGAGCACGTTGCATCGTCCCCCTCCGGTCAGGAGGAGCTTCTGCCCCGGCTGCGCGTTCTTCTCAAGAACGGCGACCGACCACCCTTCGCGTGCGGCCGCGATTGCCGCCGCCAGTCCCGCCGGCCCCGCCCCCACAATAATGCAGGAACTGTTCTTCACTTGTGCCCGCCTCTCTTGCGAGGTCTTCGGAGTCCCGAATCCCTCATCGGGACCTGTCACCCTCTTCTTGTAGTGCACCTCGAATTGGGTGCCACGGCTGACTTGGTGGGACAGGCATTCGTGCCTGTGGGGTTGTTGACCCCCCCGATGGGGGATTCTGATGTGGCACAGGCGCCCTCGCCTGTGGCCTTTTTATCCCCAGCCGAGGGCGGCTGGGCCACGTTTTCAACGGCCCCGGTGTCCCTATTCAACTTAACCTCGAAGCTGCTCCCAAGTCTCGGCCAAGGTGTTCACATCGACCGGGCGCTTGTGCTTATTGCCGACCTTGAATAGGCCCGTCACTCCAAGGTCTTGTACCGAGTGGCTGAACCCGATACTCCCGGACGCTCGGCCCCAGGGACGGCGCATCGTTACCGCTAGCCTCGCGTTTACAAGGGCGGCGAGTTCCATCGCCGCATCCTTTGCGGCAGTTCGTATCTCGCTAGGCAGCAGAACACTTACAGCCAGGATCATGACAGGATTGAACGCTATCGTCTCGCTGATACTAGTCTCGTTGACAATGCTCAAGAAGATATCCGGAGACCTATTCTCCCGTTCACACATTGTCCATGAAGGCGCCCAAACTTCAACGTCGAGGAACTCCCAGTGGGCCGATTCGGTCCCATTCGAAGGCGAATTGTGGGTCCACTTCTGGTGAGACCTATCATCCCAACCTAACCGGCCAAAGGGGATTTTGCGCCCGCCGACGGCTGCAAGTTGAGTGGTTCTAACACTCGGCTTCCCTCTTGCCGCCTGCATGACGGGATTAAGGATTCGGTCAACTTGTCGCCACATTGACCATTCCCAAAGGGGCGAAACCTCTGGGTTGCCCAATTCCGCGTAAAGGTCGTACTCGTAGTCATGGAATGCCATATAGTCAATCTCCTCGCCACCAACTTATTTCCCTATCATCCCTGCCAACTCCTCTCTTGCCGCCGCCCACTTCCGCGGGTCGCGTTCCCAACGTCCGGGGCCGAAGAACCCATCCCCGATTCCCTTCGTCGCCACCGCCGCCAACCCGTCACACTCCCCGCCTTAAAACTCCAGGCTCCGCCGGTATCCTGTTATAACATTGTTATAACATACCCGGCCTGCGCCAGCCCTCCACGCTCCCCGCCCCAACAATCCCGACGCCACGGGTATCCTGTTATAACATCGTTATAACATACCAGGCGACAAGAGCATGGCCGTTCCCTGTAACCACGGACAGGGGGGCTGTTGAAAAACCTTCGCGGACATGGGTAGTGTGGCAGGGGCAGTTCGCCTGTCCGTGTTTCCAAGCCGTTATCGTAGTTCTGCAGGGGCAGATAAACTGCCCCTGGCACACGAGTGGGGTTTTTCAACAGCCCCACAGGCCACGTTTATTATAAACACCTTTCCCGTCGATCTCATCCGCCTGCGCCTTCCTGCCCTTCTCCGACGCAAGCCACAGATACTCATGGTCCCGGTTGATAACGTCTAACTGCGCCATTAGTATCGCTTGGCGTGGGGGACAATGCAAGGATTTGCCTTGCAGGCGCCCGGCGCGTGCGGCTACGCTGAATGCGCTCGGGGGGGTGGGGGGTGGGGCGATGAAAGGGTTCTTCGCCGAGATATTCAAGGAGTGAAGCCTCCCAGCCGCAAGCGGCGGGGCTTTCTGTTCGGAAAGAGGCGAAACCCGCCGACTTGTCCGCCGTAGCCTTGGCGTAGGCGGAAGCCTCTGCCCCAATGTCAGTCGGGACTGGAGAAGGCGCCCCTCCTCGTGCGTCCCGAGGGACGGGGCTTCCGGGCGAAGGCGGGTGATCCGGCGAGGTGTAATTGACATCATGGGCAGCCGTCGAGGCGGTCGGTGAGGTGGAAGCGGTCAGCGGCGGCCGAGACGCGCTCTCTCAATTGGGCGAGGTAGGCTTCGCGGGTTGTGGCCTCGAAGAGGAGTCTGCTGTAGCGTTCGCGCAGCTCGGGGAAGTGGCGGCGGAGGAGCGCCGCGACGGCCGGCCACACCCTGGGACGCGGATTGAGGGCGTCCACCCAGATGACGTCGACGCCGATTTCCGCGGCGCGCTCGAACAGGGCGTCGATGGACGCCTGGTCGTCCGAGAGGAAGGGAAGAAGCGGGCCGAACATGACGGAGGTCTTGAGCCCGGCGCGGCGGGCCTCCGTGAGCACGCCCAACCTCTCCTCGACGGGCGAAGCGAGGGGCTCCCAGAGCATCCTCAGGTTTTCGTCCAGAGTGGTGACGGTGACGCCGATCCTTGCGGCGCGACCGGCGAAGAGGTCGAGATCCCGCCTGACGAGAGCGCTCTTGGTCAACACGTTCACCTGGAAGCCGTGGTCGAGCAGAATCTCCGAGCAGCGGCGCGTGAGCCTGCGGTCGGCCTCGATGGGTTGCCAACCGTCGCAGGCACTGCTCATGAAGACGTCGCCGGGCGGCATCCGCTTCACCTGACGCTCGAGGGCTTCGACCGCGTTGACCTTGACGTCGACGAATTCCCCCCAGGGCTCGGGGTGTGGGTGGAACCGCTGCATGAACCTGGCGTAACAGTAGACGCAGCCGTGCACGCAGCCGGTGTAGCAGTTGAGCGAGTAGCCGCCCAGGGTGCTCCGGTTGAGGACGGTCCTGCACGGGGTCTCGCGGATGACGACCCCGGCGGGGTTCGCGGGCGGTTTTTCGTTCATCGGTTCGGTCCCACGCGGAATATCTGACGGGAATGCCCGCTTCACGTCTTTATCATAACCCGGAAGCGGCTCGGGGTCAAAAGAAGGTGCGATTCCATGGCAGATGCGATTCGAACGATTCTGGTGTTTCGGGCCGGGGGACTCGGGGACCTGTTAGTTGCGGGTCCGGCGATGGCGGCGCTGCGTCGCACGTTCCCCAACGCGGAACTGACGATTGCGGCCCGCACGACGTACGCAGAGTTGCTGGTGGAGACGCTGCAACCGGTGCGGCTCGTCGAGATCGGGAGCTCGCTCTTCAGTTCGCTTTTCCTGGCGGACGCGGACCTGCCGTCGGATGGGGCACTGGTGAAGTTCCTGCGGGGATTCGACCTCGTGGTGAGTTGGATGGGAGGGGCGGAGGAACCGTTCGCGAGGAACATCCGGCGGGCCGGGGTCGCCAGGGTGGTCGCGGCCGAGGCTCATCCAAGCCCCGGTTCGCACATGCATACGGTTGACTACCTGCTAGGGACGCTAGCGGAGTTGGGGGTGGTTCAAGGGGGCGAGCCGTGGCGCCTCGAAGTGTCGGCACAGAGTCGCGGGGAGTGCGAGAAGGAACTCTTGAGCCGTGGGGTGGAGGCGGGGCGGAGGGTCTTTGCGGTGCCTCCCGGGAGCGGAGGCTTGAGCAAGTGCTGGCCGACGGAACGCTTCGTGTCCGTGGCGCGGGAGTTTGGACGACGGGAGGGGATGAAGATCGCGTGGATTTTGGGACCGGCGGAACTGGAACGCGCGGAGAGATTCCAGGCGGACCTGCCCGCGGAGTTCGTCGTGATCGCGGGGGTGGCGCTTCCGACGCTAGCGGCGATTCTATCCCGTTCGAGCATCTATCTGGGCAACGACTCGGGGGTGACGCACCTAGCCGCCGCGGTGGGCGCGCCGACGCTTGCACTCTTCGGGCCGACGGACCCGAAAGTCTGGGCGCCCCGGGGTGAATGCGTGGAGGTGATCCACCGGAGGGAGTTTACGAAACTCAGTGAAAAGACGGTGCTTGATCGTCTGGCACGCCTCGCGCGGCGGCAGAGCGGCAGAGGTGCTTTGTTGAAATCTCCTCTGCACCGGAGTTGAACAGGTGAGCAGGTGAGCAGGAGACCGTCCCGACCGGTCGGGACTCTGCGGCGCAACCGCGCCGCCAGGGAAAGAGCCTATCCCAGTAGGCCCCGCGGCCGCGACGGCCCCGAGATGCGAGCAGTGCGCGAAGCGAGGAGGACGGCGTATTAGTGAAGAGCGATACGCCGACGACGAGCGACAAAGCAATGCGACGCAAATCGGTCCGTCCCTTCGGGTTGCGGCTGGACCCGGCCGTCTCGTGCGCTACGGCTCCTCGACGATGCTATCCCCCGCATCGACTGCGTCGCCGCGCCTTGCATCCAGCCGGGTCGCGCACGCAACGCGGTTCGCGTGGCCTACTGGGATAGGCTCTAAGGGATAGCGGGTGGCGCCATCGCTCAACTACGAAACGACGGCGATCTCCCAGATGATCAGGACGACCTCGACGAGGAGGATGACCACGATCCCTATTTCGAGGAGCGCCTCGGAACGCCAGTAGCGGTACTCGGAGAGACGGTCGTTGGCGAGCTCGTAGAGGTCCTCGTAGACTTCCAGCCGGTCGTCCACCGCTTCGATCCTGTCGAGCACCTCCGTCTGCGTGAGAAGCTCGGAGACGAGTCGTCTTGCCGCCGGGGGAAGCGTGGCGGACGGGTGCTCGATGCGGGGTTCGAGACGCGCAAAGCGAAGGCGTCGGCGCGTCATGTTGGAGGCCATGTCGGCGGCGTGACGGAGCGAGGCGAGCGAGCCTGAGGTCATGTCGGCGGTGGTGAGGGGTGCGTCCTTCTCGACGGTCTCGCGGTCGGCCGAGATCTCGTCCTCGAGACGGCGCAGTTCGAGTTCGTAGAACGAAAAATCGGCGAGGGCAAGAAGGACTTCGTCCATCCGGTCGGGCGCTCCCTGCATGAGCGAGCGTCCGGGCCGCCAGAGGATTCGATCGCTTCTCATCACGATTTCGACGGTGGGCGCGGCGTCGGGGCGGTCCGGGGGGCTCATCCACTCTTCGCCACGCTTCTGGAGGTCGTAGGGGACGGCCGAACCTCCTGGAAGAAAGAGAAAATAGAACTCGTCGCCGGATCTTCCAGCGTCCGGCAGTAACCCCGATGCGAGCGGCTCCATCACCGCGAAGCAATGGCAGGGGTCGGTGAACTCGCGGAGCACGCGGAGGCCGGCCGGGACGGAGTCGGTAAACCGAACCCGGTAGAGCTGAATCGACGCAGGTGTCGCGGATGCACTGGTTTCGCTCATGACTCATTCCGGAGGAAGGATCGGGAACCGCGCGCGAGGCGGCTCGATGTCTTCGATATTGGGAGGCGGAACGAACGGGACGCCGTCCTCGAGGATGGGGCCGCCGTGAGAGAGCAGGTATCGCGTCTCCTTGCACAGGCAGAATACGGACCTGAGGTATTCGCCGGTCAGGTGGTCCAGCCAGTCGAGACCGAGGCGTCTTTCGGCGGTGCGATCGATGTCGGCGGGGGACCATTCCTCGGGCCGGAATCCGTCGGAGGCGACGAGGAACCCCCAGGAACTGAGGAACGAGGGGACGGGCACGCGGTAAGAGTGGACCTCGGAAAAGACCGTGCGCAGGGTGCGGGCCAGCGCCGCGTGGGGCTTGTCGTCGAGGAACGAGAACTCGAGACCCTGGACGACCACGATGGCGCCTTCGCGCAGTCGGCCCTTGAGCCTCTCGTAAAACTGGCGGGTGTAAAGCGACTGCGCCGGGCCGTTGTCCAGCATATCCACCACGTCCACGACGACGACGTCGTATCGTCCGTCGTCGTTTTCCACGAAGCGGCGTCCGTCGTCGAATACGAGACGGACGCGCGGGTCCTCGAACGCCCCACGGTGCCACGTAACCAGGTGCTCCCGACACAGCTCGACCACCTCGGGGTCGAGGTCGACCATCGTCGCCGATTTCACAGAGCGGTGGACGAGGACTTCACGGAGCGTGGCGCCTTCGCCGCCCCCGATGATGAGGACGTCTTTGGGGTCGCGGTGACGCAGCATGGCCGGCTGGACGAGCATCTCGTGGTAGAGGGATTCGTCGTCCAGGGAGCTCTGGATGGAGCCGTCGAGGAACAGGGCGCGGCCGTAGTTGAAGGTGTTGGCGATGAGCACGTCCTGGAAAGCGGTGGCGCCGGAGTAGACCACCTTGGACAATTTGAATGTATATGCGTCGAATGGGTCGCTCTGTTCGATGAAGACGGGAGCGTTCTCGGCCAGCGCTGGGTCGGGTGAATCCTCGTAGCACTCGTTGGGGCCGAGAGGGGGGAGAGGGTACGGACGAGGCGCGACAACGGGCGGAACCGGACGCATGCCAGGCCCGGGGGACGGATTCGAAGCGTGGTCGTTCCTGCTCACGTTGACTCCTGCCGGGCGCCGGTCTATGCCCCGTGAAAAACGTCGGGGTCGATTCCCTGGTGACGGATCCACACCCGGCAGTCCACGTGCGCAGGCCTCAGGTGCTTTCGCATGATCGCCTCGAAGGCCTCCGCCTTGCACGCGCTTCCGCAGGTGAAAAGGTCGAGGAAGCAGGAGTCATGTTCGGGATAAGTGTGGATGCTGGCGTGGCTCTCGGACAAAAGGAGGAGCAACGTCAACCCCGCGGACTCGAAGACGTGCTCGACGGTGCTGAGCACGATCGCCCCCGAAGCCGTCACCGCCTCGATCATTTTGCGCCGGATGCCCGCCAGGTCGCGAAGCGCTTCACGGTCGCAGTCGGAGTAACTGACCAGGAGGTGCCGACCGGTGAACTCGTAAGCGGGAAGGGGGTGCGAAACCGAGGCGGATTGCGTTTTCAAGCCTTGTTGCATGAGTCTTTTCTCCTGTTGCTTCATCAGGCTATGGATAGAGTGTTAAACTATGCTTAAACAGCCGGGAACGCAACAAGTTTCGACGGAAATTGCGGAATAGCATAATGTTTCCGGGACAAGGGAAGCGGGGCGGGATTTGGTTTGGCAAGGGCGCCGAACTAAAAGGCTTCCCCCTGTTGCGATTCGCGACAGAATGCCAGTCCAAGAGGCGCCGAGTTGTCCATGGAGAAGACATAGACTCGGGGACCGATGGACGGAGTGTTTCCCGGGAAGCGGTGGTATATCGTAGTCCATTTGGGTGTCGCCCTGGGTCGTGGGGTTCGGGTTGGGGAGACGGCAAGCGGAAAGGTTCAAAAAGGTTTCTTGCAATGGCAGGGAGAAGTGATATAATCCGCGCGAATTTGGGGGCGGACCGCCTCGGTGTTCCGGTCATTGTCGCCAAGACAATCCGGGGCAGAAAGACGCGTGGGCGGTCGAGAGTGTTCCATCCGTAACCGTGAGCCGGCTCGGGAGTTACGGGTGATGGGGAGAGACAAATCAGTCGATGACCGACCAAATCATATTGCTAGCGGCAATCTTCGTGCCGACCCTCGGCGCATTCTTCCTGCCGCTCCTGGGACGACTTTCGCTCAGGACGCGTAACGTCTGCGCTTTTTTCATGGCGCTGGTATCCCTCCTGTCGTCGCTGGCGCTGGTGCCCTCCGTATTGGCCGGACATTTCACGAGCGTCAGCGTGCCGATCAGCCCCGGGATCAAGGCGACTTTCCAGGCGGACGGCCTGGCGGTGTTCATGGCGATCGTGTCGTCGCTGGTGAGCACCATCATCGTCCTCTACTCGACGAGCTACATCAGCCACTACGCCCACCAGAACGAGTACTACCTGATGGTGGTGCTGTTCCTGGGGGCGATGATGGGTCTGGTATTCTCGGCGAACCTGCTGGTGCTGTATGTGTTCTGGGAGATCACGGCGATCGCGAGTTGGCGGCTGATCGGCTTCTTCCGGGAGAAAGAACACGTGGTGCGCGCCGACAAGGCGTTCCTGGTGACCATGTTCGGGGCGGTGGCGATGCTGATCGGTTTTATCAGCCTCTACGTGCTGACGGGGTCGTTCGACTTGGGGGTGATCAAGGATAAGCTGCACGGCTCGGCGGTTCCGGACCTGGTGGTCCTGCTGATCCTGCTGGGCATTCTTTCGAAATCCGCGACGTTTCCGCTGCACACGTGGCTGCCGGACGCCGGTGTGGCTCCTTCCCCGGTGACGGCCCTGCTGCACGCGGCGGTGCTGGTGAAGATTGGGGTGTACGTCTTCGCGAGGTTGTTCGTGGTGACGCTGCCGCTGAGCGAGTTCTGGCAGGCGGCGGTGCTGGCGACGGCGGGGGTGAGCGCCCTGGTGAGCGCGGGGGCGGCGCTGATCGAGACGGACCTCAAGCGGATCATCGCTTACAGCACGGTCAGCCAGATCGCGTTCATCTTTCTGGGGTTTGCGAGCGGCACGGAGATCGGGGTGGCCGGGGCGCTCCTCTACATCCTGATGCACGGACTGGCGAAGGGCGGGCTTTTCCTCTGCGCGGGCATCGTCGAGCAGAACACGCACACGAAGGACATCCGGCAGTTGGGGGGACTCATCCGGACCATGCCGATGACGGCGATGGCGTTCCTCTTCTGCATATTCTCGGTGATGGGCATTCCGCCTTTCGGCGGGTTCTTCAGCAAATTCATGGTGATGAGCGGGGCGTTCCGGTACGCATGGGCCGGGACGGTGGTCGAGGGCGGAAAACTGTGGGTCGCCTTCACGTTCCTCGCAGGAGCGTTCCTCACCATCCTCTATCTTCTGCGAGTGTTCAACCGGGTGTTCCTCGGAGACCCGGGGTCGAGCCAGGCCCGCGAGGGCTCGAAGATCATGGTGGCGTGCGTGGTGACGCTCGCGGTCCTTTCCCTGGCCGCCGGGTTTCTGTTTAACGTTCCTTCCGAGCTGGCTTCTTCGGCGGTTCGGCAAATGCTGGGAATGGTCCCATGAATAACACGATACTACTAGCGCCCGTGGTTCTGCCGCTGATAGCGGGGCTTTTGATGCTGGGCCTCAGGAAGTCCATGGTCCGCGTGGCGGAGTATGGGACGCTGCTCGTGACGCTGGCGAACCTGGCGATAGTGAGCCTCCTCTTCAACCAGGACATCCTCTACCACCGTGCGTGGGGCGGCTTCGGGATGGAGTGCGCCCTGCGGCTCTACCGGTTCAGCTGGTTCATCGTGTTCGCCGCGGCGTGTTTCTCGTTTCTGGTGACGGTGTTCTGCCGGAGATTCATGCGCGGGAGGGAACACGCGGGCGTGTTCTATGCGCTGTTATTGATTTCGGTGAGCATGGCGAACGGGGCGGTGCTCGCGGACAACCTCATCCTGCTGCTCTTCTTCTGGGAAGGCCTCTTGCTGACGATGTTCGGGATGATTGCGATCGGTTCGGCCGGGGCTTGGCGGACCGCGACGAAGGCGTTCATCATCGTGGGAATCACCGACCTGTGCATGCTGGCGGGCATCGTGCTGACGGGGTGGACGGCGGGAACCTGGAGCATCTCCTTGTTGGCGAAGACTCCCCTTCCGCTGCACGGGATCGCGTGCACGGCGATGATCCTGCTGGTGATCGGGGCCATCTCGAAGGCCGGGTCGATGCCGTTCCACAGCTGGATTCCCGACGCGGCGATCGACGCGCCGCTGCCTTTCATGGCCTTCTTGCCCGCCAGCCTCGAGAAACTGCTGGGGATTTATTTCCTGGCGAGGATCTCGATGGACCTGTTCCAGTTCACGCCGGAGTCGTGGATCAGTCCGCTGATGATGGTGGTGGGTGCGGTGACGATCCTGTTGGCCGTGATGATGGCCCTGGTGCAGAAGGACTACAAGAGACTGCTCTCCTACCACGCGATCAGCCAGGTGGGGTACATGATCCTGGGGATCGGGACGGCGCTGCCCATCGGGATCGTGGGCGGACTCTTCCACATGATCAACAATGCGATGTACAAGAGCTGTCTCTTCCTGACCGCGGGGGCGGTGGAAAAGCAGACGGGCACCACGGACCTCGCCAAACTGGGCGGCCTGGGAACGAAGATGCCGGTGACGTTTGCGTGTTACCTGGTGACGGCGGCGTCGATTTCGGGCGTTCCGCCGTTCAACGGGTTTTTCTCGAAGGAAATGGTTTCGGACGCGGCGCTCGAGCGGAACGTGGTGTTCTTCCTCGCGGCGATCCTGGGGTCGTTCTTCACGGCGGCGTCGTTCCTGAAGCTGGGACACGCGGCGTTCCTGGGCAAATGCCGGGAGTCGAACGAGAAGGTGAAGGAAGCGCCGGTGTCGATGCTTGCGCCCATGGTGGTGATCGCGGCTTTGTGCGTGGTGTTCGGGATCTATAACGCCTTGCCGCTGAATGTTTTCATTCAGCCGGGTCTGGGCGGGAAAATCGCGAGCCTGCCGTCCTTTGCCGGCTTCCCGACCAACACGTTCCTCATCGCCATGACCGTGGTGGCTTTGGGCGGCGCCCTGGTGAACCACATGCTGGGGGCGCGCATGGCCGGCAGCGGTCTCCATGCGGCCGACCATATCCGCTACGCACCCGGCATCGCGAGCGTCTATGACGGGGCGGAGAAAAGATACTTCGACCCGTACGACCTGGGGATGAAGTTTGCCGGATGGGTTGCGTTGGCCGGGTGGGGCGTGGACAAGGCGGTCAACTGGCTGTCCGACGTATTGGTGGTGAAGGTGGCCTACGGAGTGGGCAAAGGGGTGCGGCTGGCCCATACGGGCAGCTACTCCCTCTACGTGCTGTGGGCGCTTGCGGGTGCACTGGCGATTGTGCTCTTCCTGGTGAACTCGGTTTAGCCGCGAGACAGGGGTGTCGTCATGCTTACGCTACTGATCCTGGCGCCTCTAGCGGCGCTCGTGCTTGCGAACCTGCCGTTCGGGCGGGCTCTCAGGACGTGGGCGCACCCGCTGACGCTGGTGCTGGCGATCGCGCAGGTGGGTCTTGTGGTGTTTGTTCCGACGGATTCCTGGAACGGTCCGTGTCCGCTGGAGAAGTTCTTCACCTTCGGCCTGGCGATGGACCAGATCGGCCGGGTGATGCTGCTTTCCATCGGCATCGTGGTGTTTTCGGCGATGATGGTGGCAGGGAGCACGATGGCGCCGGGGGGGCCTCGGTCCCGCTTTGCCAGCGTGATGCTCATCGCCATGGTCGGAATGAACGGGACGGTCCTCTTGAGGGACCTGTTCTCGCTTTACGTGTTCCTCGAAATCACGGCCGTGTCGTCGTTCGTGCTCATCGCGTTCAACAAGGACCGGGACGCCCTGGAGGGGGCGTTCAAGTACATCATCCTGTCGGCGGTGGCGACGACGCTGATGGTCGGCTCGGTGGCGCTCTTCCTGCTGGTGGCGGGTGAGACGTCATTTGACGCGGTCAGCCGCGCCCTCCTGAACGCCAACACTTCGGTGGTGGCGAAGGTCGCGATGGGGGCATTCGTTTGCGGGCTCTTCATCAAGGGAGGTCTTGTGCCTTTCCACGGGTGGCTGCCGGGGGCGTACTCCTCGGCTCCCGCGCCCGTATCGGTGTTCCTGGCCGGGATTGCCACCAAGGTCTCGGGCGTCTATGCCCTGGTGAGACTGATGACCTCCGTGTTCGGCCCGGGGTCGGTCTCCCTGAACCACGTGCTGCTCCTCGTGGGCGCGGCGTCGATTGTGGTGGGGGCTCTCGCGGCGCTCTGGCAGGACAACCTGAAGCGACTGCTGGCCTATTCCAGCATCAGCCAGGTGGGGTACATCATCCTGGGCCTGGGGTGCGGAAGTCCGCTGGGCGTGCTGGGCGCGGTGTTCCACCTGTTCAACCACTCGGTGTTCAAGAGCCTGCTGTTCGTCAACTCGGCGGCGGTGGAGCAGCGCGTCGGCACGACAGACATGAACCGGATGGGGGCGCTGGGCGGACGGATGCCGATCACGAGCGTCACCTCGCTCATCGCCGTGCTCTCGACCGCAGGGATACCGCCGCTGGCGGGGTTCTGGAGCAAACTGGTCATCATCGTCGCCCTCTGGCAGTCGCATGACTACGCCTACGCGTTCATCGCCGTGCTGATGAGCGTGGTGACGCTCGGGTATCTCTTGCTGATGCAACGAAAGATTTTCTTCAACGAAACATCGGAAGACATGATGGGTGTGCGGGAGGCTTCGTTCGGGATCGTGGTGCCGGCGCTGGTGCTGGCGGCGATCACGATTGGAGTGGGCGTGCTGTTTCCGTGGATACTGAACACGTTTCTCCTGCCGATTGGCGGCATCCTGTAATCGGTGGTATACTTTAGACTAGGGCGGTCAACGACAGAAATGCTTGACGCGATTCTCCTCGTGGCACTGGTGCTGGCGAGCGTGCTGACCGTGATGACGGCGCGGGTGCTGCGCGCGGCGATCGCGCTGGCGGTAACGAGCGCGGTGCTGGCGGTGGTCATGTTCCGGCTGGGCTCGCCCTTCGCCGGGGTGTTCGAGCTGTCGGTGTGCGCCGGACTGATCCCGGCCATCCTCATCAGCGTCATCGGACTGACCCGGAGACTGGGTCCGGAGGGTCTTGCGGCCCGGCGGATCGAGCGGCTGAAACGATATTGGTATCTGCCGGTCCTCCTCATCATAGCGGCGGTGATCCTCAGTCAGGTGAACCTGCGGGTGGATCACATGGTTCAGCCGATCACCCCGGAGGCCGACCCGCGCACGGTGCTCTGGAACCTGCGGCATCTCGACCTCCTGGGACAGATCGTGGTGCTTCTCGGAGGGGCGTTCGCCGTCGTGGTACTGCTCAAGGAACTTCGCAATGAACGATGAAGCGTGGCTCTTTTCAGCGTTCGGCACGGGAACGCTCCTGGTCCTCATCGCCGGGGTCTACTGCGTCCTCGTGAGCCGGAACCTGATTCGGACGATCATCGGGGTGGAAATCCTGACGAAGGCGGTGACGCTGCTCTTGATCCTTGCCGGGTACATCACCGGCCGGACCGCGCTCGCGCAGAGCCTCGCCATCACGCTGATCGTCATCGAGGTGGCCGTCGTCGTCGTGGCGGTCAGCATCGTCGTCGGACTCTACAAGGACGACGACGACGTCAATGCCGGGACTCTCACGAAACTGAAGGGATGAGGGGATGGACGTGATCTCCGTTCTGACGCCACCGCTCGCGTTCCTGATCATGCTTGCGGCGGCGGCGGGGGTTTCCTTCGGACTGTCGCAGCTGGCCTTCAAGAAAAGGACCGGCAACGGGGGATTGCAGCCCTACGCCTGCGGGGAGGACATCCCCACGCACATGATTCAGCCGGATTACAGCCAGTTTTTCCCGTTTGCGATGTTCTTTACGGTGCTGCACGTGGTGGCGCTGATGGGGGCCACGGTGGCGAAGGCGGACATGACGTCGCTCGTGATCGCCGGGGTGTATCTCCTCGGCGCGCTCGTCGGGTTGACGGTGCTCTATCGAAGGTGAGGTCATGACGGTAGTCGACCGGGTGGTGAATTGGGCGCGGATCAAGTCCCCGTGGATCCTGCATTTCAACACGGGGGCCTGTAACGCGTGCGACATCGAGATCATCGCGTCGCTGACGCCTCGGTTCGACATCGAACGGTTCGGCATCGTGCTGAAGGCGACGCCGAGACACGCGGACGTGCTGGTGTGCTCGGGCCCGGTGACGCGACAGATCAAGGACCGGCTGGTGCGCATCTACGAACAGATGGCGGAACCGAAATTCGTGGTCGCGGTGGGGACGTGTGCGTGCTCCGGCGGGGTCTTCAAGGGGTGCTATAACGTGACGTCGGGGATCGACAGCGTCATCCCGGTGTCGGTGTACATCCCGGGGTGTCCGGCGAGTCCGGCGGCGATCATCGACGGCGTGGCGAAACTGCTCAAGAGTCTCGAGGGTTAGAAGTCAGACCCCGGGTTTTTGTGGAGGGTGAACGTGGCGGAAGAACAGACGATTCAGACGGAATTGATCGCGAAATTTCCGTTTCTGACGGATAAGGTGCGCGTGACCAGAGTGAGAAGGATATGGGCGGAGGTCCCCGCGGAAAAAATCGCGGAGGTCTTTGACCACGCGGTCAAGAAGATGGGGTTTTCGATCCTCTGCGCGATCACGGGGCTGGACCAGGGCGCCACGCTGGGCGCCATTTACCACCTGGCCCGCGAGAGCGGAGTGACGCTGCACCTGGCGACGAGCGTGCCGAAGGAAGCCCCGATCCTTGCGACCGTGACCGGGTATTTCCCGGCGGCCGACGCCTACGAGCGTGAACTGAACGACCTGTTCGGGATGCAGGTGCAGGGGCTCCCGCCCGGGTCAAGATATCCCCTGCCGGACGACTGGCCGCAGGGACAGTATCCCCTGCGGAAGGACTGGAATGTGGAGATGCTGGAACACCACAAACCACCGGGAGAAATGAAACATGCATGAATCCCATGACGTGAAAGTGCCGATCGGCCCTCAACACCCGGCGCTCAAGGAGCCCGAAAGTTTCCTGGTGACCCTCAACGGGGAGAAGATTACGCAGTTGGGGGTCCGGCTGGGCTATAACCACCGGGGCATCGAAAAGGCCTGCGAAGAGCGGACGTATGTGCAGGACGTGTACCTGGTGGAGCGGATCTGCGGGATCTGCTCGCACTCGCACGCGACGTGCTTCGTCCAGGCGGTGGAGGAGATTGCGGCTCTCGACGTCCCGAGACGCGCGAAGTACATCCGCTCGCTGATCGGCGAGCTCGAGCGCATCCACAGCCATCTCCTGTGGCTGGGGGTGGCGGGGCACGAGATCGGTTTCGACACGCTCCTCATGTACACGTGGCGCGACCGCGAGGTCGTGATGGACCTGCTGGCCGAAATTACCGGCAACCGGGTCAACTACGGCATGAACACGCTGGGCGGGGTCCGGCGGGACATCAGTCCCGAGCAGAAGCAGGCGGTGCTCAAGGGCATCGACGCCCTCGAAGAGAGGACGAAGTACTATATCGGCATCGCCACCGAGGAGACGACGATCCTCAAGAGGCTCTCGGGCGTCGGGGTCATCTCGCACGATGACACGATCCGCCTGGGGGTGGTGGGTCCTACGGCCCGCGCGTCGGGCGTCGAGCGCGACATCCGCCGCGATGACCCCTATGCCGCCTACGACGAGCTTTCGTTCAAGGTGATAACGACGAACACCAACGACGTCTTCGGTCGGGCGGTGGTTCGACTTCTCGAACTGATGGAGTCGTACAGCATGGTCCGGCAGTTGGTGAACAACCTCCCCGACGGCCCCATCGCGGTGAAGGCGCCGCGCAAGATTCCGGCGGGTGACGCCTTCAGCCGCTACGAGGCGCCGCGCGGCGAAGACGCCCACTACGTCAAGGCCAACGGGACGGACAAACCCGAACGCGTTAAGGTGCGTGCGCCGACACTCGCCAACGTCCAGGCCGTGGCCCACATGCTCAAGGAACGGTACCTCGCCGACCTGCCCATCGTGGTGGCCGCGATCGACCCGTGCTTCTCGTGCACCGACCGGCTCCTGGCGGTCGTCGACCCCCACGAGACGGGGAGCGGGGTCATCACCTGGGGCCAACTGCACTCCTACAGCATCGAGTGGTATCGCCGGCGCGGCGTGGACTTCTCGCGCCTCAACGAGACGTTCCGGGCGGGAAAGGACAACGGATGATCGGCGACCTGTTCCACATGCTGATCTTTCCGGGGTTCCTCTTCCTGGTGGTCTTCGCGCTGGCGGCGGAGTGGGTGGACCGGAAGTTCTGCGCGAAGCTGCAGAACCGCGTGGGACCCCCCTGGTACCAGCCGCTGGCGGACCTCATCAAGCTGGCGGCCAAGGAGGACCTCATCCCGGAGAGCGTGGACCGGGGCATGTTCATGTTCACGCCTACGGTGGCGTTGGCGTCGGTGGTGACGGCCTCGCTTTACATGCCCATCTGGGGGCGGCAGGCGCTTTTCTCGTTCCGCGGGGACGTGATCGTCGTCCTCTACCTGCTGACGATCCCGACGGTGACGTTTTTCCTGGGCGGGTGGTATTCCCGGTCGGTCTATTCGATGATCGGGGCGGGGCGGACGCTGATGCAGCTCTTCGCGTATGAGATCCCGCTCTTCGTGAGCATCCTGGCGCCGGCGCTCCTGGCGAACACCTGGTCGATCAGCGAGATGTCGAGTTTCTACCGCGATCACGGGTGGCTGGCGCTCTTCAACGTGATCGGTCTCGGCGTGTCGCTGGTGGCGCTGATGGGGAAACTCGAGCGCGTCCCGTTCGACATCCCCGAGGCGGAGACGGAGATCGTCGCGGGAAGCTTCACCGAGTACAGCGGGCGGCTCCTGGCGATGTTCCGCCTGGCCATCAGCGTCGAGATGATCGTGGGGGCCACGCTCATCGGCGCCGTGTTCCTTCCCTTCGGGCTCGACTTCGGTCCGCCGATCGGGTTCGCCTTTTATCTCGCGAAGACCCTCGCCATCGTCGCCGGGCTCACGGTCTTCCGGACCGTATTCGCGCGACTGCGGATCGACCAGATGATCGACTTCTGCTGGAAATACGTGGCCCCCGTCGCTTTCGTGCAGCTCCTGGTGGACCTCGTGGTCAAAGGAATCGTGACGACATGAAAAGACCCGGACGGATGGTGCGGGAGGTCCTCGACTCGGTGTTTCGCAAGGCCGCGACGACCCGGTATCCTTATGGTAAGTACTCGATGCCGGGAAAGTTCAGGGGGAAGCTCGATTTCTGCGCCGAGAAGTGCATCGGCTGCCGGATGTGCATGAAGGACTGTCCGACCAACGCGATTACCATCCGCAAGGTCGGCGAGAAGCAGTTCGAGGCCGAGATCGACCTGGCGCGGTGCATCTATTGCGCCCAGTGCGTCGACGCCTGTCCCAAGAAGGCGCTCGAGGCGACTGGGGATTTCGAATTGGCCGGGATCGATCGTGCCAAGCTGAAGGTGGTCTACCGTGGCAAGCCTGCAAGCGAGCCTGAGAAAAAGACTTAAAGACGCCGAAGGGGTCGCGGTTCTCGCCGTGGGTTCGATGCTGCGGGGGG
>Ga0182021_10001574_pt1 | contig 26386 bp, 21 predicted proteins | sample 612E3MmetaG_FD_120493 | JGI IMG/M metagenome (GOLD analysis project Ga0182021, IMG submission 120493) | Permafrost microbial communities from Stordalen Mire, Sweden - 612E3M metaG (Illumina Assembly) | ecosystem: Environmental > Terrestrial > Soil > Wetlands > Permafrost | place: Sweden...
GACAACTCAGCTATTGCAAAAGCCATGAACATAAAAGAAAAAGGCAGATACGCACTCAAAGTCCGCTAAGTTTTTTCAAACATACCACAGTAATTTCGACCATAAATATTGGGTCTCAAAGGTTGAAAGCTATGACTGTAGCGTATACTTTAACGCCAAAACTTCGCGCCAAATTCAAAGAACCTTTCGGTATTTTGATTGAAGGCTCATTCGATGAAACTATGACTAAAATGAAAGAGTTGGTAGACAAGGAAAAACCGCTCAAGATAATCTCGGTTGGAGATGTAGTTTCTCATAATTTACATGAATACAGCATTCACCCCCAGCTAACAATTATTGACAATAAGTTTCTGAGAACTCAAAGCATGCCTAGAGCAGCATCGGTGGAAAAAACAGTTAAAGTAAATAATCCCAAAGGAACAATCACCAAGGAAGCGATTCTAGCAATTAAGGAAGCTTTAGAAAAAAAACAGCATACCCACATAGTTGTTGAAGGCGAAGAAGATCTACTTACCCTCATCGCGGTAATATATGCTCCCGAAAACGCTTATGTTGTTTATGGACAACCACATGCAGGCATTGTCATAGTCAAAGTCACCAATGAAAGTAAGGTTCAAGCTCAAGAATTCTTAAATGCCATGAAACCCTTAGAAAAGCTAAATAAGAAGAAAACCGTATGAATTTACGCCTTAAGTGAATATTAATGCAAATCAAAATTGAATCAACCAAGGATAACCCGCTTCTGAAACGAAAAGAAGTAGTCTTTACTATTATTCAAGGTCCAAAAGAGAAAACACCTCCAAGGCTTGAAGTAAAAAAAGCTGTAGCCATCGAAATGAAAATCGGTGACGATGTAGTTTTCATTAAGAGGATGCACACAAAAACGGGAACGAGCATCACAACAGGAGATGCAAACGTTTACCAAAATTTAGCTCAAGCTCAAATTGTGGAACCTGAATATATTAGAAAACGTAATAGTCCTCCTGAAAAACCTAAAGAAGAGGCTAAAGCATAATGTCCAAGAAAGCGCCAGTAAAGAAAGAAGAAACACCTCCAGCTGCAGCACCAACCGCAGCGACAGAAGCAGCAAAACCTCAAAAAGCTGAGAAGAAAAGAGAAAAGAAGCATAAAGAGGAAAAGGGAGTTCACGCAATGTACAAAGTTGAAGGAGACAAATGTAATCGAGCGCACCCAACCTGCGAGCGATGTGGACCCGGATACTTCATGGCAGATCATCATGACAGGTACACTTGTGGACACTGTGGCTTTACGCGTTACAAGCAGAAATAAGCAGTTTTAAATTCACCCTAGCACGATTAGGTTCTGATGACCATAATGCTTAGAGTTAATGTGGTTATTACCAGCATTTCTGCTGAACGATTTTGGGATATAAGAAAACCGATTCCGCCTATTCAAATAAACACTAACATTAATGTTGTTGGCATGGAAAAAAGTCAAGATGGATCTTTGGAAGTGCCATTTGTTTTATCAATTGGTTTCAATCCTTCTATTGCCCAGATGAATATTAAAGGAAATGCTTTTGTCAGTGGCGAAAAAAACGAAATTGAAAAGACTCTCAAAGATTACGAGGAAAAAAAGCCTCCGCCACAAATAATAATTCAGTCAGTATCCAATGTTGTCTTTATTGAATCTGTGCTTATTTCAAGAATACTGAATCTTCCACCGCCGATCCCGCTACCGCAGATTCCTGAAACTGGGAAACCGCCAAGTTCTAAACCTGAAGGCAGAGATTACAGCGCATAGCGAACCGTTTATAGGAAACCTTTAAATTTTCTAGCAAGGGCATCAGCAATTTTTAGTTCGATTGGAAATGCAAAGTTTCTGTGCTTCCATCTATATTTTGCCATGCGATTCATTATGGTATAAGCAAACTTGTATACTAAGTCACGTTCCTTTATTCTTGCTCCAGGATAAAAGGCGAGGCGCGTAATTGCTGAAATTGTGTGTAGTTTTTCCATTTGTGCTTTGCTATGCCAAGGTGGGTCAAAATGGAAAACATGAATGTTGCCCCATTCTTCAAGCGACCGTGGAGCTTTAAACTGGTCAGGCAAAAAATCCATGACTGGACTTGGAAATGGCGTGTAAACGAATATGCCATAATGCTGCGTTTTAGGGTTCACTTCAGACATTTTATCCATTAAATCGAAAGTTTGATTCAAATCTTGGTCGGTTTCACCTGGAAGACCGCTCATCCATGAAACATAAGGCTCAATGGAGGGCGCCCAACTTCGAAGATTCTTAACCGATATCAACATCTGCTCCGCGGTTACATCTTTGCAAATGAATTGCTGTAAACGTTCAGACCCTGATTCTCCTCCAAAATCTAGTTCAACGCATCCAGCCCTCTCTAGAAGCTCAAGAAAATCTTTGTTATATGTTGACAGGTAATCGAATCTGCAGTTGCCTCGCCATTGAATATCGAGTTTGCGATCTAAAATTCCCTGGCATATTTCTTCAACGCGTTTTTTATCAACAAAAACGTTGTCGTCAATTGGATCAATTATTTTGACATGTGGAAACTTTTTTAGTATGTACTCGACTTCGTCAAGAACTCGTTTGGCACTTTTGCCTCTCCATTTGTTTTTGTTAAAATAGCTGTTGTAGCAGAAGCCGCATCTGTGAGGGCAACCTCGGCTAGTTTGAATGTGAAAACGGCCTGATTTCACCGAAGGGTACCTATCCATTTGGAGTAGGTCATAAGGCAAAGCTATAGGTTCAGTATCTAAATCTATTACTTTGCCGTCAGGGTTATTTTTGATTAATCCGTTAAAATTATAAGTTATTCCTGCAACATCATCGAGCGGTTTATTCAATGCCAGGGCGTTCGCCAGTTCTTTGATGATTAATTCGCCTTCTCCTCGAACGACAATATCTACATAGTCATTGCTTGCTGTTTGTTCAGGCAATAATGTCGGGTGAACACCGCCCCAAACGATAGAGGACGAGGGAGCAATGAGCCTTACATGACGAGCAAAGTCCAAAGCATACTTAATTTGTAAACCGCTCATGCAGGTTATGCCCACAAAAACGGGATTTCCGACCTCAACATGATGATAGTCTTCAAGCCTCATGTCAAGAATTCGAACCGTAAAACCGTCTTCCTGAAGTGAAGCAGCCAAATACAAAAGAGAAAGAGGAACTTGTGGATCAGGTGCTTTGAACTTTCCAGGAAAAACAAGCAAAACATCTTTTCGGTTATTACCTGAATAAATGTTGCAGTAATGAGATAAACATGTTTGAGGACTAAACAAAACTGAAAAACCTCACTATTGACTAGTTAGAATAGGCTTTTAATCTTTCCTAATTTTAAACAACTTGAGAACAATATACTAAGTTCTCAGATTTGCGTATACTAAAGCATCAACGAAAACAAAGGAAAATTGGGAAAACAGGTTTTTACTTTAGCGGCACGTACATTGATGAACGTGATGCGCCAATACCCGGAGTTCCATGTCTAACAGGTTTGTTAGTTATCGCAAATTCGCCAAGGTAGTGTCCGATCATTTCTGGCTTTATTTCCATGGCAACGAATTCTTTACCGTTATGCACTTGAATTTTTACACCCACCATTTCAGGAAGGATAATTAGGTCTCGGACGTGAGTTTTTATGCTGGCTTCTTTGCCTTCTTTTTGGGCTTCTTTAGCTTCGCGCAGCTTTTCTAGAAGTATGCGTTGTTCAGGAGTTAAGCCTCGCTGTAGACTTCTTCTCTGGCGTGACGGAAGCATATTTATGAATTCGTCCATAGACATTCCCGTCAAACTTACTAAGCTGTGTCCGCGGTAACTAAATTCTTTGGGCATTTTTCATCTTCACCTTAGTTTTATTTTAAACACTTTAAACCTTCTGGCAATCCTTAGCGAATTGCTCGCTTTTTCTTTTGTCCTGGACCTCTTGCTGCGATTAGGCCAACTTTCTGTCCCGGTGGTGCGCCGTGCGATGTTGTTGTGCATCTGCGAGAGCTTCGTTTGCTGCTACCGTATGGGTGAACGGCTGGAACCATTTTACGTCCGCTTGTTCGTGGATATTTGTGACCTTTAGCTTTCATTAAGTGGAATTTTTCGCCTGCTTTAAGGAAAGGCTTATCAATTCTTCCGGCAGCGGAAACTACGCCTACAGTTGCCAAGCAATAGTCATTGACATATCTTGTTCTTCCTGATGGTAAGCGAATCATTGTACCTTGTGGAGTGTGACCGACAACAGTTGCGTAAGCGCCTGAAGACTTTGCCATTTTGCCTCCATCGCCTGGGTTGAGTTCTAAATCACAAACTAGCGTGCCCTCAGGTACTTTTCCTAATGGAATAATGTTGCCTATTTCGGCTGGAGCCTTTCCGCCGTAACATATTTGTTGACCGGTGAAAACGCCTTCGGGAGTAACTGTGTAACAAGTTAAGCCATTTTCAAATTTAACCAGAGCTAGTGGTGAACCGCTTCCAGGATTATGCATGAGGGCTTCGATCTTACCTGATAATGAGGCGTCAAAAGATATTTTGGGCGCCATTATTGGGTATTTTGCTGGAGCTACACGTTTGTGAGTTGAAGCGCGCCAGTTTTGGCCGCCGCGACCGCGTCTTTGAACACGAATTCGTTTTCCCATAAGTCATGCCTTCTAAATATTTTATAGTATTCCAAGTTTAATTGCGACATCGGAAGCTCTGAATTCTGGCTTTAGCTTCACAAAAGCTTTTTTCACACCTTGAGGGGTAACAAGAAGGTTCACTCTGCTTACTTTGACTTCGTAGAGTTCCTCAACGGCTTTTTTAATGTCGCTTTTTCCTGCTTTTAAGTTAACGATGAATATGAGTTTGTTATCTCGTTCAACCATTAAGCTGGCGGATTCAGTCATTAATGGGTAAGAAATTACTTCGTTGGAGTCCATTATGCTTTTTCTCCTTTGCTGTACATTTTATTTAGGGTTTCAATAGCGCTATTGGTCCATAACGTTAATCGACCTGGATGAGTTCCTGGGGCTAACATTTCAGTATTAAGATTCGCAACAGTGGTAACCTGAACGCCTGGAACGTTGCTTGCGGCGTTGGCTAAGTCTTTGCTGTCAACCACAACAATTAATGGTCCAACGGCTTGCTTCATTTTTCTGCCTCTGCGTTTGCCTTTGCCTGCTCGAACTTTCCGACTGTTTCGCACTCGGGTAATATCTGCTATAACTCCTAAGCTTGTGAGGGCTTCTTCAACTTCTTTAGCCCTTGTTAATCCTTCAATGGCATCCTCAACTATCAAAGGTATCTGGAGAGCGTCATTAATTTTGTGACCGCGTGAAGCGACCGTGTCTTTTTGTGCAGTCGCCGCAATCGCTGAGAATAATGCTAATTTAGCTTCTTTCTTTGGGATGCTCTTTACGATTTTCTTTTCAGCTCTTGGTGGGTGAGGTTGTCTTCCTTTAACTGTGCTTGGTGCAAAAGCTGCTCTTCCACTACCGCCTTTTATCCGGGGAACTCTTGCGGTTGCGCTACCCGTTCCGCGTGACTCGGCAGTTGTTCTTTTTCCAGCCATTGGGTCTCTGCCTTGTGGTTGTATCCTGTTGGACTGTATTGCGAGTACCGCGCGTTTTATCACGTCGGGTCTTAGTGGCGTTGAGAAAATGTTTGGAAGCTTTGTTTTTCCAGCTGATTTTCCTTGTAAATCAAAGACTTCAACGTTAATTTGTTCTGGCATAGCTTTTCAACCTATTTTCCTTGTGGAGACTCCAGAGATACATAAGTAACTTGTGGTGCTGCCTCTGGGACTTCTGTGGGTGGACGTGCTGGAACGCGCAAACGGATTTGGCGTTTTTCTGTTCCCGGAATACTTCCTTCCAGCAGTATATAGGGTCCTTTTACTTCGCCATATCGGATGTATCCGCCTTTGACGGTTACTTCTTTGCCGTCTTTACCGATTTTTAATATGCGTTTATTGAATTCTATTCGTTGGTGATAACCCATTTGTCCTGCTCTTGGAATTGAGTACATAAGGTGGTGCGGATTCCATGGTCCTAAGGTGGCGATTCCACGTTTTGTTTTTCTGCCCTTATGTTGTAGGCAGGTTACTCCCCAACGCTTTACTGGTCCCTGAAAACCTTTTCCAACTGTAATTCCAGCTATGTCAATGTATTGACCATCTTTGAATACTTCTTCAGGTGCTACGGTTTTGCCTAAAAGTTGTTTTCCGTATTCAAATTGTTGCTGAATTGTGCCTCCGCCGATTTGGATTTCGCAGACTTCGGGTTTTTTCTTTGAAAGACTAGTTTGAGATGGTTGTGTTGCTGTTATTATTCGGATAGTGGATGTTTGGTCTAGGTTTTGCTGGATTTTGTCAAGCATTGCTTCTGTGTTAAAGTTTTCTGGAAGAACCAACAGTCTATCTAAGATTGCTGGTGGATCTTTCATCCAGGCTTCGCCTATGTTTTGGAGCCCATAGGGTGTTTTTATGTAAGTTCGAATGCCACATGCAAGAATTGGTGGCGTTTCTAGTATGGTTGTTGCTCGCACGACTTCTTTACCGAAGTTAGGTGAACGTTTACGATCTTCGATGGTAAAAACGTAAGTCATGCCTGCTTTGTAGGCTGTAAAGCCTAAAAGACGAGGAGAATCAGACTTGATTTTTGGCCAATATCGGATTCGTGCAGTTGGTTTCTTGGCACGTTTCCTAGGTAAATATGCAAGTGAACCATGTTTAGGAGCGTGAGTTTTACGATGTCCCATAGTACTTCCGCTTCGCGCCTTCAGCTAATAGTAAATTAAGTTATAAACGTTACCATTTAAAATGAGAAAGCAAAAAGCATTCTATTGCTTACTTAGATTTTTAACTTGTCTTTAATCAATTAAAACACTATTTATTTTTAGTTGAGGATTAACTTAGATTCCGGGTTGCAAATACAAAATGGCAATGGATGCTTGATATTTTCTCCCTCAGCCTATTCTCTTGGTTTATGATGGCGACAATGCGATAATGCGATTTATCAAAAGTTCTTTAATTGGAGGTATTTTTTGAAAGAAGAAGAAGGACAATCGCACACAGCACGTGTCCTACATCTTCTTTAGATTTGTTGAAAGAAGAAGCGTTGGAGGGTGCGCACTTCTTCTGCCTGTTCGGATTAACTGATTAACTTTGAGTGCTGAGGTTAGTTCAAAACTTTGCCAGCTCCGCAAATAAGGTTTTGATACTTCTTGGCTCAAAATAAAACCAGAGCTCTCTCTATAAGATAACAGTGATTTACAGAATAATTCACCCTGTTGGAAAACATTTTTACACCGCAGGCGCAATCGTTGTATCTAAGCCGGGGTGGCGGAGTGGTTATCGCGCCAGCCTCGAGATCTAACAAAAGAGGGCTAAGCCAAAAGGCAAGTCAGCTGGTGGGCTTCGCGCCCGCAGGGGTTCGAATCCCTTCCCCGGCGCCAATTCTAGCATTATCAAATCGAAATGCAAACGCGCTTAAGTGTTTGGTATTGAAAAACGTTAATTCGTTTTTAGCAAGAAAAGAGCCATTAAGAAATCAGTTTTTTGATTCATGTAATAATTACAAATTGTCAAGTTTCTGTCATAGCTGTTCTTCTTGAAACTTTGACAATCTTAACTTGCCATTTTTTTCAAACAAATTCGTTTTGAAAATAAGGGGTTTGCTGAGGCTCTGGAAAAAATCTTTTCTTTTAGGAGAAAAAGAAAAAATGCAAATTTCTTTTTTCACGATCCTATGTCATGCATCGTGAATTTTAGCCAGAGCCTACTCAGCCCTATTTTGTTACTACGAAATTTTATGACTAAAAAAGGGGAGGGATTGTTTGTTTTTGTTTAATTTTGTTTTTTTATGGTCTTTTGCGTACCATCATCATTAGGATTGCGCCTATGATGATTAGCACGACTATGATTGCGATGGCTGATGCCAGAATGTATGTGTCAGTGTTTGATGTTGCTGGCGCTGCGGTTGGAGTTGAAGTGGCTGCTGCTTGCATAACCGTGAAGCCGTCTTCCGCGTATGATGGCCAATATCCATTGGTTCCATGGAATGTTGCGATGACACTGTAGTTACCTGAAATGTTTGGTGTCCATGTCATTCTATAGTTACCGGTTGCGTCAGTTGTTGTCGTGCCAATGTTTCGATAGTTGCCGTTAGAGTCCAAAACGTCCACTGTTACTTCAACGCCTGTGAAGGTATTTGGGAGTGCTTTTTGCTGGTAGACGTATCCCATCCAATCTTTCATGCTTGCGTCGGATGCAACTGGAACGCCGTTGGGGAAATCTGCTGCTTGCTGAGATTGCTTTGTGCCAGCGGAAACGTCCATAACTGTTCCAGCAATTACAACGGGTTGCCCGAAAGTTAGACCACTATGGGGTGCCGAAACTGTGGTAGCGCTTGGTCCTCTGCCGATACCGTAGACTTGGCAGTCATACCCATTGAACATTGTTGCATAACCGTCTGCGATAGCAGCGGTTGCAGTATTAAATGCGCTTGTGTAGCAGGAAAGAGTCCAGATTTCTGTTCCGTCAGTAGCGTTAATACCCCGTGTCAATGCGCCCTTGTAAATTGGTGTAGTGACAGTGTGTTCAGTGGTAATAGTGTACACTACTCCGTTGCCAATAGCGTATATCGTGGTGGGGAAATTGCCTCTTTGTCCATAGCCAAAGCTTGTGCTGTTTCCATCGCCACCGTTACCATAAGTCCACAGCAAGTTTCCATTTGTCGAGTCATAACAGTAGACTATTCCTCCGTATCCAGCACTGTAGAGTTTGCCGTATGCCATTATACATCCTCCTCGTCCACCACTGTAGTATCCAAGAGTGCTGTAGTACTGGAATGCAACTTGGTCGCCGACTGGACCCCAAATTTGCTTGCCCGTTGCCATACTGTAACCTACTCGCTGCATAGTTTCTTTATATGTTTCAGCGAAAACTCCGACTGTTGGGTCAGCTCCGATGTATGAAACGCTGATGTTGCCTGCGGGTGGTTGAACTGTATTTGTCCATAGCATTGTACCAATTGAACCACCAGTTGCATTGAGGTTAACTGCAAAGTAGGTGTAGGGAGCCCAGCTTGTGACGGTTAGTAGACCAGGTCCAGATGGATAAATGCCGCTCATGCCTATCATCATATCACCTTTTACGATATCCACTATAGAAGATGCTTGAGGCATACTGTTGAGTGTGGGCATAGAAATGTTCCAGTCTAGTAAGCTTGGATCGCTTCCGTCAGTTATTGGTGGAACCACTGCTGGTGTTGTTGATGGACCAGAGTATGTATCGTCCCATAGTTTTGACGAGTTCCATTCTTGCAGGTAATATTTCAGGGGACCAGTAGGATTGCCAAAGAAGTCGGTCGGTCCCAAGTTTACAAGGGAATAAATGAGAACCTCGCCGTTTGGACCCAGAGCTGATGTTCCTGTAGGTACATTAGTAACGTTAAACATGGGATCTCCCGTGTAGCCATCAAACGCTTGCCATGAGGTGCCTGTAACTGTAATGAGCATTGGTGGATAAGTTCCATGTTGATTGGGTTCTTGAACATCATATATGTAGCCAAAGGTTGGCCATGGTACATCACTGCGAGACCAAATAAGTTGTCCAGTTTGCAAATTGACGCATTCAGTTGGACCATATGGATTCAGAGTAAATGTTCCTGCTGTACCTCCGAAAGATAGTGGCGTAGTGAAGTAGAGCATTCCGTCCATTATTATTGGATTTTCGAATCTTTGAGCATACGCAGAACCTTCGAAGTAAGTTGCTCCTTGTTGCTGGAAGTCGTTTCCTCCGACGACTCCACCGCTTTGAATTGGTTTAGTCCACATAATATGGCCCGTTAGAGGACCTACTGCGTCACCTGGATATCCAGTGACACCGCCTGGTCCATTATATCCTAACCAGTTTGACGAAATCGTGTACCAGTTAGGGTTCTCTCCATATATTGGGCGCGTCCAGTAAGCAGATGGAAGGGGATTACCTGAAATTGCAGCTATAGCTGACGACTGAACAGTAAGGGTTGTTGATGCTGAGCTAGGCAGGTAAGTGTCGTTAATATACTGACTTTGTCCAGGTGGACCAAACACAGCAACAATTCCAGTGTATGTATATTTGTATCCTGGGAAAGTAAAGTTAAGTGTGTAGGTACCTGTTTGGGTTGGAGTGAAAGTATAGTGCTGATTTGACGTGGGGTCTTGGACAATTGGAAAAGTCTGTGTTTGTGTTGTTCCATCAGGTGCAGTAATTAGTAGTTGGTAGTTTTGGAATCGAATAGTATTAGTTGGTTCCGCGGAATCCGGTATTTTGTCAACCCACATGTAAATTATTGCCTGTTGACCGACACCGATAGGATTAGGCACAGCCTGAATATAGGCGAAGGTTGGAATTTGCCAAGCAGGAGTATGAGCGCTAGCATTGGGCAATAGCATTGTTGAAGCAGACATTGAAATCATTAAAAACATCGCAATCACGATAGTTACAATTGTATTTTTAGTTAATTTCATGCATTTTTTCTCCTTTTTCTGTATTTGTGAAGTTAGTGATATAGCTTTATAACATTTTGCAAAGACAGCATGACTGAAGCTATTTCATTAATCAAATAGAGCTAAGCACTTAACTTAAACGCAAGCGTCATTATACCACTAAAACGCTTTATAAACTCAAAAGTATAAGTTCTGGGGGATGGCTATCCACAAAAAAAGTCAGAATCAGAGAAAAAAAAATAACTTGATAACAAATGATCAGCAGAAAGTCTGCGAGCTTGTAATCTCTAATTTCTTAATAATGAATGGATCAACTTTAGAAGTGCCAGTGCAAAAAAACCAGCTCACTATTGCGGCAACACAATTTGGTAAAGCTCGAGATACCTTAAACGCGCACATAAAAATTTCCATAAAAGAAAAAAGCATAGTCTTGGAAAAAGATAACGCGCTAACAATAGTTGATATCAAGAAAGATAAATACCCACAAAGCACAAAAGTATCTTCAAAAGAAAAAATGACTTCTAAACCCAAAAGAATTAAAGATAAGAGCGAAAGGAATAGCATAATTCAACTCTCAGAAGTGCCTCCACAAAACCAATGCGAAGAAATCATAAGTAAATTCTTAGCAACGAAAATTACCGAGACACGAACAGCGATAATTCAACAGTTTGCTGCTGCAGGGATACCTGTAGCAAACACAAACACGCAAACACAAACCAAAAACAATTGCACCGTTCAAAGCATAGAGATACCCTTTAGTGAAGACAGCAAAAGGCCAGCCATACTTGCATTTATTAAAACAAGAGATGCTTTGAAAGCGCAGATAAAAGTTCGTTTCTCCAAACAAGGAATAATCTTAATCAAAGTTAAAAACTCAGCAAAAACACTTAAAGAAAAATGATTCTAAAACCGTACATTGGTTTTGCAAAATTCTTAGAAAGTTTCTTGTGTAAGACCTAAATTCTTAGAATAATAGAAGAATAATCATAAACTTGATATGCAGGTAATTAGATTCTTAAACAGTTAAGGGGTTTGCTGAGGCTCTGGAAAAAATCTTTTCTTTTAGGAGAAAAAGAAAAATGCAAATTTCTTTTTTCACGATCCTATGTCACGTATCGTGAATTTAACCCGAGCCTACTCAGCCCCATTTTTCTTAAACTGTTTTTTAAGACTAAAAAAAGAAAAGGGAAAGTTATTTCCATTTTTGCGTCATTTATTGTCGTTTTCTGAGCAGTAGCATTGCGAGGACAGCGCCGATAATGATTATGACGATTATCGTTGCTATTCCTAAGCTCAAGACGTATGATTGGGTTGATGCCAAGCTTATTGGTGTAGCTGTTGGTTCTGCTGTTGCTGTGGTGGTTGCGGTGAGATGTGTTTCAGAGTATGATGAATAATATCCGTTAGTGCCTGCGAATGTAGCATAAATTGTGTAGCTGCCTGAAATTGTTGGTGCCCATGTTAAACTATAGCTGCCGCTTGCATCAGTTGTTGCGCTTCCGATGGCATAGTGGTTGCCGTTAGAATCTAAGACTGCGAGTTGCACTGGAACACCTGTAAAGTTTGTTGGTTCAGGTTGTTGTTGGTAAACATAGCCCATCCATTCACGCATGCTATCATCAGATGAGACTGGGACACCGTTTGGAAAGTTACCTGCTACCTGTGTTTGCTTTGTCCCTGCTGCAATATCTGTTACAGTGCCTTGTATGACTACATTGCTTCCTGTGTTCACATTTGTAAGTGGTGCCTCAACTGTAGTTTGACTAGGGCCTTTGCCGACAACGTAGATTTGATTGTCATAGCCGTTGAACCAGGTGTTGTAGCCGTCTGCCATAGCGTAGCTGAAGACCAAGAATTCACCCGTGTATCCTGAGATTGTCCAGATTTCTGCTCCGGTTGTAGCATTGATTGCGCGTTGTAATCCTCCTTTGAATAGTGGTGTTTCAGGTGTGTGTTCACTTGTAACGAGGTAGACTACTCCGCTGCCGACAGCGTTAACGAATGTTGGATAGTGAGCAAAAGGTGTTTCTAGTCCTGAATCTGTGCTGTTGCCTGAGCCTCCGTTCCCGTATGTCCATAGTAGATTGCCAGTCTTTGTATCATAGCAATAGACTATTCCAGCGTAAGCGCTAACGTACATGTTGCCATAACCGAATCCGTTAGCTAAACTGCCTGATGCTGGGCTGCCGTAGTAGTCAAGGTACGCTTCAGCTGAAGTTGGGCCCCAAAGCTTTGCACCTGTATCCAAGCTATAGCCTACGTACTGCGAAGTTTCCCTATAGTTTTCGGTGAAGACACGGTTTACTGGGTCAATCCCTGCGGCTAAGACAGTGAGATTTCCTGCTGGTGGGTTAAGGGTCTCGTGCCATATTATCGAACCGAGACTGGAGCTACTTTGGTCGATGTTGATTGTGAAGTATGTGTAGGGAGTCCAGCTTGCTGTCCCCATGAAGGTAGCACCTATTGAAGGTAGAGAGCCTTGGTAACCAAGCAGTATATCATTGGTTGCTCCGAGTTCAGTGACAGATGCTGCAGTGTTCAGGTAAGATATGGAAACGTTAAAGTCAAACATTCTTGAATCGGCTCCGTTAGTGATAGGTGGAATTACAGCGGGCGATGTTGATGCACCATTGTATTGACCAGTCCACAGTCGAGATGAGTTCCATTCTTGCAGATAGTAGTTTGGAGCAGTGGGGGTACCATGGTTTACTAAGCTCAGTATTAGGTGTTCGCCGTTTGGACCGAGTATAGTTGTGCCTGATGGAACGTTGGTTACGTTGAACATTGGGTCTCCTGTGTATGCATCAAAAGCACGCCAAGATGACGTGAAAAGTATTGGTGGATAAACTCCGTGTTGGTTAGAGTCTTGAACATCATAAAGGTAGGCGAATGACAGTGCAGGTACGTCGGTTCGAGACCAAACAACTTGTCCTGTTTGCAAATTCACACAGTCAGTTGGTCCGTTGCTGGCGCCGTTGAATGATATTGGTTCAGTGTAGTACAAATATCCGTCAACAATTATTGGATTTTGGTATCTTTGATTGTAAGCGGACCCTTCGAAATATGAGTCTGCCACTATTGCAGTTTGGTTTCCTCCGACAATGCCGCCCATTTGCAGGGGCTTGGTCCACATAACGTGGCTGGTAAGAGAGCCGACTAGATCTCCTGCTCCGGCGTATTGTTCACCGTTGCCGCCCATGTTGAAGGTATTGGCAAAGCCATAGTATCCTGGTGCACCTGTACCTAACCAGTTTGATGCAATTGAGTACCAGTTGGTGTTATATTGGTATATTGGCCGTGTCCAGTAGCTTGTTGGAAGTGGAGCTAAGGGGTAATTGGAAATTGGTGAATTTTGAACATTGAGAGTTGTTGACGCACTGCTGGCTAAATAAGTGTCATTTGTGTATGCGCTTGGTCCAAAAGAGAAGGTGATATAGGACATAACGGGCTCAGTCCATGTGTATACCATTCCTGGGAACTTAAAGGTAAGAGTGTATGTGCCAGTTTGGGTAGGAGTGAAGAAATAGTCCTGTGCTGATGTTGAATCCTGTACAATAGCCCAAGTCTGTGTTGTATTTGTACCGTCAGGCGCGGTAATGATGAGTTGGTAGTTCTGGAATCGAATATCATTAGCTATTACTGCTCCATCTGGAACCAAGTTAAGCCACATGATAATCTCCACTGATTGACCTGTGCCGACTGGGTTTGGTGAAGCATTAATATACGCGTAAGTTGGAATTTGCCAAGCAGGTGTGTGTGCGCTGGTTGATGGTACTAGCATTATTGATGCCATCATTAAGATTGTTAGGAAGATAGCGATCGCAATTGATTTGGTTTTCAAATTTTTAGACATTCTTTTCGTTTTCTCCATTTTTCGATGCAAAGAGATTCAGGGTGTATATATTTAAAACTTTATAAAAAATGAAAACTTCCTCAATAAGAATGCAATTCTAATATTGAAAAAGCAATTTCATAAGTTATTGTAAAAAAATCACAAAAAAAATCTTCGACACCCATTATGTGACAATACACGATGAATTTAAATATCATGAAAAAGTACCATGACGTCAAACGAGGGATAACAGTCCTAAAAGAACCAGTTAACGCAGTTCAGGCAAAAATTCTCAAAGAGTTGCTAGCAGATGGTCGCAAAACTGACAACGAAATTGCCAAAAAAATCAGCCAAAAAAAAGAAAATGTTAAAAAGATTTTTGCCAACATGCAAGAAAATGGAATAATTACAGGCGCAACAATACACATAAATTACAAAAAATTTGGCTATAAAGCTGTTGCGCACATTCTAATCAATGGTGATCCAAAACAAGAAGATCAACTTATTGAATGCCTGAAAAAAATGCCAGAGATCTATACCGTCTACAGCAGAGGGATCAAAGGAAACATAGATGTCGTTACGACCCTCAAAACTCTTGAGCAACTAAACGAAATAAAAGACAAAATCAAAAGAGATTTTTCAATCTTGGAAATGAAAACCGCAATATGGACAGACGTAAAAGAAATGAACGAAAACTTAGCAATAATTCCGGAAAACAGGAAAAACAAAATACAAACAGACGACCCCCAAACCAAGCCCCAAATAAGTAGTAATTCTCAAAATTTTGTTTTTGATAGAGTAGACCAAAAAATCGCAGATAAGTTGTCAGAAAATGGTCGAGTGCCAATGGAGTTTTTGGGCAAAGAAGTAGGTATTACCCCTGAAACAGCCAAAAGAAGGTATGAAAAACTCAAGAAGAATGGCCTCTTAAAGGTTACAATTCAAGTTAACCCTACCAAAATAGGATACCAAGCATTGTGCGTGTTTTTCACCATAACTTCGTGCGAAAACACTTTTTCAATAATTAAAAGAATCAGCAGAATACCTGACATAATAAGCATAATGAAAACAACAGGAGACTACGACCTGCAAATATACGCAATGATACAGGATCTCGATCAATTACTTTCTATTCAAGAAGAACTAGGCAAAATTCCTGGTATAATGAGAATGGACTCAGAAATATTGCGGTTAGACAGATTCCAGAAATGGCCAAGCCCACGCCAGTATATATCAACTTTTTGATTTAGTTAACCAAAATGCCAAATATTTATGAAATTTAAAGTTTCAACCGAAAAATAAGCAAGTCTTAAATTTCATTGATTATCAAACGTTAATCAATGGGTAAAATACGCATGCATAAAATCAATGAACTTGATGCACAAATATTAAAAAACCTGCTGCAAGATGGTCGACGAGGCTACAATGAAATAGCCGAAGACTGCGGAACATCAGAAAACAAAGTTTGGAAGCGCTGCAGAACAATGGAGCAAAAAGGCTTAATTAGTGGAGCAACAGTTCAAATGAATTTTGGTCATTTTGGCTTCGATGCACTTGTGACTTTGTTAATAAGTATCGAAGCTCAGCAAATAGAAAGAGTTATGGAAACTATAAGGCAAGTGAGCGAACTAAGAGCTTATCGGCAGTATAATAGCGTTTATAATGTTCGAGCAGTAGCAACTCTCAAGGATCTAAATGAGTTGGATCATCTTAAGCAATTAATCAAGCGAAAGCTTCCCATTATGGGTCTAAAATCTTACATTTGGACAGGGGTTAGAAATATGCCTGAAAACCTAAACCTGACCAATTCGCTCAAAGCTTGTATCGAGAAAATTAAACAAAATCAGAGCAATATAGGTTCCATACAACGTGAAAAATACATAATTGATGAATTCGATGAACAAATAGTTAACAAACTCACATCAGATGGACAAATGTCATTTACCCGAATTGCCCAAGAAATGAAATTGTCAACCGACACAGTTTTGAAAAGATACTATAAACTAAAAAAAAACCGATCAATAAAAGTTTCAATCCAAATTAACCCAAACAAAATTGGTTATAAATCGATCTTGGATTTCAATGTGGCTTTTACAACTCCCGGTAACTTCTCAGATGCAATAATTGAATCATTAGCAAGAATACAAGACGTAATCATCATCACAAAAACCAGCGGAGATTTCGATTTGCAAGTGACAGCCATGATTAGAGATATCCCGCAATCTTTCGCCATTCAAGATCAAATATCTAGAATTTGCGGAATCACGAAAATTGAAACTAGCGCCAGAAAAATCCCCGACAAATGGCCGACGCCACAACAATATATATCAACATTCTAGATAGTGTTTTCTTATTTTTCAAAATATTTTATTAACTCACAGAAAGAAATTAATTTGGCCAAGCTGATTGAGAAAATATTTTACTTTTTTAAAGCACGCTAAAAATGTTTCTTACCTTAAAGACAAATGAGATTGAAGGGGGTTATTTAGGTTAATTTTATATCTAAATTAAATAGAGTCTATTTATGGGTGAATTTAGCAAAATGGAAAAGATTGCTGAAGGCTTCAGTGACTTTGGTGATTTTAAAGCGATTTTGTTCAAAACTTCGGATGGTCGTCATTTTGTGCGGTTTCTACCGTCAAATAGCTCGGAAAAGCCTTACACTCAATGGCTCGCCGGTGATGATTATTTGGAGTGGCTCAGATGTTGGGGTAAATGTTCTGCGACGTAGATTACTTTAAATAATATCGGTTTTTCACTAGAAAAGCAAAGAGCAGTTAAAAAAAACCTTGATTTGACAATATCTATTATGGATATGTTTATTCTGTCATGTAAGTAATATCGTCCCAAGGATGTCTATATAAGCCCTGCTTTAGCCGTTTTTGGTCCAAGAAGTGTCCTGTCATTCCGATCGTTCTGCCCACAACAAACAACCCGTTTAATGCACCCATCTTAATATATTCGTCAGCTTCCTGCTTGGTCATTTCGTTTCTCAGCATGTCTACAAAGCAAATACCAATGCAACCGTCAACATTGAGGATGAGATTGTCTTTCTTGGCTGTTGTGAGCTTCTCAACTTCAAGCGCGTAGTCCAAAAGCGGGGTAGCCTTGAAGTGTTTCTTGGCATATTCTTTCAGGATAGTTACTCGCTTGTCAGGGTTGTTTACACTCTTTACCAAGTGCCCGATGCCCTGAATGTTTTCACCCTTTTTCTTCATTTCCTCGACGAACTCTGCGGGGGTTAAGCCTCTGTCAAAGGCGTTAGAAAAACTCTGTGCTGCTCCGTCGATGGCGCCTCCAAATCGTGGACCTATAGTTAGCATACCGCTTGCCACTGAGGACATCAAGTCTTTGCCTGCTCTTGCTGCAACTATAGCGTTGTGGGCACCTGAGACTGCAGGTCCATGATCAGCTGTTACCATGATCGTCATTTCTATAAACTTTGAGGCGTATAATGGGAACTGACGTTTGAACCACAGTATGCTCAATACGCCACCGATTCCGATGTCCTGTTTGAAAACCTCGGAAATTGGCATCTTACCATAAAGCAGTTCTTCTCCTCTGTCGTCTGAAATTGTGCATATAAAGTTAGAGGGTTTTCTGATAAGCCCTGATTTCAATGCTTTGGCATAATCCATCGGAATCTTCGGCACTGGTGGTTCTGGCCTTGGTTTGATGATTCCCTTTTGAACCAGGTTTTCGTAAGTCTCCCTTATTTTTTCGTCGTAATCGTCATATGAGTTAGGAACAATTGCGCCAGCTGCCTTTAGAGCCAAGTTCTTTGCATCTGCAGTTTCGACTTCTGAACCTGCCTTTGCACCTGCATGACCGAACTGAACCTCAGTTTTAAATGCTTTAGAACAGGTGCCAGTGACCCAAATCACCAATGGTTTTGTTATTTTCTTTTTCTTTAACGCTACAGCGATTTCGTACTCGCCTCTACCACCTACTTCACCCAAGCACACCAACATCTTAATCTCTGGAATAGACTCGAACCTAAGAAGATGATCTAAAAGTGTTGAACCTGGGTATGTGTCTCCGCCAATTGCAATGCCCTCATATAGTCCATTAGTGTTCCTAGCAATAATGTTGTATGCCTCGTTACTTAGGCCGCCTGATTTAGAAACAAACCCCACAGAACCTGGCCGGTGAAGTTTAGATTCTATTATATTTTCGATTGTACCGCCTGCATTTCCAATTTTGAAGCAGCCAGCTTTTATTCCTCCAACTGTTGCTGGACCGATGATGACTTTTCCAAGGACTTTAGATTTGGCAGTGAGCAACTTCATTCGCCGCTCCGGTACACCCTCGGCTATTATCACAAGAGTGTGCAGCTGCGGGATAGCTAACGCCTCCTCAGTTGAAGGTGCGGCTGACCTGAAAGATGCAAAATTAATCATCACGTCAACATTAGGATGCATCATAGCAGCTTTTTCGATCGTTTTATAAATGGGGATTAGTATTTCGCGTGTGCCAAAGAAGCACTTTGAGAAGCTGTCTGAACCTGTTGGGTTGATTATTGCAGCTACGGATGGAGTCTCTCTACCGGAAGCATAGTCAAAATCCAACATCCTCTGCGTTGCCGCAACTTGGTTGTTATAAATGAATGATTGGGTTTTCTGGGTGAACAACTCACTTGATGAAATTTTAGTGATTGATTCATGGTTTGGCATTTACTTTGCTCCCTTCAACGCCATGGAAACAATCTTAGTCATATGAGTTTCTGGTCCGTAAACTTCAATTGGCACACCTATTTTCTCACCAAGCGCCCTCATCTGACACAAGCCCTCCAGATAGTTGGGTCCGCCCCTACGAACGTAAATCTTGACCTTACTCTCTTGAAGATTCTCCTGGTGCTCTTTGAGAGCCTTGATTATACCTTTGAAGGTACTGGCGACGTCTGTGAAGTTTGCTATGCCACCACCAATTATCAGAAACTTGCCTTTCGGATTTACCTTTCTGGTCACTAGGTCAAGTATCGTATTGGCGTAGAGGTAGGTGAACTCCTCGCTTGGATCACCTGAATATTCCCCGTAATTAGCCAGCTCGGTAATGTAGCCTAAATCAGTTATTGTGTCAGCATATATGACAGAGGCTCCGCCGCCTGCAACCATGGTCCACACTCTTCCTTCAGGGTTGAGGATGGTTAGTTTCAGTGAAGCTCCAGTTTTTGAGTCTAAGTCTTCTATGTAAGCTTCTTCTTCAGTTGGAATTCTCCCAAAGGGTACTGGAAACTCGACTTTCCCCCACTTCTCACCATTCTCAAATTCGGCACAACTGTCCAGCTTGGATGCCAAATCTAATGGGATGACAGAAGCCTCGGTTACTACAATCGGATTCATTTCCAAATAGGTAAAGTTTAAGTCAGCATAAAATTTGAATAATGCTTCAATAAATCCTGAGAGACATTTTTTGCTGTTAGCTGGAACTTTTTCCAATAATTTTTTCTCTATTTCAGATGAACTTGGAAATATACCGATGGGTACATCGAAACGTACTGCCTTATTGTCAACGTCCCCGACGTCTACACCGCCTTCAGGGTAGAACAGGATTGTATCGCCATCTCTAGTCGATATTATGGCGAGGTAGTATTCATCCGAATCTTTATGAGGTACCATTGGCTCGATAATGAAATGTGTCAGTTGTCCAACTGTTCCTTTGTCTGTGGGCTTCCCTTCGGCATCAAACTTGCCGTAGATAGTTATCGGTCCCTTTGACTTCTCGTCTATCCATGCTTGGGCACACTTATAGTCTGCGCCTACGAGAATTAGGTTATTCTTTCCTCTACGCTTTATCAATTGGTCAGGTTTTACAACCAACTTCTCGGTTGTTAGCCATTTATTTTCATTCAGTAGCTTTGCCATATCGGTTTGTGGTCCAACCGAGACAATTTTATCGGAAATCTCGTAAGTTCCTTTTGAGTAATCTTTCAAGAGACGGGCGAGCATACGCTTGCCATCTGCTTCTCTGATTGCTTTATGCGCCATAGTATCGCCCACTATTCAAGTTTCTGCTTGAGCTTTTTTGCAACCTCAGCAATAAACTCCTCGGTGTAAACCTGCCGGTTCCTTGAGTCGGGCGTGGCAACAATCATCAAGTCACCGGTCATAATACCGCCTTCAATAGTCTCAAGAGCTGCATCTTCAAGTTTTTTAGCAAAGGCCACAACTTCGGGCGTTTTGTCCAGCTGGCCTCTCTTTCGGAGGCATCCAGTCCAAGCAAATATTAAAGCCATGGAGTTACTTGAGGTCTTTTCACCTTTCAGGTATTTGTAATAGTGTTTCTGAACAGTGCCGTGAGAGGCTTCAAACTCATAAAATCCTTGAGGGCTAACAAGCACAGATGTCATCATTGCCAAACTGCCATAAGCTGAACCTAGCATGTCGCTCATTACATCGCCATCATAGTTTTTGCAAGCCCAAAGCATACCGCCTTCTGTCTTCATTATTCGGGCAACCGCATCATCGATAAGAGTAAAGAAATACTCAAGCCCTACTTCCTCGAATTTGGATTTCCAGTTTTTCTGATATTCTTCTTCAAATATCTTACGAAAATCCGCATCATAAACTTTGGAAATCGTATCCTTAGCGCCAAACCACACGTGAAGTTTCTGGTCATATGCATAAGTAAAGCATGCTTTTGCAAAGCTGGATATGGATTTATCTGTATTGTGAATGCCTTGAATCACACCGGGACCTTTGAAATCCTGAATTGTTCCCCGCCAAAGTTCCTCGCCTGCAGCGTTTGTGAACACCATCTCGGCCTTCCCGGCTTCTGGTACCTTGTACTCACAATTCTTGTAAACATCTCCGTAAGCATGTCTTCCTATGTGGATTGGTTTCTTCCAAGTTCTAACTGCTGGAGGAATATTTTTTACAAGGATCGGTGCCCTGAAAACCGTGCCGTCTAAAGCTGCTCTAATGGTGCCGTTTGGGCTGCTCCATTCCTTTTTCAAGTTGTATTCCTTAACCCGGTCTTTGTTTGGAGTGATAGTAGCGCATTTTACTCCGACACCGTATTTCTTAATGGCTTCTGCTGCTTCCAAGGTTATTTTGTCGTCAGTTTCGTCTCTCTTTTTGAGTTGAAGATCATAATACACGGTTTTCATGTCGAGATAGGGTAAAAGGAGCTGATCTTTAACCACCTTCCACATTATTCGAGTCATTTCGTCTCCGTCTATTTCGACGATCGGTGTCTTTACATTTATTTTGCTCAATTCCATTCCTCAATCATTTTATTTTACTGTGTAGGAGAGCAGTCCACCCTCATAGAGAATGTCTTTTTGTCTTTGGGAAAGGTTGTATGTAAGCTCTATTTGTAGGTTCTTGGTCTTGTTTACCAGGATGACTGGTTCATTATTCTGCAGTTTCTTCTTGATATCTGGAATTTCAATCTCATCGCCTTGAGCTATTTTGTCGTAGTCTGTCATATTCTTAAAGGATAGCGAGATTATTCCGAAGTTAACAAGGTTGGCTGCATGAATTCGTTCCACCGACTTGGCTATGATCGCTTTGACACCTAAGTACATTGGACATAATGCAGCGTGCTCTCTTGAACTTCCTTGACCATAAGATTCGCCAGCAACTATTACGGTATGCAATCCTTTCTTTTTTGCTTCCATTGCTCTCTTGGGAAATGCTGGGTCAATCGACTCGAAAACAAATTCGGAATATTTCGGCACGTTGGACCTGTACTTTAGCCTTGCTCCAGCAGGCATTATGTGGTCTGTAGTAATTTTGTCGCCGACTTTTATTTCGACAATGCCCTTTATTTGCTCGGGCATTTTATTGTTAACTGGTGGAGTGCCTATGTTTGGTCCCCTAGCGATTTCAATATTCTTGTCAGATTCTTTGGGGAATATGAACATTGAATCATCGATTAGAAATTTCGCTGGCATACTAACGTTGGGGTACTCGAATCCTGCATTTCTGGGATCAGTAAATTTACCCGTGATTGCAGCTATTGCTGCGACTTCTGGGCTTACTAGGTAGACCTGAGCGTCTGAGGTACCGCTTCTTCCCTCAAAGTTTCTGTTACTTGTCCTGAGCGATACGCCGGTAGTTTTGGGACTCTGGCTATTGCCGATACAGAATCCGCATGTTGCCTCCAGAAGCCTGGCACCAGAATCTAGCAGATCAAGGATGTAACCATCCCTTGCCGCCATCTGCAACACTTGTCTCGAACCTGGTGCAACTCCAAATGATACGTCAGGATGGACTTTTTTGCCCTTCATAATCTTGGCTACTGTAGCTATTTCTTTGTAGGAAGAATTTGTGCAGGAACCAACCATTATTTGATCTACTTTAACATCTTTCAGTTCGCTTACTCTGATAATATTGCCTGGGCTGTGTGGTGCTGCAGCAAGCGGTTCAAGCTTGCTAAGGTCAATATCAATTACCTTGTCATATTCGGCATCGTCGTCGGCCTTTAGCTCAATCCAATCTGCTTCACGACCCTGTGCTTTCAGAAACCTCTTTGTCTCCTCATCTGAGGGAAATATAGAAGTGGTAACACCCATCTCAGCGCCCATGTTTGTGATCGTTGCTCGTTCAGGAACCGTAAGGTTCTGGACCCCAGGTCCGGCGTACTCCATTATGACTCCAACATTGCCCTTTACTGTGAATATCTCTAGCATCTTCAGGACCACATCTTTGGCGCTGACCCAGGGCTGAAGCCTTCTGATTAGATTTATCTTGTAGACTTTTGGGCATGTTATGTAGAATTCTCCGCCGCCCATTGCAACAGCCACATCCAGTCCTCCTGCCCCAATAGCTATCATACCGATGCCTCCGCCGGTGGTTGTGTGACTATCAGATCCGAGCAGCGTTTTTCCAGGCTTACCAAATCGCTCCAGATGGACTTGATGACATATTCCGTTACCTGCCTTTGAATAAATAACGCCATATTTAGCCGCTATTGTCTGAAGATACTTATGATCATCAGCGTTTTCATAACCCACTTGGATAGTGTTGTGGTCCACATAGCTGACAGAAAGATCGGTCTTCACGTGTTTGAGTCCCATTGCTTCAAACTGCAGGTATGCCATGGTTCCTGTCGCATCCTGAGTCAGAGTTTGATCGATCTTTATGCCTATCTCGTTTCCAGGTATGTATTCTCCTACTACCAAGTGTTTTTCTATTATTTTTCGAGTAAGGGACTTTCTCATAAATATCTCATCCTATGGAAAGATTTGTTTTTCTTATGCGAATATAAAGGTTGTCAATTTATGCGACGACCATCATTCTCTATTTACGTAAACTGAATTAATTTTGAAAGAACTTAATAATATTATAAACGAAATAATTCCAGATCAAATTTTTTCTTTAACCTATTTTGAAGAATATAGTTGTGATCGTATTAAAAACGTAATCAGGAGGTTTGCTGAGGCTTTGGCACATTCCTTAGGAGAAAGGCTACAAAAAACACTAAAAACTCGGAATCCATCATAGTTTTTGCCCTTGGCGCCTCTCCATTACTCTGAAGTGAGTAAATAATCTGGTCGAATTTAAGCTCGGAATGCGAATTGCCACTTACAACAACCAAGAAATAAGAAAAATGATTACTGAATTTTGGAACCTTGAAACTATCTTACCAAACGTTGAAGATGTGTTATGGTGAGAATTAATTGCATTACTCTTTTCTAAAAAAATAGATTATTTTATTTTAACCCATGATGGTAGGATTCACATTTTCTTCATTAATATGATGCATCACATGAATGGCTAAACCTGTTGCAGCACCTGCTGAAAGCCCCAGAAGCAAATTGTTTAAGGGCGTATAGTTACCAACTAACCCTAAGACTACAAGTACATCGAACCCCAACGCAACTGCTAAGTAACCAGCACACCACATTTTGACGCTCATCCCTCTTGGCTTGTTTATTCCGATGCCGCCTAACAAACCTAGCATAACTAGAAAACCTACTACGGTATAGATCCAATCGAAATTCAAACTTTTCACCTGTTTGTCTGGCTATGTTGATTTAGAGCTTAATTAGCTTATCGAATACAAGTCTCAATTAGAGATGGATTGCAATTTTTCAAGGTACATATAGTTAACCTTTTTTACCTTCAACTATGTCTCTTAACCATCTCCTAGGATGTGGATGCATTAACAAAATTCGACGCAAGACATTGCCATAAATGGGCTCAACTTTTACTTGTAAGACAACAAAAACTCAATCAAGCCTTGACTGCCATATCAAAAAGCAACTTTGATTTGGCAAAGCGTTTGTTTTCTCAAATTTTTAAGGGAGTTAACGGTGGCAAACAAGCTGACCCAGGTATGGCTGGATCGCTTTTGTATCATATGGCTATGGTTACAAAAATGGAGTCTGAAACACGCATGCTACTTGAAGAGTTACAAGTAGATTTACCTGACATAGCCAACGAGGTTAACAACATTTATTGCGACTTTAAATCTGACGCCCAAGAACTCACCAAAGAAATTACATCTTTTAGCTTGTCACCTAAAGAAATAAGCTCAAGTCCACACATTGGAACAAAAGAAAAAATAAATCTTTTCAAAAACCTAAGTAGAGAAAACAAAAAAGTTCAAAGTCTTTTGACTGTAAAGAACCCCCAAGCATCTGAAGAATTAAGGAAGCTATTTCGTGATTGGTCTGAGCAGATCGTCCGCATGCGTTTAATTCAGGAATACGAGACAATCAAGGGTTTACTAGTAATGACGGAACTTGCAAAACACATAGATATACCAACTCTTGAGAGTGCAATGCAAAGGGTGCAGGAAAAATTCGGTCAAGAAACAGTAAACATCGCTCTTGATGTAACCCTAAAGGTTGGAATGCGAAGAGAAAAACTTCAGTCAATAATGTTAAGCGATCACTTCATCAATTACACAATGTCTACTGACACACTAGACGGGCACATGGAATTTTTGAATTGCCCAATCTTTGGAAGCCACAAATACACCAATGAAAAATACGGCTTAAACCCTCAAGTGTCTTCCCTGTTTTGCACCCATTTCTGTTTCGCTCATGCCAAAGCAATGCTGGACACGGTCCTTCCTTTCCCATTTACACTTTGGCAACCTAAATTAATAGCGACACATGGAAACTGCGAATATTACTTAAAACTCGCCCACTCACCAGAGGCAAAGACTTCTGAACGGTTTGTTCCACTCGTTATGTCATGGAACGTTACCCGCGAATGCAACATGAAATGCTCACACTGCTACATTAACGCTACAAAGAAAAAACTTAAAAACGAATTAACCACTCAAGAAGCAAAAAACCTCATGGATCAAATTCACCAAGTTAGTACCCCACTACTCATACTTAGTGGCGGTGAACCTCTGTTGCGTCCAGACATTTTTGAACTAATAAGTTATGGAACAAAGATAGGTATAAAGATGGGACTGGGAAGCAACGGAAGTCTTATCGATGAGCCAGTGGCAAGAAAACTAAAGAAAGCAGGTATTGCGACAGTTTCCATCAGCTTGGATTCTAATATTGCAACCCAACATGATGAGTTTAGAGGAGTAACTGGAGCTTGGGAAAAAGCAGTCCAAGCTTGTAAAGCTTTGAGAAAAAACAATATCCTTGTTCAAGTCAACACCACATTAACCCAGCAAAACTACAATCAGATAGACGACATTATGTCACTTGCAGAGAATATAGGCGTTGAAAACTTCCACCTATTTTTCCTTGTTCCGACAGGGCGAGGAACCAAATTAACAGATATTTCGCCAGAAAAATACGAAGAAATGATTACAAAAACCTTCGCAAAAACCGCCAATCATAAACTAAATGTTAGACCTTCCTGTGCCCCCCAATTTATGAGAATCGCTAAAGGCATGGGTTTAGATATGCGACAGTGGATTCGAGGCTGTATCGCCGGACAATATTATTGCCGCATTTACCCCAATGGAGACATAACACCCTGTCCCTACCTACCGATTAAACTGGGAAATATCCGGGAAAAAAGCTTCAAAGAAATATGGTTCAACTCAAAAGTTTTCAAAGACCTGAGGAACCCAAATTCACTTAAGGGCAAATGCGGCGCCTGCGATTATCGCTCTTTATGCGGTGGCTGCCGAGCCCGCGCTTATGGCCTCTCAAACGACTTCATAGATTACTGCGGAGAC
>Ga0182021_10001575_pt1 | contig 26385 bp, 17 predicted proteins | sample 612E3MmetaG_FD_120493 | JGI IMG/M metagenome (GOLD analysis project Ga0182021, IMG submission 120493) | Permafrost microbial communities from Stordalen Mire, Sweden - 612E3M metaG (Illumina Assembly) | ecosystem: Environmental > Terrestrial > Soil > Wetlands > Permafrost | place: Sweden...
ACGTTGAGCTATTTTCCAGAAATGTTGCACCATCTTTATAGTCAATAATATTGTTCATGTCTTTATAATAGCCCTCAATACTTGCTTCTAATAAATTATCTGAAAAATATTGTATATACCCTAAACTGTATTGCGATGCTGTTTGTGGTTTTATATTATTGTCTGACGGAAACCAAATATCAAGAGGCCCTCCACCATTTGTTTTCATGAGCAATTGGTCTTGTTGGGTTGTGTGTGTATAACTAGCTTTTAAGGATGAATTTTCAGATACCCTGTAATTAATGCCAAGCCTCGGTTCAACACTAATCGAATTTGCATAGGTTTTGTTTTGGGCAACATAAAATGAATCGGCTACCTGATAATTCTGTAAATCATAAACCCAATGTCCGCCAATATTTTGATATAAACTTGCCCGTAGACCATATTTAAAAGATAATACTTCAGATATTTTTTGTTGGTTTGAAATATACAACGCATGTTCAAAAACGCCTTGTTCAGAAACAACCCTATTACTGAAAGGCTCTGATTGTGTAATGTAGGCAATGGCTGTTTCATTGCCTACTAATTTTCCGGGCATAAAATCCTTATACGTTGTCGATGCGCCAAAATCAATTGTGTTATTATTATTCAGATAATAATTATATTCTGCTTTCAATGTAATTTGTTTGATCCCTGAGTTCCAACTATAATCTAGAGAACTGTTGCCATTGGAAGAATTATAAGCGTTAGAGTATTCGTAATTACTATATATAAAGGAAACGTTGCTAAAAAGGTTTGGATTGTAAACATGATTCCAACGTGCAGACATTGTGTTGTTATGATAATTGGCATTCAAACCTATCGTAGCATTGTCGTTACCAATGTATGAAGAAATATAAATGCGGTTTTTGCTGTCTAAAATTGCATTGAATTTACAATTGAGGTCGTAAAACGTTAAATCAACACTAGATTTTACGAGTTTATAAAGCCAGCTTAAATATGAAACCTTCCCCGATACAATAAAAGAAGCACGGTCATTAACAAGAGGTCCTTCAACACTTAAATCGGAACAAATAATTCCTAATCCTCCTGCCACGTTATAATTTTGCATGTTTCCATCTTTAAGCCTTATATCAACTAACGAGGATAAACGTCCTCCATAATTGGCTGGAATGTCGCCCTTGTAAATCCTTACATCGTTTACAGCATCATTATTAAATACGGAGAAAAAGCCCATCAAGTGCGAAATTTGAAATACAGGTGCATCATCGAGTAAAAAAAGGTTTTGGTCAATACTGCCTCCCCTTACACTAATTCCTGTGCTCCTTTCATTTGCTGCCTGAATGCCGGGCAATATTTGCAACGAACGCATAATATCGGGCTCGCCCAGCAATACAGGTAACGCTTTAACATCCTTATTGGTCATAGTCATTTGCCCCATTTGTGCTTGCGATAATTTGGCCTCGGGACTAGAACCGACAACCGTAACTTCACCTAATTTAATCGGCTGAGATGTGGCAAGTTTTATTATTATGGTCGTGTCTTTATTTATTTTAAGGCTTATCGATTGGTCAACATAACCAAGGTAGTGTGCGAGAATTTTGCAGTCACCTTCATTCTGTGTGAGGTTAAAGTATCCAAAAGCGTTTGTTGCGACACCTTTTTTGCTTACAGAATCAAAAACATAACATCCTATTAATTTTTCGGCACTTTCTTTATCTTGTACATAACCATTTACAGAATAAGTTTTTATGTTTTGCGAAAATATCGGTGAAAAAGTAAATAGATAAATCAGGATTAGATAGTTTTGTCTCATCAATAAAATTGGGTTTAAATTTAGTGGAGAATTTGTCTTCTTAGTATCAATCAAGCTTTAAATTTCATCGAAGTTCGACTTGCACCTAACTATTTCAAAACGCAACCTAACGGACCGGCTCCCGATAAATCGGGATGCGGCACTGATAATTTGCAACATGAACCCAACGAAACAAGTTTATACACAAAACCAAATTAATAAAAATTAAACCAACGAAAAACTTAAAACAAACTTAACAAACATAAACCCGACACACGCCATGCTTAACGCAACTCACTCATTCTGTCAGTTTGAGTTGCTGGTTAGGTTGCAATTGTTTTATCTCAGCAAAACAAGTTTTCTGGTCTCAGTAAATGTTCCTGCCTGCAAACGATAGAAATATATTCCACTTGGCAAATCCGCTGCATTCCACTGACGCGAGTGATTTCCTGCAGATAATTCTTCAGAGACAATTGTTGCCACCTCTCTGCCTATTAAATCAAATACTTTTAGCAAGATAAAAGATCGTGATGAAAGACTAAAGGAAATAGTCGTCGCCGGATTAAATGGATTCGGATAGTTCTGGTCAAGATTGAAATGCATGGGCAAAGCGTTCGAGAACCTGTCTACTGAAGTGTTAATCTCCGACAATGGTCGTTTCCAAACACCGCCAGAAGCCTCAGCAAAGAGATATGTGTCATTTACAGCAAAAGACGAAACATGAGTATCCGTCAAACCAATATCGACCTCAATCCAGTTTGTTCCATTGTTGGTTGATCGGAAGATACCGTCACGAGTTCCAGCAAAGAGATTTGTGCCACTGACAGCAAGAGCCACCGTATATGTTAAAGTGTTCGGTATGCCAGGATAGACAGAAGTCCAGTTCATGCCGTTGTTTGCGGATAGAAAAACGTCGCCGCCAAAAGTTCCGGCAAAGAGATTCGCACCTGAGACAGCAAGAGAATAGGCGCCCATACTCGTCAAGCCGTTATTTACTGGAGTCCAGTTCGTGCCGTTGTTAGTGGAAAGAAAAACGCCGTCCTCAACAGTACCGGCAAAGAGATTTGAGTCACTGACAGCAAGAGAATAGACAGTAGTGTTCGTCGGCAACCCCGTGTTGACTGCAATCCAGTTTGTACCATTGTTGGTGGAAAGAAAAACGCCTCCATAAGTTCCGGCAAAGAGATTCGAATTGCTGACCATAAAAGAATAGACGCCAAATCTTGTCAAGCCGGTATTGACCGCAGTCCAACTTGTGCCATTGTTGGTTGATCGAAAGATGCCGTTGCCAATACTCCCGGCAAAAAGACTCGTGTCACCTGCCCCATCGGAAGAGACGGTAAGAGCATAGATAAAACCAATTGTCAAACCATTGTTTACTGCAGTCCAGTTTGTACCATTGTCGGTGGATAAAAAGATGCCCTTATCATAGGTACCGGCAAAAATATTCTTACCGCTAACAGCAAAAGACCAAACATCAGTAGGCCCATTTGTTTGTATCCATTGAGCAAGCAATGGATACGAACCGGTAAATAGGCAGAACATTATTAAAAGGTATCCGCCACAGCGGACAATATGGAAATTACTTTTCATATACTTCTACTTCCATGAAATAGTAATGGACAATTGCGCCCTAACGGACTGGCGCTAATCCCGATTCGACAAATTTGATGTTGTCCAATCAAATTGTGGTCGAATCGAGGATCCCATAAAACGGGAGCTGCGGCGCTGATAATTTTCAAATTGTTGAAAACGAAACGAGTTCACGCTGAAAACTAAATTAGATTGTACTCAACCAACGAGATACTGAAAAGTTAATTATAAAAACTTAAACCAACCACACGCAATGCTTAACGCACCCAGCTCATTCCGTCAGCTTGTGCGTTTTTTGCATCCCTCTGTTTTCTAGAGGGGAGCGCCTGGTTAGAACGCACGCGTACGTGCCCGCAAATTGAACACAATAAAACGCCTGCAAGCATTAGAAATATTATGCTATAGGGTTTCTTCTTCTATAGGTCTTTATTGCCACTATTATGAAAAGAATTCCAGCGATAATACTTCCATAAAAAGTAAGCAGCCTACCATTAAAATTTGCTATACCAACGAACAAAAAACATATAGCGGCAAGAAGAAAAAGCAGTGCATTACGTTTATTGTTTTTCATTATTATTCCTTTCTCAAAATATAAACATCATTACTGTTTAATATTACAAAAATACTTTTGTGCGTTCTAACGGATGGCGCTAATCCCGATTCGACAAATTTGATGTTGTCCAATCAAATTGTGGTCGAATCGAGGATCCCATAAAACGGGAGCTGCAGCGCTGATAAGTTGCAAGTTGCTATCAACAAAACAAGTTTATTATAAAATCTTTCAAACAATAACTCCTAAGCGCCATGCTTAACGCAACACGCTTATTCTGTCAGTTTGAGTTGCTGGTTAGTTGCACTTCACAATCAGTCGTCAATAATTATTTCAATAAAATTAATTTCGTTGTCTTTTGAAAACCATTACCGATCATTGTACAATAGTATATTCCACTTGAACAATTTGATGCATTCCACTCTATGCGATATGAACCTTGTTGTTTATATGAATTCAGGATTTCTTTGACTTGTTGGCCAAGTTCATTTGTAATTATGATTCTTACATTCATACCTTTTGGAATCTCATACTCTATTGTAGTAATTGGATTAAACGGATTTGGATAATTTTGAGATAAATATAAGGTGTTAGGAATAAGATTATTTTGGTTAGCAACTGAGGTAATATTTCCATAAATATTTCCTGAAATTATTGCCCCTGTTAACTCGAAATAATCTTCAACTCCCAGTCCGAAATCTATTATTCCAATACTATCAGCAACATCATCCCATACGTCATTATTACCTTGGAAAGTTAAAACTCTTCTCGACTGACCAAAAACTACTTTATTTTGATCGCCTGTCATAAGGGTAACATAATCATAGCTCCCTTGCCTTCTATATGAAACTGTATCACCTACATGTTTTGAAAAATCATAACGAACAAATTCCGACGAATTATTCGATGAGTATTGATAAATCTTTGAACCATCTTTTCTGAAATAAAAATATTTACCAAAAGGTTTATAAATCTTATTATTGGGTAATAGAGTGTCTTTGCCATAACTGCATGTAACTCTTTCAATGACAAAACCGTAAAATGCATTAGTATGATCATATATCCATCTGCTACTATCCGAATTAAATGGAAATATGAAGTCAGTTTGTGAAAAACAAAATGAGAAAGAAAAAACAAGTAAGAAAAATAGTTTTTTCATTTAATGCCTCACAGCGGTTAAGTGCAATCTAACGGACGGGCGCTAATCCCGATTCGACAAATTTGAGGTTGTTCAATCAAATTGTGGTCGAATCGAGGATCCCATAAAACGGGAGCTGCGGCACTGAATATTTTCAATATACACAAAACGAAACAAGTTCATGCTGAAAATTAAATTAATAAAAACAAAAGTAATAGGTACTAGAAACTGAATAATAAAAATTTAAACCCACCATCAGCCATGTAATTTGCAGTGAGCTCATTCCGTCAGCTTGTCCCTTCCAAAGGAATGCCTTCGGCAAAAGGGATCCCCCAAAGGGGCAAGCCTTTGGGAAGCGCCTGGTTAGGCGGTTGTCCTATTTCTTAAATTCGATTGCATCATAATAATTCCAATTTCCTGTTAAAGCATCAACAATCATTGGAACTCCGCCACAAACTAAATCGAGCGCAAACCACCATCCACTCAATTTAGCATAAAGAGGATATCGATATTCTGCGCTATCAACTTTTATTAACAAAACATAGTCACGATTTGATCGTACTTGAACATACGAGGAAGTCGAATCTGCTTGTTCAACATTTTTATAATAATCATGATTTTCAACATGAACTTTTACTGTTTTGGTTTTATAATAAGGAGAAGGCAATTCAATGCCATCTGTGGTGTACACACGTAGATTGTTTGGTGCTTTGTGAATCTCTACCTCTGCATTATAACCACTAAATACTGTTGCACAACCGGATATTATTATTGAAGCAAATATTGATAAAAGAATCAGACTATACAACCGCATAATTCACTCCTTCATTATTTTAGTTTCGACAACCGCCTAACATGTGATTAGATAGACTTTGTCTGTAATTTGTCCGTAATAGCATGTTATATAGACTTAGTGTTCAATATTACATTTAATTTCTCAAGAACTGTCATTGGCGATTCCCCCAATGGTAATAATCAGAGATTTGGGATTTTTACTGCTTTAATATACATGATTCTCCGAGGGAGGGCAAGATTAAAAGTAGAATGTCGAGCATAAATAAAAAACCCTCAGAAGCGCCAGCGGCCGGGGGTTTGCTGCATGCATCGTATATATATGGGAGGGGGCAATGAAAGCTGCATTATGTGCAGGATTTAATATCTCTCTAATCTGATAAATCTCTCCAACAGATTTTGTGATTCATTTGTCCGGCAGGTTTTTAATAAAAAAGAGATTTCTGGAAAGAGTTCCTGCCCACACCTCAAGCATACGCAGACAATACTTATACGTATGGCCTATGTTTGGAAAAATTGCCCAGAGATTATGTGAATCCATCACTACGGACAGGAAGTTTCGGCGGCAAAAAACAGCGTTTTCGTTATTCTCATCGGGATATATTTTCTCTAAGATACTCTAGAGATGCAGGGTCTCTATCGATGATGGTTTTACATATGACAATTTTTTTCTGTTTCTCGGGAGCGCCAATATAATTGTAGGAATACCCCACTTTCTTTTGTAATATGGAAATTATTAGACGCAATCAAACAGGAGATATGCATGCAACCCAAAAATAATTATTACTTTTTTTTATCTCTCCTTGCAGTATTTCTTTTTCTTGCAGCCAGTTCGCTTCAAGCTCATATGAATGAAAGAACCGGCATTCCATTTTCCACCGCACCGCGGGAAAAAAGTCGAAAAATAAAAATGCCTGCGCACTTCCTTCATGATGGAAAGATGGCGGCATTGGAACAACCTCTTCGCCAGCCTGTTCGCAGCCTGTCAAAACGCACCGCAGGACAGGCAGTGCAATACAATTCTAACGGACTTATCTTTGTTCTTGATACTGCCATTGCGTATACCACCCAGGATACGTCAAGATATTCCTTTTCCTATTCTGCAAACGGATGGTATATTTCCTATGTATATGAACAATGGACAAACGGGCAATGGGTGAATTCGTATCGCGGTTCCTTCACGTACGATGCAAACGGAATACTGCTTTCCGAGTTCTATGAAAACTGGGCGACCGGGCAATGGGAGAATTCTTCTCGCTACACCTACACGTACGATGCAAACGGAAATATCCTTTCCTCATTAGATGAACAATGGACAAGCGGGCAATGGGGAAATTCTTATCGCTATACTGCAACGTATGATGCAAACGGAAATCAGCTTTCCTATCTCGCCGAACAATGGGTATCCGGCGGATGGGTGAGTTCGTATCGTTTCACAGATACATATGATGCGAATGGAAATCAGATTTCCTGGTTATCTGAACTGTGGACAAACGGGCAGTGGGTAAATTCTCATCGCGGTACCGGCACGTATGATGCACATGGAAGGGATTCCTCTGCGATTGATGAACAATGGACAAACGGCCAATGGGTCAATACCTATCGGTACACCTCCACGTATGATGCAAACGGAATGTATGTTTCCGATCTGGATGAACAATGGACAAACGGCCAATGGGTGAATTCGTCTCGCTCCACCTACACATATGATCTAAGTGGAAGGGAGCTTTCCGAGTTGGACGAACAATGGACAAACGGCCAATGGGTGAATTCTTATCGATCCACCTACACGTATGATGCAAACGGAAATGCTGCCCTCTTCAATTCAGAACAATGGATAAATTCTTTGTGGGAACCATATAATAGCAGCTTTTCGGCATCAGACAGTGCGGGAAACTCCATAGGATTATACGGTTGCAAAATTTTTCTTCACTATAAACAAACTTTGATAACAGCTGTAATGAAAGATATTGGAACTCCTGCATCGTATCAATTGGACCAGAACTATCCCAATCCCTTCAATCCGTCAACAACCATCCAATATGGTTTATCGGCACGAAGCAACGTGCGGCTTGTCATTTATAATATCTTGGGACAAATTGTGAAAGTGCTCATCAACACAGAACAATCGGCAGGATGGAATCAAGTCGCGTGGAACGCGAATGCCTCTTCAGGATTATATTTCTATCGGCTCGAAGCTGCATCATTAGACAATCCAGGCAAGCGGTTCGTCGAAACGAAGAAAATGCTGCTCCTGCGTTAGCATCCTACAACCATCTTGGATATAACAAGCCCCAGCTAACCACTGGGGCTTTTTTATTTTATAGCTCGAACCAGAAGCAGCGATGGCTGCCGCTTTTTATACTTGAAATTCAATCGATTTTCATAAAAGATTCTGCGCACATTATTTTCTTACAATGTGCTTGATTCATAAATGCCAATAAGTTAAACTTTAGTACATTAAGTCCAGATTTCCGGGAGTTTTAATGTTTACAATGATACTGTTCAGCAAAAAGAGGTTATATACAACCGAAAGGAGCATGAACATGAATCAAAGAAATATATTTCGCACTATCAAAAAACACCGCCTGCTGATAATAATAGCGGCAGTCATGATATCCTTCCCCGGCAGGAGCAGCGCCCAGTTTTATTTGGATACGACAGCAACAATTGAGGCAAGGGTAGATTCCCTGCTCGGCAAAATGACGCTCGATGAAAAAATCGGCCAGATGGTGCAGGAAGAATGTGGCAGTGTGACAAACCCATCAGACATACAGACGTATTGTCTCGGATCATTGCTGGCAACTGCCAGTGATGCCCCTTCCGGTCAAACTGGAGAAGCATGGGCAAATCTCTGTGATTCACTTCAATCGTATGCCTTAAAAACCCGCCTCGGAATTCCTCTTCTGATTGGCATAGATGCGATTCATGGGATAGGATCGGTGTACGGTGCAACAGTTTTTCCTCATAATATCGGAATGGGATGCACGCGCAATCCCCAGCTTCTTACACAGGCGACACAGATCACGGCGCAGGAAGTAACTGCAACCGGATTCAACTGGACATTTAGCCCTATTGTAGCGGTTGCAAGAAATGAAAATTGGAACAGAACATACGAGTCGTATAGCGAAGACCCCGAGTGTTGTTCGGGAAATGGCTGGAGCAGCTGTGCTGGGATATCAAGGCGATACCACAGCAAAGAATATAACCATCTTGGCATGTGCAAAACACTTCATTGGAGATGGAGGGACGACAGGCGGAATAGATTGCGGAAACACTCAAGTTGATGAAACGACGCTGAGAGCAATTCATTTACCCGGATATCTCGCTGCGATTCATCAGAAGGTCGGTTCGATCATGGTCTCTTTTAGTTCATGGAATAATGTTCCTTGTGTTGTGAATAAATATTTATTGACAACTCTTCTCAAAGAAGAATTACAATATAAAGGCCTGGTCATCACTGATTTTGATGGCATCATTACTAGCTCCGGAAGTGCATTTGGTGAAATGTTTAGCAATGCTATCAATGCGGGGATCGATATGGCAATGCTTGGTTTATCATGGCCGGCTCCGAAGTTTTATTCCATATTTATCGATTCAGTCCGGGCGAGTGTTGGACAAGGGAAGATATCGCTAGATCGAATCGACGATGCTGTAAAAAGAATTCTCACTCAAAAATTCCGCTTAGGATTGTTCGAGCACCCGTATGCAAAACGATCTCTCCTTAGTCAAATCGGATCGTCAGAACGCCGGCAAGTAGCAAGAGCATGTGTCCGGCAATCATTGGTTGTGTTGAAAAAGAAAGACGGCATTCTGCCGATTTCAAAAAATATTAAACACATTCACATGACCGGGCGGCATGCAAATAATATGGGATATCAATGCGGTGGCTGGACGATCGCCTGGCAAGGAGGAAGCGCCACCGGCACATCGATCATGCAGGCTGTTCAACAAGCTGCGCCGAGTGCAAGTGTCACTTACTCAGCAGACGGGTTTGGAGCAGATAGCGCGGATATCGGTATAGCTGTCATTGGAGAACCACCCTACCAGGAAGGTAATGGTGTAATACTCCTCGACCCTCAAGAAATTCAGGCTGTTCGAAATTTGAAAAGTTGTAATATTCCTGTTATTGTCATTCTCATTTCCGGCCGCCCTATGATTATCGATCCAATTTTATCGTACTGCGATGCAGTCATTGCAGCATGGCTGCCCGGGCCTGAAGGCGAAGGAATTACCGATGTACTCTTTGGTGATTATCAGCCAACAGGTATTCTTTCGCGAAGGTGGCCAAAAGATATTTCACAATATTTGATGGACGTTGGCGATACGAATTATCATCCTCTCTTCCCATTTGGATATGGGATTACTTCACTCAATAATTCTCCAGCGGGTTCTCCTCCCGAATTGTATTCAGTAAGTGTAAGTACAGCATCAATTCATAAAATGGAGATTCCTTTCAATAAAAAAATGGCAACCCCTCCAGCGGCGCCCGGAGGATTTTTGGTATTTGTGAATGGAACAACTCCTATTCATATCACGAACCTAAGTCTTAAGAATAATGATTCAACGGTAATGATACTAACAGTAGACAGCGGTTTTGTCAAAGGAAGTACGTACACAATCTCTTACTCCCCTGAAAGTATCCATTCGTATGACGGTGGAACATTAACTGCCTGTGAGAACGTACCGATATACAACACCTTAAATGAATATTCTTACGTTCATGCTATCCCGAAAAAAATCGAAGCAGAAGAATGTTTTGCCCATCAAGGGTTAAATATATCGGCTTGTTACGATAATGGGACAGGGAAATGTCTTACGAATATCAATAATGGATTTTGGGCTGACTACTATGTTGACGTCTCTCAATCCGGCAAATATATATTGAATTATCGTATATCAAGTACCACAGACACCGGACAAATTCAATTAATTGCGAATGGTACTGTCCTATCTACTTTTCATGTGCCCATGACTGGATCTCATTCTAACTGGCAAACCGACTCTACCACGATTAATCTTACTGAAGGATCTCAAATTATAAGAATGTATGCTTCCCATGGCGGATTTTATCTCAATTGGATGCAATTTTCTTCGTCGATTACAGGCGTTCAAGAACAGGCCGCCCTTCCACAAAGTTATCAATTGTTTCAAAATTATCCCAATCCGTTTAATCCTTCAACTGCAATCAAATATCAAGTTCCTAAAAGCAGTCTCGTCACATTAAGAATTTTTGATATTCTGGGGCGTGAAGTAACTTTCTTGGTGAATGAAGAAGAACCTGCAGGAACTTATACTATACAATGGGATGCATCCACCAGGTCTAGTGGAGTATATTTTTATCGCTTGCATGCCGGGAGTTTTATTGAAACAAAGAGGATGATGTTGTTGAAATAGTTATTCGATTATGAAAGGATATTATATGTATCGTCTATATATATGGACTATCCGTTTCATCTTGGTATTCATTGTTTTTAGTTCATCGGCTTATTCACAAACAGTGATGGGTGAACTCGTCTTTTCTTCTCCACATGGATTTTATGTAAATAATTTTACTTTAACAATTTCAAACAGCACCGCAGGAGCGACAATAAAATTTACAAAGGATGGATCTGATCCATCCACTTCGTTAACGGCTCAAAGCCAACCGTCACCTGCTGCTGTCAATATTGATCCGACCGATACAATAGACAGATATAAGGCTCCCGGTGTTGTGATACGAGCATGCGCAGTAAAAGATGGAATATTATTGACTACAGTAATAGCACAAACATATTTATTCCTTGATAGAGTAGAAGAACTATCTCCGGAGGGTCCAAAACCGGGACTGGGATGGCCGGATTCAGTTACTGGTATTCGTTTTCAACGGCAAGGAATCAAGTATGGATTGAATGCCACAGTCTTAAATGATCCTCGCTATCAAGGTAAAATAAAGAACTCGTTATTATTTATTCCTACGATTTCAGTGGTTACCGATTTGAAGAATTTATTTGACCCTGACTCCGGGATTTATGTGAATCCACTGCATCGCGAGGTTAGTTGGGAAAGACCTACATCGATAGAATTACTCAATCCTGACGGGAGTCCTGGTTTTCAAATTAATGCAGGTATACGTATTCGTGGAGGGTGGGGTCGTACTGAAAATAATTATAAACACGCATTCAGGTTCTTTTTCAGAAAAGAATATGGTGAAGGTAAACTGAAATACCCTTTATTTGGAGATGAAGAGTGACGGAGTTTGATTGTGTCGATTTACGAACAAGTCAAAATTATTCCTGGGCGTATGATGGCGGCGGCGATGCACACCAGTACACTGAAATACGGGAAGTTTTCTCAAGGGATACACAACGGGATATGAAACAGCCGTATACAAGAAGCCGGTACTATCATCTTTACATTAATGGAACCTATTGGGGTGTTTATCAAACGCAGGAAAGATCTGAAGCTTCGTATGGTGAATCATATTTAGGCGGATCCAAATCCGATTATGATGTGGTAAAAGTGGATATAGGTGAGAACCTGAATTTGTACGATATAGAAGCCACTGATGGTAATTTGGATACATATCGACAACTCTGGGAGATTACGAAAAATGGCTATTATTCGGACGAATCCTATTACAAAGTGCAGGGATTGAATCCTGACTGTTCAAGAAACTACTCGTATCCTGTCCTAGTAGATGTCGATAACCTGATCGATTACATGCTTTGTTGTATTTACGTTGCCGATCCTGATGGACCTGATTTAGGTGGAACAGTTAATAATTTTTTTGGTATGAAAAACCGGAACGCAGATCAGGGATTTATTTATTTCAGACACGATGCTGAACACAGCCTTATGTATAAAAATGTCGATGTTACATTACCGACAAACACCGGTCAGGACTTCCTCCATTTTAATCCCCGGTGGCTGCATCAAAAACTCACCAATCATCCTGAATACTGCCTGCGTTTGAGTGACCGCGTTTATAAGCATTTCTTTAATAACGGTGTCTTAACACCTCAGGTCTGCCGGAATCGTTTTTTGGAACGGAAAAAGCAGTTGGAAGACGCTGTTATTGCTGAATCGGCGAGATGGGGAGATACGCGCAGCGCAGTACCAAGAACGAAAGATGATGACTGGCAGATGGCAGTCGATTGGGTTCTCAATGATTTTTTCCCAACGCGCACGGACACTGTATTGAAAATACTTCGCTATAGAAAGTTATATCCTATGTTCGATCCACCTGTCTTTAATTTGACGAGTGGAAAAGTTGCCAAAGGCACATCTCTCACAATGGATGCTGCCGAGGGAACCGTGTATTATACTGTTGATGGAAACGATACACACGTTTCTGCCACGATGCAAAAAGCATCTCAAACAATGCTTGTTCCGCGCAATGCACTAAAGCGAGTTCTTGTTCCTACAACATCTGTCAGTACCACATGGAGGTACGATGCTAAATTCAATGATTCAACGTGGCTCTTGTGCAATACTTCTCCGGGAGGTATCGGGTATGATCTCGGTTCAACGTATACCAATGATATTTCGTTTGATGTTCAGAATCAAATGTATGCAAAGACCGGTACATGCATGATCCGCATTCCTTTTCAAATTACTGCGGATCAATTGAAGGACTTTAATTATCTAACGCTCCGCGTGCAATACAACGACGGGGTAGTAGTGTATCTTAATAAAAGCTATCCAGTAGTGTCAAAAAATTTTGCTGGAACCCTTATGTGGAATTCTTGTGCTAACGCTATCCATGGCGGAAAATTTATCGAATCCTTTGACCTTACGCCGTATTTATCCTATCTCGTTACGGGGCAAAATCTTCTCGGTATTCAGGGATTGAACATTACTTCCGGCGATTCTACTTTTTTCATTTCAGTTGAATTGATTGCCGGCAATACGATGAAATCCAGCGGCCCAATTTCACCCAGTGCTGTTGTGTACTCAGGTCCTATTACCATTAATCATACGACCAAGGTAAAGGCAAGAGTTTATAAAGACGACCAATGGAGCGCACTTAACGAAGTTTTTGTCTGGGTGCCGGAAGGAAATGAGAATCTGAAAATCACAGAAATGATGTACCATCCATTAGGAGAACCAGGAGTTGATGATAAAGAATTTGAATTCATCGAGTTAAAGAATATCGGTGCTGCTCCTCTTGATGTAAGCGGGATGGCATTTACACAAGGGATAACATATACGTTTCCATCCGGAACGACAATCAATTCCGGTGCTCATCTTGTTTTAGCTTCGAACCGTTCGGCGTTCGAATCACGATACCACTTTACGCCGTTTGGTAAATATGACGGACAATTGAGTAATCAGGGAGAAACCATTGTCTTGCGGACAAGCACGGGTGAGACTGTTACCGCATTCACGTATAGCGATGCATATCCGTGGCCTAAATCGTGCGATGGTTTGGGATACTCTCTTATTCGCAAACCGGACAGGTTATTCCAGGATCCTAACGATCCTGATAGTTGGTGCGCTTCTCCTGCTATGTATGGGAATCCAGGTGCAGATGATGAAGTTACATCTGCCGATACGAAAGAAAAACACTTGCCGGATAAATACTTGCTCCGTCAAAATTATCCCAATCCGTTTAATCCCAGCACGACTATCCAGTACGCTTTGCCGGCTCGAAGCAGAGTAAGGCTTCGGATTTACAATGTACTCGGGCAGGTTGTCACTGATCTCATCAACACAGAACAATCAGCAGGATGGAATCAAGTTGTGTGGAATGCAAACGTCTCTTCGGGATTATATTTCTATCGGCTCGAAGCGGTATCACTGGACAATCCAAACAAGCGATTTTTCGAAACGAAGAAGATGCTGCTGCTCAGATAGAATTAAATGATACCAGGTATAGTTTGGCAAGCCCCATCATCACCGGTGGGGCTTATTATTTCATACCTTGACCCAGAAAGCGACGATGGTTGCCGCTTTTATTTACTTGAGATTCAAAGAAATAAAATGTAAAGTTCAGGATGTGCTCGCCGATACACTATCGTTTAGGTGATACATCGCAAAGAAAAATAATTGATCACGAATTGCTAACGTTCAGTTCGCTCAGCAAGGAGACAATCTGGCGAGCGGTATGAACATTTTTTTTAAATTGCAGGGCGGGCAAATCAACTATCTGAAGAAACTCTTGCTCCTCAAGTTGTCAAAATATGCTTTAAATATATAGAACCGGAAGACAAACTTCCCCTAATCATCATCGGAGGCTTACTGCCATGAAACACAGAATAAAGCGTTTGCATTCTCAAATCCCTATGAGCGGGTTTGTCATAGCCCTCATCTATGCAGCCATTACTACGGCAAGCGCTCAGTTCACGCAACAGGGCCCCAAGCTTATTGGGACTGGAGCTGTTGGTGCACCTGAGTGGCAAGGTTATTACGGCGCCCTTTCCTCAGATGGGAACACAGCTATTGTCGGTGGGCGTTATGATGATAGTTTTACTGGGGCAGCCTGGGTTTACACTAGGATTGGCGACACGTGGACTCAGCAAGGTTCTAAACTCGTCGGTACGGGGGCTGTGGGGAATGCGGGACAGGGCTGCGGTGTGGCTATCTCTGCAGATGGAAATACGGCAATCGTTGGAGGGGCCAATGATAATACCTTTACAGGTGCAGCGTGGGTATTCACGCGCACTGGAAATACATGGACTCAGCAAGGATCAAAACTTGTTGGAACTGGAGCTGTTGGAAATGCATTTCAGGGATACGCGGTTGCGCTTTCAGCAGATGGCAATACGGCAGTTCTTGGCGGGTATCAAGACAATACTTTAATGGGTGCAGCGTGGGTATTCACGCGCAGTGGGAACACGTGGACTCAGCAGGGATCAAAACTTGTCGGAACTGATGCTGTGGGAAATGCACAACAAGCTGTACAGGTTGCCCTGTCTGCAGATGGAAATACGCTTCTTATCGGTGGTCCGGCCGACAATACAAATGCAGGTGCAGGCTGGGTATTCACGCGCACTGGGAACACATGGACCCAGCAAGGGACAAAGCTTTTCGGCGCAGGAGCTATAGGAAATGCAGATCAGGGCAGTTCCGTATCCTTGTCTGCAGATGGAAATACTGCCATCATTGGTGGGTATGGCGACAATACCAATGCGGGTGCAGCATGGATATTCACACGTACTGGGAACACATGGACCCAGCAAGGGATAAAGCTTTTCGGCGCAGGAGCTGTTGGGAATGCGGATCAAGGGATCTCCGCTGCACTCTCTTCAGATGGCAATACCGCTATTGTTGGAGGATTTCATGACAATGCAAACGCGGGCGCAGCATGGATATTCACGCGCACCGGGGATACATGGACTCAGCTAGGTTCTAAGCTGGTCGGAACCGAAGCTATAGGAAGTGCTGAACAGGGCAATTCGGTCGCTCTTTCCTCAGACGGGAAAACAGCTATCGTAGGCGGCTGGTATGACAACATTCAGGCCGGCGCATTTTGGATTTTCTCAAGATCTAATAATGTGTCTGTTGGATATGGGACGGCAACCTTACCCGTTAGACATACTCTATATCAGAACTACCCCAATCCCTTCAACCCAACGACGACCATTCGCTATGGCTTGCCGAATCGAAGTCATGTGACATTGACAGTCTTCAATACACTTGGACAACAGGTAGCAATTCTGCAAAATGGAGAACAGGATACTGGATTCCATGAGATACAATTCGACGGATCAAGATTGGCAAGCGGGATTTACTTCTATAGGCTACAGGCTGGAGAATTTGTCCACACCAGCAAGATGTTGTTGATGAAGTAGCCGCAATTATTTTTATACCGTCAGGATTCTTCTCTTGACGTTTCATTGATGCTGTAAAGCCCCATCATCACTGGTGGGGCTTTTTTATTGCTTTGACTTCTATCCATCCACCCTTCTTCACTTCGAATAATCGATAGGCTTTTTCCTACTAATTAATCATCTCTTTGCCGATATTTTTGCACAATTAAAAAATCTATTTTATAAGCAAAAGCTCAGCATCGTGTTATAAGGGAAGTAATATGAAATATCAGGTACGCTACTTAATATCTTTCCTCATAATGGTTACGTTTTATTTAGATACTTCAATCGCTCAAACGTCTCTTAACGGTTTTCTTAATATTCCATTTGGGACAAAAATGGAAACTGCAAAAAAGTTGCTTTTACAAAAACCTGGGATAAAATTTATTCGCCAAAGTGACTGTAACAATCTTTACTTTACGGGTTTTTCAATGGGAGCATATAAAGCTGACACTTGTATTCTTATGGAATCTCTGGTGAATGGAAAGTTTGAATCAAGTAACTTAGTGTTCCAATCTAAAACAGAAATTCTCGAAGAATTTTATGAATTGTTCCGTGCTCAATATGGTAATCCGACAAAGATTTATTCAGAAGACAATGATATATTTTATAGGTGGGAATTTCCTGTTAAAGGCAGTAAATATAAGAATTCAATTACACTCCAAAACATTTCGGCAGCAGATTATTTTAGACTTAGTTATAGTGGGATGGGCACGCTTTGTCCTGGATGGCTACAACAGTACTCTCATAAAACAAAAAATAATGCAGAAGATTTCTAATTATTGGCTGCAGATATAAGTAATCCGAACAACGGTTTGTGGATATAAAGAAAATGGTCCTCTTAAAATAATCTCGAGAAGTATCGATATACAAAAAGCCCCGTCATTCGATGGGGCTTTTTGTTTCATCGCTCGAACCAGAAGCGGCGATGGTTGCCACTTTTTTTAAATTGAAATTAAAGACAAATAAACGTAGGATTCAGGAGTTATTCTGCCGATGCATCGCTTTACGGGGGAACACTTCGAGAAGAAAATTATTTAAACTTCAATTTGAGAGTTATCAGCGCAGCAGCTCCCGTTTTATGGGATCCTCGATTCGACCACAATTTGATTGGACAACATCAAATTTGTCGAATCGGGATTAGCGCCATCCGTTAGGGCGCTTCAAAAAACTATTATAAACCAATCCAAATCATTAGGAGGAAACTTCTATGAGAATAACAGCGATAGTAGTAACCTTGGGATTTATTGTCTTTCTTTGCTTTTCTTGCAAGGATAAATCAACCAATCCCGAAACACAATCTACAATTTCATTCTCTTCTCAATCCAGCAAATGCTTGTCTCATGGATTAGCGAAAAGCAGTGGTCTTGATTCAGTGTTCACTTATTCTTTTACTCAAAGTCTTATCATAGATTTTTCAGTGAATGCTAATTGCTGCCCAGATTCAAATCGTTTTAACATTTCAAATATTATTCGTGCAGATACCCTTATTGTTTCAGTAGCAGATACAGCACGAAGTCTGTGTCATTGTATTTGTTTGTATATGATTCACGTTGAATTTGGGAATTTACCGAATGATCATTATGTTGTTCGTTGTAGAATCGGTAATTCCCAAGGTTACGATGACCCTATTCATCTTGTTAATGTCTATCGCAGAAAATAAAGCGCCCTAACCAGGCGCTCAAGACTTTAGCGGAGGCAAGCATAATCAACTGACTTTTTAAATATAACATCTGACAAATGCTATATTTTGGTGCAGATTTCTTTTTATCCGGTTTATTATTTTTACTGGTCTTCATGTATCTATAAACGCAAAGGGAAAAAAGAGGAAATACCATGGCCCCCACAAAGAAAAAATCCATCGCAATGCGACCGTATATCCGGAAGCTGGAATCGCTCATCGATGCAGCGAAACAACTCAACACTACATTTGATCTGGATAAACTTCTCTCCATCATTCTCAACCATGCCACGAAGAATCTGAATGCAGCGCGAGGAACAATCTATCTCATCGACGAACGGACACAGGAGATTTGGTCAAAAGTGGTGAAAGGCACTGGACTGGTCGAAATCAGATTGCCGATCGGGACCGGCATTTCCGGGACGGTTGCTAAGACCGGAAGAACAATCAACGTGAAAGATGCAAGCAAAGATAAGCGATTCTATTCGGCTATTGATACTAAATCTGGTTTTCATACAAAAACGATGCTTTGCAGGCCAATGAGAGATAGAAACGGAGTCATTATAGGGGTCTTCCAGATTATCAATAAAAAACGAGGCATTTTTAATCGGAACGATGAATTCTTCTTGGATGCGTTTTCAGAACACGCTTCTCTCGCCATCGAAAATACTAGACTCTATCAAGCGGATCTTGAACATGCGCGAGTGGATAAAGAAATTCAGATCGCCGCCGAAATGCAGCAGCAGCTTTTCCCGAAAGAATTAATTCATATTCCATCGTATGAACTCTCTGCAACGGTCCAACCTTGTGCATCAATCGGCGGTGATTCGTACGACATCATTCCGCTCAAGGATGGAAAATTTGCTATCACCATAGCTGACGTCTCTGGAAAAGGAATCCCAGCCGCTCTTTTAGTGTCGACTTTGCATGGCTTATTGCGAGTGTACATTCAGTATCCAATAGAATTGGTCGAGCTTGTGAGGAGATTGAACACTCTCGTTTACAATATTAGTCCAGCAGAGCGCTTCATCACTTTTTTTATCATGATTTTTGATCCGGTTAATCATACGTTCACCTATGTGAATGCCGGTCATAACCCGCCATTCCTTTTCCGAAAAAGCAAAAACGATATTAACGAACTTATAGCGAGCGGTTTACCTCTGGGAATTGTGGAAGAACAGCAGTTTGAAACCCATCAAATAGATATGCAACATGGCGATACGTTAGTTTTGTATACTGATGGAGTGACAGAGGCGGCAAATAAAAAACTTCAGCAATATGGTGAAAAGAAATTACGTGAATGTGTTCTTAGGAACTTCGAGACAACAGCCGACACGATCAAAGGATGTATAGTGAGGGATCTTCGAGGATTCATTGGAAATTATCCGATGTCCGATGATTTTACCTTAATGGTGCTGAAGAGAGACACCGATCCAAGCCGGTGAGAGGACAGCCCCAACAAAGCGATGACGGCCAAATCAAGCTCAATCGGCATCGATGTCCGGCAAGCTTACGCATCGGATTTGCCTATTGTTTTTAATCAAATCTAACGTTTGGGGACTCTGTTTAAATATTCTCAATCAGGAATTATGGAATTCAAAGTTCATGCGGCCATAAGCGGCATGAAAGATTGAAAAAGTATTCCTTTTACTTCCAATTTGTAGTTAATTGTGTACAGGGGCGTCTTCCTTTCTCTACACAAAGAGGATACTTCTCATAAGTTTGTCACAAAAAACATTATCTCAAACAGAAAAAACTGGCAAGGAATTTGTTAAAGCACGTTTGAAGGTGCACAAACAAAAAGGAATGAAATGAAAAAGTCCGCATTGGTTATAGTCATATTGTCGCTATTCTTTTCGAGAAGCGAATCTCAACCGATCAGAAATTATGGTATCAAGATTGGAATGTCAACAACAGATCAGAATTGGAATTTCCCAAGTTATTGGAATTCACCCCCTGCATTTGATACCATCGTAAACAATGCATCACATCAAAATTTTGATATGGGAATATTCGTAGAATGGTTTGACACTCCCTTTATCAGTTTATTAACTGAAGTGCATTATATTCAAAATGGTGCAGATTCAAGAACAAATATTTTTTATGGGATTATTAATACAAGCGATCACAGTCATTTATCATTGTATACACGTAATTACTTGTCTGTTCCATTGCTTTTAAAAATCAGGTTGGATGGAACAATCCTAACACCATACATCCTTGCGGGGCCACGATTTGATTTTTATCTCAACCATCGCAGTAATGGTTTTGGAACTGCTCTTGATGGGCCACGAGATGTTTATGTCGGAGGGACATTTGGCATCGGAGTTGAAACGTCATCTATTTTACCGATCCATCTTGGCGCAGAATTCAGATATAGCCCAAACTTTCTCGACAGTGATCCTGTCGATTGGTACGGTTTATCGTTAAATATTCGCTCAATGGAATTTCTTATAGTCCTGAGTTACTAATGTTTGCGGACTAACCGCTAGTTCGAACCGAACTGAACGAGCGTAAGTATATGGTGCATAGCTTGTGGAAGTTCAGGATAAATTTTGAAAGAGCAGTGAATGAACTGGTTTCATCTATTACATTTTGAAAGTTATGAATGTGGCAACTTCATGGCTATCTGTTAGGCACACACTCAGCAAAATCTATTTAACTTGAAAAGGGGCTTTTTATGAAAAAACCATTTGTTTTTATTCTAATTATCCAATTATTTGTTTCGAGTTGTTCAAAAAACACGCCACCAACATCTGTATCTAATGGGGCATTCCAATTTCCCGGAATACACATTTCGGGGAATTCAGCTTGGAGTGATAGCGCATTTTTTCTTATAGACTCTACTCCTCTTCTTATCTCTCAACAATATGATGATACTCTGTGTGTACCTATCACAAGCATGGATGCAAGATTAGTTGTAAATGAGTTTGATAAAAATGGCGCCGATGTCCCATTTTCAGATTCTGTAATATGGTATACACCCAACAATAATCTTTTGTCAATTATCAAGACACAAGATAGTTCAAAATATTTGATAAATAGTAACTCTCTTTTATCAGAGCATAATTCAAGTATTGTAGTGCCAGTTTATTGTCGCATTAGAGAGTTAATTAGTAATACAATGTATGTTCAAGTCATTTATAATACATCTCGATTTAATTACCAAACACTTGAATTTAGTAATGCATTAACGTTAAATAAAATCAAAATTAGACAATGGGGCAGAGAAGTTGGTGTGTCAGATTCAGCCGGAAATGTCGTTCAAGTGTTATTGTTTGATGGCACGAAGTTTAAAGAAGACTTAAAATATAATATTTTCCTATTTTTTAATGTGAGTAATAATATTTTGAATGATTTTATTTATGCAAGTGATACATTGATTAACTTTAATTCACCATTTAAGGGTACTTATACAAAAACATCGAACAATCAAATAGGCTCATGGTCGTTAAAATGATATATTAAAAGCTGCGCCTGACTAGGCGCGACCATTCGTTAGGCGGACATAAATGAGATATTCCATGTCAACACTTATAAAACTTCTGAGCCTTTTTTTTATTATTACTTCCTTAGTTGAAGCACGGAATCAACGCGAATTTATTTCACCCAACAAGATGACCCGAGCTATCGTTTATAGCTTTGCCGATAGAGGCATCATACTCGAAAGCCGAATTCGTGTGCTCAGCCGCAAAGGCATAGTTTTATTCGATACAAGTTTTTCTTCAAAAGATCATGAACATGGATTTTGTGTTGTGCAAGCGGCATGGACAGCAAATTCAAAGTATTTTGTTTTTGGCATGGTCAGTTCCGGAGGCCATATGCCATGGCAGGTGTTCACATTCGTGTTCTCCATAGCTACGAAAGAATTCATCGAGATCAACAAGGTGGTTTCTCCTGTGACATCATCCTTTAAGCTGATTCCTCCAGATTCTTTGGAGGCAACAACGTTCACAGGGAACATCAACAATCCGAAGCTGCTCAAGGTGCGACTTTCGGATTTAGTTCATTGAATACAACTTTCATCGCCTAACCGTCGCTCAACCGGCAAGCTTGCATATCGGATTTCCGATTCCAGAATGACACGCAAGGACAATCTGTCCATTGCTCGAACCAGAAGCGGCGATGGTTGTCATTTTTTTACTTGCAATTCAAAGAAATTAAGTGTAGGATTCTGCTGGCTATTTGAAGAGGTGCTCTACCAATGCATCGCTTTACGGGGTAACACTTCATAATAAAAAATTTAGAGGCGCAACACAGAAAATTGGTACTAACATAATAATTCCTAATTCGCAGTTATTTAAACTATCATTAAGGAGTTACCATGTGTACCAAATCTCAGCGGTCAAGTCCTATTCTTCAGAGCATCCTGCTTGTTGTACTTATTCTCCTGATGTCCCAAGCAATATATTCTCAATCCATTTTATCTGGTTTTGGAATAGAGGTCGGAGGAGGCCATAACCAACTCTTTTGGAAGGCTCCCTTTCCAACCCTTCAATCCCCAAGTGCGAGTGCTAATCGTACGGACTTATCATTTACACCAACAGCTCGAATTAATTATCACTGGGATATTACGATCCCTGTATCAGTAATACCATTCATTGGATACAACCAATTTGGTGGTAAAGTCAAACATTCCAATGGATATCAAGATCAGTTTTGGTTTGATGCTGTCGAATGTGGTGCTGCCGGTATGTATTCGATCGGTGATTTTGCCTTCGGTGTCGGACTCAAAGCAAATTATAATTTGAAAGTCACAGGTCGGTGGTTTGGCTCAGTCAACATGCCACTTTCAGCAAATGATTCCTGGAATGAAGATAATATAACGAGTTCGTTCAAAAGATGGTCTGGCGATGCAGGTGCTCGTGTATCATACAAATATGGGCATTTTAGTGTCAACCTTGAAAGTTGGTACGGGATTACTGAATTACAGACAGGACTCTTTTCTCCAGCAACAATTAGAGAGAATCAGTATAGAATTCTCATAGGTTATACACTATAAAAAGTTGCTGGCTGTCCAGCGCTTTAAGTTAACCGGAATAGCACCGCGAAAGAACGCGGGGTAAACTTCCTGCAAAAGTCATTTTATATCATCGGAGGGTATAAAAACTAAGAATGCTCCTTGTTACCGCTGATCGAAATACGGTCAAGTAAGAATAAACTATTTTACTAATAATAAGGAGCTATGCCATGCGTACGAACCATAGAGCAAATCATAGTATGATCTGTGCAATAATATTATGTATTCTTGCCTTTGTTATTGTATCGTGCAAGAAAAATAATGTTGCCGATCCTCCCGCTGGGATTACAACACCATTCACAGGAATAACTGAGACGGACTCTACAGGTCGGGAACCAATCGGTAAAGTCGATCCTGATGATTGGAAACCATTGATGAATTGTCCTTCAAGTCCAAGAATATTACATGTCTCTTCTCCTGTTGACTCTGTCAAGATTGATACTATGATATCACTACCGCCGCCTTGTACAAAGATCTATCCTGCCTATCCCAATCCAGCTAGTAAATACTTTACATTAATTTATTCTCTTAATGAACAAGATTCCGTTGTTATAACTTTAAATAGCGCACCGACCAATGTCATGAAAGAATTAGTCAAGCAACGATTAACGGCTGGATCATATGCTCTTCAAGTAGATGGATCAGATTTACAAACAGCAATTTATCGAGTATACATCACTGTATTTCGCCAATCAGAAGTACTTCATTCTTATGGCGACGTACAAATCATTAATTAATCGTGCCGCCTATCCATCGGCTAAAAAATGACGGGATGAGCCCCGCGAAAGAACGCGGTGTAAACTCCGTGCAAAAGTCATTGCGCTCATTGGTTTAGCGAAGAATTGTAAGCCAGAGGCTCATGCGCCTCGGGCGCAAAAGTTATCGAATGAATACTCTTTATTTAAATCAAAAATTACAGGAGAGTTGCTTATACAATTGTTACCGCGATAGATAATTAATCGCATAACTAACAATTTGTTTAACCTTCTGTGAAGGAGTATTTATATGAAACAGTCAATCGTAATCTTGATGATGGCATTATTTATTGCCTCATGTAAAAAAGAAGGATCGAATCCTGTTGAATCTATCGGTGTACAGGAAAAAGTTACAGATTATTATCCATTAGAAGTTGGCAACTACTGGATTTATAAATATTACACGTCCGATTCAACATTGAATTTTATAGACCAAAATGTAATAGACAGTGTTTATATTGAGAAAGACAGTACCTACAACGGGAATGTCTACGCAGTGGTCCGGAGCTCTTATTGGCATGGTGAAACTCTTATCCGAGATTCATCTAATTATCTTATAACAGATGCTGGTCTGAAGTTTTTTACTATCAATCAAGATAATAACAATCTTGTTGAACGATATATGCCCTATCCTGATAGTATCTTTTATAATACTTGGAAAATGAAGAATTCAGACTCGACTTGTGATGTTCCATCTGGCCATTATCAGGTAAAATATGTAATTGGCACGGTTACTTCAACTGTTCCATTTCCTCCCTCGATGGAAAAAAGAAACTACTATAATGCTTATGCAAAGGCTGTCGGTTTAGTCTATGAAAGGTGCGGCTACCTATCCGATTCAGGTTATTTTGAAGAACGTCTTGTACGATATCATGTTAATGGAAAAACATATTAAAGAATAGTAGAAATCTACCCCGCAGATAAATGTTTGCGGGGTGTTTTAAAAGTAATTGTCACATAAAATATTTTGTCGACTAACACGCCGCTCTTTTAGATTGTAGATGTAATCAAGCTCAATCCACATCAATGTTCATCAGACTTGCATATCGGATTTCCCTTTATGCACGGCTGAAAGAAGCATTCAAGTGCGAGATAATTTTTGTCGACCTTTTTTATTTTCAGAATTGCAAGGGTACGAAAAAGTGATTACCTTGATTGAGTCGGTTTCGGGACGTGGCGCAGCCCGGCTAGCGCACTTGCTTGGGGTGTAGCAGGCACTCTTCTTGAAATCAGCTAATCCAATTCGAAAACCGCAATTATTCTTCTTCTATTTTCTTTTTGCTAATGGTGTTGCTAACTAAAGGAGTTAGTAATGACCATTTCAAAGACATACCTATTCAAACGACCGAACGGCTATTGGTATATTCTTCAGACCGTAGACGGTAAGACCAAATGGAAATCTACGGGGACTTCGGATAAGCGAGAAGCTCTCAAAAAGTTTTACTCATCCCAACCTACAGATGTGACTCCAGTAAGAAATAAATCATTAGCTGAATTCACAAAAGAGTTTCTCGCTTTTGCTCAACCAACTTACGCTCGATCGAGTTGTAACATCTTTCGAGTGTGTCTAAATAATCTTCAGATAATCACAAGCGATTGCTCAATAACGATGATTGATCAACGTCACGTTGACTTATACAAAGCAGAAAGGCTCAGCAAGCGTTCGCCAGTAACAGTGAATGTTGAGTTGAGAAGCTTGCGGACTATTTTAAATTATGCCGTTCGCTGGAAACTGATGCAGACAAATCCCTTTGCGAGAGTTCAGCTTGTGCGAATACCCGAAAGACCGCCTCTGTATTTTACTAAGGATGAATTCCGTTTGTTGCTATCGTTTATTGACCAGGCATGGTTTAAAGATATAGTAATCTTTACCGTAATGACAGGGATGAGACGGGGAGAGGTTGCGAATCTCCATTGGAGTGATATAGATATTGATAGAAAACTTGTCCATATCCACAGCACCACGACATTCAGATCAAAATGGGGAAAGCAACGCGTTATTCCCTTAAATGATCAGGTGGTTGAATTGTTAAGAAAAAGAACATCGAAAGATCCGAGTAATTATGTTTTTATTTTTCAGAATAAAAAAGTGAAAGAGGGTTATCTGTCCCATAGGTTTAAGGATTATGTGAGAGCATCGGGTATTTCTAAAAGGCTACATTTCCATAGTCTCCGTCACACCCATGCTACTTGGCTTGTTCAGGATTCGGTATCAATTTATGAAGTGCAGAAATTGCTTGGACATTCATCTATAGAAATGACTCAGATATACTCTCATCTTCTGCCAGA
>Ga0182021_10001576_pt1 | contig 26384 bp, 29 predicted proteins | sample 612E3MmetaG_FD_120493 | JGI IMG/M metagenome (GOLD analysis project Ga0182021, IMG submission 120493) | Permafrost microbial communities from Stordalen Mire, Sweden - 612E3M metaG (Illumina Assembly) | ecosystem: Environmental > Terrestrial > Soil > Wetlands > Permafrost | place: Sweden...
AGGGCGGATTTAGTTCGAGAAAGGTACATATATAAGCTTAAAGTTAAGAAGGTGTCGCTTAAGAGGGCTCTATTGGAAATTCGTTGCCAAGGCGGGCTCTATGTTAAAGAATTGGTGTCTGGAGATGAAGGTCGAACAATACCAAACGTTTCGTATTTGCTCAATAACAGAGCGAAGACGCTTAAGCTTGACGTTTTAAAAGTAATAATGGATGATTAAAAAAAGGTGAAATTTGGATGAAAGGTTCAAAAGGATATTACACTGGTACTCGCAGTCTTCTTAGAAAACAAACCAGAGAAAAAGGTAAGCCGCATATTGGCAAAATACTTCAAGAGTACACAATAGGCTCTGAAGTTTTAATTATAATGGATTCTAGCACTCAGAAGAGTATGCCTCATAAACGATTCCATGGTAAAATAGGCGTAATACAAGAGAAGCGTGGCCGCGGGTACGTTATTAGCGTTCCACAAGGTAACAGCATTAAAGAAATCATTACTCGGGCAGAACATCTAAAGCCGTATACAGGTAAGTGAGTAAAATGAGCAAGCGAGAAGTAAGCGAAAGTCGCTTAACCCTATCACAAGTTAAAAAAGTGCTAGAGGGTCTTGGCGAAGAAAACCTAGATCAATTCCAAAGAAGAACACTAGATTACGTAAGCAAATTCTCAAAATGTAACCCAGAAAAAGCAGAAGAACTCTTGCAAATCCTTGTCAAAGAATATGAAATAGATGAAGTAGAAGCAGTTCAAATAATAAATTGTATGCCCGAAACTGTAGACGAGTTAAGAATCTTCCTAGCTGGCGGTCGCAAAATCATTGAAACATCAAAATTGCACTCAATAGTTGCCCTTTTGAATGAGAACAGAACATTGAAGTAGAGTAAAGCGACTAAGTATTTTTAAGCAGTAAGCACAATAGAGTTAGAGGGCTTAGTGACTACAATGGAAAAGCGGTATGAAGAGTTTGCTTACGTGTTAGATTTCTTGCCACACGGTAAGCCAGGATTCCGTCCAACCGGGCGGGCAGGTTACCGAGCAGGCGCTCTAATTCAATCTGTCGGTGAAGAATTTTTTACAGTTTTGGAGGCTTTAGTAAAAGAAGGCTTGATGCTAAAGCCAGGCGACCGAGTTTACGTGGGCAAAGATTCACGTTCAGAAGTTACATACATTATTGGGCGTATTGGTTTTGAAGAGTTAACTGCGTCAGCTAAAGCGGAACTTCCAAGCGTCATCAGTAAAATAGTTGTAAATCGCGAAAAATGGTTTGTCAACTTTTTCAATACCGCACGGGCAATTACCCCTCGCATGCATGCTCTAGAGCTTGTCCCAGGAATCGGCAAGAAATATATGTGGCAAGTTATTAACCAGCGCGAGCACAAGCCGTTTGAAAGCTTCGAAGACTTGCAAAAACGCACTGAGTTGCCAAATCCAGTAAAACTGATAACCAAACGTGTTATGGAAGAGCTTGAGGGCGACAGCAAGTACCGATTATTTACAAGAGCGCAGTAAGGCATAGAGATGAGCCTTGAGGAAACGAAGCAGCTGCTTCAAACCTACCGAATTAAGCCCAATAAGTTGCTCGGCCAGAATTTTATGGTTGAGTCCTCACTTTACAGCAAGCTGTGCGTCTATGCCTCACTTGGCAGCTCAGACATAGTTTTAGATGCAGGAGCAGGCTTTGGTTTTCTTAGCCGATTCTTAGCTGATAGGTGCAAAGCCGTAATTGCAGTTGAAAAAGACCAGCAAGTCGTTCAAGTCCTTCAAGAACAAGTTAAGGGCTTTGATAACATAACTGTAATTCAAGGCGATGTTCTAAAGACCAAACTGCCAGAATTTAACAAAGTAATCGCAATTCCCCCTTACTATCTATCTTCCCATCTTATCACTTGGCTTCTTGAAAACAGAATAGATTGCGCCGTACTGATTTTGCAGAAAGAATTTGCACACCGGTTGGTAGCAGATGTGGGAAGCGAGGATTACGGTTGGCTGACAGTCATAACTTATCAAGACGCAGAAGTTGAGCTTTTAGATCTAGTTCCCAAAGGTATGTTCTATCCTCAGCCCGAAGTAGATTCAGTAATCCTACGGATAAAACCTTGGAACAAAACTCCATTTGAAGTTACGGACAAAAAACTTTTCAAACAACTGGTCAAGTGGCTCTTCACTCAACGCAACAAAAAGTTGGGAAAAGTCCTTGCGCCTTTCCTTAGAACAAATTTAAAGTTAAATAAGCAAGACTCGGAGAAGCTTGCTCTTACTTTGCCTTTTCATGATAAGCGAGCAAGAGAATTGCAGCCTAAAGATTTCGGAGCAATAGCAAATGTCATTGCAAAATAAACGAACGTATTTTGGTAACTGTGTTTTTGATGTTAATGATAATGTTTACGAGCCGGCGGAAGACTCTTTTCTTTTCGCTGAAAACCTTGAAGTGCCGAAAGGTGCCCAAGTTTTAGATGTAGGCACTGGTTCGGGCATACTTAGCATATTGGCAGCGGAAAAAGCTGAGAGCGTTCTCACGATTGACTTAAACCCCTATGCTGTTCGTTGCGCAAAAGAAAATGCCAAAATTAATCACATTCGTGATAAAATGGTTTTCATGCAAACCGACCTCTTAACAGCTTTAATCGAAAACGCAAAGTTTGATTTAATCCTCTTTAATGCACCCTACCTTCCATCCGCCGAGAATGAATCGGAATCTTGGATCGGACGCTCTTGGGTCGGAGGCATTAACGGACGGCAAGTTATCGACCCTTTCATCAACCAAGTTCCCTCACATTTGAAACCCAACGGCAAAATTCTCTTAATGCAATCAACACTTGCAAACGTAGAAGAAACAATAAACAAATTTAGCGAACTCGGACTAAAAGCAACCATTAAAGCTGAACGTAAACTGCCTTTCTTTGAAACTTTAACACTTATAGAAGCCAAAGCTTAACCAATCTTCAACTGGTTGCTCCAGAAAAGGCAAATAAAGGTATGCTGTATTTTGTTACTTGTAAGTGGTTAAGATGACAATTTGGTTTTATGTTAAAACAAGTGATGATCCCAAAGCTGTTGGCGACGTTGTTTGCGCTTTCAATTATAGCGAAGGTACGCATCCTGGCGATAAGTACTCTTGGATTATGGAACCTGGCAAAGACGAACCGGGATATTGGGATATTAAAGGTAAATATGAACATCTAAAAGACCTCAGCGAAATAGGCATCGTTTACCGAATAGGCGACACAGTTGTTATAGCAGAAATTGATGATGAACTAACACCCGATGTCATTGACCCGTTAATAAAAAAGTACGGATTTGACAATGTTAAGTGGATCGTTGTTCAAAAAAATAGTTAAACAAACACAAATTCATATATTTAATTTAATTATCGTCTCCAGAAACCCGAATAAAATAACTAAAAAAATGATAATTCGAGATTTGAACTTCGCTCTGGTTACAAGAGAAAGGCTACCTTCAAAACATGGTTTCCTTAGAGCTTCTATCCAAAATCTTTAAAGAACAGCAAAAACTTCATTGATAGAGGCGCAGGATAGCGTGAAATTATGAATAAAATCTACCTATTGTTAGTCATAGATGATAGTAGAGACATTGACCTTGAAGAATATAAAAAAACAGGACATGTGCATCGTCTTAAAGGACATGTTGAAGATTGGATACTAAATGAGGACATAGGGATAGATACTATTGGTGGTTTCAAATTAGCTGAAGAGGAAGCTAAAAGTTGGGCATTGGAAAGATGTAAACTTGGCGAAGAATTACCCGATAAGCCTGTTTCTGAAAAAAATCGTTCCTTTTGAAAAATTAATCTACGTTGACCATCAAACTGTTCTGGTTGGACCTAACAGATGGGAAAAACATGTTAAATTCAAAGGATATAGACGAGAAGATTTGGAACTGCCTGTTTTTGGTTACATAGAACTCCTTGAAAGACCAAAAAAATAATGAGCAAAAAGCTGAACTCCAACAAGTTCGGTATGTCCATGCCCTTCCGTTTCTTCAGCTTTCAAACAAGCTTGGATGGTTTCCTTGATTCTTTTCATTACTTCATCGAGTGTTTTGGCTGAGTATGGCAGCCAGGTAACTCTGGAACAGACGCAATATACTATCAATCTTCATCTTTTTCAACTACTACACCAAATTTCATTTTGCCACCAGGTAATTCTGTGAAGGAAAACTATTACTAAAGCCTTGTCACAAAGTTCTTTTCAATTTAAATTTTCAAGTCAGCATATCAAAATATGCTTAGCGGGCCTTGATAGGTTTGAAGCGTCGACTTTCAGCGCGGAAGGTTGGATAGTGCCTATTGTTTGTCGTATTTTTCGAATTCATTATTCACTATAGTTAGTTCTATGCCTGCCTGCTTGAACATTTCTATTGTGTCGGCGTCCGCGTGGTAACGTTTCTCGCATACGACCCGTGTTATGCCGGCGTTAATTATCATCATGGCGCAGGTTCGGCAGGGGGTCATTTTGCAGAAGATTGTTGCTCCTTCAAGCGGTATTCCAAATCTTGCTGCTTGAATGATGGCGTTTTGTTCTGCATGAAGAGTGCGAACGCAATGCTGGGTTACGTTGTCGTTGCTGTCAAAAACTTTGCGCATGTCATGCCCAGCTTCGTCACAATGGGGCAAACCAGCTGGAGCACCAACGTAACCGGTAGTCATTATTCGTTTGTCTTTAACGATGACGCAGCCGCTTCTTCCTCGATCACACGTAGCACGCCTAGCGACCGCTTCGCATAAATCTAAAAAATATCTGTCCCAATTAGGTCTTGAATGATTTTCCAATTATTTCCAGCCCCAAACCTTTAGCCATATAGTTCTTCAAAAGGAATTAATAAATTATATCAAAAAGAAACGACTTATTTTTGGCAAATGTGAATTTGCCTGCTAACTTTGTGTCTCTCATCAACTTCCAATAACGAATACATGCTCATCAATTCTTCATATCGTACATCGGTCTGAGAAAATGTGTTTTTTGCAAATGGTTGTATGATCTTGTATCCTGTTTTTTCAAGTTTGTCAACAATTGGCATGGTGATTGCTTTTCCTGAACGTGTAACGATGTAGGGTGTGACAAGAACTAATCGGCCATCTTTTTTTAGGACTTTATATGTTTGTTCAATCAGACCGAAAAATAGAGGCTCAAGTTTCTCAATAATTTTCAAAGCACAAGGAGCAGTGGGAACTTCTCTTAAAGCTGGACCCAAATCTGGCTCTGTAACGATGCAATCAATCATTTCTTGCCCAACTTTTTCAGGCAACCTGCCAATGTCTCCTTGTAAAACCCTAAACTCCGCATTATGAAGACTATACTCGTTTTTGAGCCACTCAAGGTTTTCAGTTGCAGCTTGAACACACCAAGGATTAACATCGACGCCAACAACGTTTGCACCTTCAAGCATTGCTTCTTGAAGAACGGTGCCAACACCGCAAAATGGATCAAGCAACACTTTTCCCAGGGTACACGCGGATAAGTTAACCATTATTCTTGCTAATCTTGGCGGCATAGCAAAAATTTTTCGTTGAACTGGCTTATACACATCTCTTTTTTGAAATTCAAATGGATTATGCACTGCTACGGTTCGACCGACCCACGTCTCTTCTCTGCCAATACATAGCAAAATCTCTGATTTGGTTTCAACTAGATTTTTCTTTATGACTTCTACATGGCTTAATTGTGCGAGTTGTCTGTCTTCAGAGAATCCCATAAACTGTGATTTCTTGCCATAACCCTTCAGCTCGTCTTTTATGGCGCTTCCGACAAACCGTTGAATATTTCCAGATAATGGTCGCAATGAATTTTCGGCACAATACACGCTTACTCCAAAAAACAGTTTCTCAGCGGACTTATCGATTTCATCGACCAAACCGCTTGAGGCTAAAGCTTCCATTATTTGTTTCTTGGCTTGCTTGTTTCTGCCAAGGAATGCTTCTCTGATAGCCTGAGTTGGAAATCCGACTTTTTCTTCACCAATTTTTATGGTTCCGCCCAAATCTGGCATAGCGGAAACCCAAAAGTTTTTTTCGAAGCTAAAGACAAAGAATTCTTTTGAGAAAAATTCCACATTAAATTTGGTTTCTCTAGCGTTAAAGAAAGATGTCAGCTCCGCTAGTGACAATTTCCAGTTTTTACCCGAAATGAATATTTCCTTTGGCATCTGAAGATAAAAAGTTAATTGAGTATATAAGAAATAACGCCCGCCTTGTCAAAGCTTACGATAAATGTAGCTAATTAGAAATTAAAAAACAGATGTTCACTTAATTTGTAAATTGACTCAAATCGTTTAAATACCGCTAAATGAGTATGCTAAAAAGGGACGTTTGTATGCACGCACGAAACTATAGGCACGTAAAAAATCGAGCCTACACTAGAAAAGAATACGCTAGAGGTTTTCCACCGCCAAAAATTGTAAAGTTCACCATGGGCGATACAAAAGGAACCTTTGAAATTCAAGGTCAACTTATCGCTCAAGAACGAGCTCAAATACGTCACAGTGCCTTAGAAGCAGCTCGTGTAGCTACTAACCGTATTTTAATTGACAAAGTCGTAGATGCTTATCTAATGGTTGTCCATCCATACCCTCATATTATCCTAAGGGAAAACAAAATGATTTTCGGCGCTCATGCTGACCGACTTCAACAGGGAATGAGACGGTCCTTCGGGACAGCAATCGGTACGGCAGCAAAAGTAGAGGTAGGCCAACCCATAATAACGGTTAAAGTAAAAGCAGGCCAAGAGTTAGTGGCCAAAGAATCCCTTAAAAGAGGAAGCGCGAAACTTCCCATACCTTGTTCGATAGTTATCTCCAAGATTGAAGCTCCTCCACAGCTAGACGAAGCTGAAGCTGAGAAAGCCGAACCGGAGACGGAGACGGCTTGAGCTTAAAACCAAAAGCATTGGTTTTATGGTTTGATGAAGTAAGAAAAGAAGATATTCCTGTTGTTGGGGGCAAAAACTCCAGCCTTGGTGAAATGATTCATGCAGGACTCCCTGTTCCACCAGGTTTTGCAGTAACTGCCTATTCTTATGAGAAATATATTGAAGAAAAAAAAATTGCTGAACAAATTTACAAAATTATAAGGGAAACTGTTACCAACCCAAATGACCCAAAACAGTACGATGTGGCATCTAAGAAAATACGCGAACTTATGGAAAAGACTTCAATGCCAAAGGACATTGAAGATGCTGTAAGAACAGCTTACAAAGAACTAAATCAGAAGCTCAAGCTGAAAGACACTTTTGTTGCAGTAAGATCAAGCGCTACAGCTGAAGATTTACCCGATGCGTCATTTGCTGGTCAACAAGAAACTTATCTTAACGTAAAAGGATCGGATGACCTGATCAATAAAGTGATTAAATGCTGGTCAAGCCTCTTTACCCCACGAGCAATATTTTATAGAAATGAAAAAGGATTTCCTCACGAAAAAGTCTTCATAAGCGTAGGCGTTCAAAAAATGGTTAACTCTGGATGCGCCGGAGTAATGTTCACCATAAACCCAGTTACTGGAGACCGCAACGAAATTGTCATTGAAGGCAACTACGGTCTGGGCGAAACCGTCGTGTCAGGCGCTGTCAACCCCGATGACTTTGTTATTGACAAGGCTTCAAGTACAATAAAAGAGCGAAGAATTTCTTGCAAAACTGTTGAGTATATCCGTGATCCTCAGACAGGTAAAACTGTGCATTTAGAAGTGCCAGCGGACAAGCAGAAGATAACTTGCATTGACGACCGAGAAATCTTGGCACTTGTAGAATTAGCAAAGAGGATCGAGAAACATTACGGCAAACCAATGGATATTGAATGGGCCATTGACCAAGATTTGCCATATCCACAGAACATGTTCATAGTTCAAGCAAGGCCAGAAACAGTTTTCGGCACAAAACTATCGGAAGCGCCTAAAATGGAAGAATCAAAACATGAGCAATTAAAAGTGATAGTGCGAGGTATCTCCGCTGGACGAAGAGGATATGGAATAGGAAAAGCGACAGTTGTCCTCAACCCTGACGACGCAAACAGAGACATGAAAAAAGGAGACATTCTCGTAACAGGTATGACCGACCCTGACTTTGTTCCATTCATGAAAATGGCAAGTGCCATAGTTACCGACAAAGGTGGAATCACATCTCACGCAGCAATCGTTAGCCGAGAACTTAACATTCCGTGCGTTGTTGGAACGGAAATAGGAACTCAGGTAATGAAAACGGGTCTAGATTACACAGTTGACTCAAGAAACGGCGTAATTTACGAAGGCATTATGCAGCAAGCTGTTCAAGCCCCAGTATCATCAAACGGATCAGGCATGGTTATGCAAGCATCAGATTCAGCTCCAGTAACAGCAACAAGAATCTACATGAATTTGGGAACGCCCGAGATGATTGAACAATACAAGAATCTGCCATTCGAAGGAATTGGCTTAATGCGTACCGAATTCATCTTGGCCAGCGCGATAGGAAAACATCCAATGGCTTTTATTGAAGAAGGCAAAAGTCAAGAGTTCGTTGACAAACTTGCAGAAGGCGTAGCCACCGTTGCACGTGCAATTCAGCCCAAGCCAGTCGTAGTCCGACTGAGTGACTTTAAAACTAACGAGTATAGAGGATTAAAAGGCGGAGAAAAATACGAAATCGTAGAAGAAAACCCGATGTTGGGGTGGCGAGGATGCAGTCGCTACATAAGCAAATGGTATGACAAGGCCTTCAGACTTGAGTGCCAAGCTATAAAGAAATGCCGTACAGAATGGAGTCTCAAAAACGTTTATGTTATGCTTCCAATGGTTCGAACTCTTTGGGAAGCAAAGAAAGTCCTTGAAATAATGAAGGAAGAAGGCTTAGAGCGTAACAGAGACTTCAAGATATGGTTCATGGCTGAAACGCCATCAATCGCAATCATGGCTGACGAATTCTCAAAACTGGTCGACGGCTTCTCAATAGGCTCAAACGATATGACCCAAGGAGTTCTAATGATTGACCGCGATTCTGAGCGCTTAGGACAAATGGGCTACTTTGACGAGAGAGATCCAGCAGTAAAAAGAATCATTGCGCACCTAATCAAAGCTGCTCATGAGAATGGATGCACCGTTTCAATTTGCGGTGAAGGGCCATCAAACTACCCAGACTTCGCAGAATTCCTAGTCCGCGTTGGAATCGACAGCATATCAGTAAACAACGATGCCGTGATCACAACCAGAAAGAATGTAGCCAGCATAGAGCAAAAGATAATTCTTGAACGGCTAGCTGAACAAGCCGCTTTAGCTCGCGGACAACCACTCAAAAAACCAACCCAAGATTGGGAATGGCCAAGATAGATCAAAAGAGCTTTGCGCAAACAGCTCTTGTTTCTTCTTTTCCCCGTAATTTCTTGTTATCCCCTAATGGCAGGAATATATTGTGAAAGGGTTTGATTTCGAAGAAGAAAGAATAAAACAAGAGATAACCAAACTTGGCGCCAAACGAGTTCTTCTACAATTTCCCGAAGGCTTGAAACCTGAAGGACCACGAATAGCCCAGATTGTTGAGCAGGCAGGAGCGCTTCCAATAATTTCCGCTGATCCATGTTACGGCGCCTGCGACGTCGCGTTCAATGAAGCAGAGAGTTTAGGCGTTGATTTGATAGTACATTTTGGCCATGCAAAACTTGTTTCGCCAAAGACTCCAACTATTTATGTTGAAACACGGTCAACTGTGGCTGTTAAAGAGGCTGTCTTTAAGGCTTTACCGCTTTTGAGCAAATACTGTAGAATAGGTTTAGCTACTACAGTACAACACCTGGATACGCTGACAGAGGCAAGGTCAATGTTGGTTAAGGCTGGAAAAACAGTTATCGTAGGTAACTGTGAGCAAATGAGTTATCCCGGACAAGTCACAGGCTGTAATTATGGCAACGTAAAATCAATCGCAGACGAGGTTGAAGCTTTCCTTTTTGTCGGCGGCGGAATGTTCCATGCGTTGGGCATTGCGTTGAGCACTTCTAAACCAGTCTTTATAGCGGACCCATATGACAACCGGGCTTTCTCAATTGATGATCAAGCACAAAAAATCCTCAAGCAACGCTGGGCATGCGTTCAAGAAGCCATTAAATCTAAAACTTTCGGAGTTCTTGTGGGTTCAAAACCAGGACAAAAACATTTGGACCAAGCCTTAAACACAAAAGAGTTGGCCGAGAAGCATTGCAAAACCGCTTACCTTTTGACTGTTAGAGAAATTACTCCTGAAGCTATATTGGAATTTCCATCAATCGATGCTTATGTCAATACAGCATGTCCTAGAATTTCACTTGAGGCGCCGCAAAAGTTTTCAAAGCCTGTATTAACATTTAACGAGTTTATGGTAGTTATTGGCGAGTCTTCATGGGAGAGCATGCTCAAAGAAGGATTATTCGCAAATTAGACTTAGAGCTGTTCCTATCCAAGATTGCTCCTCAACCTGCTCCCAAGGTGCATCTTGAACAGTACACTACCTCAGAGTCGGTTTCAGCAACCATGCTCTACATCGCAGCCTACATAAATAATGGCATTATTGGTAAAACTGTGTTGGATTTAGGCTGCGGAACCGGTAGGCTTGCTTTAGGCGCTTCTTATCTTGGGGCTGAAAATGTTGTAGGTATTGACGTCGATAAGTTAGCGATAAGAACAGCTTTTGAAAACTCAGTGAAAGTTGGTTTGACAGGTAACGTTCAATGGATTAACGGCGACATCCAAGCAATAGTCGGAGGTTTTGACACTGTTATACAAAATCCTCCTTTTGGCGTGCAAACACGTGAGGCTGACAGGGCCTTTATAGTGAGGGCTTTGGAGTTGGCAAATTCTGTTTACTCACTTCATAACCATAAGGACACCGATAACCAATTAATCAAGCAGCTCAAGACAAACAGCAATGGCTTTTTGCAAGTTTCACCTTCCCCGTTTTTAGAAAGATTCGTAGCTCAAAACAACGGCGCAGTCAAGGCAGTTTATGCTATGTTGATGACTATTCCAAAAATGTTTGATTTTCACACAAAGATAAAACACGACTTTGTAGTCGACTTATATGTCATCGAAAGAACAAGCCAATAACCAACATTATTAGCCGTTTTAATCCCGAAATTAATTTTGTTTATTAATCAAAAGGTTTATTGATGCGAATGGAAACTAAGCATATGATTTATCAATTAAGATAATCAAATTTATTACGTAAAAGGGAACTATCATGAGTCTACAATCTCCTGAACAAAAAATGGGGCGTTTAGTAGTGCCCGGAGAACGCTTGGGTGTTATTGAAGAATTTATTCCAAACTCTGGAACTTACGTTAGAGATGGCGTTATCTATTCCAAAATTGTTGGCAGAGCATTAGTCGATTTACTTAACAGGAACGTTTCTGTTTTCCCAGCAGGAAAGGAACCAGCTGTTCCGAAAGTTGGGACTGTAGTCATTGGGCAAATTGGCAACGCCCAGTCTGACAACGTTTTGGTAAGAATAATTAAAGTTGGAGACAAAAGACTCTCAGGTGTATTTGGAGGTATTTTGCATATTTCTGATGTTTCAGACAGGTACGTTGAATCAATGAATGATGTATGCAAGCCAGGCGACATAGTTAGAGCCAAAGTGATAAGTGAAAAAAATCGCGTTTTCCACTTAACAACCAACGACAAGAACTTAGGGATACTCTACGCTTTCTGTTCTCGATGCGGCACCTCACTGGAACAACAACGATACGAATTTCACTGCCCAAAATGCGGCAACATTGAAAATCGTAAAAGTGCTCCCGATTACGGAAAAGAAAACATCTAACATGCAAGAGGAGAATTAAATGAAAATTAACATATTAAAAAAATCAGAAAATGAACTAAAAATTGAAATCGTAGGCGGCACTCACGGGATATGCAACCTATTGCAAAAAAGGCTCCTGGAAGATAAAACAGTGGAATTTGGAGGGTACGATGTACCACACCCTTTGGCGTCAAGCCCCGTTATTTATATAAGAATGAAAGGAACTGCAAAACCTCAAGACGCATTGATTAGAGCTGTTGAGAAAGTTCGTGAATCCAATGACGCATTTAGCAAGGAACTAACTCGGGCTCTAAAAACTTAATTTTTTCCAAATTCGTTTTTTGTTTTCAGTCAAGTTTCGAATTTTGAGCTTCAATTTAAAAGCCAATACATCCTATACCTTTTCAGGGATAAGTTTTTGGAAACCAGAAACCTGCGAGCCATAAAATCCGAAATTAGAATACTCGGAATAGATGATGGCAAATTTGTTCCACATACTTCTGGCAGAGCGATAGTTGTTGGTGTGGTTTTTAGGGGAGGCAGCTGGCTTGATGGAGTGATACACACTAATGTTGGAATTGATGGTTTAGATGCTACTGAACAGATAGCTTCCATGATTACTAGTTCGTCGCACTACAAACAATTACGTTTGGTAATGCTAAATGGCATAACGTTTGCTGGTTTTAACGTAATAGGCATAGAAAAGCTACATTTGGCAGCTAAACTGCCAATTATTGCATTAACCCGTGACAAACCAGATTTAGCTTCAATCCGCAGCGCACTAAATAATTTGCCTGAAACTGAAGAGCGTTGGAAAATGATTCTTGCAGCAGGAGAAATTTACGAAGCGAGTTCCCGAGGCAAGAAAATATACATGGGGCTCGCAGGAATTTCTAAAACTGACGCCCAAGAAATTATTGATTTAACCTCGACAAGAGCCAGTTTTCCTGAACCGTTAAGAGTTGCACATCTTGTAGCTTCAGGGGTTAGTTAAGCTCAAGTTAGAAAAAGTTTAAAAGACACAATGCTAAGGGATTCGCAAACGGATAGAAGTGAAAGAATATGGAATTTTGCCCTAGATGCGGATCTCGTCTTGAGCCAAAAAAATCCAAGAGCGGAAAAGAAGCTTCTCTAATTCTCGCATGCCCCAAATGCGGGTATAAAAAACCGGAATCAGCCGAAGGTGAAACAAAAGTATTGCCGAAAGTTATTCAGCACAGCCCTCAGCAATTTGTTGCGGTCATCGGCAAAGAAGAGCAGAAATTGAGCACATTGCCAACGGTCAGGATTGAATGTCCAAGATGTGGAAACAACACAGCATACGTATGGCAAGTCCAGACAAGGGGAGCAGACGAATCTTCAACACAGTTTCTCCGTTGCACAAAATGCAATTACACATTTAGAGAATACAGCTAAAACCTGTTTCTCCAAATTTTTATTCTAACTATTTAATTATTTGATGAAATATCTCCGTTTATCAGCAGAAATTCGTTTCAAAACTTATACAAACGTGGCTCCAAAACAACTGAAAACATCAATCAAGCGATTTCTGGTTTAGCTAGAACAATTTATTAATTAGCTCAAAGTTTAATGATAAGCTATATAACTTTACAGTAATATGCATTAGGCGGGGAACAAAGTAACATGTTTAAGCTTAAAGTGTCTGACGCTAAACTTTTAAGAGATATGGCTACGGCTATCTCAATCTTAGTTGATGAAGCAACCTTCAAGATTGAAGCTGAAGGATTAAAACTTCGTGCTATGGACCCCTCAAGGGTTGCTATGATCGATTTTGAATGGCCAAAATCTATCTTCCAAGAATACATCTCTACCGAGCCAGCAAAAATATGCATCAACATCAGCGAACTGCTAAAGCTTCTTAAACGCGCAGGAAAAGAGGAAGCAGTTGAACTATCACTTGATGACAAAACTGGACGATTACAAATAGCTATAACAGGAAAATACAGCAGAAACTTTACAATGCCAACACTTGAAGCCTCCGAAGAAGAAGTGCCTACTCCAAAAATAACCTTCAATGTCAAAGCCAAAACCACCACCCAAGGCTTGAGCCAAGCAATCGAAGATGCCCAACTAGTAAGCGATCATGTTCGAATAGAGGCTGAACCAGAAAAATTGACCCTTAGCGCTTCTGGTGATTTGATGGGTGCAACCATAACTCTCCTGAAAGGCAGCGACGCTTTACTTGACTTAGAAGTTAAAGAAAACGCCAAAGCGACCTTTAGCCTAAGTTACCTCTCAGAAATCATAAAAGCAGCTTCTGCAACATCGGATATTGCTACACTTGAATTCTCCTCAGACATGCCTGTCAAAATAGACTTCCAACAAACGAAAGAGGGAAAACTAACCTTCTTCTTGGCACCAAGAATCGAAACAGAGTAAGGACCTCAAATTGCAAATGGATATGGCATTATCATCTGAAGATTTTGCCAAATACCCATTTTTAAAACAAGCCTCAAAACAAATAGAAGAACTACAATTTACAATAGGAACCTTATCTTCCGAAAAAACGATTTTTGACCGCGCCCAAAACCGCGTAGAAAAAGCCATTTTAGAAGTAAACACAGGTGAGGCCATTAGAGATAAAAAATCTGAGATTTCCTCTTTTGCCGCAGCACTGATTTTAGTTATAGCTACTCAGAATTCATGGATAAAAAAAAGGTACTCGTTATCTGTGGCAAAGACGGCTCATGCACAAATGCTTGCTGAGAATAAAGGAAAAATTTTTGCCGTTGCCCAAGATTTTGGATGGGATATCGGGGAAGGTGCTTTTGGAAAGGATTTTCGTGTTGGCTTTAGTTTCTATTTGAAAAATGCTGCGCACATGCACGGATCCGAGTGGAAGCTCATAAATCAAATCTTGGATAAAGGCATGATCTATCTGAATAAAGATAAAGTTGTCCGCCTCCTTCAGGAAGAAGTAAAGAATCGGGTGGAAAAAAGACTCGATGTTGCAGAAATAAAAAACCTTCCGCCAGAGATAACTGTTATTGCTGAAGAATTAACGAGATCTGCGCAGGAAATAATGGGGCAAGAAATTGAAGAGATGCCTAAAACAATTACGCAATCAGCATTTCCACCCTGCATAAATGCAATTTATCAAGCCGCATCAACAACTCATCATCTCTCGCAAATGGAACGATTCACATGGACATCTTTTCTTTTAAACATTGGAATGCCTCTGGAAAAGGTAAGTGAAATTTACAAGAGTTTTTCGGACTACAATGAAAGGTTAACTCGTTACCAAATCGAACACATAGCCGGGGAAAGGGGATCGGGAACACGTTATACTTGCCCGCAATGCTCAATCTTGCAAACCCATGGTGTATGCAAAAAAAGAGATGAATTGTGCCGCAGAATTTATCATCCGCTTGCCTACTATAAAAGAAAACAAAGGCTTGCTTCATAATCAGGCGCGGCTTATTTGGTCAAGATTTATTAGGTCACTGCGCTAGTAAAAGGCTTGAGTCCACATGCAGTTTCAATTAATTGGCAACAGCGCAATTACCTCTGATATTGGAATACTTCTACCCACCTATCGAGAAGAAGAAAACATTTCCAAATTAATTGAATCAATTGAAGACCTAAAATTACGAGCTTCAATACTTGTAATTGACGATTCCAGCCCAGATAATACGGCTCAAATTGTAAAAGAGAAACAAAGCAAATACAAGAATATTCTTCTATGTATCCGACCTAAAAAAAGCGGTTTAGGAACAGCCATAACTGACGGCTTCAAGTATTTTTTGTCTTTAGCCGAGCCGCCAAAATACGTCATAACTATGGATGCTGATTACTCGCATAATCCTCAAGATATTCCGCAGCTTTTATCAAAAATGCATGAATGTGACTGCGCGATTGTTATAGGTAGCCGCTATGTTAAAGGCGGAAAAATTGAAGGTTGGCCATTTACTAGAAAAATAATTAGTCAAACTGCTAACTCCATAGCCCGATTTTCGCTTGGCTTAAAACTTCACGATTGCACCAGCGGCTTTCGTTGCTATTCAACCAAGTTCTTAAACATCGCCATTAGCAACTTGCACAGTCATACATACGAAATTCAAATAGAAACCATTAGACAAGCCTCGCTAAGAAATTTTAACGTAAAAGAAACCCCCGTCTTATTTGTTAATCGAAAAATTGGAAAATCCAAATTGACATGGACTGAAGTTCGAAGTTATTTATCCTACACTTTAAAAGCAATTTCACATTAAGTAAGGTTGTTAACAACAGTTGTTGTGAGTTAGCAACATGGTGTCTATTATTTGCTTTATTTCGGGATTAAGGATTGTCATTGTTGATGAAGCGCCCGACAACTAAAACTCTGTTTTCGATAACTGTTATAGTTTTGGCGCTCAGTATCGTTCTTGGCATCGTCGGTTTATTTCCAACGTATCCAGGAGGGACCCAATCAAGGGTTTTAGCTAATGACACTTTCACATTAAACCCAAATGAAACTTACCGACAAGGCTTAGGGTCATTTCAAGTTGGAGAAAACATTTCAATTCTTGTGCAGAGCCCAACGGCTTTCGTAAAAAACTTTTCAATAGATTTTCCAAACTCAACCTATTTGTTGATAAACACTGGATCAAGTTACAGTAATTCTACAAACTCAAACATTGCTTACTCATTTATTGCAGGCGCAAACTATTACGAAGCGGTTTTCACTTCTTCTTCAGCGAATGCCGGTATTGTACATTTTCAGGTTTCTATTATAGAATCAAAAGCTGTCTATGCGTACTCGTGGTTGACTCAACCATCAAAAATGATGTTCATCGCAAGTTTGAGTCTGCTTATGCTCATAATGCTAAAGATCACATTCTCCAACTCCAACTATTTTAAACTAAACCAGTCGCCCATTCAAGCTTTTAGCCAAAAAAACCGTAAACGTCTAATCGCTTTACTTTCAGTTTCACTTATCATTTGGTTTTGCATTCTTGCAATAAACGCTAATCCACTTGGCACATTTGAAAACTGGTACACAGACAACGCCAGACACACATATGTTTCAAGCTTGTTCCTAAAAGACGGACTTTCAGTATTTAACCACCCTTTAAGCACACTCGCAAACCCAGATACTTCACCCAACAAATTTGTAACTTGGCCAGAAATGCCCCATTTGTACCCCTTAGGAAGCATTTTACTTTTCTTGCCTTTCGGTATTCTAGTCCAAAGTGGTCTTAATCCAACTTTAATATACAAAATTGAAATAGCTATCTTTCTAATTATTGCCACAATTTGCATTTATTTTTTCTTCAAAGATTATTTCAGAAAAGACTTGGCTCTGCTTCCAAAACTTATCGGCGTTTACATCATTTACGTTTCTTTGATGGTTTATTCAGCTGACGGAATGTTTGACTCCGTGGCTTTCCTATTTTCATTGTTTGCTATATCCATGTTTATGATGGAACGTTACGACTACTTTTTCCTGCTCGTAACCATATCGACATTTTTTAAATATCAAGCAGGCATTTTTCTTTTCCCATTAATTCTTGTAAGCTTGATAAAAATTTTCCAAACAAACAAACCCGTTGCCTTGCTAACAAATAAAGCTGTAATTTCCGGCATAATATTTGGCTCCATAAGCCTTTTCACCGCATATTTAAGCGCTCCATATCTTATGGCAACTAGCCCCCAATTAATTATGAATGGTGTTAACGCTTTTTCTTCAAACATACACATCAGCTGGCTATCACAATCAGCCTCTGTTTTGCTAACATTTTCAGTCGTAATAGCCTATTCAGTTTATATGCTTAACAAAAACAGTTTGCTTTCTTTGTCAGCGATTTTTCTTCTTTTTCCGAGTTTTATGCTGCCCTATTTCCAAAATTGGTACATACCATTTATTTTCGTTTATATTTTGATCCCTCAACGAAAAAGAGAATTAGAAATTACTATTCTCTGGTTATTCTTTATGATCATGGTGCTCTCTTTCTCTGGACAAAACTATTATCCTTTTTTTGGCTACGTGCAGACTCACCTTCCTCCATCCCTCAGAGGCTTTTAGTTACATCATAATCAGTTGAATTGTTTTGAACATTCATTGATTTTTCCATATTACGGCACATAGATAAATTTAGGAGACATAATCATATACTTTACAGATCAAGGGGTAAAAAGGAAATTGGAGGCTTCTCGTGACTTTGTTTATGAAAAGTTCTGCGAATACTACCGAGACCCTTCAAACGTTATTCCTGTTCCTATATTTCCTGAGCAAAGAGAATTTGGCTATCTGCTCTTTAAAGAAAGATTTATGGTCAGACACAAAAGGTTTGAAGATGCCAATACTCTGAGAACGGTTTTAAATCGCACGGTTCCTTCTGATGTCTACCATTCTTGTGCTTACTACGAAAACCCGGATTTTGATATGGATAAAAAAGGTTGGTTGGGCTCCGACTTAGTTTTTGACATAGATGCAGATCACATTCCAACAAATTGTGATAAAATACATGACGAATTTACTTGTGTTAAATGCGGATTCAGCGGCAGAGGGATACTTCTTGAAGAATGTCCAGCTTGCGAGGCAACAAAATTTGAGAACAAAACGTGGCCTTGCGAGATTTGCATAAAATCCGCTCGAGACGAAACCGCCAAACTAATAGATATGCTCGAAAACGATTTCGGTTTCTCTTTGGATGAGTTACGTGTGTTTTTTTCTGGTCACAGAGGTTATCACGTTCACGTCGAAGAGGAATCGGTGCGGTCACTGGATACTTTGGCAAGAAAAGAAATCGTTGATTATGTCACCAGCTTAGGTTTAGCAGTACTCGACAAAGAAATCAAAGAAAAACGTGGAAAACGTCCAGCTAAAAAATTTAATTTGCACAATTTTGGCTGGAACAAGCGATTAAAGATGGGCATGGAGAATTTTTTGCTTAAAGCAACCAAAGAAGAGCTAAAAGCAATTGGATTAAGGAACAATGCAGTTTTTGAAAACAAGGAAACTATAATTAAGCGCTGTATAAATGGCGGTCTTTGGGATAGTGTTGATGGAGTAAAAGATCAGACTTGGCTAAAACTTGCTGACTACGTGCGTGAATCACAATCATCAAAAATTGACACCGTTGTCACCACAGACATTCATCGTTTAATCAGGATGAACGGTACTTTGCACGGGAAAACAGGTCTGAAAAAAGTCGAGTTTCCTGCCAAAAACCTCCGGGATTTTGATCCATTTACAGGAGCGGTAGCTTTTAAAAAGGGCGAGGTTAAAGTGTTGGTCTCTGATGCACCTGAGTTTAAGTTGGATGGAGAAACGTTGGGTCCATATAAGAATAAGACTATAGAGTTGCCTGTTGCTGCGGCAATTATGCTTATTTGCAAGGGAAGAGCTAAGGTGGCAAATTAATGTATAATGAACTTTATGCAGCTTGGCGAAGGGAAATTGAAGAGAGTTCGCTTGCAGGGTTACCGCCTGACTTTTACAGCAGATTAGCAGATTACTTGAGCCACATAGGCGAAGAGAATCGTACGCTTGACAAAAAATCAGTCAAAGTAAATCTTCTTGATCGTGAAGCAAGAAATGTCAAGCGAATGCTTGAGGAACTACTTTGGGCCAGATATAAAAAACTGCTCAAAACGATTACACAAAGCCAAAAATTGCCTTCTGAATTGTTAACGATTGAAGAAGTAAAAATGTGTGAAAACTTTATAGCCTTCACGGGTGCTTACCAAAAATTCAGCAAAGAGCTAGTTGAAGGTCACTTTCAAGTTCAGGTTCTAGCCACTCCATTGCAGGTTCAGGCGGCTCCATTAATTGTGAAATTAGTAACTGAACCAAGCCACAAACGAGTGCCTGTAAGATTCATAAAAAATATTCCAGGCATCATCGGCGCAGACATGAAGACTTACGGGCCATTTAAGGTAGAGGATGTCGCCTCTTTACCTGCTGACAACGCTAAAATATTGGTTAAACAGGGTTTAGCTGTGTTGGTTGAGGCTTCATAGTTCCTGGCATTTGTTTTCCATTTTTAATTTTTTGCCAAAAGCTGTGACTTACCAGAATAATTAGCGGGTAAGATACAATCCATGCAATCGAGTACAGTGGGCCGTAATAGAAATGGAACATTTGCACTTGGCTTGAGTTCACTCCGTACTGCATGCCGATTGTGAAGATTGTGTCAATTCGTAAAATATTTATAAAGTAAGTAACTGCAGCGCCGATAGCGAAGTATCCTATTTTGTTTTTCCAAGCAATTGGCATTCGCTTCAAAAACAGCAAAGCAACAGCGGTAAAGATTAGGAGGCTTTCAATGCCTGCGCAGGGCCAAGCTATCGCGAATTTTGCTGATCCGAGTGGACCCGTAACTTGCAGGGTCGGCATTCCGTTTTCTGATCCCAGCAAAGTTCCATAACCCATTAAGCCAAGGGTTTTGGCAGCTATCATAGCGGTTGTCGGAACCAATAGTTGAAATGGTGTAAATGCCCCGTAAGGAAAGACATTGTCAATGGTGTATAGGAGTCCTACTATTACGACGAATAATGCGGGTAAAGCGAAACCTGCCAAGCCTTTTCTTCCAAAATACAGAAAAATCGTACAGCAAAATAGTGCTGAGAAAACAAGATATTCAATCGCAAGCGGCATTGAATTATAAAAAGCAACACCGCTTTGCATGGCCGCGTTTGCAATAATTGTATTGAGGCCAAAATAATTCTCTAAAACCTCGTAAACTGTCGGAAGCACCGAAGCAACCGCAACAACGAAAAGAATTGCCTTGTTGTTTTTGTTTATTTTTGTCTTTATCGTTTCCCAACTGAGAATAAACTCAAGCGCTATAAGCCAAATAAAAAATAGTTGGAATGTTCTGCCTTTCCACATTAACTGAAAAGAATCTTGAGCATTAAGGTTAAGATATGGATCCCACGGATTTAGAATATACAGCAAAACTAATGGGATGGCGAACGCTACCAGTGGCATCAGTTTAACGATTGCTTCTGAGTGCCGCGTGATTTTTGGAACAAAATTTAACATGAATGCTCCATACCTAACTAGTAATAATGAACTTATCCTCAATCTAAAAAAGGATATGTCCATAATCCACAATTGCATTGTTGTTGCCTTAGACCAACAATTAACCGATACAAAACGATAGTTCAACTAGTTAAGGCTAAGGTTTTTTAGCAGAAAGGTGAAAAAGTATAAGAATGCGGATGTTTCTTTTATGCAAAGCCGGTAGTGAATTACGTGAACGTTCCTAAAGAAGTCAAGACTTACTGTCCAAAATGTAAAATTCATCAAATTCACAGTGTATCACTCTACAAACCTGGAAAGCGTAGAGCCTTAGCCCACGGGGAACGCCACCATGCACGTGAAAAGGAAGGTTACGGTGGACAAAAATATCCACTTCAAAGAGAATTCGCTAAAACCACCAAAAAACAAACTATCCGTCTCAAATGCAAAGTTTGCAATTTCATGAGGCACAAGGATGGTATTCGACTAAGAAAATTAGTTATACAATAAATTTAGGAGAGAAAAATTATGTCTGAATGGAGTAAACTTATTCCAAAGCCAAGAAGCGTCTTCCTTAGAGTTAAATGCACAAAATGCGGCAATGAACAATTAATCTTCAGCAATGCAGTTAACAAGATAACCTGCAATGTGTGTGGAGAAACTTTAGCAGAACCATCTGGCGGAAGAGCAAAAATCAAGGGCGAAGTACAAGCAGTTCTTGAATAAGGAATGACAATAATAGCTGAGCGTAAGCCAAAAGGCCAGGAAAAGGCAACTTGGTACGCGCCACCATTAAACCAATTTACATCTTTGAAATATCCTATTAAAAATGAAGGAACTTTTAGAGGGAAAAAATAATTGGTATGGCAACTACGTAAATGTGTAAACTGTGAAAAATACACGCTAAATAAGGTTAGTTGCCCTTACTGTGGGGGGTCTGTTAGGATTCCACATCCTGCCAAATTTTCTCCAGATGATAAATATCTGAAGTATCGGATGGCAATGAAAAGGAGTAGTACTGAATGAAAGAAACCTACATCAAACAATTCACCGAAATTGAACCAAATAACCCCGTTCTTATAGAAGGTCTTCCCGGTTTAGGTCTAGTAGGTAAAATTGCCCTTCGCTACTTGATTAAACAGTTAAAAGCCAAAAAAGTTGCCTACCTATACTCACCTCACTTTCCATACTTTGTCTTAGTTAACAAAAAAGGAAATGTTCGTCTCTTAAGGGGAGCCTTCTACTACTACAAAAACCCAAATGGAAACGACCTTATCTTGTTCACAGGAGATAGCCAATCACAAACAATTGAAGGCCAATACGAAATCGCCGACCGAATCCTTGACTTCTCAGAAAAAAACAATGTAAAAACGATTGCCACAATCGGCGGCTACCGAATGGAACCAAAAGAAAAACCTAAAGTCTTCATAGCAGCGACTTCAAAAGAAATCATAGATCAAGCAGTAAAGGCGGGTGCGACTTTAAGCACATCGGGAAGCCCCATAGTTGGAACAGCAGGATTAATTCTTGGCTTGGCAAAATTCAAAAAAATAGGCGCCATCTGCCTACTTGGTGAAACACGCGGTTATCTACCTGACCCTCTTGCAGCAAAAAGCGTTCTAGAAGTTCTGAAATCAACATTTAACTTTGAATTAGACCTCACAGGCTTGAATGAGGAAATTGCCCGAGCAGAAACAATGGTAACTCGTCTGCAGCAAATTGAAGAAAAAAGAGCTGTACAAGCTGAGCAAACTCGAAAAGACGAAGATAAAAAAACCACTTACATCTCTTAAGCAAAACTTTTCTTTAATATTTCAATAGTTTTATGGGCAGCTGTACCATCACCGAAAGGTGAGGCACACGGTAGCTCAACTTGTGTTTTAACTGCTTCTTCAATAGCTGCCAAAATAACGTGTTTGTCTGTTCCAACAACTTTGGCAAACCCAGCTTCCGCCGCTTCCGGCCTCTCAGTTGACAAGCGAAGCACAAGCACCGGTTTTCTTATGCTTGGAGCGGTTGCCTCTTCCTGAATTCCACCCGAATCAGTAATTATCAACTTACAGTTTTTCATTAAAAACAAAAAGTCCAAGTATCCCGATGGAGGAAGAATCAATAAATTCTTTAATTCTTCCATTTTAGCGAGCATATTATTTTCTTGAAGTCTCTTTTTTGTTCGCGGATGCATCGGGTAAACGATTGGAATGGGTGACTTTGAGAAAACATACATGAATGATTCAAGAACTGCCGCGTTGTCAACGTTTTCTGCTCTATGCGCCGTAGCTAAAGCGAACGTTTCAAATGGAATTTTCTCCATTATTGACGATTTTTTTTCTGCAATAGGCAAATGTTCAATTACGGCATCAATCGCGGTGTTTCCTGTTATGAAGATTTTGCCCCAAACATTTTCTTTTATTAGATTTGTTTTTGCTCTCTCAGTTGGAGCGAATAAGTATTCAGATATGTGGTCAGTCAAACGTCGGTTAAATTCTTCTGGCATACGAAAATCAAAACTTCTCAAACCAGCTTCCATATGCCCAATAGGAATGAATCGTTTATTAGCCGCCAACGCTGCTGCCAAAACACTGTTTGTGTCGCCTTCAACAAGAACAATTGATGGTTCAATTTTCTCAAGCAGCTGATCAGTTTTCAACATTATTTCAGCGGTTTGTGCTCCAGGCGATGAGGCTTCAATTTTAAAGGAGTAATCGGGGGATGGCAACTCGAGGTCTTCAATGAATTGCTGAGCCATGTTGTAGTCGTAGTGTTGCCCACAATGGACAAAAACGAAGGGCATTTGGCTTTTGGTTAAGGCTCTAATTATTGGAGACATCTTGATTATTTCTGGTCTTGTTCCAGCAACAACTACTACTGGTTTCATGGGTTGGTCTCGCTTGGGTTTAGGTTTTCTTTAAGCATCCTTCTCTGGGCTCATAAATTGTGCCTTCACGCAGCAATTGACTTATCATACGTTCAACTTCTGGTCTGGGTATTTTTTGTTTGGTTTCAAGCTCGCTAACTAATGCATCTTTCTCAACTATACCCGTTACTTTCTCCATACTCATCAAAGTTGAAAGCACAATGGATAATCTATCACGTAGGGTTTTAGGTCGTCCCGTCATTATTAAGTCAATATCAACTTTGTATGAAGACAAGTCAATTCCCACTTCTTCTAGTGACCTTTTCATAATAGTGATGGCTGCAGCTGCGTCTTCAGCGGTTACTTCTTTGCGCAAAGCAACTCGTGCCCTAGCTTCAGAAATTCGAACAAGAGATTCCAGTTGACGTGCCGTTATTGCTACTGGTGAGCCTTCAGTTTCGCTGGCCGCGCGCATAGCCAAATAAAAGTCGCTAAGAGCCTTCACTGCTTCGCCATTAAGTGCTGGCTTGATTCCTTTAGCATAGCTGACGTATTTGCGAAGTAGTTCTGCATCTACTTGGGCTTCTACCGGGCTTACTCCTCTACGATGGATCTCTAAGATGTGTTCAGACATTTTTCGGTCAGAATCTTTGTTTGGCACATCTCGTAGGACGAAAATTAAGTCAAATCTTGAAAGTATAGTTACTGGCAGTGGAACGTTTTCGGCAACAGTTCTGTTTGGCTCATATCTGCCCAATGATGGGTTAGCAGCTGCAAGCACTGCTGTTCTAGCGTTTAATGTGGCGACAATTCCACCTTTTGCCACTGAAACTGTGTGCTGCTCCATAGCTTCATGAATGGCAACTCGGTCTTCAGGACGCATCTTATCCATTTCGTCGATGCATGCAATGCCTTTATCAGCCAAGACAAGTGCGCCTGCTTCAAGGCTCATGCTTCCGCCTTTTTCTCTTACAACTGCTGCGGTTAAACCTGCCGCTGTCGTTCCCCTGCCTGAGGTGTAAAGCCCTCTTGGAGCAATTCTAGCAACATATTGCAGTAGCTGGCTTTTTGCCGTTCCAGGGTCTCCGATTAAAAGTGCGTTCATTTCGCCTCTGATGTTGACGTCTGGCAGACTCTTTGAGACTCCACCAAATAGCAGATACATTATTGCTTCTTTAACATGTTCATAGCCAAAAATTGATGGTGCTATCGACAGCATGATTTTTCTGTGGACAGCTGGATCTTTTGCTAGAGCGTGCATTTTTTCTTCTTCTTCAGGTGTTGGCGGTGATGTTTCGGGTTCTTTGCCAAGTACTCCTGCTGAATTAGCGTCAAGCTGAAGAATGAAAGTTCGGAGTTTGCCCATTCCCATTAGTGAAGGTGCAAAAGCTCGGACTATGCCAACGATTGCGACATGGTCTCCTGGTCTTGCAACATCAACAATGTCGTCACCGACAAGCTTCACGGCTAATGTTCGTGGTAATTGTCCTGGAGGTAAATCTTCAGGTTTTTCCTGAAGCCGAAGGTCTTGAGAATCGATGAAGGTGGATTCTTCCTGAGTAAATTCAAATGGGCCGTCTCTTCCACAGTCAGGGGCTTGGCATATGGCTGGCGCTTTTAGGAATTGCCCTGTTTGCTCGACTAGGTTCATTGTTCCACAACGTTTGCATTTGAAGGCACCTTGCAAAACCATGGGTCTAACCGGTGTGGCTCTAACCACTATGCCCTCAATCATTATTAGCTTGGACATTTGCCTTGAGCCAAGTTTCCTAAGAACCTCTTTACCAAGAAGCTGCACAATTCTAACATTGATTTTCTCTATTTTTTCAGCATGTTCAGCATCTTCAATACGAAGCTGCTCATAAGCTCCCTTGCCTGCATGCTGCAAATATTCTTCAGGCTTGTTAAGCAATAGCTCTGCAAGTGCTAGGTCAAATCCGTAAAGATCTTCAAACTCGACAGTAACTGAATTCTTTCCCGTAATGGCTAACTGTTGAATTCTTTGTCGATACTTCTCTTTTTTAAAGAACTCTTGAAAACGCTGCTGCGGATCCACCGTCACTAGCTCGCCAGTCACCTTTACTTTTCTCCACCATTTTCAAGAATCTTTGTTTTCCACTCAGAAATAATTTTGACTAATTGATCGAACATGAGCTTTTCTTCGTTTGTAAGTTTTTTTAGAACCTGCTCTGTTTGGCTAGGCGCAGAAGATAGGGCAACTATTTTTTTTAGCCTTGAATTTACGATGTCGCGCGCTAATTGTTTTGTCCTATCGTATTCTTGATATTTTTCTGATTGTTTTGAGGCTTGATCTCTCAAGTCCGAAAGGTACCTTCGAAGTTTAGGGTAAAAATCCTCCGGCAACTCAGAAATTTGCCCCGGAATCTGCACGCCTTCTTTCCACTGGACCTTAAAAAGTTTAGTTGCGTCCAAAACTTCGTCTTCTCGCAAATGAACCATTCCTGAATTCGCTAGTTCTTTTGCAACCCAAAAGTAAACTTCATATTCATTTCCTTCATCAAAGGGACCAACAGTTAACCCAGCAAGTTTGATTTCAGGGCAGTTGCGGTTAGCTATAATTTTAACTAATGAATTTTCATAAGAGAAATCTAATGTTGAAATTTTCGCCGCCAACTCCCTTATCCCTCCAAGCCAATTATTTTTCCCTTTGTGGGGTTCAAGAGATATAGCAAGAACAAACTTAAGCGTTTGCACTAGAAAAACTATGTGCTTTAATGGGGTACAAAAGCTTGTTTAAGGGGCTAACTACGCCAAAGGACGGCTTTTTTTGCCACTGCGTTTATTGTTTTA
>Ga0182021_10001577_pt1 | contig 26379 bp, 25 predicted proteins | sample 612E3MmetaG_FD_120493 | JGI IMG/M metagenome (GOLD analysis project Ga0182021, IMG submission 120493) | Permafrost microbial communities from Stordalen Mire, Sweden - 612E3M metaG (Illumina Assembly) | ecosystem: Environmental > Terrestrial > Soil > Wetlands > Permafrost | place: Sweden...
TGCTTCTGTCGGGCATCCAGATTCGCCGCTGGCAGGGTTCTGGATTCCCGCCACGCCCTGTCCGCAAAGCGGGGGCGCGCATGGCGAAAGCACGCGGGAATGACAACGCCGCGCCACGGCTGAGTAGTAACGGTCGCTGACAAAAAGAAAAACCTGTCAGGCCGTTTATAGACCTGACAGGTTAAGAACATCCACTACACTACCGACTACTTATCGCGTACCACCGCGCCAAGCGCGGCCTGCGCGGCGGCCAGGCGGGCCACCGGCACGCGGTACGGCGAGCAGCTGACGTAGTTGAGTCCGGCGCGATGGCAGAACTCGATCGAGGACGGATCACCGCCGTGCTCACCGCAGATGCCCACTTCCAGGCCCGGGCGAGCGGCGCGGCCGTTCTTCACGGCCATCTCGATCAGCTGACCCACGCCCACCGTGTCCAATTGCTGGAACGGATTCGCGGGCAGGATCTTCTCTTCCACGTAGCGTAGCAGGAACTTGCCTTCGGCGTCGTCGCGGCTGTAGCCGTAGGTCGTCTGCGTCAGGTCGTTGGTGCCGAACGAGAAGAACTGCGCCAGTCCGGCAATTTCGCCGGCGGTCAGGGCGGCGCGCGGCACTTCGATCATCGTGCCGAACTTGTATTCCACTTCCACGCCCTTCTCGGCCATCACGGCTTTGGCGATGGCTTCCAATTCACCCTGCGAGACCTTCAGTTCGTTGACGTGGCCCGTCAACGGGATCATGACTTCCGGCTTCACCACGAAGCCCTTCTTCTGAATGTTGCAGGCCGCTTCGAAGATGGCGCGGACTTGCATCTGCAGAATGCCGGGGTAGGTGATGCCCAAGCGGATGCCGCGCAGACCCAGCATCGGGTTCTGCTCACGCATCGACTCGACCGCGGCCAGCATTTCTTCGGCTTCCTTCACCTTCTTGCCCTTCTTGCCTAACACGTGCATCGTGGTCACTTCGGCCAGCAGCTCGTCGTGCGAGGGCAGGAATTCGTGCAGCGGCGGATCGATCAGGCGGATGATGACAGGCAGGCCGTCCATCGCCTGGAAGAGGCCCTCAAAGTCCTTGCGCTGCAAGGGCAGCAACTTCTTCAGCGCGCCTTCGTATTCCTTGACTTCTACGGAGGCTTTAGCGGCCTTCTTAGCGGTAGCAACGGCTACCTGGAAATCCTTGAAATCCGGGCGCTTTTCCAGTTCAGCCTCGGCGCGCTTGACGGCGTCCAGCTTCTGCTGCGCCACATTGGCGTTGAGGATCATCTGGCGCACGACAGGCAGGCGCTCGACTTCGAAGAACATGTGCTCGGTGCGACACAAGCCGATACCCTGCGCGCCGAACTTGCGGGCCTGGATCGCGTCCTTCGGATAATCGGCATTGGCCCACACGCCCAGGCGGCGAACTTCGTCGGCCCAGCTCAACAGCGTGACCAGATCGACTTCCTTATCAAAGTCGGGGCGGATCGTGGCGATTTGCCCGGCCAGCACTTCACCGGTCGTGCCATCGATCGAGAGATAGTCGCCTTGCTTGATGATCTTGCCATCGGCCTTCATGATCTTCTTTTCGGCGTCCACAAGGATCGACTCGCAGCCCGCCACGCATGGCAGACCCAAACCACGGGCGACCACCGCGGCGTGCGAGGTCGCGCCACCACGCTGAGTCAAAATGCCCTTGGCGACGAGCATACCGTGTACGTCGTCAGGGTTGGTTTCGGGGCGAACCAGAATGACAGCCTTGCCGGCTTTGCCCCACTCTTCGGCGGTATCCGCATCGAATGCGGCGATACCGGTGGCGGCACCGGGCGAGGCGTTGAGGCCCTTGGCCAGCACGCCGGCGACCTTCTTGGCCTTCTCATCAAAGCGCGGCAGCAACAGCTGGTTGATGGTCATCGGGTCGAGGCGCTGGAGCGCTTCTTCCTTGCTGATAACGCCTTCATTCGCCATATCGACGGCGATCTTTACCGCGGCCTGCGCCGTGCGCTTGCCGGTGCGCGTCTGCAACATCCACAACTTGCCGCGCTCGACGGTGAATTCCATATCCTGCACGTCGCGATAGTGCTTTTCCAACTGATTGGAGATCGCGACGAACTGCTCGTACACTTCGGGCATTTCGTCCTTCAATTGCGCGATCTTCTTGGGGGTGCGGATACCGGCCACCACGTCTTCGCCTTGCGCGTTGACGAGGTATTCGCCATACAGGGCCTTTTCGCCAGTGGCGGGGTTGCGCGTGAACGCCACGCCCGTGCCCGAATCGTTGCCCATGTTGCCGAAGACCATGGTCTGCACGTTGACGCCCGTGCCCAGATCGTGCGCGATCTTCTGGCTGTTGCGATAGTCCACCGCGCGCTTGCCAAACCACGACGCGAACACGGCCTCGATCGCCTGCGACATTTGCTCGTGTACATTGTCGGGGAACTCGACGCTCAGTTCCTTCTGGTACAACGCCTTGAAGTCATCCACGACCTTCTTGAGCATCTCGACGGTCAGGTCGGTGTCCTGCTTGCCTGCGGTCTTGGCCTTGTACTTGTCCAGGATGTGCTCGAACTTGCGGCCTTCGATGCCCTTGACGGTCTTGCCGAACATCTGGATCAAACGGCGATAGGCGTCCCAGGCAAAGCGGTCATTGCCGGTCAGCTTGGCGATGCCTTCCAGCGTCTGCGGATTCAGACCCACGTTGAGGACGGTGTCCATCATGCCCGGCATCGAGAACTTCGCGCCCGAGCGCACCGACACCAACAACGGATTCTCCGGATCGCCAAAGCGCTTGCCCGTCTTCTCTTCGATCACGGCCAGCGCCACCAGGGCCTGGTTCCACAGATCGGCGGGGAACTGCTTGCCGATCTTGAAGTATTCGTTGCACGCTTCGGTCGTGATGGTGAAGCCCGGCGGGACCGGCACGCCGGTGTTGGTCATTTCGGCCACACCCGCGCCCTTGCCGCCGAGCAAATCACGCATGTCCTTGTTGCCTTCCGTAAACAGATACACCCACTTCTTTGACATCGTTTGCTCCTTAGCAATTGGATTTAGAATTTGATGATACACCAATCGTTTAGTGTATTTCTTTTGACGATTTTGGGCAGTGACAATTTGCCCTGTTAAACCATGCGGAGTGTAACCTCCGCGCTTCAGCCAACCCGATCGGGTGGGGTGGCTACGAGATTTACTGCTGATCCGCCCCGAAAACCTGATCAAAGAACTTGTCTTTATCCAGCGCGGCCTGCCAGCGGCGGTGCTGTTTTACCGACTCCAATCGACCTGCCCGTCGCAAATTGAGAAAATGCGCCGTTTCCACCGGTCCCAGTGCTTTGAGCAAAGCGCTCACGGCCCGATCGACCAGTTCCTCTTCATTCATATACTGAGTTGGCTTCATCTCAGGTTTTCCTTCTCGCATAACTGTACTGGCGTTCCAATCCAGATGGACAATTGAAGCCGGTTGGCACGCTTCAAAAACCGATCGTCAACCGAAACAAAGTCGGCTTTGATCTGATCGGCAAAGGCCAGATGCGCCGCATCGGTCGGGCCGATCTTGCTTTGCACAAATTCCTCGGCACGCTGGCGCGCCACGATCATATCATAAGTCGGTCGCGTGCCAACTTCGACGAGTATGCGCTGCAGTGACTCGCGCTCCTCGATATTTTTGATTGCCGCAATCTCCACTCTATGAGCCGGCGATACAATCAATTTCAGATCATGCGCACGAATGTGACTCAAGATCAATTTGACGGCTTCCGTTTCCAACCGGACCCGTGCCTGCATTTGATCATCAAACAGGCGCGATAGCGCACAGACATCCAAATACACTCTGTGACTGGGCATCAGAACCCTTCAATTTTACTTAGATCGACAATGCCATTAGCCAGATGCCAGATGCGCTGTAACAGCGCCTGCCGCGTCTGGCGGATGGCGGGATCTTCGTGCATGACCAGCACCTTATCGAAGAAGGCCGTAATCGGCCCGATCAACCCGGCGAGGGCGGCGAAGAATTCCCCGATGGTGCTCTGCGGCCCGATCGCTTTGTGCGCGGCGACAGTGGCTTGGTACAGCGCTTGCGTATGCGGATCGTTGTCCTTAGCGCTATCCAGTGGCAGTGTTTCTTTGATCTCGCGCACGATGCGCACGCAGCGGGCATACGTGTCGAGGGTGAGCGTCCAATCGGGTTTGGCCGCTTCCTGCGCCAGCGCTTCGATCGACTGCTTGGCCACGAAGGGATTATCGCCGCGCGCGGCCAACACCGCATCGACCAGATCATAGCGCAATCCTTGATCGAGTAGGGCAGCCCGCTCGCGTCCGACGAGGAACGCGTGGGCGACGTCCAGCGCTTTCGCCTCCACGGCGACCGGCTGCAACTTCGCAGCGGCTTCCAACGCGCTCCGCAGCGAGAACGACACCTGATGCTTGATCAACGTCTCGACAATACCCAGCGCGGCGCGGCGTAACGCCCACGGGTCGGCGGAACCGGTCGGGGCCAGGCCCACCGCAAACAGGCCGCTGAGACTGTCAAACCGATCGGCCAGGCTGATGACCGCACCGAGGAGCGACTCCGGCGCGCGATCGTACTGCTCGGCCAGCGCGTTGGCCACTGCGTCGCTTTCGCCCGACATCTTCGCATGCTCGCGGCCCATGATGCCCTGCAGCGACGTCATCTCCACCACCATCTGCGAACTGAGATCGGCTTTGCATAGATAAGCGGCACGCTGCGCGGCCTTGACTTGCTTATCATCTAACTTCAGCATCGAGGCGATGGTGGGCGTCAACGCTTCGATGCGTTTGGCCTTGTCCAACATCGAACCGAGTTTAACCTGGAATGTCAGCGTGCTGAGCTTGGGCAGAAACTCTTCAAGGTGGTGTTGGCGATCGTGATTGAAGAAGTATTCGGCATCGCTAAAGCGGGCGCGCAGCACTTCTTCGTTGCCGCGCTGTACCATGCTGAGATTGTCCGCCGTGCCATTCCGCACCGCGATGAAGTGCGGTAGTAAGCGACTTAAGTCGCTACTACTTGCAAGAGGAAAATAGCGTTGATGTTTCTTCATCACGGTGACGAGCACATCCCTGGGCAGCGCCAGATACTTCTGATCGAAGTTGCCCAGCAGCGCGGTGGGCTGCTCGACGAGATTGGTCACTTCTTCCAGTAGGCCGGGATCATCGGGGATTTGCCCGTGAACACTCTCGGTCACTTTAGCGATCTGCGCCTGCACCACTGCGCGGCGTTCGGCGTAATCGAGAATCACGTTGTGGTGTTTCAGCGTCGCCAGATACTGATCGGCTGAGGCGATGACGATGTCGGACGAACCCTCGGCGCGCGGGCCGCGGGTGACGTTGCCGCCGGTGAGGCCCGCGTACTTGAACGGCACGACCTGATCTTTCAACAGCGCGACGAACCAGCGCAACGGCCGGCTGAATGCGATGCCGTCGCTGGCCCAGCGCATGGTCTTCTCGAACTTCAACGCGGCGACCAATTCCGGCAGCAACGTGGAAAGCACTTCACCGGCAGGCTTACCCGCATCGTGCTTCTTAGCGTAAACGTATTGATTGCCTTTCTCTTCAACTTTGATCAGATCGTTGACATCGACACCTTGCCCGCGCGCGAAGCCCTCCGCGGCCTTAGTGGATTTGCCATCTTTGTCGAAGGCGGCCTTTGTCGCCGGGCCGCGCACCATCGAATCGAGTGGCGTCTGCTGCGGTGCAAGGTCACGCACGAGGAAGCCCTGTCGGCGCGGCGTGGCAAAGCACTCGATCGTGTTGTACTCCAGTCGGGCGTCCTTCAACATTTTTGGCGCGAGTTCGCGCAGCTGCGCCAGTGCGGACGACACGTCGGTCGCCGGTAATTCCTCGCTCCCGATCTCAAACACGAACAACGCAGGTTGCTTTATCGCAGGCAGTGCTTCTTGCTTCTTGCTTCCTGCCTCCTGCTTCTTGTCTCCCGCATCTTCTTTCAACCACGGATATTCCATCGCCTTGCGCTGTTCGACGTAGGCCGTTGCTACACTGCGCGATAGATCGCGCATGCGGCGGAAGTAATTCGCGCGCTCGGTCACACCGATCGCTCCGCGTGAGTCCAACAGATTGAAGGTGTGCGAGCATTTCAACACATAGTCGTGCGCAGGCATGATCAGCGGCGGTTCATGCGCCAAAGCTGCTTTGGCTTCTGCCTCATAAGTATCGTACAGCCGATGCAGCCGTTCGACATCGGCGAGTTCATAGTTGTAAATACATTGCTCTACTTCGTTACGCAGATAGACATCCCCGTAGGTATGCACTCCGTCAAAGTCGATGTCCCACACGCTGCGCACATTCTGCAAGAACATGGCAATGCGCTCCAGCCCGTAGGTGATTTCCACCGACACGGGGTCGAGTACAAAGCCACCGGCCTGTTGGAAGTACGTGAACTGTGTGATCTCCAACCCGTCGAGCCACACTTCCCAGCCCAGGCCCCATGCGCCCAGCGCAGGCGATTCCCAGTTGTCTTCTACAAAGCGGATGTCGTGTTCATCACGCTTGATGCCAAGCGCATACAACGAGTCGAGGTAAACCTCTTGCGGATTTCCCGGATCAGGCTTGAGAATGACCTGGAATTGCATGAACTGCTGCATGCGATTCGGGTTGTCGCCGTAGCGCCCATCGTCCGTGCGAATCGATGGTTCGACATAGGCCACGTTCCACGGCTCGGGGCCGAGCACGCGCAGTGCGGTGGCCGGGTTCATCGTCCCCGCGCCCACTTGATGGTTGTACGGCTGCCACAGCGTGCAACCGCGGCTCGTCCAGAATTGCTGTAGGGTGAGAATGATTTGTTGAAAAGAGAATGGTTGGGTCATGACTTTTTGGTTGATTCCCTTGATATCAAAGGTGTTGGCGTGTATTCGGCAGCGCGCTCAGATGGCAGACGGTGCACCAAGTCAAACTGGACGAGTTTTTCGAGAATGGGAAGTATCTCGCCAAACTCTTTGACTTTGATGCGCTCTAAGTCTTCGAGCGTGATAGTTTCGTCTGATAGAGTGCCCTTTTCAAGAACAAGATCAAGCACGTAATAATCTTCTGGCGTCAGTCCTTTTTGACCCCGCAGCTGCCGTTCCGCGTATTCAAGCCCTTGTTGCAGCACTTTCGGTGTAATTGTCTCAGCTTGGGTCTCGATAGCCTCGAGCATCACATAGCTGCCCAAACGGTTTAGCCAGCGCGGCACGCCTTCGGAGCGGGCAACCAGTTGGCTAGCTGTGCGGAGCGTAAAAGGATAGACCGCTTTTGGATCATCCAGCGCAAGACGGGCGTTCTTGGGCCGAACACTATTCAAGTAATTCACGAGCATCCGGTAGGTCGTCGATTGGTCCATGGGTGTCAGCTCGATGGCTAAGTCGAACAGTCCCATTTCGCGCGTGAGAATATCACGCGTTAAGCCAGAAGGATGACCTGAGAGGATGAACCAGGCTTCGCCTTTGAGCATACCTTGCGCATCGCGAAGCAATTGACGTACACGAGCCGGGTCTTGTTTGTCGAGGTCATCAATAGCCACGACCACGCGGTCGTATTTATCGAGCGCTCGTTGCAGTAAGTCTTCGAAACTAAGCGAAGGGAACCTGGGAGACTGAACGAGTACGGTTTCCTCTTCAGTTTCAATTCCAGTCGAAGAAACCCCCGCCTTGGCCGTTCCCTTCTTTTTGACAGGGCGCTTCCTAGGGCGTAAGCCCATTTGATTCAGTTGATGTTGCGCCCATTCGTCGTCTTCCATTTCGCGGGCGAGCGCTATCAACGCCGCCGTGGCGAGATCAGTTGCGGGGGGTAACTGAATATAAGTGGTCAGCGTATCTTTCGCTTTGCGGCGCAGAACGCCCAACAACTCAAGAATGAACGCCGTTTTGCCGATGCCCACCCAGCCGTAGACCAGCAGCCGCTTCCGTTCGCGGCCGTGGAATAGCGCCAATGCCTCACGCAATTCTGTGGTACGCCCGGTAAACACATCGCGCAATTGAGACCCCCGCAACGTCGAAGCACTTTCAGAAAAGGGAATTGCGGCTAATCCCCAACGTGATAACGTTCGGCTAAGTTCGTCGTAAATCCGGTCGGCTTCACTCATACGAGCTGCCTCTCCTTCACGCGGGTGGCAATTTGCAGAGCCTCGTTGACCTTGCTAACTTCTTGATTGTTACCCAGCCTGCGATAAATCCGCCGTGCAGATTCTAACTCAGTAATGGCGTCATTGGCGAATCCGGTCTGAGTCATCAAATGGCCCAGACCGGTTTTGCACGCCGCGATCCCCGTTTGATTTTCTGTGCGTGCATAGAGGCGCATCGCATCACGGTAGCAAGTCCGCGCTTTATCGAGATTGCCAATTAAGTGGTGAATACGAGCAATTTGGTAAATGGCGTCGGCGCGCGCATCTAAGTTGTCAAGCCGCCGACGAATGCTTAGGCTTTCTTCGAGCAAAGCGAGCCCCTCATACCAGTGTCCCTGTTCTGCTAATCGAGTTCCGGTATAGTAGGCGGATGTGGCTCGGGTCTCCGGGTCTTCGTTGGCCTCCAGCACGACGATCTTGTCGCGACCGACCACATCACCGCCGATGGTTACCATGTCGGCAGATACATCTACGCCGCCACTCACATTGCTTGTATACACTCGCTCACGGCCGCTATCAGCGCTGCGGCCCAGCTTCTCCAATGCGCCTGCTGCGGCGATACGGACGGGTTCCTCTTCATCGTGAAGTGCTACCAGCAGTCGTGCGATTACTGGCTCATTGCTGGCATCTGCTGCATCGCCCAATGCCCGTGCCGCTTGTTGACGGATGTCCGCGTCTGGATCGCGCAATTCCGACAAAAGTATATCGACGGTTGGCTTAACTACGCTTGCTGGTTGTTTAACTCGGACAGGTTGTTTTTTTCTCATATGGCCTCACACATTGCCAGCTTCCCGCCGGAGTAAGTTGAGAAATTCTACCGATCTGACTTTTCGTTCCAGCACGTACTGAATGTATCTTAACATGACTTGCTCAATTTCGCTGAGGACAGCATCGCGGAGGGTGAGCGCCGTGAAATTGGCGTAATCGGCGCGGAGGGCGTGGCGCAGCACTTTGAGGGCGTTGAGCGACAGCCGTGACGAATCCGATCGATCCTGGGCATGCGCGGGGCACAGCGCGCCGCCCGAAGCCGGACTCCAGCCGTAGAATTCATCCGGCGCAATTTCTTGCAGCGCTTCGCCTTTGGCGGAGCAAGAGAAGACCTGTGGCTGAAACCCGGCCAGCGTGAGCAACTTCATTTCGAAGAAACGGGCCGTCAAGGGCAGATTATTCGTCGTCTCGATCCACTTCAACACTTCCGCCAGTAGATCGAACAACTCCGCCTGCTCGCTGCCCTCTTCGGCAAAGGCGTCGATCAACTCCACCGCATAGTGCGCGTAGGCCGATCGGGTGAGGTCTTCGCGCAGGCCGCGGTAGGCGTCCAGCATTTCGACTTGCGACACGATGTCGATCTCGCCACGACTTTTGGCGATCAACATCCTGGAGCGCACGAACAACTCGACGTGGCCGGATTTGCGGCTGCCGACTTTGCGCGCACCTTTGGCGTTGAGCCGCAGCTTGCCACGCTCGCGCGAGAGAACCGTCAATAACCGATCGGCTTCTCCCACGTCCGATCGGTGCATGACGATGGCTTCCAGGCGATAGAGACGGCTTCTATCCAATGATCAATTCTCAATGAACAATGATCAATGCTGCGCCGTCATTGCGACGAAGCAATCTCCTACGGTCGAGAATGGGATTGCTTCGCTGAACAGCGCTCGCAACACATGCACCGCACACGCCTAACGCGTCCCCGCCGGGTTTCGGCGGACAGGGCGCAACCGCTTGCGGTGCAGTGCAGGTGTGACGTTTCTTGTCTACTTGCCTACTTGTTCCCTTCTTCCAAATGCGCCGGCGTGAATGAATCCGGCAGCAGTTGTTTCAACGTCGCCGTGCGATACTCGCCGTCTTTGTCCGCGATGTAGATGATCAATTCGGGCGAGAATTCGCTCAAGACCTGGCGGCATGCGCCGCACGGCGAGCCGCCATTCTTGGTTACGACCGCCACGGCTTCAAATTCGCGCTCGCCTTCCGACACAGCCTTCAATACGGCGGCGCGTTCGGCGCAAATCGTATGGCCATACGACGCATTTTCAACGTTGCAGCCCGTATAGACTGTGCCTGACTTGCCCAGCAGCGCAGCGCCGACTTTGTAACGCGAGTAAGGCGCATAAGCCTTCTTACGGACTTGCTTCGCCAGGTCGATGAGTTCTTCGGGGGTCATGGGCTCTCCTGCTGAGTGACGAGTGAAGAGTGACGAGTGACGCCGAACGTGGCTTTCACTCGTCACTCTTCACTCGTCACCTTTTTCGATCTTGTCGGGCGTCTCGCTCAGCACCTGCACCTTTACTTTCCCGATCCGTCGGCCCGCGACGTTCACGACTTTCAAGCGCACATTCTCATGGCTGACTTCGTCGCCGGGCAGGGGGATTTTACCCAACTGGGCGTAGATGAAGCCGCCTAATGTGTCGGCAGCGTCGACGGGAAAGTGCACGTGCAGCGCGTCGTTGATGTCACCCAGATTCGCCCGCGCATTGATCAACCATTCACTTTCCCCGGCCGGTTGGATTTCCAGTTCTTCGGCTTGATCATATTCGTCTTGAATCTCGCCGACGATCTCTTCGAGAATGTCTTCGATAGTGACGATCCCCGCCGTGCCGCCGTACTCGTCGATGACGATGGCCATGTGGATGCGGCGCTTCTGCATCTCTTCGAAGAGTTCGCTGACCTTCTTGCTTTCCGGCGCAAACGCAGCGGGCCGTACGATGTTAGCCAAGTGCACTTCATTGGCTCCGGCGCGGCCGCGTTCATGCAGCACCTTCAGCAGGTCTTTAGCGTACAAAATGCCGACAATGTTGTCGATGCGATCCTGGTAAACCGGCACCCGCGAATGGTTGTGTTTGATGACGGCGTCCAGCGCTTCCAGCAGCGGCGTCTCGACGTCGATGGCGAGCACATCCATGCGCGGCACCATCACTTCCCGCGCCACTGTTTCGCCAAACTCGAAGATCGAGTAGATCATCTCTTTCTCGTCTTCTTCGATCACGCCGCCTTCTTCGCCGGCATCGACCAGCGTTTTGATCTCTTCCTGGGTGACGATGGGCATGCCGCGCCGCGGTTGTCCGCCGAACGGTTTGGCAATGAGATTAGTGATCCATACCAGAAAACGCACCAGCGGCGCGGCCAGGCGGGCGAGAAAATCGATCGGGCGGGCCACGAACAAGGCGATGCGTTCGCTGTGAACCAGTCCTAATGACTTCGGCACGAGCTCGCCAAACACGAGGACGATCAAGGACAACACGATCGTGATGATGGCGACCGATAGTCCTTCGGCTACGTTCTCCAGGCCGGCAATGGGGATCCGCTTGATCAGATCGGCCAAGCCCGCATTCAGGCGGACAGCCGCGGTGGCCGAAGCGAGGAAGCCCATCAACGTAACGCCGATTTGAATCGTCGCCAGAAAGCGGCTGGAGTCATCGGCCAGGCGGAACAGCACCGGCGCGGTTTTATGACCGCTGTCGATGAGCTGTTTCAGGCGCAGCTTCGGGACGCTGATCACCGCAATCTCAGACGCGGAAAAAAACGCGTTGAGCGCGATGAGGACGACCAGAAGTAAAAGTTCAGAAACGACTGGATCCATGTCACGTAACGAGTAATGCGTAACGAGTAATGCGTAACGAACTGTTTTACTCGTTACGGGTTACTCGTTGTTTTTGGTTTCGCGGGCACCCCGTAAACAAGCTCATTGTCCGCCACATCATGGGTCACCACCGAGCCCGCGCCGGTCTTGGCATCGTGGCCGATGGTAACGGGCGCGACCAGCATCGTGTCGCTGCCGATGAACGTGTTATCGCCGATCGTCGTGGGGTGTTTGTGTTGGCCGTCGTAGTTGCACGTAATCGTCCCCGCGCCGATGTTGACGTTGGCGCCGATCGTCGCGTTGCCCAGATAACTGAAGTGGCCCTGTTTGGTGCCGGGACCCAGCGTGCTGTCTTTCACTTCCGCAAAGTTGCCAATATGCACGTCCGCGCCCAAGTGCGCGCCTTTGCGCAGGTGCGAGAACGGCCCGACGTCGACGCCATCTTCGATCGTCGCGCCTTCGATCAGCGAAGCGACGATTTCCACGCGGTTGCCGATCTGCGAATCCTCGATGATCGTATTCGGCCCGATTGCACACTCACGCCCGATGGCTGTTTTTCCTTTGATATGCGAGCCGGGATGGATGATGCTGTCCGGCCCGATGGTCACACTCGCCTCAATGTAGGTGTTGGCCGGATCGATCAACGTGACGCCGTTGAGCAGGTGGCGCAGGTTGATCTGATCGCGCATCAGGCGTTCGGCGGCGGCCAGCTGCGCCCGATCGTTGATGCCCAGCACTTCGGCCTCGTCACACGAACAGGTCGCGGTGATCGCCTGTTCTTGCGCGGCGATACCGATGAGATCGGTCAAGTAATACTCGCCGTGTCCGGCGCGCGGTTGCAATTTGTTCAGATGCTCCAACAGCCATTGGGTCTGATAGCAAAAGATGCCAGAGTTCACTTCGCGGATCGCGCGCTGTTCAGACGTGGCTTCCTTATATTCGACGATGTCCACCACACGACCGTTGGCATCGCGCACGATGCGGCCATACAAGGCAGGATCGTTGGGAGTGAATGTGATTAAACTCAACGCGGCCTGGGCGTCTCGCTGCGCGGCGAGTAAACACTGCAAGGTTTCTGCGCCGATGAAGGGCGTATCGCCGTACAACACCAGCACGGTGTCGCTGGCCGGATCGATCTGCGCGCGCGCCTGCAGCATGGCGTGCCCGGTTCCCCGTTGGGGACTTTGCAACACGTATTCGACGCGATCGCCGATCGTGTTCTTCACCTGTTCCGCGCCGTGGCCGATCACCACGATGGGGCGCAATGAACCGATCGACTTGGCGGAATCGATCGCGTACTGCACCATCGGCTTCCCGACGATCTGATGCAGGACCTTGGGCTGCTCGGACTTCATCCGCGTGCCCTGTCCGGCGGCTAGTATCACGCATTGTACTTTGTCGTTATTCATTGTCCATCGTCCATTATCATTGCACATTGATCGTTACTACTCAGCCGTCATTCCCGCGAAGGCGGGAATCCAGCCGCCGACAGTGGATTCCCGCCTTCGCGGGAATGACCGTGCACAGTTCGGCGTTCTGGCTGGGTAGTTACCATTGATCATTGCACATTGATCATTGATCAATGTCCGTGCTGCAAGCGTTGGATCAATCGTTCGGGTAATTTGTGCTGCCTCATGCGGCGCTGCGTCTCTTCCACGGGATATGCCACGCGGCGATATTCCCACTGGCCTTCTTCTACATCCAACAGGGCGTACGAGGCATCTGGATTACCATCACGCGGCTGCCCGACGCTGCCGGGATTGATGATCCACTTGCCGCCATTGAATTGAAAAGGCTGAAAATACACCGGGCGAACTTGCACACACAAACCAGTGGAGTCAGGCGGCCGCATGAAGGCCACCGGCCAGTGACTGTGCCCCAGCAAACAGACCGGCGTGTTGAACTTGTCGAAGTTATATTCGGCCGACAGCGAATCGAGCACGTATTCTTCCACCGGCTCGCTGGGACTGGCATGCACCAATGTGTAGCCGTCCTCTTCAAGCATGACGGGCAGTGAGCGGAGAAACTCTTTGTTTTCGGCGGTCAGGTGTTGACGCGTCCAGACACAGGCGGCGCGCGCATCCTGATTGAAGTCGGCCAGATCGAGCAGGCCCAGCACAGCCCAATCGTGATTGCCGGCCAATGTCGTCAGCGGAAATTCGCGCAGGCGCGTGATGCACTCGTTCGGATCGGGGCCATAGCCGGTGATGTCGCCCAGGCACCAGATGCGATCGAACGATCCGGCATCGGCAATGACGGCATCCAAAGCGGGTAAGTTGGAGTGAATGTCTGAAACAACGAGATAACGCATACAGCCTCAAGCGTGGAAAAGTGTAACACGTTTCAACCGCTTTGACTACCCATGCGATTTTAGATCGACTGCGAGTATAACGCAAAAGTGTTGGTGACTTTTGGGTACGCTCCTGCTCCGCTGCGCGTGGTCACATCCGGCAACTGACGGCGATGGATGTGACCATCCATCACGAGCATCGGGTTCCGCCGCAGTTGTACTGCGGGCGGTGTGCGTGCACACGATTTATGATTTGCGCCTGTCCTTCATGGATCATAAAACGCGGTATAATCTCGACGCACTCAACCGGAGTTCGGTATGCCCATTCTTGATCTCAACGTGGTGGAATTTGTCAGCGGCAGTCCCATCCAGACCGCACGCATTGGCGAGCGTCTGGGAAAGTTGCTGCGGGGCGGCGAAATCATTTGCCTGGAAGGCAGTCTGGGCGCAGGCAAGACGTGCTTCGCGCAGGGTCTGGGGCGCGGCTGGGGCGCTACCGATGATCTGACCAGTCCCACGTTCACGTTGATTCATGAACTGCGTCGCGCCTCAGACAAAGCGCGCCTGTATCACGTCGATCTCTATCGCATCGAAAAAGAAGCCGAGGCCTGGATGTTGGGCCTGACGGATCTCATGGACGCGACGGCCAGTGTGGTCATCGAGTGGCCTGAGCGCGCGCCAGCGCTGCTGCCGCCCGAGCGCTTGTGGATCAAACTCGAAACACTGGACGACACGCGCCGCCGTTTAACGTTCAAAGCGACTGAACAGGCTCATTTGAATTTGCTGAACGCCTTGAAGAAAAGTGCTTTTGGAATCTAGTCATGATCTTAGCGATTGATACTGCTACCCGCAGCGCTAGTTTGGCCGTGCACGATGGCGCGAGCGTGCGCGCGGAATTTTCGTGGGACACGTCCGATCATCACACGGTGGAGTTGATGCCGCGCCTCGTCGAGCTGTTAACGCAAATCAATGTCTCGATCGATCAGATCAGCGGCCTCGGTGTCTCGATCGGCCCCGGCTCTTTCACGGGGGTGCGCGTGGGCGTGGCACTGGCGAAAGGGCTGGCCGTGTCACGCGGCATCCCGATCGTGGGCGTCCGCTCGACGGACATCCTGGCCTATGCCGTGAACTGGTGCAAGCCGCCGCTGGTGATTGTGGTGCGGGCGGGGCGCGGTCGATTGATCGCCGCGCGCTATACCAAGACCCGATCGGAGTGGCAACCCGACGGCGATTTCATTTTGACCAACGCCGATCTCATCGGCGAGCACTGGGAGCGCCCCACCACCTTGAGCGGCGAACTCACTGCCGGCGAACGCGAAACGATCGAGCGGCGCTTAAGCGATCGGGTGCGGTTACTGGCCCCGGCGTTTGCGCTGCGCCGTGCCGGTTTTCTGGCCGAGATCGCCTGGCAAAAGATTCGCGCAGGCGCTAGTGATGATCCCGCGACGCTGCAGCCGCTCTATCTAGCGCCCGATCAAAAGGTGACGGCATGATCGAGCATGTGCCGCCTTACAAAGTCGAACCGATGCAGTGGGGCGATGTGCCGCAAGTCATGGCCATCGAACGCACAGCCTTCACACTGCCCTGGTCAGACTACACCTACCGGCATGAGCTGCTGGAAAATCGCAACGCCCATTACCTGGTCGCGCGCCGTTTGAACGGGGGCGTGTTGAGCAAATCCACCTGGCTGACGCGGTTGCTCAAAATTGAGCAGAAAGCGCCTGTCGTCGGCTACGGCGGCTTCTGGATCGTGCTGGATGAGGCGCACATCAGCACCATCGCGTCGGACGAGCAGTGGCGCGGGCGCGGCATCGGCGAGTTGATGCTGCTGGCGATGATCGAACGCAGCATCGAACTGGGCGCGGGTGAAGTCACGCTGGAAGTGCGGGTGACCAACCGGGTTGCACAAAGTTTATATCGCAAGTATGGCTTTGAAGTGGTGGGGCAGCGGCCGGGTTATTATCGCGACAACAACGAAGATGCCGATCTGATGACGGTTTTCAAGGTCGATCGGCCGGAGTATCAAGCCAAATTAAAGGCGTTGAGAGCAGCCTTGGAAGATCGCTTGCGGCGCGAAGTGACACGCCTGCCGTCACCAGAAACCTCCCGGAGTGTGTGAATCCTCCCGGAGGTTTTGTTTTGCCCGGCGTTCCGCCTTCTCGATTTCAACCGCTTTGATCATTTCCAACTGGGTCTGTGCGCTGCTGCGCCATTTGGGTTTGCCCGGCAGCGTCAGGTAATGCTCGTAGTCGGCAATCGCTGCGGGGATTTCGCCGCGCAGCTGGTGGGCCAGCGCGCGATTGAACCAGGCTTCATACCAGTGCGGAGCCAATTCGATCACGCGCGTTAGGTCTTTCACGGCCCGATAGTAATTCGCCAGTTCGCGCCAGTACAACACGCCCCGACTGTACAGTGCTGGAACATAGACGGCGTGAAGTTCGATGGCCTTGCTGAAGTCGTCCACCGCCAACTGATACTCGCGTTGTTCGCCGGTGAGATTGCCAAAGTGGCGATGAAAGTTGCCACGCCAGAAATACAGGGCGGCGCGCAGTCGGCTAAATGGGTGACGGGAGATGGCGGGCATGCGGTGATTATACGCTGAATCTTCCAACTTCCAAATTGCATTGGACAAATCAAAAAACTTCGTGTATACTTCCGGCCCGCTGAAACTGAGTTGGAGGAACATCCTTGGCTAACATTCATTCTGCAATCAAGCGCATCCGCAGCAGCAAGCGCCGCGCCGTCCGCAATCAAGCATCCCGCACCCGTGCCCGTGGCGCGGTGAAAGACGCTCGCGTGGCGATCGACTCCGGCAAAGATGTGGCCGGCCAGTTGAACGCGGCGGCCAGTGCGCTGGATAAGGCAGCGGCGAAGGGCATCATTCACAAGCGCAACGCGTCTCGCCGCAAGTCACGCTTGATGAAGGCCGCTGCTAAAGCCAACACACCTGCTGGCCAGTAAACCACGCGTTTTTCAAGAAAACGCAACAGGGCGATCGAGGTATCTCGATCGCCCTGTTGTTGTTGGCTGCGAATTCACGCGGGACGGTTCGCTCTTATTGACTAAGTTTGGCGCTGGCCAATCGATTCAAGCTGACACCGGACTCGGCCGCTTCGAGCGCTAAGCGCCGGTGAAGTTCGGGCGGCACACGGACTTGAAATTTGGGCTCTTCCGACTTCAACGGGAATCGCTCTCGCTGGATGGTTACATCCAGCGTTCTTGAACGGCGGATGTGACCATCCGCCAGGAGCATTTGCTAATAATCCCGCTCAACCCGGAAGAGCCGAAATTTGCCGCTATATTGCCGCGTTGCCAGCGGTTCTGGTATGGCTTCACTGTTGTTCTTCAGATCGGTTACTACCTCACCCACGACGCGACGAATACCGCGCAGCGCCTCTTCCGGTGTGGCGGCCAGCCAGCTCAACCCGGGAAACTCAGCACACAGCCCTACATATTCCTCGTCCTCTTCTAACCAGGTCACGCGATAGGTGTAGCGATCTTGTTTAAGAGTCATGTTGCTCCTCCACTCGGTCGATGGCTTTTAACATCTGTCGTACCTGATACGCCTTGGCTTTGCTCTGATCATTCTGGATATTCACACGGGGATCGCCCTGCTGTTGGTTGATCCCCAAAGACCTGCTAATTCGGTTTGAGCAGCACCGTCCCCACCCCCAGCCGCGTTAACGCTTCGGTCGCGTAATGTTCAACCACCGGACTGTCGTCGTCGAGTGCCGCGATCAGCGCCGGGATCGATCGAGAGTCCAGGATCGTCAACAGCGCTTTCGACGCGCGGGCCCGTTCGAGTGAAGTGCCGTTTCGCAAGCGATCGATCAAGATCGGCACACTGGCCGTGCCAATCCGCGCTAACGCATCCGCCGCCATGGCGCTGACGTAGACGCTGGAATCGTCGAGCACTTGAGCGAGCGGCAGCACGGCACTTTCTATTTGCGCTTCCCCTAATGCAAAGGCCGCGCAGGCACGCACATCGGCATCGGGATCGTTCAATAATCCGATCAGCAGTTGATCAGCTGCGTCGCACCGCAGCTGTCCCAGGGAACGGGCGGCCCACCACCGATGATCGGATGTGGGATCAGCCAACAGCGGTTCCAGATAGGCTACCGCGTCACAGCCGCGAATTCCCAGTGTCAGTGCGGCTGCCTCAGCGCGCCCATCATCCCCACAGATGAGTTCGCGTATGAGCGCTTGCAGTTCCTCGTCTGAAACGGTTGGCTGAGTCACATAGTCTCCCTGGTGTCACAAAAAACCGGCTGAGGGGTCACCTCAGCCGATCGTGGTTCTCTGGCCGAGGCTAAGGTTGCCCTAACTTCTCGACCGGTATGTCGCGATATTTATCGCCTTCTTCGATCAACATGATCGGGATGTCCTCACGAATCGGGTATTTGCGATGGCAGCCCTCTTCGGTGCAGACCAGCCAAGCATTGTTGATCAACTGCAAACGTCCGGGATCATCACCGGGGCGGCGGGTTTCACCACTGACACAATAAGGACAGCGCAGAATCTCAAGCAGGTCTTGACTGACCATAGCATGCTCCTCACAAGATGATGTCTAAGTGGATTCTACCATAGGCACGCAGGGGGAGCAATGCAAGGATACCGATTCAAACCAAGCTGGCGTTGGTCAAACCGCCGATTGACTTTCACTTCCAGGGCGATTATAATCGCGACCATGTTACGACAGATTCTGGTTGTGGACAACGCTAACGATAATAACGACGAGGCCTAAGGGCGTCGATCGATTTCGTTACGCGTGTACCCGACCGATTCATCCAACGAAACGAGAGCCGCCCTCCACAGTAGGGCGGCTCTTTGTATCCCTCGTCATTGCGAGTGCTTTATGCGAAGCAATCTCAGTTTCATTCCGAGAGATTGCTTCATCGCACACAGCGCTCACCTGCCCCGCGTTTCTCAGCGGGGTCGCAATGACGGAACAACTTTCAGGAGCGGCAACATGTACAAGTCAATCAATTGCGGTGAACTGCGGCTGTCGCATGTGAGCCAGACGGTGACGCTGGCCGGCTGGATGCACAAGCGGCGCGATCATGGCGGTCTGATCTTCATCGATCTGCGCGATCGATCGGGGTTGGTGCAGGTGCGCGTCGATCCCAGCGCGGGCGACGCCTATCACACCGCCGATGAAGCGCGCGGCGAATACGTGCTGCAAATCACCGGCCTAGTGCACGCCCGACCGGCCGGCCTGGCGAACCCGAACATGGCGACGGGCGAGATCGAGGTGGAAGCCACACAGATCAAGATTCTCAACACCTCCAAGGTTTCACCGTTCCCGATTGACGACGACGGCTACAAAACCACCGAATCGCTGCGCCTGAAATATCGCTATCTGGACTTGCGCCGCCAGCGTTTGCAGAAGAACTTGATCTTGCGCCACAAGGTGATCAAATTCATGCGCGACTACCTGGATGCGCAGGGCTTCATCGAGATCGAAACGCCAATGATGATCAAGTCCACACCCGAGGGCGCGCGCGACTATGTGGTGCCGTGCCGCGTGCAGCCGGGCAAGTTCTACGCGTTGCCGCAAAGCCCGCAGCAGCTCAAGCAATTGCTGATGGTGGCGGGTTTCGAGCGCTACTTCCAGATCGCGCGCTGCTTCCGCGATGAAGACTTGCGCGGCGATCGCCAACCCGAATTTACCCAGCTCGACCTGGAAATGTCCTTCGTCGAACGTGATGATGTACTGGCGATGGTGGAAGGCCTGATCACGGCGCTGGTTCCAGCGGTGACGCCGCACAAGCGCATCATCGCGCCGTTTCCGAAACTGGCCTACCAGGACGTGATGGAGCGTTACGGCATCGATAAGCCTGATCTGCGCTTTGGCCTGGAACTCATCGATCTCACCGATGTGGTGCAGGGCACTGAGTTCAAAGTGTTTACCGAGACGATGGCGAACGGCGGCGCGATCAAAGCCATCTGCGTGCCGGGCTGCGCCGCTTACTCGCGCAAGCAGATCGACGAGCTCACCGAGTTTGTCAAAGGGCAGGGCGTCAAGGGTCTGGTGACGCTGGCTTACACGGCTGAGGGCGTGAAGGGCAGCGCGGCCAAGTTCTTGAAGGAAGCCGAATTCGCCGCGATCGCCAATCGGGTGGGGGCGCAGACCGGCGACCTGGTCTGCATCGTCGCCGCTCAACGATCGGCGGCCAACAAAGCGCTCGGCTTGCTGCGGCTCGAATTCCGCGATCGCTTGAATCTGGCTCCGGCGGATCTGCTGGCGTTCGCGTGGGTGGTGGACTTCCCGATGTTTGAATGGGACGAAGACGACAACAAGTGGACGTTCGCGCATCATCCTTTCACCATGCCGAAGGAAGAAGACCTGCCATATTTGGAAAGCGATCCGGGGCGGGTGTTCAGTAACGCGTATGACATGGTGTGCAACGGCTACGAACTGGCGAGCGGCAGCATCCGTATTCACCGGCGCGAATTGCAGGCGCAGATTTTCAAGGCGCTGGGTTACGACACCGAGGAAATGGAACATCGCTTCGGGCACATGCTGGATGCGTTCGATTACGGCGCGCCGCCGCATGGGGGCATGGCGCCGGGCATCGACCGGTTGGTGATGCTGATGGCCGACGAGCCGAACATCCGCGAAGTGCTGTCGTTCCCCAAGACGGCCAGCGGCAGCGACTTGATGTTCGACGCGCCGGCGGAGATCGACGCGAAGCAACTGCGGGAATTGCATATTAAATTGGAACTGTAGACGGCCGGGTGAAGCGTCAGCGCGGAAGCGGCACTTCGTTGGAATTTTCTAACGTTACTCCCCTGTTATTTTCTTGCGGAGTTGAAATGACTGTGGTATAGTCTGCGGCGTCCTGCTGTGCACGTGCTTGTCGCCAACACGCTTTGAGCCAACACTCTCGTAACGGGGACTGCATCTCAATGTGGGGAAGCGATAGCCGCAAGGCAAGGCTGAACCACGAGCTAGGGTTCCCACCTGCTTAGGCAGGTTCAAAAGCATCGTGACACACGGCACGGCGGGCACTGACTCATTAGACCCTTCGGATTTCTGAAATCCGAAGGGTCTTTGCGTTACTGCATGGGTTGCCGAATGACGGTCTTCAACTTCTCCGGCGCGGTACGGCGCGGATCACTGAGGTAGATTTCGTGGTGCTTGCCACGCAGTTGATGGCCGCTCTCGATGATGAAGGCGTGCAAGCGTTGAATCGTCGGGCCTTCGTCCGCAAAGGGGCCGATGTACATGATCTGCGCGCTGGGTCCTTCGTGATAGGACTCGAAGCGAATCTTGGACGCGGCGGCCGGATTCTTTTTCTTGATCAGGTCCGCGCGGGCCAGCTCCACCAGATCGGGTGTGATGATGTCCGGCTGCATCATCATCGCCGTCCACTTCCACTCGTCCTTGTGGTCGAGGCTGAACTCGCGCATGTCGTCCATCCACCACAGACCTTCCAGCGCCATGACGGGATAGTCGTATTTTTTCTTACCGTACTTGCCCAGCTTTACGCCGAACTTCAAGGTGTACGATAAACCATACAACGCTTCCATCGCATCCTTGAAGTTTTGCGAGGTGTTGGGATTGCCCAGGCCGTCAATCATGAGGAAGTTCATCGGCGGCACATCGACGATGGAGAACTTCTTGGCCGAAGGCTGATAGAGATGCTTGAGTTGTTTGCGTAGATCGATAGTGGGCATGCTGGCCTCCTAACGGATTATTACTCAGGTAATATGAATCCTCTAATCGTGTCACCCCGCCTGGCGCGCCCCCGCTTTGCGGGCAGGGTGTGAGCGAAGCGAAGGGTCTCGCACAACTGGCCGAGATACTTCGCTTCGCTCAGTATGACACCTGCAAGATCACCCTTTCAACATCTGCCACGCTGTTTCTTCCAGCTGCGCGATTTGTTCGAGTTGGTTGATCAAGTCGGGGATCAAGTTCGCTGCCTTGCTGATCTCAAATGCCTGCGCCGGCGGCAGTGCGAGAGTTCGCCACTGTTCGGCACAGGCATACACTTGCTGGCTCGCTTCCCTCAAGCGCGGATCGCCCGTGAGGTCGGCGGCTTCGTGCAAGAAGCGGCTATACAGGTAGCGGAACAAGCCGCCACCGGTTCCGCCGATTTCGATGTAGACGTAGATGTTAAACAGCGCCGCGCGCAGCGTGGCTTCATCAAATTGCGTGGGCCATTGGCGGACGCGAGCCGCGGCCGTGCGGATGCCGGCCACGCCCATATTCTTGATCGGCGGATGGAGCATCGCTTGCGCGGTTTGATCGATCGCGGCATAGATCTCCGCCGGTTCGGGCGGATGAGCCTGCGTGAAATCAAACGTGAACCAGTGATGCTTGGGCGGGAACGGTTGATACTTCGACGCGCGGGCCAGCGCCAGCTGTTCCAGCGGCAACGTATAGAAGTGGCCCGTTTTGACGCCCGTCATCTTCGGTTCGATGTCGGCGATGATCGCCTGTCGGGTCGCCGCAGCATAACCCGCCACGACGATAAGATGTCCGCCAAAGTGCGCGTCTTCCGGTAAACCCATATAGGTGAGATAAGCCATATCGGCGTACAAGCAGACCGGTTGATTCGCATCCAACATGCGCAGCAGTTCATTTTCAGCCTTCTTGCGGCTGCTGGTTTCATGCTCGATGATCTGAAGGCCGGTTCGTCTAGCAAGGTCTTGATTGAAATCATTGTTGCCGCGTCCGCCGAAGAAGGGCAGCGATCCACGTTGATGCCAATATATGAAGCCGAGCCCAGCCCCCAGACCGAACAGCATCTCTTCGCTGATGTCGTAGTGGTTAAAGGCGCACATCTTCTTGAGTGAGGATGTAACGCAGTGGCAGCCGTCCAGTGCTTTGAATCCCTTGATGGGTTGAATCGTCAATGGTGTGTTCATGTGCGATCATTCTCCCCGTTCCGCAGTCGTCCCTCGACTGCGCGTTGCTCCGATCGCGCCGTGTCCGCGAAGCGGCGGTGCGCCGGGCGAGATGCGACTGTAGGGGACGGGGCTGAGGGTGAGGCCTATGCCTTCTCGACCGGGATCTGAATCTCGGCGACGTTCGTTGCTTCGTCGCCCGTTTGCAGATACACTTCACGGCTGGGGCCACAGAAGCGATAGCCGTTGGTCTCGGCCCATTGCATCAGCGCCCCATAGCCTTGATTCAATTGATTGAACGGGCCGTGATGGACGGTGCACGCCATCTGTTCCACAACGGGTAGTTCATACACGCGCACGCGCTCATTGACAGGCAGGGCCGCATCAATCACTTCGCACACTTCCAGATCGACGTTGCCTTCTTTGTAGCCGTCATTGTGATCGATGGTGAGGCAGGGCGCGACCGCCTTGACGTTGTGCTGCGCCAGATACGCGCCCAATTCGCCCCAGAGTTCGCCTTGCGCGCCGTAGTTGGCCACCACATCCCGAATGGAGGCAATCCGCACGGGGGTCACCTTCTTGATCACGACATCATAGTTAGACATGAGTGTACTCTCCTGTTCGATTTGATTGAGTAGTGCCGCCACACGCGCCAGCCGCGCTTCTTCTTCCTCGATCGAGCGCTCGATCTCGACCTGCCGCAACTTGAGCATCCCGCGCAATTGCGCCGGGGGCAGATCTTCTTCCAGCAGCCGCCCGATCTGATCGAGGGACAAACCCAGGTCCTTCAACAGCAGGATGCGATTGAGGCGTGACAGCTGGCTGGCCGTGTAGTACCGATAGCCGGTGAACCGATCGATCGTGCTTGGCCTGAGCAGACCGATCTCGTCGTAGTAGCGAAGAGTCTTTACTGAAACTTGCGACAGTTTGCTAAAGTCACCAATCTTGAACATCCGTAGGACTCCGTGCGCGCTGGGAGGTTACACATTTACTATACACCTTCCCGTGAGGGGAGAGTCAAGCCCCAACTTACCAGTCTGACACCATTCTGACACAGGTTCATGCCAGATCGCGGCATGAACTCATGCCCACCATTCTGGCCGTTTATGCAGGCGCGGATCGCTGGCGCACAACGCGCGGATGTCGTCGAAGGCCGCATCAGGATCGATCGTCAGCGCCGCGATCCGATCAAGCAGGGTGAGATCGTCGGTGGACACGCCATCCTCCGGCTCGACCATCAGCCCCCAGCCATCCCACGGCAGCAGTTCGATCTTATTGAGGGCGAGGAGGTCGCGCACCAGATCATTCTGCACGAACCACTGTCCGCGCCAATCGAAGATGCCGAAGCTGTTGGGGTTTACTCCCCCCGATCGGATCAGCTGCCACGCTCGGCCGCCGCTGATGAATTGATCGGGCGGCACATCCAGCGGATCGAACGTGATCTTCAAGCCGTCGCGCTGAAACTGATCGAGCTGCGCATCGACCATGATCCAGCGTTGCTGATCGGCGTTCCAGTATTCGCACACCCAGTGATCTTCATAGGTGCCGGGATTGAAGTACGCGCCGAAGCCGCAACGTGCACGCGCAGGCACACCCTGCCGGCGCAGGATGCTGCACAACAAGGTTGTGTGATCGCGGCAGTTGCCGACAAACTTCTGGTCGAGCGGGCGCGCGATCGTCAACGGTTGCAGATCGAGGTCGTGGATGCGCGCGAGTATCTTCGGGATGAAGCGCAGGTTCACTTCGTCCTTGCGCTCGTCGGAGAGCGTGAGTCCGTAGCGGTCGGCCCAGAAGATGTGCACCATAACGCCCTGCACCACCTTGACCAGCGACGGAATGTCGGTCGGCAGATCGGCGAGCAGGTGAGCCTGATCTTGCGGATCGGTCATCGGGCCGGGTTGGGCGTAGTAGTCTAGCAAGTCAGTACGAGGGGCGGTTTGTTCCGGTAACATAGTAGCTCCTTGTAAGGTGAGATGTAAACGGCGAACGAGGATAACTATATACCTTCCAGCGAGGGGAGAGTCAAGGGGCAACCTGACGATCCTCACCCCGCACCGCTAACGATCCTCCTGATTTTCAGGAGATCCATGTGAATAGGAGTTGCGGTTCATTGACCGGCAGTCGCTTTCACTCTACACTGAATTCGAAGCAGTGAATGGGTCGTGAATACAGTCAGTCCCATTGGCTTCAGTGTTCTCTATCAGGTTGTTCAGAGCGAGGTATGACATGCCTATTGGCCGTTGTCTGTTAGCCGTGTTGCTCGTTTTGGTTGTTGTCGTCTCCGCGCGTGCCGCCACCGTCGATCTTCCTCCAACTGATCAAACGATCTGCCATGCTGCAACAGGCAATCCCATCAACTGTGCTGAGGCCGATCGAAGCGCGCGACCAACGTCATCCGCCAGTGTGATCTCCCTGTGGGGCGGCGCCAGAGAATCGATCGCCTTAAAGTCAGATGGCACGGTGTGGACCTGGGGAGTGAATAATTGTGTGCTGGGGGCTGGCCCGTGTGGCAAGCTGGGCGATGGGACTGTCATCAGCCGATCGATTCCGATCCAGGTCCATGGCCCCGGCGATGTCGGCTACCTCACTTCGATCACAGCCATCATGGGCGGAGAGCACAACAACTATGCTCTGAAATCGGACGGCACGCTGTGGGCCTGGGGCGGGAACTTTGCAGGTCAATTGGGCAATGGCACCTATACCAACACGGTAACACCCGTGCAGGTCAGCGGCCTCGTCTCGGTGACGGCGCTGGGCGGTCGAGGTTATCACAACCTGGCCGTCACGTCGGATGGAAACGTCTGGGCCTGGGGCTGGAATAGCCGGGGACAATTGGGGCACGATACCAGTGGCTCGCTTTGCCCGCCGCCCTTAACAGGAACGTGCAGCAATGTGCCGGTGCAAGTGATCGGAATAACCAACCCACTCACCATAACCGGCGGAGGATTCTTCAGTCTGGCGTTAATGCCCGATCACACGCTCCGCGCCTGGGGCGCAAACGAGTATGGTGAATTGGGCGATGGATCAACAACTGACCGATCGGCTCCAGTGCATGTGAGTGCTGTGCTCAGCAATGTCGTGCAGGTCTCGGCCGGCTGGAAACATGCCGTCGCGCTGACCGCCGATGGTAAGGTGTGGACGTGGGGCGATAACACGGCCGGTGAAATCGGAAATGGAGTAACTTCTACCATCGGCGTGAGTGTGCCTTTTCAGGTGCCCGGGTTAAGCCATGTGATTGGCGTATCCGCCGGCGATCGGTTTACCGGCATCCTCAAGGACGATGGCACGGTCTGGACGTGGGGTTGGAACGGTTTCGGGCAGCTGGGTGATGGGACTTTCGCAGACAAATCGTCTCCGGTGAAGGTCACAGGCTTGACCAGCGTCACGCTCTTTGCCGCGCGCGATTATCATGACCTGGTCGTCAAGTCCGATGGCACGGTGTGGACTTGGGGCCAGCCGGCGTGGGGTTCGTTGGCGAACGGGACGGCACCGATTGTAGACAACTCGGTTCCGGCGCAGATCAGCGGCCTGACTGGCGTGACGAGCGTTGCGGCAGGAA